>JACXTT010013238.1_pt1 | contig 10879 bp, 10 predicted proteins | sample 9270951 | NCBI WGS metagenome assembly JACXTT01 (sample SAMN15532306, study PRJNA645909) | rock metagenome | isolation source: weathered quartz diorite | place: Puerto Rico | collected 2017-06-21
TACAACCTGACTGTCGCCGAGGCGCACGATGGTCTGCGCGTTCGGTCCGGCCTCTTCGACACCACCGCCGAAACCATCCCCAGCGGGCGCGTGCAAGCGGTGCGCATGGTCGAACCGCTGCTCTGGCGGCCACTTGGATGGTGTCGCCTCGAGGTCGACCTCGCGGGGCGCCAGCACCGAGGTGGTGAGAACAACCCGGAGAGGCGGCAGCTTCGGGCGCTGCTGCCGGTCGGCTCACGCCAGGAGGCAGAGAGCCTGCTGGCGCGGATCTTGCCCAATGCACCGCGCGAGCGATCGCGACCACCTTCGCGTGCGCTCTGGAAGGCGCCTTTGCGGTTTCACAACCTGTCGTGGGGTCACAACGAAAGCTGCGCCGTCACCACGACCGGACGCCTTGCCCGCATCACGTCATGGGTGCCGCTGACCAAGGTGCAGAGCCTGCGCCTGGTGCAAGGGCCGGCGCAGCGCGGCCTACGGCTCGCAACGATCTACTTGGACACTGCCGGCCACAGCGTGCACGCAGCGATTCGCGACCGCGATGAGGACGAGGCGCGCGAGCAGCTTGGCGAGCTGACCGTCCTTTGCCGCGCGGCCCGAACCGCGCAGGGTTTCGCCAAGGCCTGATCAATCCCCATTCGCAGTGGCCAGGCCGGCCGCACGAGCCGGGGAGACTGTCCTTACGTCGCGGTCGAGTTGGGGTGAGTGTGGGCAGGGACTGAAGTGATCGCCGTGGCCTCGATGAGGGCCAGCGTGGCGACCACTCGTGTTGAAAGATCGCGGTCCACCGCCGGCTCTTCCTGTCCGGCGGCCGCCTTGACGAAGTTGTCGATCTCGAGCACGTAGCTGTCGGGGCCTGGAGCCTCGACCGGTTGGCGATGACCATCTCGGTCGACGAGCCAGAATCGAGGCTGGAGGTGTGGAAACCAGGGTTGGGGAATCTCGATCTGGCCATCGGTACTGACGATGTGGAGGCCGGCGCTCTCGGGGATGCGCATGCTGCAGTCGATCTGGGAAACGGCGCCTGAGCCAAAGCTCAGCAACGCGTGGGTGGACTCGTCAACTCCCGATTCGGCCATCGCCTGGATGGCCGAACTGGCAAGCGGGACGCCGGCCAGCGCGAGCAGCGTGCCCGCGATGCAATAGCAACCCAGGTCGGCGAGCGCGCCGCCTCCGAGTGAGGCGCTGTACCTGATGTCGGTCTTGTCCCCCACGGTGAATCCATGCCAGGTGCGAATGGAGACGATCTCACCGAGCGCTCCGTTGCCGACCAGCTCGATCCATTTCCTGGTGACCGGGTGATGGCGGAACATGAAGCCTTCCATGACCAGGCGGTTGACGCGGGCCGCTGCCGCGAAGACTCGGTCGACGTCGGCCACCTTCAGGGCCATCGGCTTCTCGCATAGGACATGTTTGCCCGCCTCTAGAGCCTTGATGGTCCATTCCGCGTGCATTGAATTCGGCAACGGTACGTAGACGGCGTCGACATCGGAGCGATCGAGGAGGTCCTCGTAGGAGCCGTGCGAGTGCGGCACGCGAAAGCGTCGCGCCCAATCCTTGGCGCGCGCGGGATCCCGACTCGCGACGGCCACCACTTCGGACTGACCCTGCGCCCTAACGGCGCTGACGAACTCTTCAGTGATGCGAGCGGTCGACAGGATTCCCCAGCGCACGACCTATCGATTCTGGTTGATGCGGTGCCCTTGGTCAGTCGGGTGGGGTGAAGAGCGTCAGTTGGATGCCTTCAGGCGCCATCAACCGCACGTTGCGATCCCGCCATGGCGTGATCACCGGCCCGCCAAGGATCTCGGCTCCTGCATTTGCCAGCTCCCGAGCGGTTGACGCGCTGTCCGAGCTTTGAAACGCCAAGCGGACTTTACTGGCTACTCGCCTTCCGACTTCAATTTCATCGACCGCCCTGGCCTGGGCGTCATCGAAGATTTCCAGCGTCGCGCGACCCGCCTCGAGCAGCGCTCCACGGCCACCGTTGTCGTCCCAAACCGCGAGCTGCTTGAGACCCAACGCGTCCCGGTAGAACGCCATCGCTCGTTCGAAGTCGTCGACCGTCAGAACGAGTCGCATCTCATCAATCGCCATGCGACCTCCAATCAACGATGGTTCCGAAATATTGTTGCGTTGGCTCAGTGCCGGTCGCTTTCCGACATCTCGTCGATGGCGATGGCGCAGCATAGGAGCAAGATCTCGTCCTGACCCGGCGCGATCGCGATCCCGTACAGGAAGTCGGCGGCGAACCACTGCTTGGAGATCGTGGCCACGACGGTATCGCCCGCAGTGATCTGGAACTCGTGGTTCAGGATGTCCCCCCGCGCCTGCAGCTCGCCGTCGCCGGCGATCTGGACCGTAAAACTCTGGCCCAGGATGTTGATGAAAGCCTTCTTCACGGTGGCCATGACCTGGCCGCCGCGCTCGATGTCCATCGTGCGCCGCAAGGTGAGCATCTCCGCCTGCATGCGCACCAGCTCGTTTCCGTTCACGTCCTGGAGAGCGAAGGTCTGGGTCAGGGTGAGCACCTTGCCGTCCAGCTTGTAGACGTTCTCTCCCTGTGCGTTCTGGATCCAGAAGTCCTCGCCGATCGCGAGCAGCTGCCGCCGCAGTTGGTAGGTCGACCACCCTGTCACTGACATCTCGCTCGAAAGTCTATTCGCCGCGCTGGGCAGCAGCTTGCGTGGTGCGAAGGTCCCATCGACTCCCAGGAGCGTTGGGACTAGGGTCCACTCTGGCGTATCTCGTGGCTCTGCAACCTGAAGCAGGAGGCGACGATCGCGCAGATGAGAAAAGGCACTCCGCGTTGGCGTTATGCGATTGCAGCAGCCGTCGCGCTGCTCATGACGACCGGTGCACCTCTGAGCCAGGTCGGCTCGCGCATCGGCTCGGCCGCGGTAGGTGTGGACTGGCTGACATACGGTTTTTCGCCGCTGCGCACGGGTGAGAACCCAAACGAAACAACTCTGAGCCCAACCACGGTTGGCTCCTTGCGGCAAAAGTGGTCCCATCCGATGGCCGCGGTTGTCAACACGCCACCCGTCGCAGCCGCGAATGTGTCGACCGCGACCGGCATCCGGGACCTGGTCTTCGCCGGTGATGAACACGGGAACTTCGTCGCGCTCGACCAGCACACCGGCGCTCTGGTTTGGCAGCGGAACCTCGGATCCGTGGTCACGACGTGCAAGCTGACTCCGGACGGCATTTACGGCATCACGGCGGCGGCGGCCATCGACCGGTCCACCAATCGCATATACGAGATGGGTGGTACGGGGCGCCTGTACGCTCTCAACCTCGGTAGCGGAGCCGTCGTGGCTGGCTGGCCGGTGACCGTGACGTCCAATCCCAAGCACGAGCACGATTGGGGCGCGCTGACCCTGGCGAACGGGGATGTCTATGTGGTCATCGGAGGAAATTGCGACAGAGCTCCGTACCACGGTCGTGTGGTCCAGGTGGACACGACCTCCGCCACGATTGTCGGCACCTTTTACACGATCCCCCCGACTGGCCCCTCCGGTGGCGCCATCTGGGGCTGGGGCGGTGCGTCAGTCGATACCGTGGCTGGAGCGGTTTACGCGGCTTCTGGTAACGCGCTCACCACTCCAGAGAATTTCGGCTACTCGGAAGCTGTCATCAGGCTCACGACCGGGCTCGCGCTGGTCGCATTTGACAAGCCAACTCTCGATGCCGGCGTGGACCTCGACTTTGGCTCCACACCCGTTCTTTTCCAGGTGGCCGGGTGCCCCAGCCAGCTCGCGGTGCAGAACAAAGACGGAGAGCTCTTCCTCTACGACCGTGACACGATCGGCTCCGGTCCGGTCCAGCGCATCCAGGTGGTGCCATCGACCGGCCTGCCTTTTGTTGGGGTCCCGGCGTGGTCCGATGTCAACCAGCGTCTCTATGTATCCCTGACCGTCGATAGCACCACCTACAAGCACGGCATGCTTGCGCTCGCCGAAACGGCACCCAGCTGTGTGCTCACGAAAAGCTGGAACACGGTCAACGGGAAGACCGGAACCAATGACTCGCCACCGACAGTGGCCAACGGGGTCGTGTACATCGGCAACGGTAGGAGCAACAAGCTCTACGCATTCAACGCGGTCACGGGTGCCGTCCTCTGGAACAGCGGAACAGCCATGGTGGGCGCCGCCTTCAGCCCGCCCATTGTCGTCAACGGCATGGTCTTCGTCGGGTCCTACGATCACATGCTTCACGCCTTCGGTCTATGAGGACAACCAAATCGGTGCGTTGATGCGGCGCTGATGTTCTGGTGACGTCCGGCTGGCACGCCGGTCCCCGGTCAGGGGCGACCATGGTCGCCGTTCTTGTAATGACCGGCCTTGTCCTGACTCCCGTTCAGACCGCGCGCGCAGCGTCGCCCATCCAGCATGTCGTGATCATCTACCAGGAGAATCACACCTTCGACAACGTGCTCGGGCGCCTCTGCGTGATCGACGCTCGCTGCAACGGCGCCGAGAGCGGACGCGTGTCCTCGGGGGCGACCGTGCCGCTGACTCTGGCTTCGGACCTCGTCCCTGACATCGCCCACGATCACAAGCAGCAAGTCATAGCCGTCGACCAGGGTCGCATGGACCATTTCGACCGGATACGCGGTTGCGGCGGCCCGACGTACGCATGCATGTCCCAGTTCGACCCAACACAGATCCCGAACCTCGTCGCGCTCGCACGCCGTTTCGCGCTGGCCGACGCAACCTTCCAGCTGGACCTGGCTGCATCTTGGGGCTCACACCTCGAACTGGTCAGCGGCACTTCAGATGGCTTCAACGGATCGAATCCGGCGGCGCCCGCCCCCGCTGGGACCGTGTTTGGACCTGGTTGGGGTTGCGACTCCAATCGCTACGCGTGGTGGGTTGACCCGACCACTTTGAATGCGCTGTCCGAACCGGCCTGCGTGCCCTTTCCTGACGGCTCCGGCGCCCACGCACCAACGCCGGTGAAGTGGGTACCGACGCTGATGGACGAGCTCGACTCGGCCGGGATCAGTTACAAGCTTTACGGAGGGAGTACACCCACGCAATCCTCATTGGCCTTCCAGGCGAGCGGTTATCAGTGGGCCATCTGCCCCACCTTCGCCGACTGCATCGAGACGCCCCAGAAGAGCCATTTGATGCCTGCCGGCCAGATCATCAGCGACGCCCAGGCTGGAGTGTTGCCTGCCGTGTCGCTGGTCACCCCGACCACTGCCAACTCGCAGCACAACAACCATTCAATGCTGGCGGGGGACAACTGGATCGGCTCCGTGGTGGGAGCCATCGAGAACAGTCCGGACTGGGCGACCACTGCGATCTTCATCAGCTATGACGATTGCGGCTGCTTTTATGACCATGTCCCGCCACCGGCAGCGGGCCTCGGGCCGCGAATTCCGGTCGTGATCGTCAGCCCATATGCAATCTCCGGCTTCACGGACTCGACCGTGGCGACTGAGGTCTCCTTCCTGGCTTACATCGAGCACAACTTTGGCCTCGCTCCGCTTGGCACCAATGACGCGCAGGCCTATGACTTCAACAATGCGTTCAACTACGCGCAGTTGCCGCTGGCGGGCGCACCCATGGTGGCCTCAGCCGTACCGCAGCCGCCCCCAAACCTCCCCGCCGACGATCCCAACGACACCACCTGACCCCTTCGTCCGTCTTTTAGACACAGGTCGACCCGGCTGGACGTGGTGTACCGTCACTCGATCGGAGCAGCGCAATCCGTCCGGCGCGCTGGACTGGTCGTCATTCACGTGGACGGCCTGAGTCATTCCCGACTCGGCATTGCCCTCGATGCGGCGCAAATGCCGTTTGTCGCCAAGCTGATCCAGTCCGAGGACTATGAATCGCTGGCCTACCGCTGCGGCGTTCCGTCCACCACCCCATTCGCGCAGGCTGGGATTTTGTTCGGCGACAACTCCGAGATCCCGTCATATCGATGGTGGGACAAAGAAGAGAACTTGCTGGTCGCATTCGGCTCCGGCTCGACGTTCGGCCGCGTCGCGCATCGCTATTTCCAGGGCCGCGATCCCCTGACGGCAGGCGGCGCGTGTATTGCGGCCCTGTACCGTGCCGGGGCGACCGATCGATTTGGACCTAAATACGAAGAGCGACATCGCCCGGATGAGCCGGACGCGGGTGGCCGCGCGATCACCGCCTTTCTTCTGAATCCAGTGACACTCTACTTCTGGGTTCGCCACGGCGGACTCGCACTGTTCCGGATCGCCTCCGAGTATCTCCAGGCCCGCTTCGGACGCCGCCGCCCTGCGGCAACATACGTGATTGCCGACATCTACCACGAGGTGCTCGTCCACCACCTCACTCGCTTCGCCCTGCTTCAGGCGATGGACGAAGGGCTACCTACGATCTACGCCTGCTTCTACACATATGACGAGGCGGCCCATGCATTCGGCCCCACGGACCCGAACACGCTGCGCGTGCTACGGCACATCGACAGCACCATCAGGCTCGCCGCAGAGCGGCGACTGAGCAACCGCGCCGCGGTCGGCTACGAGATCGTAGTGCTCTCCGATCACGGACAGGTCGAAACCGTGCCGTTCGATCATGCGGATGGACACAGCCTTGGTCAGCTCATCTCTGAATGGCTGCCCGACCATTCGGTGCGAGAACACCGAGGCCAGGTGTTCGGGCCAAGCGGCGACCGAACGGCGGGACGCATTGAGGTCACCTACTCAGGCGGACTGGCTCACGTCTATTTCGCAGACATTGCGGGGCGGCTCGATGTACAAACCATCGAACCAGCGTTCCCGGGGCTCGTATCGAATCTGGCCGCGCTGGACCGAGTCGGCATGGTGATGATGAAGGAGCGCGGAGGCGGCATGCTGGTCACGGCGGGCGGCCGATTCTCCCTCGGACTGCCGCTGGATCCGAGGACGAGAACGCTCCTCGAGAGATTCGACTCGCCCGAAGTGCTGGCGCATCAGCTTCGGAGGTTGAACAGCTTTGAACGATCGGGCGACCTGGTCGTCTTCGGGGCCTATGACGGACGGCAGCAGGTGAATTTTGAGCACCAGGTAGGCGGCCATGGGTCAATCGGCGGCGAACAGCTCCATCCGTTCGTCCTGGCCAAGCGTGAGTGGTCTTTCGACACGTCGTCGGTCACCAGCTCGGCCGACCTCTATCCGATGCTGGTGAACCTTCGCGATCGAGACCATGTATCAGGATGAAAGCGGCTCCCACGTAAGCTCCGCAATCTCAAACACCAGCTCGACGTCTGCCTGTGCCGAGTCAGGCGACGGTCGGCGCACCTCACCGGCGATCACGCACACCGTGTCATTGAGGCGTCGATAGCGTTCGTGGTCGCTGAAGTGCCAGGCCGCGCCAACCACCTGGCGGCGTCCGACTGGATAGGAGCGACCGTAGCCCTGGTAGTCGAGCACAACGTGCGCGCCATCGTCGGTCTCGATTGCCCCCTGAAGGTTCATCCGGAAGGTTCGATCCGCTCGCCTTCGAGGATGATTCGCGCCGCGGAACCGGCCGCTGATTTCTCCCTTGGCAACGCCTTCAGCGAGGAGGAAGATCTCCTGCTCGTCGCCGCCGATCGTCGCAGCCACCCCTTCCTCTGGGTACCGGAACCTCAAGGTGTAGAGGGGCTCCAGCCTCACGGCCGAACGGTACACCGATTCCGCGACTAGAAGCTGCTAGCGCGCGCAGGCGTGTCCTTTTTGGTAAGGGCGAGGAATGCGACGGAGGCGATGATCAGGACCCAGGTCGCGATGCTGACGGGCCCCTTGCCAAAGTTCAGGCCGCCCTGGGTCGCCGGAACCGCCAGCCAGTCGGCGAACGACGCTCCGAGCGGTCGGGTGATGATGTACGCCCACCAGAACGCGACGATCTCGTTCAGGCCGAAGCGGTATGCCACCGCCGGTATGGCGATCAGGACGGCAAACAGGATTCCGGAACCGAAGAACCCAAGGTGGAACGACACCGCGGTCATGTCACCGACTGCGGTACCCATCGCGAACGTGGCCAGCACCGCGGCCCAGTAGAACAGCTCACGGCGGCGGCTGTAGATGCTGTGGACCGATAGCGTCCGCTCGCTCGAGTACCACAGCACGAAGATGACTGCCACGCTCGCCGCGTACAGAGACGACGAGTAGACATAAGGCACGCCCAGGTAAATGTGGACGATGCCGGCTGCCATCGTGCCGAAGACGGCGACCATCGATACGGCAAACCAGTAGGACCACGCGTTGTACCTGGCGAGCGCCAACTGCACGGCCACCGAGGCCGCCAGGACGAGGGCCGCGGCGATCACCACGACGTACGGGTCATAGGTGTGGACGAAGTAGTCAGACGTGGCCTCGCCCATGCCTGTGGTCAGGACTTTGACGATCCAGAAGTAGACCGTCAGCTCAGGCACCTTCTTGGCGAGCTGCCGGGTGAGGAACACCACGAATCGTCAGCGTACCGTTTGCGCCTCTGAGGCTCGCCCGAGCTGACTCCACCCGCGGCGGGGCGACGCCGGCGGCGGACGTAGTACCCTCACGGGATCCCGGAAGGCGTCTCAGGAGGGGTGGCTATGAGTTGGAAGGTTGAGGGGACTTATTTCGAGAACTGCAACTGCGACTTCGCTTGCCCATGTTCGGTCACCAGCTTCGCCTCGCCGGGGACGGCCGACCGCTGCCAGGTCATCCTCAACTATCACATCGACAAGGGCGAGATCGACGGCATAGACGTCAGCGGGCACAGCGTCTCGGTGGTTGCGGACGCGCCCCCACGAATGTTGGACGGCAACTGGCGCGTTGGCTTGATCATCGACGACAAGGCGTCGAAAGAACAGGCGGACAAGCTGGCTGGGGTGTTCTCGGGCCAGATGGGTGGGCCGATGGCGAGCCTCGCGCCCCTGATAGGGGAAGTTCTCGGCATTGAGCAGCAGCCCATCGAGTACCACGACAGCGGCCACAAGCATCGCGTAAAGATCGGACACGACATTTCTGTCGAAGTGGAGGACTACACGCCCGAAGGTCTTCCGGAGCCGACCAAGCTTGTGGGCGTCTTCCACCCGTCGAACACGACCTTAACGATCGCGCGGCCGACAGAGTCCCGCATCAAGGCTTTTGGCATGGAGTTCCACAACAGCGGTAAGAGCGCGTTCTCAGCGCCCTATCGCTGGTCTGCCTGAAGTATCCGTGCAGCAGCCGGCGTCGCGCGTCGCGCCGCTTCCGAGGCCGATCTCGGCGGGTCTTCTCGCCGCGCTACTGACCTGCGCGGCTGCAGCATGGGTGTTCACGATCGCCCAAGCGAACGCCATGAGCATGGGTGGTATTGCGATGATGAGCGCAGGGCTCTTCCTCATCACCTGGCTTGTGATGATGGTCGCGATGATGTTCCCATCAGTCGCGCCAATGACATTGGCCTTCGCCTCTGTCACTCGCTCCCGCGGTGAGGGCATGTTGCCTACCGCCATTTTCGTACTCGGCTATTTGTTGGTATGGACGGCTGCTGGGCTCGTGCCCCTGGCAGCCCTACAGGCCGCGAGCCAGGTTTGGATGTCACCGCCCTCATGGCTGCCTCGCGTGGGCGGAGCGGTGATAATCCTTGCTGGGGTCCACCAGTTCACTCCCCTCAAGGACGCGTGCTTGCGCGCGTGCCGCACGCCGCTTGGCTTCATCCTCAGTCACGACTTTGGGGGTGGTCGTACCTCAGCAATCCGGGCGGGGGCCTCACACGGCCTTTACTGCCTCGGCTGTTGCTGGGCGTTGATGGCAGTCCTCGCAGTGCTAGGTCTGATGAACATCGGATGGATGGCAGTGTTCGCTGCGATTTTCTATGTCGAGAAGAACGTGCGCCGCGGCGAGCTCCTCCCGCGGGCGGTTGGCGCTGCGACGATCATCGGCGGACTCGCGATCGTGGCCTGGCCGTTCTTTCTTGGCGGCCCTCGCCCCATGTGACCGGGAGCAAACATCTCGCCATTCGCATGGGAACCGGGTTCCCCAGCAGGAGCTACGAGATCAGGGAGAACGCCACCGGGGTCAACACCGTTTCTCTCGGTCAGGTGAGGCCGGCGTTCTTGGCGGAGGGAACTCGGACTGCAAGTCGGCGGCCTCGACCTGGAAAAGCGCCTCGGGCCCGGGCAGACCCTGCAGCTGATGCAGGCCGAGATCTCTGAAGGTGATGCCGGCGGCCTGAGTGCCGTCAACCGCTTCGTGGGCCGCTCGCGAAAGCACGACCTGCCCACCGTGGGCTGCGAAGCAAACCCGAGCCGCCACGTGAACGGCGATGCCCACATACCCTGCGTCGGTCAACGTGGGACGTCCGGTGTGGAGGCCGATCCTGACCTTTACCCGCAGGTCGTCTGGCCACACGGTCACGAGAACTCTGCGCTGAATAAGAAGCGCGGCATCCAGGGCCGCCGTCGCCTGTTTGAAGACCGCGAACAACTCATCGGCACGCGCGTCCACCTGACGGCCACCCGACCGGCGGATGGCGTCACCAAGCACCTTCCGAACATCCGCCAGCAAGCCGGAGTAGCGATCGCCGAGGTGCTGGACCAGGCCCGTCGAGTCCTCGATGTCTGCGAGCAAGAAGGTCACCGAGCCTGTCGGCAGCGTGCGCACCTCGCTCGCGCGAGCCTCGATCTCGCCGCGGATGCGCACGTTCTGCAGCTGGCCGGTGATGAAGCCGACGGGCACGATCCCATATCTCTTGGCGGCGTTCAGCAGCCTCGTGCGTGCCCGATCTCGAGCCGCCTCGTCTTCGAAGACAGTCTGGTTGAAGCGCGAGAGTGCGTTGCGGACGTGGGCTTCATCGTTGATCGGCAAGCGGCGGCGCCCACGGGAATCGATGTATGCGAAGGCGCTGTTGGGCAACTTTGCACGCGTCTTCGCGTCGAGATAGGTCATGACCTCGAGCGCCATGATCCC
>JACXTT010013239.1_pt1 | contig 10878 bp, 8 predicted proteins | sample 9270951 | NCBI WGS metagenome assembly JACXTT01 (sample SAMN15532306, study PRJNA645909) | rock metagenome | isolation source: weathered quartz diorite | place: Puerto Rico | collected 2017-06-21
GGCGTGTGGGGGATTGAGGCCTCCCGTCGGGCGCATCCATCGGCGATTCGGGAGGGTTGGGGGACTACTGGCGGATAGTCTCGCCCGCGAGACGGGACACGGGCTGACCGGGAAAGACGCGGCCAAGCTCAAGAAGGCGCACGCGCGGCTGTTTGCCGCACAGCTGCGTGACGTGCGTCCCCTGCCGGGCGCGCAGGATCTCGTCCGTCATCTCACGAAAATGCGTGTCTCGTGGGCGGTCGCGACGAGCGGCGCGCTAGCAAGCGCGCGTCCCCTGCTCAAGCTGGTGAATCTGCCGCCCGGCGTTCCGGTGATCACCCGTGACGACGTCGCGCATGCGAAACCAAATCCCGATCTCTGGATCGCCGCGGCAGCCCGACTCGGCGTGCCGATCGAATCGGCAATCGCCGTGGGTGACAGCGTCTGGGATCTGCTCGCCGCACGCCGCGCCCGCGCGCTCGGCGTAGGCGTGCTATCGGGGGGATACGGACAGGACGAGCTGGAGCGCGCAGGGGCCTACCGGGTCTATGAAGATGCGGCCGATTTACTGTTGCACATCGATGAGTTGGGAATAAGGGCCGAATGATCAATGATCATGCATCATTGGACTTTCCGCGTCAGCGGTTGAACCAGTACGACATCTTCACCAGGAACGTGTTGCGTGGATAGGCATTGAACAGCCTGCCGAAGTCGCCCGTCGCACTGCGTGCTCCCATGGCTGGCTCAAAGTCGTCTCGTCCCTGACTCCAAACCAGGAACAGCGTCGACCCCGGACGATACTCCCAGCGCACCACCAGGTTCGAGTTGAAGAACTTGCTGTTGAAGTCCTGGAAGTATGGAGACGTCCCCGCATACGGCTGGTAGCGAGCGGTGTACGCGTCCGCTCGCGGCGTCGCGGACAGCTCACGCAAGTTGGAGTAGTGCGCCTTGCTCACGAACGGTGATGCATAGAGCTGAACCGTGAGCGTCGGCGTCGCGGTGTAGTCCACCCGGAACGTCGTCGAGATCGTCTGCTGATCGATGTGGGCGAATAGGTAATGCACCCCCAAGGAGTCTTTGGGAGGCAAGTCTTGCCGGTCGGTGATGTCGTGCGAGATGTTGGCGCTCACCGATCCGCGGAACTGCGATGACACGCGGAGGTCGATCTCGGGGCTCCAGCTGAACGACGACGACCGCCCACCGTCCTTGGTCAGATAATTGACGAACAGGGATGGGATCATCACGGCCCGCTGGTCGCCGCCGAAGCCGATAGACGGCGCGAAGTACTGGTCGACCCGCAGCGCCGGGCCCCCGCGCGCACAGTTATCGCAATAGGTGCCGCCCAGCCCACCGATGGTGCCACTGAGGTGGAAGACCCACTGGTTCCTGAGCTGCACGTGGGCGTTGGTGTTGAAGGCGCGCTCCGTGGGGAGGCCGTCGCTCACCGTCCAGTATTGCCACCAGTTGAAGTTCCAGAACGCCCGCTGGAACGTCTTCGTCTGTTGCGTCCAGTTCAGGCTGACCCAGTTGTTCCAGCTCTGCTGATTCGCGCTGAACAAGAACCCGAGATCGTTGACCTCGAACCCGGGGGAGCGACGGAGATAGCTCGTCTGCCCCTGAATGAAGCCGCTCCGGCGACCGAGCAGGATCTCCTCCGAGTTGCCCGAGAGAGAGGTCCGTGTACTGTCGTAGCTGATCCGATCGTCGGGACGCTGAAAGAGGTGGGTGGAATTGCGCTGCGTCGCACTGATGGCAGCTGGACTGCCGCCGACCGTGCTGAGATCGAGCGAGCCGGTGAGCTCGTACGTGCCGCCGTGGAAGCGATGGCGGAAATCGAGCGCACCCACGTAGGCGTGGTCGCGCAGGCCCTGGGTGAACTGGTCGACATTGCGGGTGACGGCGGTCGCCATGACGCCGAAGCCGCTCTGACCATTGCGCAGATCTTGCGACAGCCGCAGCACACCGTAATTCGTGAACGGCTCGAGCGTGGCGCCGCCGAGCTGTGCCCGCTTCGTGATTCCCTCCACCGCCCCGATCGTCAGGCCGCTCGCCAATCTGCCCGAGATCTTGGCGGCGCCGAGAATCCGGCTGGGATCGTGCCCGATCCGTCGCGAGTAGAAGAGGCCTTCCGGGCCGCAGTTCACGGCGCTGCAATCGACGGGGAAGCTGAAGATGCCGGTGCCCTCCACGAAGAACGGGCGCCGCTCCTGATAGAAGGTCTCGAACGACGTCAGGTTCACGACCGAGGGATCGGCGTCGACCTGGCCGAAATCGGGGTTCACCGTGGCATCGACCGTGATGTTCGAGGTGATTCCGTACTTGATGTCGGCTCCGCCATCGAACTTCTGATTGTGCTCGAACCCAGCCTCGGGCAGGTTCTTGGTCACGGCGTATGGCGCCAACTCCAGACGGCGCGGCGCCGGCAGGCCCTCGAGCCCTACGAGGTCGCCGAGCTGCGAGACAAAGCCGCGGCGCGACGGCCGGTACACCGGCCAGCCGACGCGCTCCCCGTGGTGGCGGTCGATGTCACGCCAGATGCCGAACCCGAACGAGTTGCTCGGCAAATGCGCATACCGCAGCTGCGACAGCGGAAAGCGGAACTCCGCGGTCCAGCCCAGCGAGTCGATCTGTGTCGCGACCTCCCACACCCCGTCCCACGCATCGTCTTCCTGCTGATCGTCGCCGTACATCGCGTAGTCGCGCTTGACCCCGCCGGGATTCACGGCGAACTCGAAGCCGGTGCGGCGGTCGTGATAGGAGTCGATTACGACTTTGATTTGATCACAGCAAATGCGGACGTCACGGCGGGCGAGGAGTTTCTTGATACTGTCGGGATGGTTATCAAACGCACGCACAAACACATACAGGTTGTGGTCATCGTAGGCGACTTTCGCCTCGGTCGGCAGGCTCGGATCACCGTCCTCAGTGGGTTGAAACTGCCGGAAGTCCTTGATGACCGGGGCGAGGCGCCAGACCTCGTCGTTGTCTTTTCCATCGATGACCGGGGGCGTTGCCGCCCGCTGAGCCACGGCAGTCGTCGCGGCCGGCGCCGGCCGTGGCGGGACCCCCGAGGGGCGTGGGTCAGCAGTTTGGACCGCCAGGATGACGGCGGCGAGCGGCATGAGCGGCATCATGTCATTGGATGGTACGATTCGACAAATGGTTGGTTTCGTAATAGCTTCGCCGGGCCCTGTTTTGACCATTTTCCGGCGTGCGAGGCATCCGGCGTGACATTCTCAAGATTGTGGGCGGACCGGCGTGGCGGCACTGATCGGCGGTCAGAGCCACGTCGCCATTCTGTCATGATCGTGACAGCGGAGCGTCGTCACGTCGTCGATCGGCGCCGTGGCGCGGAGCGACGCAGTACGCTCGACCGCCGCGGCCGTGCGGCGCGCGCGCCCAACGCCGAACGCCCCGTCGAGCACGTCCGCAACGCGTTGCAGCTGCTTAGAGAAGTCGCCCTGGTCGGAGAATTGTCGCCCGGGCCGAGCGAGGATCTCAGCGCGGCCATCGAGCGCCTGCACCGCGCCGTGGGCCTGCTGGAACGTCAGCGCCGATGATTCATTTCTTGAACAGTGCCAGGTACCGCCCGTATCCCTCTGTTTCCAACGAGTCCACCGGAATAAATCGCAGCGACGCCGAATTGATGCAGTAGCGTAGCCCCGTGGGCCTCGGGCCGTCGGGAAAGACATGGCCGAGGTGCGAGTTCGCGTGCGTGGACCGCACCTCGGTGCGCTCCATGAACAGCGAGCGGTCGGTCTTCTCCTGAACGTTGCTCGCCTCGAGCGGCCGGGTGAAGCTGGGCCAGCCGGTGCGGGAATCGTACTTGTCGAGCGAGCTGAACAGCGGCTCGCCGGACACGACGTCGACGTAGATCCCTTCCTTATGATTGTCCCAGAACTCATTCTGGAATGGACGCTCGGTGCCTTCGTGCTGCGTGACCTCGTACTGCAAAGGCGTCAGCGTGCGACGCAGCTCCGCATCGCTCGGCTTTGGCTTGACGGTATACATGGCGTAGCGAACTCCTCCGGTAACTGATGCGCTCACCTTCCCGGCTTCATCTCCCCAGATCTCCCGCAGCCGCCGGTCCCGGCCGCAGCCGGTGCGATACATCCCATAGCGCACCGGATTCTTTTTCGCGTAGTCCTGATGGTACTCCTCGGCCGCGTAGAATGCGCCGGCCGTCAACACCCGCGTCGCAACGGCGCGGTGGAAGCGGTCGATGATCTGTTGCCGTGTCGCGCTCGCCGCGCGCCGCTGCTCGGCGCTCCGCACGAAGACTGCGGTGTGATAGTTGGGACCCGTGTCGCAGGCCTGCCCGTCCGTCTGGAACGGGTCGATGTTGTGCCAGAAGGTCCACAGCAAGGTCTCGTAGCCGACCTTCGCGGGATCGTAGATCACCTGCACCGACTCGAGATGTCCGGTGTTTCCCTCCACCACCTGCGTGTACGTCGGATCCTTGACGGTGCCACCCATGAATCCGGATGTCGCTGAGATCACGCCCGGCAAATCATCGTAGGCGTGCTCCATCGTCCAGAAGCAGCCACCGGCAAAGGTGGCGGTGTCAGCGGGGGCAAACGTCAGAGCGAGAATCAGGGCGAGGTTCATATGGTCAATCTACCCGGAGCGTCAAGCGAGCCTCGCAACCGGGCCCGGGCACTTGGTTTGACAGCGTCAAGGCACCACCGTGCGCCTCGGCGATTTGCCGCGAGAGCGCGAGACCGATGCCCGAACCGTCGGGCTTGGTCGTGTAGAACGGCACGAACAAATTGGCCGTGTCGGCGAGACCGGCGCCCTCGTCCCGCACCCAGACATCGAGCTGGCCGTTCCTGGTCTCCCAGCCGACCTCCACCGCTCCATTCCCCTCGAGCGTCGCGTCCACCGCGTTGCGAACCAGGTTGATCAACAGCTGATCGAGCTGCCCGCCATCCGCTTCGATCGTCAAGTTCGGACCAGGGCGTATCGAGACCTGCCGGCGCGTCTCCAGCGCGACGACGCGACGCACCCAGTCCTGAATCGCGACGCGCTCGAGTCGGGGCGGCGGCAGACGCGCGAGGCGGGCGTATGCTGCCATCAGGCGGCTCAGCGACTCGGAGCGGCTCGCGATCACGCCGAGTCCCTTGCGGAGGTCCTCGCGCTGGTCGGGTGGCGCCGGCTCGCGGATGATGAGCGCGAGCAGGCTCTCGGCGATGGACTTGATCGGCGCCAATGAGTTGTTGAGCTCGTGGCTCAGTACGCGAATCAGCCGCTTCCACGCCTGGCGCTCTTCGTCGCTGAGCGCGCGGCTCACGTCGGTCAGCACTAGCAGCTGGTGTGGGAGGCCGCCCTGCCGAAACAGGCCGCGCCGCACTTCCCATCGCCCGGAACGGCCCGGAAAAGTGAGCGTATCGACGCGCGGTGCGCCGCCGGCAAGCGAGCCGGCGAGACCGAGGCTCGCGGCGTCGCGTCCCAGGAGCTGCTCGGGCGGGCGGCCGAGCAGCTCCGCGCCGCTGCGATTCACGAGCCGCAGGGCGTGGGCGGCGTCGAACGCGAAGATCGCCACATCGATCTCTTCCATCACTCGGCGGAGCAGCGCGGTCGCTTCGAGCGCGCCGAGCCGCTGCACGCGCATGTCGTCGCCCAGACTGTTCAGCTCGAGGAGCAATAGACCGAGCGCGTCTTCAGGATTCGAGCCTCGCGCGCGGAGCGTGTAATCGCGCTCGCGCAGCGCAGCGAGGACGTTCGACACGGTCTGCAGTGGGCGCACGACGTGCTCCCGCACGATCGCCGCGCACGCGAGCCAGACGCCCGCCACGAGAATCGTGAGCGTCCACTGCGTTCGCGAGGTGTAGTCGCCGAACCAGAGAAGGCCCAGGGCGAGCGCGACCGCCGGAAAACCGCCGAGCAGCGCCAGCCAAAAGACGCGCCGCTCGTGACGTTGAGAGCTCTTAGAGACCATGCCGTTTGAGCCGGCGGTACAGCGCGCTGCGAGAGAGGCCGAGGGCTTTCGCCGCTTCGCTCACGTTGCCGGCCGCGCGGGTGAGCGCTTTCTGGATCAACACGCGCTCGACGTCGTCCAGACTCATTTGATCGAGCGCCGCTGCGCCGTCGCCGCCGGCGCTTGTCCCCAAGCCGAAGTCGCGCGCTTGCACACGCCCACCCTCCGCCATCAGCATGGCGCGCTCGACCGCGTGATCGAGCTCGCGCACGTTACCGGGCCACGCATGCCGGAGCAACTGCTCCATGGCGTCCGGCGTGAACTCCTTGGTCGCCTTGCGATAGCGGGCGGCGTAGCGGCGCTGGAAATGCGCGGCGAGCAATGGCACATCGGCGCGCCGCTCGCGCAGCGGCGGGAGCCGGATCTCCACGGTGTTTAGACGAAACAGCAGGTCCTCGCGGAAGTGGCCTGCTTTCACCTCGGCTTGGATGTCGGCGTTCGTGGCGGCGATGACCCGTACGTCGGCGCGACGCGCGCGCGAGGCGCCCACGCGCTCGTACTCGCCTGTCTCGAGCACGCGGAGCAGCTTGGCCTGTTGCGGGAGCGGCAGATTCGCGATCTCGTCGAGGAACAGCGTGCCGCCCTCGGCGAGCTCGAAGCGCCCGATGCGGTCGGTCTTCGCGTCGGTGAACGCGCCGCGCACATGCCCGAACAGCTCGCTCTCGAACAGCCCGTCGGGGATGCCACCGAGATTCACCGCGACCATCGGCCGCTCCGCCCGCGGCGACGACGCGTGCAGCCACCGCGCCACCACCTCTTTCCCCGTTCCATGCTCGCCGAGGATGAGCACGTTCGCTTCCGACGGGCCGACGCGTTCCATCAGCCGCAGCACGGGCTGCATCGCGGGCGACTCGGCGATCAGCTCGGGGAGCCCTTCCCTGTGGAGCCTGCGGTTCTCGATCTCGAGCCGCTGGCTCTTGCGGAGCGCGCGGCCCAGCTCGACCTGGGTGCGCATGGTGGCAAGGAGACGCCGGTTGTCCCAGGGCTTCTCGACGTAGTCCCGCGCGCCGCGGCGCATCGCCTCGACCGCCCCGTCAATGCTGCCCCACGCCGTCATCACGACCACCGGGGGCGCGCTTTCCAACGCCTGGACACGCGACAGCAAGTCGAGCCCTTCGGCGCCGGATGTCGTGTCGCGAGCGTAGTTCATGTCCACGAGGAGTGCATCGAAGTCGCGCGCTTCGACGGCGGCCAGCACGCCGCGGGTGGAAGCGGCGGTCTCCACGTCGAAGCCTTCGGCTTTCAGCAGCAGCTTGAGAGCTTCGAGGATATCTGGTTGATCGTCGGCTATGAGGAGACGCGGCGCAGACATGATGGAAGGTTGCGGGGCCGTAAGGTCTGGGGCTAGACCCCAACCCCTAGGCCCCAAGCCCCATTAGTCAACAATCCATCCATCCCTCAGCTGCACGATACGGTTCCCGTACTTCGCATTGTCTTCCGAGTGCGTGACCTGCACGATCGTCGTGCCGGCGGCGTTCAGCTCGCGGAACAGCCCCATGATGTCCTTCCCCTGACTCGAGTGAAGATTCCCGGTCGGCTCATCGGCGAGCAGCAGCGCGGGCCGGTGAATCACCGCGCGTGCGACCGCCACGAGCTGCTGTTGGCCACCGGAGAGCTGACGGGGATAGAGATTCTTTTTAGCCACCATGCCGAAGCGATCGAGGGTATCGGCCACCGCGGCTTCTCGATCGTCGGACTTCACGTCGCGATACGACAGCGGCATCGCGAGGTTCTCGGCGACGGTGAGGTCGTCGATTAGGTGATACTGCTGGAACACGAACCCGACGTACTGTTTGCCCAGCGCGATGCGGTCCTTGTGCTTGAGTTTGTGGACCGCGTGGTCGACGAGTCGGTACTCACCCGTCCAGTCGCCGTCGAGCATGCCCAGCACCGCCAGCAACGTGGATTTCCCCGCCCCGGACGGTCCCATGATTGTGACGAAATCACCCGCAGCAACGTCGAGCGAAATCCGGCGCAGCACATAGAGCCGCCCGTCGGCCTGCGGGAAGGATTTCTCGAGGTTCAAGAGGCTGATCATAGGTGCCGGGTGCCAGGTGTCGGGTGCCAGGGACCTGATGCCTGATGCCAAGGCTTCCGAGCCGTCACCGGTCGCCGCTGACACCCGACACCAGGCACCTGACACCTATTCATTTCTCAACGCGATCATCGGATCGACGCGCGTCGCGCGGCGGGCGGGGAGATAGCTCGCCACGAGCGCCACACCGAGGAGAAGGAGGGCCACGGCGAGCATAGTGAGCGGATCGTTGGGCGTCACGCCGAACAGGACGCCGCGCAGCGCCCGCGTCGCCGCGAGCGCAAGCACGACCCCGAGCCCCAGGCCGGCCCCGACCATCACGAGGCCCTGACCCACCACGAGCCGCACGACGTCCGGCGCGCGTGCGCCGAGCGCCATGCGGACGCCCACCTCGTGTGTACGCTGCGCGACGTTGAACGAGAGGACCCCGTAGATGCCGAGCGCCGCGAGCACGATCCCGAGGAGCCCGAACACAGCGAGCGAGGTCGAGATCAGGCGCTCGCGCGCCGTGGCCTCGCGCACCACCTGAGGCAGCGTCTTCACGTCGTAGAGCGGGACATCGCGGGCAAGCTCGCGCATCGCCGCGCGAGCGGCCGGCAATACCGCCAAGGGATCGCCAGCGGTCCGAAGCAACACCGTCGGCTCGGTGGACGGCACTTGGCGCAGCGAGATGTAGACGTCGGCCTGCGGCTCTTCCTGCATGCGGACCTGTTTGACGTCGGCCACGACTCCGATCACCTCGCCCATGTGCTCCGAGCTGAACGGCTCCACTGTGGGGGCGATCTGACGCCCGACGGCAGCGTCTGTGCCGTAGATCCGCCGCGCGGCGGTCCGTGACATCACGATCACGGGTGCGGAGCTCGCCTGATCCCGAGAATCGAAGGTGCGGCCGCTCTGCAGCGTGATCCCGAGTACCCCGAAATAATCGTCGGAGACGTAATTGGTGCGGACCGCTGGGGTCTCGCCCTCGGCGAACGGTGGACGCCCGTCGATTCGCGACACCGTGAGGATGTCATAGCAGCCGGTCAGTGGTGCGCAGCCGCTCATGGCGACGCCGCGGACCCCCGGCAGCGCCCGGAGGCGATCCAACACAGCAGCATGGAACAGGGCTGGGTTGGGCATGCCGGGATCGCCGCTCGGCACGCCGTATCGCATGGACAGCACACCCTCGGATTCGAAGCCGGGGTCCACCGCCCCCAACTGTGCCAGCGTGCGCAGCATGAGGCCCGCCCCGACCAGCAGAACCGTCGCGAGAGTCAGCTGCGCGGCCACCAGCCCGCCTCGCAAGGTCATGCGGCGCGGCGAGCCCATCCCGCGGCTCTGTCCCGCGCCGGCGCGCAGAACCGTCGTGGCATCGGTACGCGACAGACGCCACGCGGGGACGAGACCCATGAGCACACCCGCGGCGATGACGACGGCGCCGCTCAACGCGAAACTCCCGAAATCCAGGCTGAGGGCATTCACCCGAAGGAACTGCACGCCGTGCGAGTTGACGGTGTCCGGCATGGCGCCGCGCAACAGCGCCACACCCCAGGCGGCGACGCCCAACCCGGCGATGCCGCCCGCCCCCGCAAGCACCAGCGACTCGGTAAGCATCTGCTGCACTAGGCGCCGCCTACCAGCACCGAGTGCGGACCGGACGATGATCTCGCGCTCGCGTGCGACGGCACGGGCCAGCAGCATGTTGGCGACGTTGACGCAGGCGAGGAGCAGGACGAGCGCGACGGCGCCGCTGAGCACGAACAGCAGCGTGCGACCGAGGGGATTGGCCCGGACGTCGGCGAACGGCGCGATCGACGCACCCCATTTGGCGGCGCCGCCGCGGGGGAGCGGATGGGCGGCGTCGACGATGCGCCCGATCTCCTCCATAGACGCGCGGGCCTGGCCGAGTGTCACGCCGGCCCGGAGTCGCGCGAACCCCGTGAACCCATGCGCCCAGCGCCGCTGCAGCGCGCGCGGGTCGGTCAGGACCGGCAGCGCGTGGACGGGAACCCACGCCGCCGCGTCGCCGCCGAGACCAAAGAATCCGGGGCGAGCGATTCCCACGACCACCATGGGGACGTTGTTCACGCGCACCGTACGTCCGACGACGGCGGAGTCTCCGCCGAAAACACTTCGCCACGTTGTGTGCGAAAGCACCACGACGCCGGCGTGCGCCTCGGTGTCGTCGTCGTCCACCAGGACTCGTCCGATCGCCGGGCGAGCACCCACGAGCTCGAAGTACGACGGCGAGACTGCCTCGGCACGCAGTCGCGCCGGCTCGGCGCCGCCCGCGATGGTCACGTCGCGTCCGGTTGTGGCGGTGACCAGCTCGAGGAACGACGCGGCGATGCGCATCGTCTCGAACTTCGGGTACGACCATCCGATCGAGTCCGTCGCCTTGCCCGGCCGCGTCGTTGTCACGTCGATTGCCACGAGCCGCTCGACTTCCGGGTAGGGCGGGAGACGGAGCACCGCCAACTCGAGTGCCGAGAAGACCGCGGCGGTGCCACCGATGCCGAGCGCAAGCGTGAGTACGGCGACGACCGTGAAACCGGGGGTCTTCGCCAGTGTGCGTACGGCATACCGCAAATCTTGGAGAATGGTATTCATCATTCGTTCCTCAACGCGATCATCGGATCGACGCGCGCCGCGCGGCGGGCCGGGACATAGGTGGCGAGCATCGCGACCCCGCCGAGCACCAACGCCGCCCCGATGAACGTGATGGCGTCCAGCGTGGAGACGCCGAACAACATCCTGCCCAGTGCGCGGGTGGCCAGCGCCGCGCCGATCGCGCCGACCACGATTCCGCCCAGCCCGAGCCGCAGGTTCCCCCTGACACGCAGCCCAACCACTTCGGCCGGCCTCGCCCCGCTGCCCCCTCACCACCCCCACTACCGGCGCCCCT
>JACXTT010013240.1_pt1 | contig 10877 bp, 6 predicted proteins | sample 9270951 | NCBI WGS metagenome assembly JACXTT01 (sample SAMN15532306, study PRJNA645909) | rock metagenome | isolation source: weathered quartz diorite | place: Puerto Rico | collected 2017-06-21
GGTAGTTTCTAATTCAACCAAATTGCCGGTACAGCCCATGGACATTCTATTTGTCAGCGACCCTCTGTCGTCGTTCAAGATCTACAAAGACACGACCTTTGCGATGATGCGCGAGGCGCAGCGCCGTGGCCACTCTATCCATGCCTGCGAACCCAAGGATCTGGTGTGGCAACGGGGCGGTGTGGTACAGGCCCAGGTGCGGGCCATCACATTGACAGGCCAAGCAGATGCGTGGTTTGCCGAGACCACTGTCGGGGTGCGTGACCTCAAGGCCTTTGGGGCCGTCATCATGCGCAAGGACCCGCCCTTTGACAGCGAGTACTTCTATGCCACGCACCTGCTGGAACAAGCCGAGCGCGACGGGGCCAAGGTCTTCAACAAGCCGCACGCTCTGCGCGACCACCCGGAAAAGCTGGCTATCCTGGAGTTTCCGCAGTGTATTGGTCCCACACTGGTGACCCGCGATGCGCAGACCATCCGCAACTTCCACGCCGAGCACCAGGACATCATTCTGAAACCGTTGGACGGCATGGGCGGCATGGGTATCTTCCGTGTCAAGGCCGACGGTTTGAACCTGGGCGGCATCATCGAAACGCTCAACCGCGATGGCAGCCAGACCGTGATGGTGCAGAAATTCCTGCCCGCCATCAGCGATGGCGACAAGCGGGTGCTGGTGATTGGCGGCAAGCCTGTGCCCTATTGTCTGGCGCGCATTCCCCAGGGCAACGAGGTGCGCGGCAACCTGGCGGTCGGCGGCAAGGGTGTTGCCCGCGCCATCAGTGATGCGGACCGCAGGATCGCGGAAACCGTGGGTCCGACGCTGGCCGCACGCGGCCTGCTGCTGATTGGCCTGGACGTGATTGGTGACTGCTTGACCGAGATCAACGTGACCAGCCCTACCTGCTTTCAGGAAATCACCGACCAGACCGGGTTCGATGTCGCGGCCATGTTTGTTGATGCTTTGGAAGCAGCCGTGAAATAGTTTGCGCGTTCGGCCAGTCGGCCTCTGCGAATACTTTGGGTTGACAAAGTCTCGATGCCTTTTGTGCTGGGCTCGCAGCAGGGTGGGCGCACACGCCGCACGCTGCATTTCCTTTGCATGCGCGCAAACCATGCCACTTCGGGGCTCAGGCTGTCTGGGCGTTTTGCGCAGGTCAAGGAGGAGGCCATGCTTGCATGGCCGGGGGACACGGAGCAAAACGTCCAGGCAGCCTGAGCCGCGTGCCAACCACTATGCGCACATCGGTGGCCACTACACCACCGGGTAACCGTCCACAAAAACCTTGAATTCGCCGGGCTCCATGGCCACCCAGTTCTCGTTGGTGGTCAGCGGCTCGGTGACGACGATGACCAAGCGGTCTTCGGGGCCGTTGAGTTCGGCCAGATCGACGTTGACGTCCTCGTCCTTGAGCTGCACCTGCGCAAAGGGGTGTTGGCGCAGCACATAGTGCAACTTGGTGCTGGCGTGTGTCCACAGCGCTTCGCCATTGCTCAGCAGAAAATTGAACGTGCCGTGCTTGGCAATGCGCGGAACCAATTCACGCAAGGTATGGGTCAGCTCTTCCACACTCGGCACACCGAAGTGCGACTTGTTGAGCTCTTGCAGCAGCCAGCAAAAGGCCAGTTCGCTGTCGGTGTCGCCCACCGGCTTGAAGGCGCCATGCAGCGGCGGGTGAAAGTCTTTCAGATCACCATTGTGCGCAAACACCCAGTAGCGGCCCCATAGTTCACGCACAAACGGGTGGCAGTTTTCCAGCCGGACCTCGCCCACCGTGGCCTTGCGCACATGGGCCACGACGTTGTGGCTTTTGATGGGGTAGGTGCGCAGCATCTGCGCAATGGGCGATGTGGAGGCACTCTCCTTGTCGACGAAATAGCGCGCTGCCTTGCCCGGCTTGAGACCATCGCTTTCAAAGAAGGCGATGCCCCACCCGTCGGCGTGGTGGTCGGTGCAACCGCCACGTTGCGAAAATCCGGTGAAGCTCAGGGTCAGGCTGGCCGGCAGGCGGCTGTTCATTCCAAGAAGTTGGCACATACCAACATTTTACCAAGGCTGTCATTCTTATGACATAAACCGCCAGGCCGAGGCACGGCTCTGTGGCGCCCAGCCCGCAAACCGTGGTGCGGAGTGCACATTCCGGCGCTGCTGGTGGACAATGGACGTCCGGAGGTTTTGCTATGGCGCCGACAAGCCCTGAGACCGATTTCGAGCTGATGTTTGAATCCGCTCCCATTTCGCTGTGGCTGGAAGACTACAGCGCGCTGAAGGCGCTGTTTGACACTTGGCGCGCCCAGGGCGTGACCGACTTGGCTGCCCATCTGGCGCAGACACCCGCATTGGCACAGCAATGCGCCGCCTGCTTGAAGGTGATCAAGGTAAACCGGCAGACCCTGTCGGTCTTTGCCGCAGCCAGCCAGGCGGAGTTGGTGGCACGGCTGGGCGAGGTGTTTCGTGACGACACGCTGGACCGCATGATTTCGGAGTTGACATGCCTGTGGAACGGCACGCTGGAATTCACCAACCAGACCGTCAATTACGCACTGGATGGGCGCCGCATCGACGTGCGCATCCATGTTCGGGTTTTGCAGGGCCATGAAGACAGCTGGGACCGTGTCATGGTGTCGCTGGAAGACACGACCCAGGCCACACAGGCCTTGCAGCAATTGGCGGTCAGCGAGCGCTACGCGCGAGACCTGTTCGACTACTCCCCGGTATCCCTGTGGGTGGAGGACTTCAGCGGCGTCAAGCGCCTGTTGGACGAGGTGCGCGCGCAGGGCATACGCGACTTTCGGGTCTTCATCAGCGTCCACCCGGAGTTTGTCAGCCAGTGCATGGAGGAGATTCGCGTCATCGGCGTCAACCGCCAGACCCTGAGCATGTTCGCCGCCCAAAGCAGCGAGGAGTTGCTCAGCAAGCTGAGCGCCGTGTTCCGTGACGAAATGCACGACTCCTTTGCCGAGCAATTGATCGACCTGTGGGACGGCAAGACCGTGCAGCTGCGTGAGGTGATCAATTACTCGCTGAGTGGCGAGCTGCTCAACATCCACATGCAGTTTGCGGTGCTGCCCGACCATTTGACGGACTGGGGGCTGGTGTTGGTTTCACTGATCGACATTACGGCACGCAAGAAAGCCGAGGCCTACCTGGAATACCTGGGCAAGCACGATGCCCTGACCAAGTTGCGCAACCGCGCCTTCTATGTGGAGGAGCTCAACCGCATCAGCCGCAAGGGGCCCTGGCCGCTGACCGTGATCGCCATGGACCTCAATGGCCTCAAACGCATCAACGACGAAATGGGCCATGCCGCCGGTGACGCGCTGCTGCGCCGTGCCGGTGAGGTGCTGACCAGCGCCACGGCCGGCTGCCCCTACTGTGTGGCACGCATCGGTGGCGACGAATTCATGGCCCTGCTGCCCGGTAGTGACGAGCGGGTGGCCGAAGGCTTGCTGGAGCGCATTGGGTCCATGGTAGAACTGAACAACCAGTTTTATCCGGGTCAGCGCCTCAGCCTGGCCGTTGGTGTAGCATCCTGCGCCTCGGCGGCCCAGGTTGAAGCGGCGCTGATGGCGGCGGATCAGGCCATGTTCCGCGACAAGAACCGTTACTATGACGAAGCCGGCCTTGAACGCCGGCGCTATTGATTGCAAACCACCTTCGCATGAGTCTGACCGGCCTGATTGGCCTTTACGTTCGCCAGAACTGGCGCCCCTACCTGCAGTCAGCCCTGTTGCTGGCATCAGTGAGTGCGCTCACGGTTTTCATCCCGCGCCAGGTCGGCCATATAGTCGATGGCATGGTGGCCGGCACGTTGCACCCCGACGCTTTGCCGCCGGAGCTGGCCAAGCTGGTGCTGGCCGGAGTGGCGATTTATTTCTTCCGCGTGGCCTGGCGCCTGCAGTTGTTTGCCGCCAGCTACCGGCTGGGCGCCCAGTTGCGCCAGCGCCTGTACGCGCGGCTGTGCCAGCAGGGGCCGCAGTTTTTTCAGCAAAAGCGCACCGGGGATCTGATGGCCATGGCCACCAATGACATCGACTCGGTGGAAATGGCGTCGGGTGAGGCCATGCTGGCGGGGTTTGACGGTACGCTGACCCTGATCATGGTGGTGGCCATGATGAGCCTGGGCGTGGATCTGCGACTGGCGGGTGCGGCGCTGCTGCCGTTTCCACTGATGGCGCTGGCCTTTTGGCGCATTTCCAACCAGATACACCAGGCTTCGCGCGATTCATTGAACGCCTTTGGCAAGCTCAACGACCATGTGCAGGAAACCCTGAGTGGTGTGCGCACGCTGCGCGCCCTGGGGCTGGAGGCGCGCAGCGCCAAGCGCCTCTCCGAGCTGGCCGAGGCCGCCGCCAGCGCCAGCCTGCGTGCGCAGCGCTGGGAAGCGGCCTTCGAACCGGCGGTGGGAATCACACTGGTCAGTGCCACCGTGCTGACGCTGGGGCTGGGTGGCTACCTGGTGTGGGCGGGGGAGCTGACCGTGGGCGCCTTGACGGCTTTCAGCATGTACCTGGGGCAGTTGATCTGGCCCATGTTTGCCGCCGGCTGGGTGCTGTCGCTGCTGGAGCGCGGACGTGCCGCCTGGGGGCGCTTGCAGCCCACGCTGGATGCGCCTTTGTCCATTGACGACCATGGCCGGCTGGATACCGTTTTGCCTGGTGCATTGGTGTTTGACAGCGTCAATTTTGCCTATCCGGGGCAGCAGGCCATGGCGTTGTCGGGGTTTCGCCTGCGCCTGCCTGCGGGCCAGACCCTGGGCCTGGTGGGCCCCACCGGTTCCGGCAAATCCAGCGTGCTGCGGCTGATACTGCGGCAATATGTGGCCCAGAACGGCAATATCGCCTGGGGTGGCAAACTGCTGTCGGACTACCGCTTGCAGTCCTTGAACCGGGCCATCAGCTGGGTTCCGCAAGAGCCCTTTTTGTTTTCCGCCTCGATTGCCGACAACATTGCGCTGGCCAAGCCGGACGCCACCCGTGCCGAGATTGAACAGGCGGCCCGATTGGCCTCCATCCACGACGACATACTGCGCATGCCCCATGGCTATGACACGCCGGTGGGTGAAAAAGGCATTGCCCTGTCGGGTGGTCAGCGCCAGCGCGTGGCCATCGCCCGTGCGCTGTTGACCGACGCCCAACTGCTGTTGCTGGACGACGCCCTGTCGGCCGTGGACACACACACCGAAACCGAGATCCTGCAGCACCTGCGCAGCGCGCGCTCTGGTCGAACGGCGTTGATCGTGAGCCACCGGCTCAGTGCTGTTATGGATGCCGACCACATCCTGGTGCTCAAAGGTGGCCATGTCACGGAGCAGGGCAACCACGCCAGCCTGCTGGAACTTAACGGCTGGTATGCCGCGCAGTGGCGCTACCAGCAACTGGAGGCCAGCCTGGATGCCGCCTGACACGTCCACGACCGGAAGCAGTACTGCGCCCGGCAATACGCGCCGCGCCGTGGCGCTCTTGTTGCATGCGGGCGCGCCCGAGCGGGGCCACCTGCTGCGCGGCACGGCCTGGTTGTTGGCCGCTGCTGTGCTGGAAGCCCTGGGGCCCCTGCTGGGCAAGGTGTTCATCGACCGCTACCTGTTGCCGCAGCACCTGGTGCTGCGTGACATGGGGCTGCTGTTGCTCGTCATCCTGGTGACTGGCGCGGTGGCCAGTGTGGTGCGCTATGGGCAGCTGACGCGCCTGGCCGGTGTGGCCATGCGCTCGGTCAAGCGCCTGCGGGAAGAGGTCTATGGCCATGTGATGCGCCTGCCCATGGCCTTTTTTGACAAGGCCATCACGGGCCAGCTGGTCAGCCGCGTCACCAACGATACCGAGCAGGTCAAGAGCCTGTACGTGCAGGTCCTGTTTGTGATGCTCGACAGCAGCATCGTGGTGCTCGGTGCCCTGGCTGCCATGGCCTGGCTGGACTGGCGGTTGATGCTGATTGTGTTGACGCTGATCCCCGCCGTGGTGGTCATCGTCTGGTTCTACCAGCGCTGGAGCGCACCGGCTGTGGCGCGTGCCCGGCAAAAACGCAGTGACATCAATGCCCAGATGTCAGAGTCCATCGCCGGCATGGCCGTGCTGCAGGCCAGCAATGCGCAGCAGCGCTTTCGCGAGCGGTTTGACAAGACCAATGGCCAGCACCTGGGCGCCCGCGTGGCCGAGATGCGGGTCAATGCCTGGCTGCTGCGCCCCATGCTGGACATGATCAACGTGCTGCTCCTGTGTGTGGTGATCTACAGTTTTGGCCAGCGCAGTCTGGGTGCGCTGCAGGTGGGCATTCTGTATGCCTTTGTCAGCTACATCGGCCGGGTGGTCGACCCGCTGATCCAGATTACGCTGCAGTTCGGCCAGTTGCAGCAGGCGGTAGTGGCCGCGGCCCGGGTCGATGCCCTGCTGCAGGAGCCACGGCCAGCGGCGGTAGCCAGTACCCAGCGCATCAGCCACGGTGCCATCCACATTTCGCATCTGCGCTTTGGTTATGACCCAGCGGTGCCCGTGCTGCACGACCTGTCGCTGGATGTTCCTGCCGGCAGTTTTTACGGCCTGGTTGGCCACACCGGCAGCGGCAAGTCCACGCTGCTGAGCCTGATGCTGCGCTTTTACCGGGCGCAATCGGGGCGCATCACGCTGGACGGTCATCCATTGGTCGATTTCAGCGATGCCCAATTCCGGGCCGATGTGGGCCTGGTCCCACAGGACCCCTTTTTGCTGGCCAGCACGGTGCGCGACAACATTGCCATGGGCCGCACGCTCAGCCAGGACGCACTGGAGGCGGCGGCGCGTGCCGCCCATTGCCACGACTTCATTGTCAAGTTGGAAAAAGGGTATGACACCTGGCTGGGCGAAGGCGGGGCGCTCTTGTCCGTGGGGCAGAAGCAGTTGATTGCCATTGCCAGGGCGCTGGCCGGACAGCCGCGCATCCTGTTCCTGGACGAGGCCACTGCCCACATCGACTCTGAAACCGAGCAGATCGTGCAACTGGCCTTGTCCGAACTGCATGGCAAGGTCACGGTAGTGGCCATAGCGCACCGGCTGTCCACCATACGCGCGGCGGACGGCATTGTGGTGCTCAACCATGGGCGCATCCATGAGCAGGGCACACACGAAACCTTGATGGCACGCGAGCAGGGCATTTACCAGCGCCTTTACCAGTTGCAGCAGCTGGGCGACTGAAGTTGCCCCCACGTTCGCCCACTGCGTCAGGCTCACTGCCCCCCGTGGAACTGTGGAAAAATCGAGCGGTACGACGCGGACGGTTGATGGGCTACACCTCGCGCAAGGTCGCTGGCGTGGTCCTCGTACTCCGGCTGTCTCGCGGGCGGCTGTTGTTGGCGCTCAAGAGCTGCTTCGTCAACAACGCTATTGGCGCGCATAGTCGGTGGCAACCGCAAATACTGCCTGCGCCCGAGAACCCCACCAGCGACCTTCAGTGCAATAGCAGGTATTCGGTACCCAGATACGAATACCAGAGACGCAACTCCGGCTGGTGGACTGGGTGTCTGGGCGCAGGTCCCATTCGGCGTTGCCGCACAGCATGCATACCAACCACATAGTTGACGCAGTACGGCGGGCCATCCAAGCTCAGACGCCACCGAGCGTGGACCGGAGAACGGATGCCCAGTCCGCCGGCCCTCCAAGCCCGTAGCCGTCAGGCGCAGGCAAATCGTGAACTTTCCGGATTCAACTTCGATTGCTTCACGGCCCCCAAGGGGGCGTCGTCACCTTGGGGCGACTTCGCGGAGACAAGGCGCAAATAGGCTGGCGTCGGCCGGGCGGCGGTGGCACACTTGCCACTTGCCCGAATTAATTCTTGCAAGGTGGAGTGGCCATGTCCCTAGCGCAGCTGAAGGAACTGAAGACTGTCATCACGGCCAAGGCCATTGCCAACCCCACACATTTGTGCAAGGAGCTGGCGGCCCAGTTTGGCGTCAGCCGTTCCACCATGGGTAAATGGCTGCGCGCCTTGATTGACGAAGGTTGGCTGACGCGCGAGGGCAAATCGCACCCGGTCTACAAACCCAGCGTGTTGCGCGATGTCAGCCGCAGCTACCAACTGGCCGGGTTGGATGAGCAAACCCCATGGGAGCGCGACTTCGCGCCCTGTTTTGACCTGGCCCCCAACGTCGCCCGCCTGGCCCACCATGCCTTTACCGAACTGCTGAACAATGCGGTGGACCACAGTGGTGGAACCAAGGTTTCCATCTCCATGCGGCAAAACGCCAGCCACCTGCACCTGCTGATACGTGACGATGGCTGTGGGGTGTTTGACCGCATTCAGAACGCGTTCAATATTTCCAGCCCACAGCTGGCTTTGTTGGAGTTGAGCAAAGGCAAGCTCACCACGCAGCCGGAGTTCCACACTGGGCGCGGGCTGTTCTTTACGTCACGCCTGTTTGACGTGTTTGACCTGTATGCCAACAAGCTCACCTACCAACACAACCATTGGCAACGCAAGGAGTGGCTCAAGGCCAATCCCTTGGGTATCAGCGGTACGGCCATTTTCATGTCCTTGGCACTGAATTCGCCTCGCACATTGGAAGAAGTGTTTGCTGCCCATGCCAAGGGCGCAGAAGACCTGAGCTTTTCGCGCACCCAGGTGGCCATGCGGCTGGCCCACGCCGCAGGCGAGGCGCTGGAGTCGCGTGCCCAGGCCAAGCGCATCGCCAACCGGCTGGAAGCCTTTGACCACGTGGACCTGGACTTCGATGGTGTGGAGGCCATCGGTCAGGCCTTTGCCGACGAGCTGTTTCGGGTGTTTGCCCTGCAGCACCCGCGCGTGCGGTTGCAGCCGCGCAATATGAACGCCCAGGTTGCCGCGATGGTGGCCCAGGCCACCGAGGGCATGGCGGAGCAGGGAGCCACAGCGTTGGCATAGCGGTACCAGATGATGGGGGCGCCGCATGTCCTGAGAGGAGCGGATCGTGCGCAATTCAAAGCTCGGCGTGACATGGCGTGGCGCATTGGTGGGTGGTGCGCTTTCCATCATGGCCTCCTGGGCCGTGCTGGCGCAATCCGTGGCGCCGCCCAACCAGGCTGGTGTGGTCACTCTGGTGGACGGGCAGGCCCGCGTGGCATCGGGTGGTGGCGCGGACCGGCCGCTCAAGGTTGGCGATACGGTCCGTGAAGGTGACCTGCTGAGCACCGGCAGCGGCAGTGAAGTGCATATGACTATGCAAGACAGCGGATTCATGGCGCTGCGCGCCAATAGCCAGCTGATGGTGGTGAACTACAAGGCCGATGGCGGTGACGACGACAAAGGCGTGTTTCGACTGCTCACCGGGGTCTTGCGTTCCATCACCGGCTGGATCGGCCGCTTCAACCCGCATGCCTACCAGCTGCGCACCGCGACGGCAACGGTGGGCATCCGTGGCACGGACCATGAGACGCGGGTCGTTCCTGAAGGCTCCAGCGAGGGCGAGCCGGGCACCTACGACCGGGTCTTTGCCGGTGAAACCACACTGGACACCGAGGCCGGCAGTGCCGCCGTGACGCCCAACCGGGCCGGCTTTGCGTCCGGCAAACCACGTGCCAGGCCGCGTTTGCTGGCTGACATTCCGGGCTTCTTCCGTCCGGGACCGCATGAGGCCGAGATCAACCAGAAGCATGCCGACATTCAAAAGGTGATTGAGCAGCGGCGGGAGGAGCGGCGCAAAGTCATCCAGGAAAAGTTGCAGGCCCTGGGCGCGGCGCGAGCGCAGGTCAAGGAGGACATGGCACGCAACAAGGCCGCCGTGCAGGAGGCTGCGCGCAATGCCGAGGCTGACAAAGCCGCGGCAGCCGAACAACGCAGTGCCTTGCAAGCCGAATCGCGCGAGCTCAAGGAACGCGTGGCCCAGCACAAGGCCGCGCGCGAAGAGTTGCAGGCGGTAGTCAAGACGGGGCAAATCACCGTGCCCGACCTGCGCAAGCGGCGCAAGGCGCTGGCAGAAGAGGCCAAGACGCTGGAGCAGGCCCAGGCGGACCTGGAGAACCGCTGGCGTGCCTTCAAGGACGAGCAGGACGCCAAATTTGAAGAGCGGCTCAAGGCCGGCATTGAGCGCAGCCAGAACCTATACAAGGACCATGTCGGCGCACACGACAAGCGCAAAGATCTGGAAGCCGAGCGCGACTCGGCTCGCCAGGAGCTGTCTACCTTGCAGCGCGAGGAAAACCAGCGTTTTCAAGCCGAGCGCCAGGCCGACCGCAAGTTGAACGCCGCGTCCAGCCCGGCATCGGTGCCGAAATAACGGAATGCAGTCGCAACCCCTTCCTTCAAGGTTGGACCGCGCCGATATAGTTGCCGCCTCCCAAATCGGCGGGGGAGCCCGCCAGCGGTTGTAGCCGACGCGAAAGCTCACTCTGAGGCGGGCCGAATCGGGGTGTCCAACGCAACAGTGGCACCGTGGTCGACCCGCTGAATTGGGGATCGACGGTTGATACGTTGCTACCGCTGGGCACATCTTTCGCACAGTTGAAAAAAATCGATTGGCTCACTTGCGTGGTGCCGCTGCCATACAGCGCCGCATTGGCTGCAAAGATGATGGAGTGGTCCAGGCTCACGCTGCCAATGGCGCCCAGGTTTTGCATGGCGTAGGCACTGTTGATATAGGTTTCGTGGTGGATCGCGATGGCCATCGCAATGCCTGGCTTGATCTGTAGTGCCTGCACACCTACATTGCGCATTTTGGCGATCGGGCTGGCCAGGCTACCATCGTCGAACACGCGTCCATTGATGATGTTGTGGTGGATTTCCAGCGTGCCGGTGGCGCCGCCTGGGGCACCGTTGACGTCCATGTCTACCTGGATCCCGGTAATGGCGCCCTCGATGGTATTTTTGGACCGTTTGACCGCCGCATCGTCCAGATGGCCTATGCGCAAGGCGGCGCTGGCGCGGTATTCGGCGGGCG
>JACXTT010013241.1_pt1 | contig 10877 bp, 6 predicted proteins | sample 9270951 | NCBI WGS metagenome assembly JACXTT01 (sample SAMN15532306, study PRJNA645909) | rock metagenome | isolation source: weathered quartz diorite | place: Puerto Rico | collected 2017-06-21
GATCGCGTCGCTCATCGCAGATCGTTGGGAGCGGAAGTACCTGATCGCCCTGGTTGCCGTGCTCGTCGGCACATTCGGCATGATCTACGGCCTCAGCTTCAACACCTGGATCATCGTCATCTTTGGCTTCCTGGTGGCGATGAGCCAGCAGGTGTTCGCGCCAATGTTGTACGCCTACACCGCGGAATGTTTTCCCACGAACGCTCGCAACACGGGTGCGGGACTGTCGTACGGGATCGGGCGGCTCGGCAATGCCGTGGGCCCGCTCATCGTCGCGTTCCTCTTCACGACCTACGGATATAGAAGCGTCTTCGCCTACATCGCGGTATGTTGGGTGCTGGTCGCGATGTTGATCCTCACGTTCGGCCCGCGCATGAACGCGCGGACCCTCGCGTAACGAATCAGAAAACGCTAGCGGGCCGGCGATATCAGAAGATACCTGCCCACCTGCTCGCGGTGCGCGTTTGCAAGTTGAGGCAGACGGGCGAGGCGGTCGTCCGCGAGATCAGCGGGCAGCGCCAGCACGGCGTCCTTCGGGAACGGCTCCATAGTGGCGAGTTCGGCGCCCAGGAAGCTCTCGATCTGATCGTGGTGCATGCGGGCGCGAACGTTGGGACGCAGGTAGTACACGAACGAGACCCGATATTCCATGACCAACAGGCGGCTCGGCAACTGTCCTGCGTTGTTGAAATATTCGGTCAGGTCGATCGCTGAGTGCGAACGCGCCACCGACGCGCCTGCCGTGATGAGCGCGGTCACGTACACGACGGCCATCGCAATCGCGACCGGTCGCCACTGGCGCGCCGCCGCGTCCGATCGCGACGCGACAATCGCGATCGCCGGCATCACCGGAAGAATGTAGGTGACAGCCTTGGAATTCGAAAGGCTGAGCAACACGAGGCTTGCAACCGGCCATATCCACAGGAACTTCCCGGGCGCGTCCGACAAGGCGCTCCGGCGCACATAGACCACCCACGGCAGACCGCCCGCGATCAGGATCGGAGCGTAGTACCACCACGCCTGGCCGCCATGACGCTGCGTTTCCGTCGTGAACCCGAGCAGATGACGATCCAGGAAGTAATAGCGAAGATAGCCGGGCTCTCGCGCGTCCATGGCGAGATACCACGGCAGCGCGACGAGCACGGCCACGGCGGCGACGAGAAGGCCCAGCAGCACGAGGCGGCGCGTCAGCGTTCGCGTCACGAGCAGGTAGGTGGCGTAACCAACGCCGACGATCGCGATTCCCTCGAGCCCTTTCGTTAGAATCGACAGGCCGAGCGCACACCCGGCCAGGATCGGATCCCGGATTCCGGATCCCGGATCCCGGCTTCTCCACAACAAACCGATCGCCACATTTGTAAGTGGCACGAGTGCGATGTCGTGAACGGGTGCCTGCGCGAGCAGAAACGGAAGCAGCATCGTCGCGTAGCAGCCGGCGGCCACCCAGCCGATCGGCGGACCCGAAGCGCGCCCCGCATTGCCAAACAGAACACGGGCGAGCCAGCCAGTCGTCGCGATTCCAAGCAGAGCGAACACCATTCCAGGCAGACGGGCGGCGGCGGTGCTCATGCCGAACAGGCGCATCGATGTGGCCTGCGCCCAGAAGAACAGAATCGGTTTATCGAAAAAGGCGCGTCCGACAAAACGCGGGACGATGAAATCGCCGCGTTCGACCATCTCCTGTGAGATCGCCGCGTGAAGGCCCTCGTCTGGATCCGTCAGGGGAGCGTTGAGGAGAAGCGGCGCGAGATATAGGAGTACCGCGATCGAAATGGAAATCCCAAACCCCAAATTCCAAATCCCAAATCCCAACGTTTGAATGTTCGGATTTGAGTTTGGGAATTGGAATTTGGGATTTGGGATCTGGGATTTACTCCTTACTTCCAAGCCACGCGCAGCGGCTTGCCGATCAGGTAATTCGGGTTCACGCCCGGACGCGGACGGAACTTCTGCGCGCCGCCCTTGTCGACTTCAGAGACGTAGAAGTTGCCTTCCGTGTCCGTACTGAAGTCGTGCACGCCCCAGAAGCCGCCCGGGAAGTCGCCCCACGTGCCCCACGCATAGAGGAAGTGGCCGTCGAGATCGTACTTGAGCATCTTGCTCGTGCCGCGATCGAACGCCCACAGCGCGCCGTCGAAGATGTGAATGAGGTGGACGTCAGACGGGTTCTCGCCGAACTTCCACTGGTCGAGGAACTTGCCGTCCTTGTCGAACACCTGCACGCGGTGGTTGCCGCGATCATTGACGAAGATACGCAGCGTCTTCGGATCCACGGCGACGCCGTGCACGTTGTTGAAGTAGCCGGGCCGCACGTCGTTGTTGTTCTGACCCTTCTGCCCCCACTGCGCGAGCATCTTGCCGGTCTTGTCGAACTTCACCACGCGCGTGCCGTTGTAACCGTCGGCGACGACCCAGTCGCCGTTCGGGAAGAAGTCGATGTAGGTTGGACGATTGAAGTGCTTGTCGTCGGCGCCCGGCACGCCGAACGTACCGTAGCGCGCCAGCATCGTCTTGCCGTCGTTGCTGAACTTCCAGATCGAATGTTTGTGGTCGTCGACGAACCAGACCGCCTTGTCCGGATCGTACGGGTTGATCACGATCGAGTGCGGGCGCTGCATCTCCGCATCCCACTTCATGAAATTTGCGGCGTCGGGGTGCAGGTTGCCCTGGCCGTCGAACAGGAGGATGTTGTGCTCCCAGCGCGCATCGACGCCCATCTTGTTGCCCGCGCGCTCCCACGCCTGCATTCCCTCCTCAGCGAGCTGGCCCGTGCCACCGTTGCCCGGAGGGCTGGAGCTGGTCGTGTCGCGCCACGGCAGACGTCCGATGGGGAAGAACACGCTCGGCCCCATGTCGCTCAGCTTCTTCGTCATTGGCCGCTTGATGTTCGGCAGCTCGCCGTGCTCGACGGCCCAGATGCGATCGGGACTCTCCGCAAACACGCTCGACCCGGCGCCGAACGTCCACTGCTCGTGGCCGGGGATCGACGCGAGATCCTTTGGCCACCCCTGCACGACCTCATAGCCGCCGAATACGTCCTGGCCGCCTTTCTGATTCGGGATCGCCGAAATTGACGTGATATGTCCCTGGGCAGTGACCCACGGGCTGTTCAACATGTATCCCGCCGCCAGACAGATCAGGCCGGTCAGCAGAATCGGTAGACGATTACGCATCTTCATTCTCCAAAATGGTTGGCGCAGGGATTATACCGGCGGGTCCGCTGCGCGTGAATCTCGAGGCGCAGCGGAACCCGGCGACTTCAGGGTGCAAACCAGTAGCTCAATTTGATCGCAAACGTGTTCGTGCCGGGAGCGCCGAACGCGCCGCGAAGGTCGCGCCACGGCGAATACAGGCCCTTTCGGGCGTCTTCGTCCGACGTCGCCAGGTTCCACACGGCGAACAGCGTGCTGCCGCGCACATACTCCCACCGGAGCACGATGGTGCCGCGGACCGACTTCTTGTTGAAGTCCGGATCGTCGGCGAGCGTCACGGGCGTGAACTCGTACGATCTGGGGCGCGCCAGCTTCCGAATGTCGAAGTAGTTCCCAACGGCGACAAACGGCTGGACGTACGCCTCGAGCGTCATGTCACGGGTGAACGAGTAGGTCCCCCGTGTCGTGATGTTGATCTGGTGATTCCGCAGCGTCCCGTACACGTTGTCCTCGGCGGCATCGCCGTCGGCATCGGTGTTCTTGATCCACTGCGCGTTGTCGCGCGACGAGGTGAGCTCGACACCAATGGTGGCCACCAGCCGCTGTGATGGCTGGAAGCGAGCAGTGGGTTCAACCTGTGTCGAATAGCCGCCGAATCCGTTGTGAAATGCGAAAAGGTGCAGACCTCCTCCCCACTGCTTGCGGGAGTCACTCTCGATGCGGACGTTCATCCAGCTGCCCTCTGGCGACAGAATCGGCGGTCCGCCACGCGCGCTGACATCGTCGTACTGCGACGGACGACGGGTGAGCCCGATGAACACGTTCCAGAAGTTCGTGAAGTTGACGCTTCCGTTGATCCCGGTCCATCCGCCGATGGGCAGGTGATCGGCGGTCCATTGGCGGCCGCTGTAGACATTGAGGGAGCTATTGCGAATGAACCCTTTCGGATCGGGTTGATACAGAAACACACCGCCGCTGGCTTCGTTTCTGTCCGGGCGGGCGAAGAAGAAGCCCACATCCGAGTTCCGGAACGAGGGCGAGAAGCGGTCCAGATGGCCGTTGATGTTGTAGTACTTCGTCGTGTAGTCGGCATTGACCACGCCGCCGAAGCCATTTCGCACGACGCCGTCGATCGGAGCATGCGTCGCGACAGCATGGCCGTTCAGGTTGAAGCGGTTCCGATCGCGCCGCAGCGTCGCATCAACACCCGCCAGCGACGCGTCCGCGTCGAGCTCACGCGTGACGTTGGTGGCAATCAGGCCGACATTTGACGTGGCCCCCAGCAGATTGCGCGAAACCCGCGCCACGCTGTAGACCGACCGCGGCTCGATCACCTTTCGCTGCCGCCGCGTGAAAGTTCCGCCGGAATCCGCTTCGCCGGTAAGGTCGACGATGCCGTCCTCGCGCGATGTGACGGCAGTCAGTGCACCGTAATTCCAGCGCGAGGTCTTCCCCGTCAGTTTGACGGCACCGAAAATCGTTGTCGTGTCCGGTTTGGTAACGAGCGTCTCCTTGTCCGCCAGTTCAAAATGATTTGGCTGCTGCCCGATGCGGCGAGAGTAGAAATCCGGGAACAGCCCGAACGGAAGGACGAACGTCTGGCTGTCTTCGAGGAAGAATGGACGCTTTTCAGGGAAGAACGTTTCGAACACCGACAGGTTCAGTACCGATGGGTCCGCTTCGACCTGCCCGAAGTCCGGATTGATCGTCGCGGACAGGCTCGCCGACGAGCCGAGACCGACACGCAGATCGAATCCCGCGTTGCCGGCGCCCGACGCGCCCTGGCCGCTCTTGGTCCGCATCTGGCCGAGCACATAGGGCGTGAACTCGAGTCGGCGTGGCGGCGTCAGGCGATCGTCGAAGACGAGATGGCCGAATCGCGAGACGATGCCCTGAGCACCTCGCGGCCTGGCGACCCACCAGTCCTGCTCGCCGCGCACGAAGACATCGCGGCGGATGTTGAAACCCCACACCGTCTGGTTACCCGCCTGAGACGGGAAACGCATCTGCGAGAACGGGATTCTGAACTCGGCGTTCCATCCCTGCCCCGTCTGCAGCGTCGCGACTTCCCACACGGCTTCGTAGTCGTTGTTGGTCCCCGTATCGCCGACCTGCAGATAGTCGTTCTGTACACCCGACGCGTTCACCTCGAAGACGTAGGCGTTCTGATGATCGTGCGCCGTGTCGAGGGCGATGAACACCCGATCGCTCGGCGGCGCGCTGCCGCGCCGCCCGAGTCCGTCACGCAGCTGGGATACGTCGCGCATCGCCATCTGCACGGCAACGTAGAGGTAACGGTCGTCATATGCCACGCGGACTGTCGTCGATTCGGTCGGCGCCATCATGTTGTCGGGATCTTCCTGCGTGAGGTCGGAGATGGCCTGCGCGCGCATCCAACCCTCGTCGTCGAGGCGACCATCGATGCGGAACGAAGCGGGGTTCGCCGAGATGCGAAGCGCGTGAAGCTCTTTGCCGGCTTTGTCAGCCGCGGCCGGCTCTGCACTCTGCTCGCTGGTCTGAGCGAACAATTGTGGAAGGCACGCTCCGCCTGCGAAAAGGATCCATACCAGGGTAGCGGCGACCCAGGTGGACACCCGCATCCGCTGTTCCTGGTGTTAGACGCCGCGTGTAGAAAATTGGCTGAGCGCCGCGGCGATCGGAAGGTATCAGGTTGAAGCCTTCACAGCCGCTCGCGAATCTGAGCCATGTGGCGGTGCAGATGGTCCCAGTACCCGACGATGATGGCTTCGAGCGGCACGGGAGTGTCTCCGCCGATCGTGCAAGGGACCGAGTATTTTGAAGGCGGAATGCGCGCGATCACATCCGCCAGTTGCAGGTTGAGATGTGACCAGAGCGCCACGAGATGCGCCCAGTCGGCATCCTGATAACCCTGTGAACTGACCCACTGATTCTGCGCGTAGCCGGGAAACGTCAGCGCATCCGCCTGCTGGGCGCGAACGAAGCGCTGGTTGTTGTTCGCCGCCGAATCAATCAGATGGCCTAGCACTTCCTTCGGCGACCAGCTTCCCGTGCCCGGACGACGGGCAGCGGCATCACTGCCTGCCACGAGTAACTCTTCAGAGAAGCTCGCGGCAATCACCCGCAACTCCGACGCCACGTCGGACACGGTCACTGTGGTGGCAGCGAGGTGACGTACGCCGCCAGCGCCATCATGTCGTCCTCGTCGAGCTTCGCGACAACGTCTTTCATGAGCGGCGCCCAGACGCCATGTCGCGCGCCGGCCTGCATGTCGTACATCTGGCGTGCGAGGTAACTTGCCTGTCGTCCGGCAATCGCGGGCACGGGATCGAGCCCTCGCAAACCGGGACCGTGGCAGATGTCACAGCGAATGGTCTTCCCGTTGCCTCCGGTCGTCGCGAGCATCTCGCCCTTCTTCAACGTGCCAGGCGGCACGTATGCCGTGAACGGTGAACGTGGGTTGCGAAGGTTCTGCGCGTCATCAGGATCGTCCGGCATCTCGACCAGACGATTGGCGAGCGGCACCTTTTCGCTGCCGGCGGCGGGCAGGAACAGGTTGTTCGCATTCGGGGCGAACTTCGGAAGCATGGTCGTCTCGACCACCTTGTTCTTCGGGATGTACTTGACCGCCGCGAAGTACTCGGCGGCCTGCTTCCACTCTTCAGGGGTCATCGCCGCTGCCATCAGCGGCATCTCCCACGCGTTTGCCTTGTTCTTGTCCGTCGTGTGGCGCAAGCCGTTCTTGAAGTCGGCCATCTGGTTCATGAAGTACTGAACCGACGTGCCCGACACAGGCGCGTTCTCCGGTTTGCCTGTGCCGTTCGGGAAATGACACAGCGCGCACGCGCGGATGCCGCGGCGCTGGTCGCCGTGAGCGACGATCTCCGGCATCTTCGGATGGTCGCCGGGATACCAGTCCACAGGACCGTAGTCGTTCGCGATTTCGGTGACGGTCCACGCCCCGGCGCCACCGGGCAGCATGCGCTTGCGGCCGTCGTCCGGTGGGGTGCCGCCGCGCGCGCAGTCGACGGGACGCTCAACCGTGCACTTCTTCGAATAGTCCGCGTCCGCCGGCGGCGGATCGACGTATCCGTATGCCCATAACGGCATCCCCGCCGCGCGAAGCAGTACGGCTCCCGCGGTTGCGAAGATCAGACCGAGCGCGAATACGCCAAGCAGCTTCTTCATCGCATTCCCCTACTTCGAAGCAGGCCATACCATAGCATGTTGCCCGTGCGCGCTCGCGTGTTCGTCGCTCTCTACCTGCTGTCCGGTGCCGCGGCCCTGCTGTATGAGGTCGCGTGGCTGCGGCTGCTGACGATGACGATGGGACACACGACAGGAGCGGTGGGCGCCGTGCTGGCGGCGTTCATGGGCGGGCTTGCCATCGGCGCCTGGGCCGCCGGCCGTTTCACTGACACGTTGCAGCCGTCGCGCGCGCTTCGGATGTATGCGGCGCTTGAAGGCGTCGTCGCGCTGTGCGCACTCGCGATGCCATTTGCGATCGGTGCCCTGAGGCCGTTGCTCGCATGGGCATACGCCGACGGCACTGCTGGGGTGCTGTTCGGAATCACGCGACTTGCGACATCGATCGCGCTGATCGCATTGCCCGGGGCAGCGATGGGAGCGAGTTTTCCGGTCGGAATCTGCGCGGTCTCCCCGGAGGGTGCGAGGAGTGCGAGAGGTGCAATAGGTGCGAAAGGTGCGAGAGGTGCAACAGGTGCGAACAGTGCGCGGCAGATCGCTCAGCTGTACGCCGCCAACACGATCGGCGCGGCGATAGGGGCAGCCGTTACCGGTTTCGTCTTGCTGCCGCAACTGGGTCTGCTGAGCACGACGGCGGTCGGTATTGCCTTGAATGCCGTCGCCGCACTCGGAGCACTCGCCTTGAGTCGGCCGCACCCCTTGCACCCACCGCACCAGTCGCACCCATTGCACCCCTCGCACCCATCGCACCCGCCGAGCCCAGACCCAATGAACCTGATGAACCCAAAGATGGCATCCATCACCATTGCCGTCTCCGGGTTCGTCGCCCTCGTCTACGAGGTCGTGTGGACGCGCGTGCTGGCCATGACGCTCGGGCCAACGACATACGCCTTCAGCGCGATGCTCGTCGCGTTCATTGCGGGACTGGCGATCGGCGCCGCGTCCGCGAGCACGATGCTGCCGCGCGCTCGCCGCCCGGCCATGTGGCTGGGACTGTCCATGATCGCGGCAGCAGCCGCCGCCCTCGCTGCCACGGCTGTCGTCGACCGGCTGCCGATCGTCATCGCACGCACTGCAGGGCGGACCGATGCCAGCTTTATGTCGGTATTCGCGCTCGACATCGCGCTGGCCGTCGCGATCCAGCTGCCGATGACCATCGCGCTTGGGGCGGCCTTGCCGTTTGCGGTTGCCACAGCCTCCACCGCGAGAGGAACTGTGCCACGCGCAGCCGCGGTGATCTATGCCGCCAACACCGCCGGCGCGATCGCGGGCGCCTTGACCGGCAGCTTCATTTTGATCCCGCGGCTCGGTCTGCAGCATTCATTGCAGCTCGCGTCGAGCATTGCGGTGATTGCGGGTTGTGTCGCGTCGTGTTCGACGGACGACTCGGCGCGCCTGACGAGGCGCGGCCCGCGCTCTCAGTTTGCGGTCGGCGCACCGCGCTCTCGGTTTGCGATTGGCGCTGTCGCGCTCGCGGTGCTGATGGTGGCGGTGCTTATGCCCGGCTGGAATCATGGGCGGCTGGCCAACGGCGCCTATCGGCTGGCGCCGGCCCTGGCTGCCGGCGATATCGAAACCGCCCTCGAGGCTGGCGACCTCTTGTTCTACCGTGAAGGGGCGGCCGGAACCGTCTCGGTCCGCCGATTGCTCGGCGTGACGTCGCTCGCGATCGACGGCAAGGTGGACGCCTCCAATGGTGCCGACATGCTGACCCAGAAGCTGCTGGCGCATCTGCCGCTGCTGCTGCACGACAATCCCCGGTCGGTCTACATCATCGGGCTCGGCAGCGGCGTCACGCTCGGCGCAGCGCTGCGTCACCCGATCGACCGCGCGGACGTGTCGGAAATCTCACCGGAAGTCATTGCGGCGTCGGAGTACTTCTCCAAAGAAAACCACGACGCGCCGCGTGACCGCCGCACCAGGTTGATCGTGGGCGACGGGCGATCGCATCTGCTGCTGACCGACGAGCGCTATGACGTGATCGTGTCCGAGCCGTCGAATCCGTGGATGGCGGGTGTCTCGACGCTCTTCACACGCGAGTTCTTTCAGGCCGCCCGCGCGCACCTGCAGCCCGGCGGCATCCTTTGTCAGTGGGCGCACACCTACAACATCAGCGACGCGGATCTGCGATCGATCGTCGATACCTTTCTGTCGACGTTCCCGGACGGAAGCGCCTGGCTCGTCGGCACTTCGGACCTTCTGCTGATTGGATCGACGTCACCGCTTCGTGCGCTCGACGCCGGCATCGCTGGCGCGTGGAGCCGGCCGGGCGTTGCCGAGGATCTGGCGCAGGTGGAGGTGTCGGACCCATTCGGAATCCTGACGTTGTTCATCGCTCACGGCCGGGATCTCCAGCAGTACGCCGCCGGTGCGCGAGTGCAGACCGACGATCGTCTGCCGCTCGAATATTCAGCGCCGCGCGCCATTTACGGTCGGTATCAGACCAACAACGTTGACCAATTGCGCATCGCGGCTGCTCACGCAGCGCTGCCCGCGGCGATCGCTGGCGTGCGCGCGTCCCAAGACGCGGCCAGCTGGCGCAACCGTGCCGCGATGCAGATGAAAGCCGACGCTCCCGAACTCGCGGCCCAGGATTACATCGAAGCGCTCAGATTGGCGCCCGACGACCCCGACGCCCTTACCGGCTATGTCACCGCCGCTGCGGCGAGCGGGCAACTCGAGGCGGCGGAGAAATACCTGCGCGACCGAATCGCGGCGACCGACGCGGCCATGCTCAACGTGGAGCTGTCGCGCGTGCTCGCCGCCCGCGGAGATTTCGACAGCGCTGCGATGGTTGCGCAGCATGGCGCGGCCCTCGATCCATCGAGCGAACAGGCGCTCGATCAGCTCGTCACGGTTCTCGCCGACAATCGCAACGATGCCGCCGTCGAGCAGCTCGTCACGCTGCTCGTGCGGACCGACGCAACGCGGCCGGTGACGCTGTACGCCCAGATGCGCCTCGCGCACCTGCGTGGCAGATTTGCCCAGGCTGCGGCGTTTGGTGAGCGGCTGACGTCAACCGAGACCCCGGAGGAGGATGCGGCGCGCAACTCCAATCTGCTCGGGCTCGCCTACGACGGACTCGGCGATCACGATCGCGCGCGGCAGGCGTTTCAGGCGTCGCTGCGAACGGCCCCACGCGCGCCCGCCGTGCTGATGAATCTGGGATTCACGGAGTTGAAGGCTAGCCGGCCGGAGGTCGCCGAGAAGCGCTTCTCGGAGGCGCTGTTCCTTTCGCCCACACTCGCGCCGGCGCTCGAGGGACTTGCGCAAACCTTCGAAGCGCAGGGGAAGAGCGATTCAGCAGGGCGGGTAAGGGGGGTGGGGCGGTAAGGTAGGGCGGGTAGGGCGGGCCGCTTCGCGCCCGTGAGGCGGGTGGGGCGAGTGGGGGTGTTCGCAGATTAATTAGGCATTCGATTTGCCTGACGTCCGCGCATGCCCCTTCGTCATCACACGCTCGTCGCGTGGCAACGTGCCGACGACTTATTCATCGAGCTGCATGCGTTGACCCGCTCCGCATTTCCGCCGCATGAGCGATTC
>JACXTT010013242.1_pt1 | contig 10877 bp, 9 predicted proteins | sample 9270951 | NCBI WGS metagenome assembly JACXTT01 (sample SAMN15532306, study PRJNA645909) | rock metagenome | isolation source: weathered quartz diorite | place: Puerto Rico | collected 2017-06-21
GAAACAGAAGATTCAACCATTGCCGATTTAGCTGTAGCCTTAAACTGCGGCCAGATCAAAACCGGTTCGGCTTCACGTTCAGACAGGATCGCTAAATACAACCAGTTGCTGCGCATCGAAGAAGAACTGGGCGAAAACGCGAAGTTTATCGGTAAGGACTTTAAATATTTTAAGAACAGGTAAAAGCTGAAAGGCGAATGCTAAAAGTTAAATGAATACAAAGCCCGGCCAACCCGGGCTTTAATTTTATCAGCGAAATCTTAAAATCATTTTAATCAGCGGTCTATATTTGCACCATGAAATCAAACCGGTTGCTACGAACTATTCTTATACTGCTCATCCTCGGCTTTAACATCGGCTGCGACCAAGTTTCAAAAACCATCGTAAGGAATAAGCTGGGTTATTACGACCACATCGGTTTTTTGTACAACCATGTCAGCATGAGTAGGGTTGAAAATACCGGCGCTTTTTTAAGCATGGGCGATTCGCTTTCCGGTCCGTTGCGAATGATACTGCTGAATATACTTCCGTTAATGGCTGTTGCCTTTGGATTGGTTTATATCCTAATAAAGCCAAATATCAATCGGGTAACGTTATTGGGTGTGATACTCATCATCGGCGGCGGTTTCGGTAACATTTACGACCGGATCGTGCGCGGCTCGGTAACCGACTTTATGCATATCAACTTCGTGATCTTTCAAACCGGCGTATTCAATGTAGCCGACATGTCGATCATGGCGGGTATGTTTATTATATTGATACACTCGTGGGTTAGCCGCCCCACTCCGGCTGAAAGCAATAGTTGATATGTGACTTGATTGTCATATCGAATCCTGAAATCTTACTTCCCAATTAAAAGCGTATCTTTGCAAAAATAATTACCCGTTCGCTTCACGGCTTTGATCACCGACAACTCTTCAGATCCGCTATGCTTCGCGTTAGCACACACATTACAAACATTACATGTCATTCGAAAATTTAAATTTAATTGAGCCTATCCTCAGGGCTTTAAAAACTGAGGGATATACCACGCCGACTCCTATACAGGAACAAGCTATACCTATTATATTACAGAATAAAGACTTGCTTGGCTGCGCCCAAACCGGAACCGGTAAAACGGCGGCTTTTGCCATACCTATTATACAGTTATTATACCAGGACAGGCTACAACATAAAGAGCAAAAAACAATAAAGGCCCTGATATTAACTCCAACCCGCGAACTGGCCATCCAGATCGGCGAAAGCTTTGCGGCTTATGGAAAACATACCGGCTTAAAACATTTGGTTATTTACGGCGGCGTTTCGCAAAACCCGCAAACCGACGCGCTGAAACGCGGCGTTGATGTTTTAATAGCCACGCCCGGCCGCTTGCTTGATTTAATGAACCAGCGCTTTGTGCATTTAGAGCACATCCGCATGCTGGTGCTTGATGAGGCCGACCGTATGCTGGATATGGGTTTTGTGCACGATGTTAAAAAGGTTATTGCTAAAGTACCTTCAAAACGCCAGACCCTGTTTTTCTCGGCTACCATGCCCAACGAAATTCAGCAACTGGCCAATACAATACTAACGAAACCGGAAATGGTGGAAGTTACGCCGGTATCGTCGACCGCTGATACCATACAGCAAGCATTGTACTACGTAGAAAAATCAGATAAACGCGCTTTACTGGCGCATCTTTTAAAAGATAAAGAAATAAAAACTGCACTGGTATTTACGCGCACCAAACACGGCGCGGATAAAGTGGTAAAGGACCTGGTACGCATCGGTATTACCGCTGAGGCTATCCACGGGAATAAATCGCAAAATGCACGTCAGCGGGCATTGACCAACTTTAAGAACCGCACCACACGCGTGCTGATCGCTACCGATATTGCAGCACGCGGAATCGATATCGACGAGTTGACTCACGTAATTAACTACGAATTGCCGAACATACCGGAAACGTATGTGCACCGCATAGGCCGTACAGGCCGTGCCGGGTTAAACGGAATCGCGTTGTCATTTTGCGATGAGGAAGAAATTGAATTTTTAAAGGATATTCATAAGTTGATCTCGAAAGAGATCCCGGTTGAGGAAGCACACCCCTACCCGATGAGCCCGCAAAGCATCATAGCCAAACACCAGGAAGGCGCCAAAAAAGGCGGCAGTCGTGGTGGCTCCGGCTCAGGCCAAAAACGCGGTCGCGGTTATGGTCGTCACGACCGTGGCGGAAACAGCGGCGGCAGCGGCATGAGCGGCAGAAGCGGGGACAGGAGAAGAAGTTAGTTTGAGGTTGATTGGGTTGATTAGGTTGATTAGGTTATTTTTTAAGAACCTAATCAACCACTCACTCAATTAACTTAGTCAACCAACCCAAATCAACCAATGTGGAAAAGTTCATAAAGTTTATTGTTCTGATTAAACTTTTTCAATAGTTTTATGCCATCCTATGTCATTTCGACGAGGAACGAGGAGAAAACTGTGAGTCTGCAACACGAACTTTGCAATTGTATAGTTTTCTCACTATCGTTCGAAATGACATGGTAAAAATTAAATCCACCATTATGAAACGCCTGGTTAACCTCGTTAAAAACAAGTTTTTTTTGGTATCGATCGCCTTTGTGGTGTGGATGATCTTTTTCGACAAGAATGATCTGTTTTCGCAGTACCAGTACCACCAGCAGGTAAAAAAACTAAAACAGGAACGCGATTTTTACCAGAAAGAGACCACCAAGGTGGCCAAAGACCTTGATGAACTGACCTCCAACCCCCAAAAGCTCGAAAAATTCGCCAGGGAAAAGTATTTGATGAAAAAAGCGAATGAGGACGTTTTTGTTATTATCACCCCAAAAAAAGAACAATAATAAATTTACCATTCTTCTGCGCCAAAACGCAACCGCTCTCCTGTCGCATGTAGAAGATTCCTTTCCGCCAGCCGGCAGATCGGAATGACAGAATCAAATTTCTTTTTGATTTTCAACGTATTCAATACCTTCGTTTAAAAACGCTCGCCAAATGGTATTTGGCTGCCATATATCGTCGATTAAGTCTTCCATTTCCTCTTCGTCCATTTTCCCGGCGGCCAGCAGGTATAAACCTGTAAATACCGATGCGCGGTAATTCGCGACGCAATGCACCATGATTTTTTTGCCAGCGTTTTGATCCATAAACGCTATAAAGGTTTCCAGTTCGCTGAGCTGCGGCTTTTCGAAATTAACAGGAATGTGATAATAACCTATTCCCAGGTCTTTAATCAACCCGGCATCATCCGGCAAAGCATATTTGGTGTTAAGCAAGCCAAGATTTATGATAAACTCATAATTTTCCACTGCTAATTGCTTTAACTGGTCGGCCGTGGGCTGGCCGGCACAGGATAATTTTTCTGATATTTTATGGAAGTGATAGATCGGTCTCATCGAACAAACATACCTTAGATTTATCGAAACTAAATATCCGGGCCTCCGTTTAAGTATTTAGTGTCAAAGAACATTTAATTTGGAATTTTATTTTTAATTAATATTTTTATATATAAAACCAATGGTATGAAATTAAAACTAAAACTTATCACTATTCTTTTTTTAGGTGTTGCATTGAGTTACACCGGTTGTAAAAAATCAAACAGCACTCCGGCTGATCCAAAACTTGCCCCGCAGGATGTTGCGGTCAAGGTAGCGGCAAATATTAGCCAGAGCTTATTTGGCGGGTTGGGTGCATTTGATGTTTCGGCTGGTTTAAACGGACCTGCAACGGCCGCTGTACACAACAGCACCGGTATTGGATTGAACAACATCCAGAGACCCGCGGGCCACACCCGGGCGATAGTTCGAAGCGCTGCTAATCCTTATTGCGGATTAATTATCGATACCGCGGTTAACTACGCTGTAACCGGTAAAGATACATCGGCGTCGATAACAGGAAGGATCAAATTTACCTTCACCTGTACCAATAATGTCGTAACCGGGTATACAACCCTTGATAATCTTACTATTGCCTATTCGGATCTGCAACTTGCTTTAACTTACAATGTAGCCGAAAATTTTACGCTGAATACCGTAAACTCAAAACTTACGCTTGCCGGCTCGCTTAATTCAAACGGCAGTTATCAATATAAAACCGGTACAAAAAGAAGCGGAACTGAAGTTTTTAATTACACGCTTAGTTCGCTTATCATCGATTCGAATTCGGGTGATGTCACAAGCGGTTCGGCAACGTTTACTACGTCGGGCACGGGCCCGCATGGCGTTTGGAGCTACCAGGGGACTATTACCTTCTTAGGCAATCATCACGCTACCGTAACCATTAGCGGCAAAGTTTATACCGTTACGGTGTAAGCGCTACAGCCCGGTCAACGAAAAAGCTTTCCACGGCAACGGGAAAGCTTTTTTGTTTTGCGGTCTCGACATTACAATCAAGTTTAGCGGATAAATTCTAAAAATCCGTACACTTGTTTTCTATGAAGAAAATCCTTTTCAACCTAAACTTCCAGGTCATCGCGGGCATATTATTGGGTGTCATCGTTGGGCTTTGTTTTAAATCATTCGGACCGACCGCAAAGCTCATCAGCCAAACATTTATCAACCTGATCACCATGCTGATCGCGCCTATTATATTTTTCACCATCGTGCTGGGCATTGCCGGCATGAGCGACATGAAAAAGGTGGGCAGGGTTGGTGGTAAAGCCCTGCTGTATTTCGAGATCGTAAGCACTTGCGCGCTGGTTATTGGCATGATCGTAGCAAACCTGATCAAGCCGGGCGACGGGTTCGTAAGTCATGTCGCGGCCGATGCATCAAAACTGGCCGTGTACCAAAAAGCCGCTGCCGATATGCACTGGAGCGATTTTATAGCCCATATTGTGCCGCCAAACGTATTCGAAGCTTTCGCCAAAGGCGATATTTTGCAGATACTCTTTTTCGCGATATTATTTGGATTTGGCTTGAGCCGAATGGGCGAAACCGGGCAACCGGTGATCAATCTTTTTGAAAAGCTATCGAAAGTATTTTTCAATATTATGCACATGGTGATGCGTCTGGCTCCGATAGGCGCTTTCGGCGGGATGGCTTACACCATCAGCACTTACGGCGTTAAAACATTGCAGCCGCTGGCTTTGCTGATGGGTTCGGTTTACCTAACCATGTTCCTGTTCATTTTTGTTGTGCTGAATATCGTTTGCCGGATATTTAAGTTCAGTTTATGGGAATACCTGAAGTTTATAAGGGAAGAAATATTGATCGTGCTTGGAACCTCATCTTCCGAATCGGTGCTGCCCGCCATGATGGAGAAAATGGAAAAATTCGGCTGCTCGCGGTCGGTGGTTGGGCTGGTGATACCTACCGGTTATTCCTTTAATTTAGACGGGACGACCATTTACCTTTCCATGGCCGTCATCTTCCTGGCTCAGGTTTACCATATCCTGCTAAGCCTGGAACAGCAGGTGGTATTGATCGGCATACTCATGATCACATCCAAAGGCGCTGCCGCGGTAACCGGCGGTGGTTTTATTGTGCTTACATCCATCCTCGCCGCTTTAAAGATCATCCCGGTTGAAGGTGTAGCGATATTACTGGGTGTCGACAGGTTTATGTCGGAAGCGCGGGCGATTACCAATATGATTGGGAACGGGATTGCGACGGTAGTGATTGCGAAGACTGAAGGGGAATTTATTGAAAAAAGATTAGAGGTTAGCGATTAGAGACTGGAGATCAGGCTTTGCATTTGTAACAATCCAACTAATCTCTTACCTCTAATCACTACTCTCCAACCTCCTATAAAAAAATTGCCCCGTTAAAGATAACGGGGCAATTTTTTTATAGATTTGCGCTACCAAACAAAAAGTCAATGAGCGTTCTCGTAAATAAAGATTCTAAGGTTATTGTTCAGGGTTTTACAGGCAACGAAGGCACCTACCATGCTTCGCAGATGATCGAGTACGGCACCCAGCTGGTTGGCGGCGTTACGCCCGGCAAAGGTGGCCAAAAGCACCTGGACAGGCCGGTTTTTAATACAGTGGCTGAAGCTGTTGAAAAAACAGGCGCCGATGTTTCCATTATATTCGTTCCGCCGGCTTTTGCTGCGGATGCCATTATGGAAGCTGCGGAAGCAGGTATAAAAGTTATTGTGTGTATCACCGAGGGTATCCCCACAAAGGATATGATCATGGTGAAAGAATATTTAACCGATAAGGACAGCCGCCTGATAGGCCCCAATTGTCCCGGCATTATCACAGCTGATGAAAGCAAGATCGGCATCATGCCCGGCTTTATCTTCAAAAAAGGTAATGTTGGCGTAGTTTCAAAATCAGGAACTTTAACATATGAAGCAGTTGACCAGGTAGTTAAAGCCGGCATGGGTATTACCACCGCTATCGGTATCGGCGGTGACCCGATCATCGGCACGCCGACCAAAGAAGCGGTTGAGTTATTAATGAATGACCCCGAAACCCACGGCATCATCATGATCGGTGAGATCGGCGGCGGTATGGAAGCGGAAGCTGCAAGGTGGATAAAAGCAAATGGCACAAAACCGGTTGTTGGATTTATCGCGGGCCAAACCGCCCCTCCGGGACGCCGCATGGGCCACGCCGGAGCAATCGTTGGCGGCGCTGACGATACAGCAGCAGCCAAAATGAAGATCATGCGCGAGTGCGGAATACGGGTGGTGGAATCACCGGCTGAGATCGGCGCGGCTATGGCTGAGGAATTAGGAAAGGTTAAAGCTTAAAGGTAAAAGGCGAAAGGTTTACTTTGTTTCGATAATATATATCCTGGTTAGAAATGGCCGGGATTTTTTGTTGAACACAGTGCGACGGAGCTCACCAGGACACCCTTTTTTCTCGAAGAACAAATTGCCATGGGAGCGCAGCGAAGAATCTTCTTCGCTAAATAAGCAACGCGTATGTTCTGGTGAAGAAGATTCTTCGCTACGCTCAGAACGACAAAGTAAGTCAACCCATTGTCAACATCCATTCCCGAAACAAAATCAAAAGCTCCTTTGTCGTATATTTATATAGAAAATAAGGACCGATAAATCGGTAAAATCAACGCCAAATCGGTGAAATCAAAAGCCTATGGAATACAACAAGTTAACCCCCGAAGAAGAACAAGTTATATTATATAAAGGAACCGAAAGGCCGTTCACCGGCTCATTGTTAAACAACCACGAGCATGGCACTTATGTATGCAAAAGATGTGATGCACCTTTATATACGTCCGAATCAAAATTCGAATCGCATTGCGGCTGGCCGAGCTTTGACGACGAGATACCCGGCGCGGTAAAACGCGTTCCGGATGCCGACGGGCGCCGCGTCGAGATCGTATGCGCCAATTGCGGCGCGCACCTGGGCCACGTTTTTGAAGGCGAATATCTTACGCCGAAAAACACCAGGCATTGCGTCAATTCTGTTTCAATGAAGTTTGTACCGGGACAGTAGCAAGTGGGCTGTTTGCAGCGAGCAGTTTGCGGTTGCGGCATCGAATATCAACTCATAATATGGTGATACTTGATACCCGCTACCTCTCGCCAATTTGTTCATAACTTATGCCTGATGTTAAAAACTTAAACTAACATCTTAAACCCACACCCTGTATATTTGGTTTATAAGTTCTTTCAACGCTATCTGAGTTTCCCGGTATCCTTACCGGTGCAAATAAGGAACCATGAAAAACATGGGCTGACGTGCAAAATTAAAGTAGTTTGGCAGTGATTAGTGAGGGGTAATAGTTGGGTGATTAATGGTGATAAACAGTTATATCACAATGTAATACCATTACCGCTATGGCCTTGTTACCGGCTGTCCGCACGACAGAAAAACTTCTCAGCGAAAGCGTGAAAAACTTATACAAAAGCAGCAAAAGAGCATGACAGAGGAAACAGAATTATTATTAAAAGAAAACAAAGACCGCTTTGTTATTCTGCCGATCAAGTACCCCGCTATTTGGGAAATGTATAAAAAATGCGAAGCCAGCTTTTGGACTGCGGAAGAGATCGACCTTTCGGACGACATGAAGCACTGGGAAAATATGAACGATGGCGAGCGCCATTTCATATCGCACGTACTTGCATTTTTCGCGGCAAGCGACGGCATCGTGAACGAAAACCTGGCCATTAATTTTATGAGCGAGGTACAGTTGCCCGAGGCGCGCTGCTTTTACGGTTTCCAGATCATGATGGAGAATATACACTCTGAAACTTATGCGTTACTGATAGATACTTATATAAAGGACCCTGCTGAAAAGGACCGTTTGTTCCACGCTATTGATACCGTACCGTGCGTAGGTAAAAAAGCGCAATGGGCGCTGCGCTGGATAAACAATGGCTCGTTTGCCGAACGATTGATCGCTTTTGCGGCTGTTGAAGGTATATTCTTTTCAGGCAGTTTCTGCTCCATCTTCTGGCTTAAAAAACGCGGCCTTATGCCGGGCTTAACGTTCAGTAATGAACTGATATCGCGCGATGAAGGTATGCATTGCGAGTTTGCCTGCCTATTGTACCGGATGCTTGATAACAAGCTTTCAAAAGAAGCGGCAACAGCCATCATCACCGACGCAGTTGAAATTGAAAAAGAGTTTGTTACCGACGCATTGCCGGTTAACCTTATCGGGATGAATGCCAAGCTGATGAGCCAGTATATTGAGTTCGTGGCCGACAGGTGGCTGGGCGAACTGGGCTACGATAAAGTATACGGCGTGTCAAACCCATTTGATTTTATGGAGATGATAAGCCTGCAGGGCAAAACCAATTTCTTTGAAAAACGCGTAGGCGATTATCAAAAAAGCGGCGTACTAAATTCACAGGAGAGCAAGTCGTTTTCACTGGACGAGGACTTTTAGAGGAAGGTAAAGGTTAAAGACGAAAGCTTAAAGGTTATCGACCGGATCAGCGAAATCATTTAATCATTATAATCAGCGGTTCAGACAATAAATAATACTAATTAAATAAGGGGGTCAAAATGTTTGTAATTAAAAGAGACGGAAAAAAAGAAACGGTAAAATTCGACAAGATTACCGCGCGCATCGAGAAGCTATGCTATGGTTTAAACCCGGCATTGGTTGATCCGATAGATGTTGCAAAAAAAGTAATTGAAGGGCTGTTCGATGGGGTAACTACCTCCGAGCTGGATAACCTTGCTGCTGAGACAGCGGCATCACTGACCACCAAGCACCCGGATTATGCTTTATTGGCATCGCGTATTGCGGTATCAAACCTCCACAAAAACACCATCAAATCGTTTTCCGAAACGATGCGTAATTTATATGAATACATCGACCCCAAAAACGGTAAGGATGCCTCCCTCCTGGCTACCGACGTTTGGGAGATCATCGAAAAAAATGCTGAACTTTTAGACAGTACCCTTATTTACGACCGCGACTTTGGTTTTGATTACTTCGGTTTTAAAACGCTCGAAAAATCATACCTGCTAAAACTGGACGGTAAAATAGCCGAGCGCCCGCAGCACCTGTTTATGCGTGTGTCAATAGGCATACATAAAGAGGATATCGACAGCGCCATCAAAACCTATCATTTAATGAGCGAGCGCTGGTTTACGCATGCTACGCCTACCCTTTTCAACGCGGGTACACCGAAGCCGCAAATGTCGTCGTGTTTCTTACTGACCATGAAGGATGACAGTATAGAAGGTATTTACGATACGTTAAAGCAAACCGCTAAAATATCGCAAAGCGCCGGCGGTATCGGCTTAAGCATCCACAATGTAAGGGCAACAGGCTCATACATCAGCGGCACCAACGGTACCAGCAACGGTATCATCCCGATGCTGCGCGTGTTTAACGACACTGCCCGGTATGTTGACCAGGGCGGTGGCAAACGCAAGGGCGCATTTGCGATCTACCTTGAGCCATGGCATGCAGATGTGTTTGAATTCCTCGACCTGCGTAAAAATCACGGCAAGGAAGAAATGCGCGCCCGCGACCTGTTCTACGCCCTTTGGGTATCCGACCTGTTTATGGAGCGTGTTGAAGCCAATGAAGATTGGAGCTTGTTCTGTCCGCACGAAGCACCTGGACTGGCCGACTGCTTCGGAAAAGAATTTGAAAAACTGTACAAAAAATACGAAAAAGAAGGCCGCGCCCGCAAAGTGGTAAAAGCGCAGGAGCTTTGGTTCGCGATACTAGATTCGCAGGTTGAAACCGGAACACCTTACTTGTTATATAAGGATGCTGCCAACGGCAAATCAAACCAGCAAAACCTGGGTACCATAAAAAGCTCGAACCTTTGTACCGAAATTATCGAGTACACATCGGCTGACGAGGTTGCTGTTTGTAACCTGGCTTCCCTGGCCCTGCCGCGGTATATCCGCGAAGGCGTATTTGACCACGATAAATTGTACGAGGTTACTTACCAGGCTACGCTTAACCTGAACAAGATCATCGACAACAACTATTATCCGATCAAGGAAGCTGAATACTCAAACTTAAGGCACCGCCCGATCGGCTTGGGTGTACAAGGTTTGGCTGATGCGTTTATACAGCTGCGCCTGCCGTTTGAAAGCGAGGGGGCAAAGCAACTAAACAAGGATATTTTTGAGACCATTTATTTTGCAGCAATGACTGCGTCGAAAGACCTGGCCATCCAGGACGGCGCTTATGAAACCTTTAAAGGCTCGCCTTTATCAAAAGGACAGTTCCAGTTTGACCTTTGGGGAGTAAAACCTGAAAGCGGTCGCTGGGATTGGGAAAACCTGCGCCTGGATGTAATGAACCACGGTGTGCGTAACTCATTATTGGTTGCGCCGATGCCTACTGCTTCTACTTCGCAGATATTGGGTAACAATGAGTGTTTCGAACCGTATACCTCGAACATTTACACCCGCAGGGTATTAAGCGGCGAGTTTATCATCGTAAACAAATATTTGCTTCGCGACCTGGTGAACCGTGGCT
>JACXTT010013243.1_pt1 | contig 10877 bp, 8 predicted proteins | sample 9270951 | NCBI WGS metagenome assembly JACXTT01 (sample SAMN15532306, study PRJNA645909) | rock metagenome | isolation source: weathered quartz diorite | place: Puerto Rico | collected 2017-06-21
CCCGACAGGACCATCGCCATCAACTACGCCGGGCCACCCGGGACGTTCACTCGATACTCGCGGGCCGAATTCGAAGCCGCGGCGAATCGAGGTGATAAGGCCAAGCTCCGCAACTGGGTTAGCGGAAAGATCGTGCTCATCGGAATCGATTTTGCCGACGAAGATCGCAAGGCGACTCCGTTTTACACGCTTTTCAGCGGTCCGAAATGGACGACGGCCGGGGTCGAGATCCATGCCAACACGGTTCGCACCCTGCTCGAAGGCCGTTTTCTCACCGCCGTTCCGGAGTGGCTGCGCACATTGGCTTTGTTACTTGCCACCGGCACAACGGTCTGGATTGCAAGCACACTGGTAGCCTCCCGCGCTGCGATCTTCCTGGCTTTGGAAGTGGTCCTGATCATAACCATCACGCATCTTTTGTTCGAGGGCGGCTTCATTCTTTCGACCTCCGAGGTTTTGCTCGCGACCTCGATGTGTCTGATCGGCTCCATCGTCTATCGCTTCTGGACGGAGGAAAAAGGCCGCAACTTGTTCCGCAAGGCGCTTTCACTTTTCGTCGGCAAACAGATGGCTACTTCGCTCGATGAGACGCAGTCCATCGCACTCTCCGGAAAACGTCTCGAGGTCACCATTCTGTTCACTGATATTCGCGGTTTCACTGCCTTCACAGAAGACGTCTGCGAGAAGCAGGGGCCGGAGGAAGTCGTCAAGCTGCTGAACGAATATATGGCCATGATGGTCGGTATCATCGTCAGCTACGGCGGCCATGCCAACAAATTCATCGGGGACGGAATCTTAGCGATTTTTTGCGACGACGACCAGGACGCCGTGGCGGGCGATCACGCTTACCGCGCAGTTCGCTGCGCCACTCGAATCGTCACCGCGCCTTCCCAATTTCAAACCGGAGCTGGAATCCATACCGGGCTCGCCGTGGTGGGCAATGTCGGTTCGGCCGATAAAATGGAATATACGGTGTTGGGCGATACTGTCAATCTCGCGTCTCGCCTGGAAAGTCTCAATAAGGAGCACCATACGAAGTTATTAATGTCGGGCACCACGCAAAGCATGCTGGGGACCAAAGTGCAGACGGTACATCTCGGCGAAGTGCCGGTGCGCGGGAAAGCACTTCCGATCGATCTTTACACGGTCGCATCGCTGGTGCCAAAGGCTGTGGTAAATGCGTAATTTATTAATCCTGGCCATCGGCGCCTGCTTGGTTGTCTTGCCGGTCTCCGGCGACACCAAAGAGGAACCGGTCGGCCTCATTTTGTCGGGGACCGGTAGCAAGTTGCTTCGGGCCGATACAGAAACGCCGCTGGGTGCTCGGGCCGGCGACCTTCTGTTTTCCGGCGACGGGCTGCGCACGGAAAGCTCACCTGCCTCGTTCCTGTTCTGCCCGGCCAAGGCCATCGACACGCTGGGGCCGGCCGGCGAAGTGCGCTTGGATTCGAAACAGCCCAAGGTGAAATCGGGCAAAATTTCCGAACAACCGGCGCGCGCTTGCATGTTGCCGCAGACGCTGCGTGTCGCCACGGCAAGCCAGCAGCACTACGGCGTCAGCATGACGCGCGGCATTAATAAGCCCGAGGTGCCGGCCACGCCACGCGACCAGTTGAACGCCGACGTGCGGGCTGAACTCGCGCCTGCCGACGCCGCCCTCGCGGCCGATCCGAAAGATCCGGCGGCGTTGATCGCCGAAGCCACGGTTTTTGAAAATCGCAAGCTGCCTGCGAACGCGCTCGACATGTATTACAAATTGCGGGAGCTGTGGCCCGACGCGGTGTGGATCAAGAGCAAGGTCTTCGAGCTCGAAGGAGCGTTGGCAGATCAGGCAGCCGCAGCCGCCGCAGCCGGGCCGGCAGGAGGAAAAACGTACGCTCTGCTTGTCGGTATTTCCAAGTACCAAAAACCGGAATTGGCTCTCCAATTCGCGAATGCCGATGCCAGCGTATTCGGCCAACTTCTCCAAAGCCCGCGAGGCGGGGGACTGGCTCTTGATAACGTCCTGTTGCTGACCGATGAGAAGGCCACCACTGCCGCGGTTCGCAACGGCTTTCAGGATTTCTTGAAGCGTCGCGCGGGGAAGAATGACACGGTCGTGATTCTGATCGCCGGGCACGGTACTGTCGAAATTCCCGGCAGGAAGGGCCCTTTCATCCCCACTTACGATTCCCATCCACAGGACCTGAACAGCACCGCGCTTCCGATGGCCGAGCTGCAATCTTTGTTCGAGGACCAACTCGCCAAGGTGGGCCGCGTACTGCTCTTCGTGGATGTCTGTAAAGCAGGAACCATCGGCACCATTAAGAACACCAATGTGAACTCCACGGTCCAGCAGCTTGGCGATGCCGGAGGCGACCTGTTCGGTCTGCTGGCCAGCCGTCCCAAAGAAGTATCGCTTGAAGGTCCGCAGTTTGGCGGCGGCCATGGTGTCTTCAGTTATTTCGTAATCAAGGGTCTGCAAGGAGCGGCGGATCAAAACAAGGACGGCGTCGTGGATGCTAGCGAGCTCATTAAGTATGTTAACGACAACGTGCCGATGGCTACCGACAATAAGCAGCATCCGCGCGAGTTCGGCACCTATGACAACATGATGCGTCTCTCGGACGTCAACAAGCCCGGCATCAACATGGCCCATTGGCGGCGGATTCTCGATTCGAGGAATGGCCAGCCGCTGTATCTCGCTTCCGCGTCGTCGACACCGCCGCTTTTTGAGCCGCAGGCGTCAGAAGACGTCGACCGATTCACATCCGCGATCAACGCCGGCCGCCTTTTGCCCGATCAATCCGACAACGCGTTCACCGCGCTGCAGCGTCTGCAAGGACAGATCGACCCCGGCCAGCATCAGGAGCGTAAAAATCAGCTCCAAGTCGCGCTCGAAAACAAGGCGCAGGAAGTTCTGTTGCGATATCTCGCGGGTGATGAGAGCCCGCAATCCCGCGCTGCGTTTGAGCAAGGCGCTCGCTATATGGACGCTGCCCGCACGCTGACACGAGAATCGCTGTTTCTCGAGGGCCGCCAGAATTTTTTTCAGGGCCGGGCGCTGCTGTTCGACAAGAAATTTCCGGAGGCTGCGCAGCTGCTGGAACAGTCCGTGCGCATCGATCCGGGCGGCGCCTACGGATTCAACGCTCTGGGCATCGCCTATCTGGAGCAGGCGCAATACGACAAAGCCATTCCGGCTTTCCGCGACGCCGTTCGCCGTGCGCAGCATTGGTCCTATCCCTTGCACAACGAAGCGCTGGCGTACGTTGAAACCGGCGACTACCGGTCCGCGATGCGCGCCTATCAGGAAGCCATCCGGCTCACGCCACAATACAGCTACCTGCCGTACAATCTCGGGCTCGTGTATCAGCGGCTGAATCGCCGGAAGGACGCCGAGGCATCGTATCGCAAAGCGAGCACGCTCGCGCCTGATTCCGCAGAACCGTACAACGCGCTGGGGACTCTCAAAGCATCCGAGGGAAAGCGCAACGAGGCCGAACAACTTTACCGGCAGTCACTGCAGAAGAATCCAGCGCTGCTTGCAGCGCGCCACAATCTCGCACAGTTACTCTCAGGCGAGACTAATCGTCAGCCGGAAGCGATCAGCTTGTGGCGGGAGAATCTGAGTCAGTCGCCCGACTATCTTCCGTCGCGTCTCAGCCTGGCCGAATCGCTGGCTCAGCGCGGTGACAACGCGGCTGCGATCATCGAATACCGTAAGGTCCTCGAGTCGAAGCCGGGCTATCCGGCCGCGCGCATCGCTCTCGCTGGCTTGCTCGCCAAGACCGGCCAAGGCGATCAGGCGCTGGAACAATTGCGTGAGCTATCCCGAGCCGATGTCCAGAATCCGGATATTTTCGAACAGATCGGCGACTTGGAGGCCGGCCGCCAGCATACGACCGAAGCGAGAACGGCGTACGAATCGGCGCTGAAGATCGCCAGTGATCGGGCCGCGCGAAAACGCATCGGAAACAAGCTCAAATCGTTGCGCTAAAGCAAGAAACGCCCGCCATTGCTGGCGGGCGTTCTCCTCCAAGGCCACAATTCCTCACTCGATCGAGGGTGCGACCTCAATCGCTTAGACGAGAACGGTGACAACTCTGTTTCTACTCTCTGGACAGTATTTTGCGCCAGCTCACCGCTTTTCACCGGCAGCAGCATGTGAAGTTCGCGGCGCGGGCTTGGGCGGCTCGCTCTTCGAGATGTCTATACCGCCCTTGAAGTAGGCGCCGTCTTCAATGATGATGCCCGCCGTCTTGATGTCGCCGACAATGGTAGCGCCCGCGCGCAACGCGATCCGCTCCTCAGCCTCGACGTTCCCGCGAACGGAGCCGAACACTACCACCTCTCTGGCCTTGATGTTCGCCTTCACCTTGCTCTCGGGTCCGATGGTCAGGCGGTTCTTAAGATCCAATTTGCCTTCCAGCTCGCCGTCTACATAGAGCTCTTCGTCGCTCGAAACATCGCCGACGATCCTCATCGACTTACCGAAGACGGTTGGTTTCTCGGAGCCGTCCGAACGAGGCGGCGCAGCGGGCGGCCGGCTGACTGGCGCCGGGTTGCCTTGCGTTGTCGCGCCGGCTGGCTGAGCCGGAGTCTGATTTGGTTGTCCTTCTCCTGGTTTTCCCCACATAGTCGCGTGCAAAGAGCACGCTGTCTGCCAATCCGCAGCACGCTGATTCTTCTGAAGTTTGGCTCACCCTCAGCGGGCGTTTCGGCCTCACGAGCTGTGTACTTTTTGCCTTGAGTAAAATTCTTTCTACTGTTTTCGTTCGAAGAATGCGGCTTTGTCAATTCGGGCATCAACCGCGACATCAAAGAATCCGATCATCATTTCTTCCCAGCTTTGTTCGCCGAACCTGACTTCGGCCCCTGGATCCGGATTGCGTGGGTTGTTACGCGAGTTGTCGAACTCAGCCGTCCAGCGCAAGCGGGTGCCGGCCGGAATGCGGCGCGGTTCGAACAAGCGATAATTGAGCTGCCAGTTGAAATCGTAATTGTTGACCTTGAGCAAAGTCTCGATGTTGCCATCCGCGCGCGTGATTGCGTAGTCATACGACTTGCCTCGCAGATGCATATGCGGGAACATGCTGACCAGCAGCGCATCATTTGGTAACGTGCCGGACACAGAAACGCGATAAGTAGGGTCCTCGGGAGGAATGACGAATCGATCGTTCCCCATCTGTAGCGTCAGCACTGCTTGACTTGGTGGCTCCTTAGCGAACACTACTCCAATCCGCGTACGATCGGCTGTGGATTTTTCCCTGGCCGTGTAATGCATCTGCAGGACCAGATCCGATCCGGCTTTGATCTTCTTAGCCATGCCTGTTTTCCACAGGTCGACTGAGTTTCCAGGAGTGTAGACCATCAAAATGTCGCTGGTCGTCAGGCTCTTCGCGATCGGCACGTTGAAAGCTGATGCACTTGGCTTCCCCTCGAGCCAGTGGGAGCCGGGTTCGCGAATGTAGATGACGGCATGATGGACGGTAGCACGATTGCTCGGGCGCACTTCCACTTTTTGGATCCATTTATCATCTGAGAAATTAGTGGGTAGGATGATGTACTGATACGCGATGGTTGCACGGGCTGGAATTGGAAAGGCTCGCGGCATTTCGAACACAGCGTCGGGCGCGCCGATGTTCCAGTCTTTGGTCCACTCGCGTGACGGCGGAGCCTGCTTGCGATCACCCTCGAGTGCGCCTCCGTCGGCCCAATTCACCAGCGTGTCGATCTCGGATTGTGAAAGCGAGCGGTCGTTCGCGAAGTGCCCGTAAGCAGGATCGGCGAACCACGGCGGCATTTTGCGCGTGAGCACGGCCGACCGGATCGCTTTCGCCCAGGGTCGCGTGTCCGCGTAAGTGAGAAACGACATTGGCGCGATTTCGCCGGGACGATGACACTCCTGGCAGCGATTTTGCAATATCGGCAGTACGTCTTCATTAAACGTCGCCGCTCGCCCGGATGTCGCGGAGAGTGCGACGAAACTAGCGAGCCACAGACGCAACGTATTTATCGCGGCATTGCTTGGAGCAAAAATAGAAGGTCTGGCCTCCGACCCTTTCCTGGATGGATGTGGCCGCTGCGATGTAGGTTCCACAGGATGGGTCCTGCTTCAATTCGCCCCTCAACGGGACCTGCTTCCCGGGAGCCGGGCCCGATCCATTGGGCGCATTGGATGCATTGGCATGAGGATTGATGAGCTCGCCGAACCCCTTAGCGATGATTCCAATCACGCCTCTCAGCAGCGAGATGAGGACTACCGTGATCAGGAGATAGAAGATGACACGGAACATTCGCCTACCTCGATTGTGGCACAGGCTCTTAGCGAGTGATTCGCGCTATTCTTCTTTGGCGGCTTGTTTCTGCGCGGCATCAATCCGGGCCTGCGCATGCCGCACAGCGATCAGCGCTGAGGCAATGTCGATGCCCAAAGCCGGATTCACCATCTCCTCCTGCGCGTGCTTCAGATCCTTTTCGGCTTGGCTCACATCGATCTCATAACCCTTCTCAGCGATATCGCTCAGCACGCGCACGACGTTGTTGTGAATTTCGAGGAAACCGCCGCAGATCGCGATACTGAAGCGATGATCATCGGGCGTGGTGTAGGTCATCGCACCGATTCCTAGTTCGGAAAGCAGGGGCGCGTGATCCGGCAGCACTCCGATGTAGCCTTCCTTGGCTGGAATTTGCGCGCGGATCGCTCGCTCACGTGCCAGTAGCCGCTCGGGAGTCGCGATCTCGATGTCGAAAGTGTCCGCCACGGCTTATGCCTCGCCTTGTTTGCGAAGTTCCTCCGCCTTCTTCTTGACGTCTTCGATGTCGCCTTGCATGTAGAACGCCTGCTCAGGAAGGTCGTCGTGCTTGCCGTCCACCACTTCTTTGAAGCTGCGCACCGTGTCGGTCAGAGAAACGTACTTTCCCTTGAAACCGGTGAACTGCTCGGCCACATGGAACGGCTGCGACAGGAAGCGCTGAATCTTGCGTGCCCGCGCCACGATCTGTTTGTCGTCGTCGGAGAGTTCATCGATGCCAAGAATCGCGATGATGTCCTGCAGATCCTTGTAGCGCTGCAGAATCTGCTTCACCTGCTGCGCGACGTTATAGTGCTCCTCGCCAACGATGCGCGGATCGAGAATTCGCGAGGTGGAAGCCAAGGGATCGACGGCCGGATAGATGCCTTGCTCCACCAGACTGCGCGTCAGGTTCGTGGTGGCGTCCAAGTGGGCAAAAGTCGTAGCTGGCGCCGGATCGGTGTAGTCGTCGGCGGGCACATAAATCGCCTGGACTGAGGTGATGGAGCCTTTCTTGGTGGACGTGATGCGCTCCTGCAACTCGCCCATCTCAGTCGCCAGGTTCGGTTGATATCCAACCGCTGACGGCATGCGGCCAAGCAGCGCCGAGACTTCCGAACCGGCCTGCGTGAAACGGAAAATGTTATCGATGAACAGCAGCACATCCTGTCCTTCTTCGTCGCGGAAGTACTCGGCGACGGTCAAGCCGCTCAGTCCAACCCGAAGACGCGCTCCGGGCGGTTCGGTCATCTGTCCATAAATCAGAGCGACTTTCGATTTCTTGTAGTCGTGCGGATCGAGTACGCCCGACTCCTGCATTTCAAGCCAAAGATCGTTGCCCTCGCGCGTGCGCTCGCCGACGCCCGAAAACACGGAAACGCCGCCATGTTTTAGAGCGATATTGTTGATCAGCTCCATGATAACGACTGTTTTGCCGACGCCCGCACCGCCAAACAACCCGATTTTTCCACCACGCAGATACGGCTCGAGCAGGTCGACCACCTTGATTCCGGTTTCGAACATCTGCAGTTCAGTGGCCTGCTCGTCGAATGAGGGCGCGGGACGATGGATGGGCCACTTCACCTTTGTATTCACGGTACCCATGTTATCCACCGGTTCTCCGATGACGTTCATTACGCGGCCCAGCGTCTCGTTGCCCACCGGCACCTCTATCGGATGGCCCAGGCTGACCGCTTTCATGCCGCGCACCATGCCGTCAGTGGGCTGAAGAGCGATTGTGCGTACGCGCCCTTCTCCGATGTGTTGCGCAACTTCGGCCATCACGTCGATCGGCACGGGGGTCTTGAAACCGTCGCTGGTGATATGCACCGCGGTGTTGATGACGGGGATCTGGTGCTCAGGAAACTGAATGTCGACGGCTGGTCCGGCGACTTGAATAACTTTGCCTTCGACTACTCCGTTTGTGGTTGCCATAAATGCCTTTCAGAACACTGGCGCGCTACGCCTCTGCTGCTCAATCCAATGCGGCGGCGCCGCTCACGATTTCGATAATTTCTCTGGTTATGCTGGCCTGCCGCACGCGGTTCATCTTCAGGGTCAATGCATCGATTACTTCGGCGGCGTTCGAGCTGGCCGACTCCATGGCGGTCATGCGTGCTGCGTGCTCGGCTGCCGCGGACTCGAGCATCGCGCGATAAATCTGCGCCTCGATATAGCGCGGCAACAGGCTCTCCAGCAGCACACTGGGCGGCTGCTCGTAAATGTAATCGATTTGCTCCTGGCTCTCGGGAAATTCCACCGGCAAGACACGCGAAACCACCAGCCGCGACGCCATCATGCTTTTGAAATTGTTTACCACCAGGTACACGGCGTCGATTTCGGCGTCCTTGAAGCGCTGGGTGACCCTGCGCGCGATCTCGGCTGCGTCCTCGAACCGCACGGTCTTTTGAAAAAGGGTTGTGTACTCGCCCGTGATATACCGGTGGCGCTTGCGAAAAAACTCGCGCCCTTTCCGGCCGATCAGTTCGAGCCGCACTTCGGCACCGCTGCGCTCGTGAATGAACTGTTGCGCCGTGCGGATCACGTTGGAGTTGAATGCGCCCGCCAGGCCGCGGTCGGCCGTGATCACCAATAACTGGACTCGTTTCTCGTCGCGCTTGGCGAGCAGCGGGCTGCTTTCATCGGAGGGAAGCTCGCTCGCCGCCCGCGCCACATTGGCCAGCATGCGGCGGATGATCTGAGCGTAAGGACGAGCCGACAGCACCCGGTCTTGTGCGCGGCGCAGCTTGTCCGCCGAGACCACTTTCATGGCCTTGGTGATCTGCTGCGTGTTCTTGACCGAGCGAATTCGCCGGCGTAAATCGATCAGACTGGGCATCGGTTAAACCGTCGCGGCTGATTCCTTGTGCTGCGCCACGAAGCGCTCTTTGAATTCCTTGAGCACAGTATTGACCTGGGTTTTTAACTGGTCATCCATGGTCTTCTTCTCGCGAATCGACTGAAGCATCGACGCGTGCGACGAATCGAGAAAACGGTACAGTTCCGATTCGAAAAGCCGGACCTGTTCGACTGGTATGTCATCCAGCATGCCGTTAGTGCCGGCATAAATGATCAGCACCTGCTTTTCCACCGGGAGCGGCGAGTACTGAGGTTGTTTCAGAACCTCCACTAGGTGTTTGCCGCGATTCAACTGCGCCTGCGAAGTTTTGTCGAGCTCGGAACCGAACAGCGCGAACGCCGCTAGCTCGCGATATTGAGCCAGGTCGAGACGGAGCGACCCGGCGACCTGCCGCATGGCTTTGATCTGCGCGCTACCGCCCACCCGGCTCACCGAGAGGCCGACATCAATGGCGGGGCGGACGTTGGAGTTGAAAAGATCCGCGAGCAGGAAGATCTGGCCATCGGTGATCGAAATCACATTAGTCGGAATGTAAGCCGAGATATCGCCGGCCTGGGTCTCGATGATCGGCAGCGCGGTGAGCGAGCCGCCGCCTTTCGCATCGTTCAGCTTGGCTGCGCGCTCGAGCAGGCGGCTATGCAAGTAAAACACGTCGCCGGGAAATGCTTCACGGCCAGGCGGACGGCGGAGCAGCAGTGAAATTTCGCGATACGCGGCGGCGTGTTTGGACAAATCGTCATAGATCAGCAGCGCGTGGCGTTTGCTGTCGCGGAAATATTCGCCCATCGCGCAGCCGGAGTAAGGCGCGATGTACTGCATCGGCGCGGGATCAGACGCCGTGGCGGCAACCACGATGCTGTATTCCATGGCGCCGTGATCTTCGAGGATCTTCACCACCTGCGCCACGGTCGACCGTTTCTGGCCGACGGCAACGTAGATGCAAATCACGTCGCCGCCTTTTTGGTTGATGATTGTGTCCAGAGCGACGGCGGTTTTTCCAGTCTGACGGTCGCCGATGATCAGCTCGCGCTGGCCGCGGCCGATAGGAATCATCGAGTCGATCGCCTTCAGACCGGTCTGCAACGGTTCCTTCACAGGCCGGCGATCGACCACGCCGGGCGCAATAGCCTCGATTGCCCGCGTTTCATTGGAAGTGATCGGACCCTTACCGTCGATAGGCTTGCCGAGGGCGTCTACCACGCGGCCGATTACTGCTTCACCAACCGGCACCGACATGATCTTGCCGGTGCGGCGCACTTCGTCGCCTTCTTTAATCTCCTGGTACTCGCCGAGCAACACGGCGCCCACTTGATCCTCTTCAAGATTGAGCGCGATGCCGGTGACTCCATGCGGGAATTCCACCATCTCTCCGGCCATGACATTCTCCAGGCCGTAAATGCGGGCGATGCCATCGCCGACCGAGATGACAGAGCCGGTCTCGGCCACGCTCACCGCTTTTTCGTAATGCTCTATTTCATCGCGCAACAGGCGCGCGATTTCATCAGCTCGGATTTGAGCCATATCGTGATTCCACCCCTTATTCGGCGACGTGTTCGGCCAACCGCCGCCGCAACTGCTGAAGCTGTCCCCGTAACGACCCATCGTAGATGGTAGAGCCGATTCGCGCCACAACACCTCCGAGCAACTCCGATTCCACCGCAAATCGCAGGCGCCTGCGTTTGCCCGTCAAACGTGATAGTTCAGATTCAAGCCCAGCGCTGCGCCGGCAATCCAGCGCACAC
>JACXTT010013244.1_pt1 | contig 10876 bp, 9 predicted proteins | sample 9270951 | NCBI WGS metagenome assembly JACXTT01 (sample SAMN15532306, study PRJNA645909) | rock metagenome | isolation source: weathered quartz diorite | place: Puerto Rico | collected 2017-06-21
ACTGCTCCGCGACAAGTACCCACAATACCGCTCGATGAAGCTCGACGAAAGACCGATCATCAAGATCAAACCGGTACGAATAAAGCGGTGGCCCCCGGTTGAGAAGGGAGACCGGGAATGACCAGAACACTTACTTCAACATCTTCTCTTCCGTTTGAGGAAGGGCTCGCCGCGGCGCGCGAAGGATCGGTCACGCGCGAGATTGCCTCAAGATTGATTTGCGCCTCCCCGGGCGTCGAACTCGACGGTTTACTTGAAGCCGCCCTCGAGCTGCGCGATCGGGTGAAAGATCGGCGGATCACGTATTCAAGGAAGGTCTTCATCCCACTAACGAATCTCTGCCGCGACTACTGCGGCTACTGCACGTTCCGCAAGGACCCTGGCCAGCCGGGGGCGCAAACGATGATGCCAGACGATGTGCTTGCGGTGGCTGAATCCGGTGCGCGGCTCGGGTGCAAGGAGGCGCTATTCAGTCTCGGCGATCGCCCTGAAGCCATCTTTCCCGAGATGCGCGAGACACTCGCCCGGCTCGGCCATCGCACCACGCTCTCCTATCTCGCCGAGATGTGCAGGCGGGTGTTGGATGAAACCGGCTTGCTGCCCCACGCCAATCCGGGCTTGATGGGCCGAAGAGACCTGGAGACGCTTCGACAGTTCAATCCGAGCATGGGGCTGATGCTTGAAAGTACTAGTGACCGTTTGACGTTGCCGGGAATGGCTCACGACAATGCGCCCGACAAGCCGCCTTTGCTTCGTTTGAGAACGATCGAAGAGGCGGGAAGGTTGAGAATTCCTTTTACAACCGGAATTCTGATCGGCATCGGCGAGACGCTCGACGAGCGCGTTGATTCGCTATTTGCGATTCGCGAGCTACATGAGCAATACGGTCATATTCAAGAAGTGATCATCCAAAATTTTCGCGCGAAGCCTGAAATCCCAATGCGCGATCATCCGGAGCCGAGCCAGGCGGACCACGCTCGCACGATAGCAGTAGCTCGGCTGGTACTTCGAGAGATGAACGTGCAAGCGCCGCCGAACTTGTCGGACGATGATTATCCCTTTCTGCTGAAAGCCGGTTTGAATGATTGGGGAGGCATCTCGCCCCTTACGCCGGACTTTATCAATCCGGAAAAGCCATGGCCGCACATCGAGATGCTCGCCGAAAGAACCGCCGCCGCAGGTTTCGAGTTGGCCGAGCGACTGGCGGTTTATCCGGAGTATGTCGACCGGGATGAGTTTATCGATGAAGAGCTTCGGGCGCGGGTGCGCATGATGGCTGACTCGCTGAAGGGTTGCCAAATCAGTCAGAGCTGAATTGCGCGACAGTCGCATTGAGGACAAAACGATGACTTGGCTTTACCTGGTTCTGGCGATTTTGCTGGAAGTATCGGGCACCACTTGCATGAAGTTGTCAGAAGGCTTCACCAAACTGGGGCCTTCGATTTTGCTGGTTGTATTCTACACGCTGAGCTTCGGGATGCTCACCCTTGCGCTCAAGAAGCTCGACGTGAGCGTTGCTTATGCCGTCTGGTCCGGCGTAGGAACTGCTCTGATCGCCACAATAGGAGTGCTATGGTTTAAGGAACCGGCGACGGCGATGAAGCTCATCTCGCTCGGCTTGATCATCATCGGAGTCGTAGGGTTGAATCTGAGCGGCGGGGCGCACTGAGTGATTGAACATACAAAAGCTGGAGACTTCAAATCATTGGCTGCGGACCTTGCTCGGCTGGCGCCTGATTTTCACCGCCGCGGCTGGGTCCTCGGCACAAGCGGCAACTTCAGCGCGGTCGTCAGCCGCGATCCATTCCGGCTCGCGATCACTTCGAGCAGCATCGACAAAGGCGCGCTTATGGCCGGTCACATACTGCAAGTCGATGGCGAAGGCAATGTCCTTGAAGGTGACGGCCGGCCATCGGCTGAGACGCTCCTGCACCTTGCGGTTGTTCGTCTTCGCCAGGCCGGTGCTGTGTTGCACACCCATTCGGTTTGGAGCAATATTCTTTCAGATGCCTGCTCGGCGGATGGCGGCTTGAATATCGAGGGATATGAAATGCTCAAGGGTCTTGAAGGCGTCTCGACCCACGAGCATCGAGAGTGGTTGCCGATCATCGAGAACTCGCAGGATATGAACAGGCTCGCCGGATCAGTTGAAGAGACGTTGGCGAAACATCCGCAGGCTCATGGGTTTTTGTTGCGCCGGCACGGGCTATACACCTGGGGCAAGGACATCGCGGAAGCAAAGCGCCACGTGGAGATTTTTGAATTCTTACTGGAAGTCCGGGGCCGCGGGAACTGAGGCAAGTTGTTTGTTTCAAAGGAGGAGCAATGGCCATCGTTACGATACCCGACCAGAACCGAACGCTGAAGGAGCGGGGAGCTATCGCCGACTATCTTGCCGGCATAGGGATCGATTATGAGCGATGGGACACCTCTCGGGCGGTTGCTCCCAACTCGCCATCGGAGGAAGTGCTTGCGGCATACTCCGGCGAGATCGAGAAACTCAAAGCGCAAGGCGGTTACGTTACTGCGGACGTGATCGACGTGAATTCGCAAACGGCGGGTCTCGATGCAATGCTCGCAAAGTTCAATCGCGAGCACTGGCACGACGAAGACGAAGTGCGGTTCATCATTAGCGGGCGCGGCATATTTCACATCCGTCCGCGTGAGGGCGCCGTCGTTGCTATTGAGGTTGAAGCCGGCGATCTCATTCGCGTTCCGCGAGGCACCTGGCACTGGTTCAATCTGTGCGAGTCGCGCGAGATCAGGGCGATCCGATTGTTTCAGGATCCGGCGGGCTGGGCGCCAAACTACACCGAGACCGGAGTGGACAGCAACTATCAACCTGTCTGCTTCGGAGCTTCCTACGTCCCAGCTCAAAGCACACTTAGCTAGTCACGTGTAGGGGCGGTCCACAGGGGACCGCTCTATACGTGACTAGTCCGAACGCCGTTGTGATCTCACGACCACTTACAAAACCAATCGCAGCGATCCTTCTCGACATTGAGGGGACGACTACTCCGATCGACTTCGTATACAACGTCCTGTTTCCTTACGCCCGGACTCACATTAAGGACTATCTGCAGCGCAATCTTTCGCTGCCGGCAGTGCGGGCTGACATGGCCGGCCTGCTCGAGGAAAACGCCGAAGACGTGCGACGCGGGCTCGATCCACCGTTGCTCCAGGGACCTCTGGAACAAGCCTCGCTCGACGGGATTGAGTCTTACGCGCGATGGCTGATGGATCGTGACAGAAAGACCACGCCGCTTAAGTCGATTCAAGGAAAGATCTGGGACGAGGGCTATCGCAGTGGCGATTTGCTGAGCCAGGTATTCGAAGATGTGCCGGGAGCGTTCAAGCGATGGGGAGAGCAAGGAAAGAAGATTTGCATTTACTCCTCCGGCAGCGTGCTGGCTCAGAAGCTCCTTTTTGCCAATACGGAAGCGGGTGACCTTGGTTCATTCATCAGCGGGTACTTCGACACTAACATCGGAACAAAGAGAGACCCGGAAAGTTACCGCCGGATTGCCGGTGAATTGAAGCAGCAATCATCAGCGGCGTTGTTTGTCTCGGATGTGACCGGTGAGCTGGACGCCGCCGCGTCTACCGGGTTCCAGACGCTTCTCTGCGTGCGACCCGGGAATCATCCGCCGAGTCCCTCGTCCAGCCACGCTGTCATAAAGACCTTTGACGAGATCTTTCCATAGCCACCCGAGGTTCAGAGTACAAGCTTTGGCTTGATCTTGAAGTTCGTGCGTACGAAACAACGCAAGCAAAAATTTGTACTCTGAACCTCGCCTCAGTCTGAACCATTACCGGATGGCGATGCCATTGGCGCCGTGTTAGATTCACAGTGAACCGATTGTTAACGACCGTGCTGGTTTAGTTTCGATTGCATCGATGAAGCGACTAACGAAAACGCTCAAAGAGTTCTGCCAGAAACAAGAATTGCTGCGTTTGGCCTATGTTGACCGCGGCCAGCCGCGAGTGGTACCGATATGGTTCGTGGTTATCGGGCGCGACTACTACGCCGGCACATATGCCAGCAGTAAGAAGTGGGAGGCCATCAAGCGCAAGCCGAATGTCGCGTGGGTAATCGACGGTGGGAAACTAGGTAAGTACAAAGGTGTTTCAATGTTTGGCAAGGCCGAAGAGATCACGGACCGAAAGCTGCAAGCGAAGATCTATCGAGCGATGGGGGTGAAGTACTTCGGCTCGGCGGATCACCCAAAGCACATCGAGATATGGGGCGAGGTCGATGAACCGTCCGTGGTCTACATTCGCTTAAAGGTCGAGGACGGCTTCTGGTGGCAATACTGAGATGAGCGCTCTTAGAGAAATTCTTTGGGACGAACCTGGCAGGCTTGATAGCTTGCTGACCAAAATCAATCCCGGGGTAACGGCGTTGCTGCACAAGTCGCTCGACGGCGGCGAGCTCGGCTTCGACGAGGGCCTGACGCTCGCTCGCGTTCGCGGCCACGAGATGGAAGCGTTAGTACTTGCCGCCGATCGAATTCGACGCGAACGCGTGGGTGACGTGATTACCTACGTCGTCAATCGCAACATCAACTTCACAAACATCTGTTTTATTGGTTGCCGCTTCTGTGCTTTCAGCCGCGCGCCTCGCGAAAAGGACGCGTACTTTCACTCGTTCGAAGAGATTCAGCGCCGGTCGGTCGAAGCGTGGGAGCGTGGAGCGCGAGAAGTGTGCGTGCAGGGAGGGCTGCCGCGCGATCTTGGTCCGCATTATTACCGCGACCTGCTTCTGGCGATCAAACAAGCGACTCCCGAGATGCACATTCACGCCTTTTCACCGATGGAGATTGTCTACGGCGTAGAGCTCACCGGCATGCCGCTTCAGGACTATCTGGCGATGCTAAAAGATGCCGGTCTGGGAACCTTACCCGGCACGGCTGCCGAGATCCTGGATGACGGTGTTCGCCATCAGATCGAACGAATAAAGCTGAACGTGGCCGAATGGCTTGACGTGATCAAGACCGCTCACCGGCTCGGCATCCGCACCACGTCGACGATGATGTACGGCCACACCGAGGCCGAAGAGCACTGGGTTCGTCACCTGATGCTGCTGCGTGATGTTCAAAAAGAGACCGGAGGATTTACTGAATTCGTGCCGCTTGGTTTCGTTCACCAGTTTACTCAGCTCTACAGATCAGGTGATGCCCGGCCAGGCCCGACGATTGAGGAACATCTAAAGGTACACGCGCTGTCGCGATTGATGCTCCAAGGGCGGATCGACAACATACAGGTGTCGTGGGTGAAGATGTCGCGCGAAGTGACACAGGCTTGCTTGAGGGCCGGCGCGAACGACTACGGTGGAACGTTGATGAACGAGAACATCTCGCGGCTTGCTGGGGCTACGTCGGGTGAGTACATCGCGCCCGCAGAGTTTCACGAACGAATCCGAGAGCTCGGACGGATTCCAGCCGAGCGAACGACGCTGTATGAGATTGTGCAGATGTATCAATGACGCTTATCGCCCAACTACCGAAAGGGTAACTCGGCGATGGCAGACTCGGATGACACTACCTAAGAAATGCCGGACCGATTGGCTGGTTTCTGCTTGCGTTGCCGCTTTCTTGCAATCTTGTCCTACTTGCGTATGCGCTCCTGGGTTGACGCCAATTTGGACACTTCCCCTACTATGGTCATCCCGACCCAAAGACTATGGGGACCGATCGGATACTGACGATGCGACGACTCGGACTCTATCTCGGTCGCCTTCCCGGATTCGACAAGAGGGGATTCGACAGGCGCGAGTTGATCGAATGCGTGCGGTCCGCTGACGCTTGCGGCTACGATTCATTCTGGATGCCCGAAGCCTGGGAGCACGAAGCATTCAGCATCCTCACCGAACTCGCGGTTCGCACTGAGCGCATTCACGTCGGCACCGGGATTATCAATGTGTTCTCACGCAGCCCGGCGCTGATCGCAATGACCGTAGCTACGCTCGATGAGATTTCGGGCGGCCGAGTTCGACTGGGACTCGGCACAAGCGGCGCGCGAGTCATCGAAGACTTTCACGGAATCAAGTTCAAAAAGCCTCTCACTCGCCTCAAAGAAACGATCCACGTTGTTCGGGCGCTTCTTTCAGGAGAGCGCATTGATTTCAGCGGCCAGTGTTTCGAGCTAAAACGATTCAAGCTCGGGTTCAAACCGCTTCGAAGCGACCTTCCGATTTACGTGGCGGCCCTTACGCCGCAGAGCTTGGGTCAGGTGGGTGAGATTGCTGATGGATGGCTACCGACTCATTGGCCCTGGGTGCGGCTTAAGGACGGAATAGCTCAAATCCGGGCGGGCGCTAACGCTGCCGGACGTGATGCTGCTCGTATCGAAATCGCGCCGTTCGTGAACGTCGTTGTGTCCGATGACTTGACGCTTGCGCGGAAGCGAGCCCGCTTGCCGCTGGCTTACTATATCGGCGGCATGGGCGATTTTTATCACGACGCGCTGAGTCGTCTGGGATTTGGGTCCGAGGCCGATCGGGTTCGCGAGCTGTGGCAGGCGGGCCGCCCCAAGATGGCCGCGGCCGCAATCAGTGACGAGATGTTAGACGGCATTGCGGTCTGTGGTTCTTTGGAGGGCTGCAAGGGGAGGCTTGATGAGATTTACTCGAGCGGGGCTACCCTGCCGCTGGTTCCAGTTCCTACTGAAGGCTCAATCATCCAGAAATGCCGAATGATTGAAGCGCTCAACATGTGAGACCGTTTCCATCAGGCCGGGCGTTCACTCTGGGTGGCAAAATCATGTGAGTTGGTTTTTTTCGACAAGCACAGACGTTTAGACAGTAAGCGTAAACGGCAACGACGAAACGCCCCCGGGGTTTACCACTCTGATCTCGTGTGCGCCCGGAGACAGCTCGACGGGTTTCGCGATCAGACGGTCCGAATCGAAGTTGGCGGGAACGACGGAGCCATCAATGACCAGCCTCGCCTGTGGATCGAGACGATCGGCAAAGACTATCAGCTTGCGCTTATTGGTTTTGTACTTGACCGATGTAATCGACGGCGCGCTGGCCGGTTCGTTCACAGTGAGCTGAAGACTGGTCGTGGCTTGCTGAGCGCTTTGATCACGAACCACTACGCTAGTCAAGAACGAACCCGAGACCAACGGTGTTCCTGAGACTAGACCCGACGCCGCATTGAGAGTCAATCCCGCCGGCAAAGCGCCACTCGCAATCGACCACGAATAAGGCGGCGCACCGCCGGTCGCAACCAGCTGAAGCGAGAACTCAGCGCCTCTGATTGCCTGAGCCGGCGCGGCGTCCGCGACTCGGAGCGGAGCGGCGCCAACGCTTATTGAGAAGGCCCCGTTGATCGAGCGCGCGTCGGCGTCGGTCAAACGGATGGTGAATGGAAAAACACCCGCCGAAACCGGTGTTCCCGAAATGAGGCCACTGGAGCTGCTCAAACTCAGACCTTGCGGCAGGACGTTCTGGACGAGCGCCCACGAATACGGCTGTCGTCCGCCAGCCGCTGCAAGCTGAGCGGCGTAGCTCGCGCCGATCGCGCCACCCGGCAATGAACCGTTAACTATGGAGAGCTGGGCCGGAGTCACATTTATGGTGACCGACTTCTCCGCAACCCGCGAACGCGAGTCGGTTACTCGAATCGTAACGGTTGCGGTCGTTATCGAAGCTGGCAATCCGGACAAAACCCCACTCACCGAATCAAGTGTGAGCCCGGCCGGCAACGAACCATTGGAGACTGACCAGGTAAAGGGAGCCGCTCCCGCGACTGCATTGAATTGAAAACTGAACGGCGCACTCACGGCCGCTTGGAGAGTAGAGGGTGCGTCGATCGATGGTGGCAATGAAGGATACACGAATATCGAGAAGCTCCTGGAAGACTCACCAAAGACCCCGAATCCGTCCTGGGCTAACCGCCATTGAAAGTCATAAGCGCCGGGGTCTGATGGAGCTGTAGCGGTGAACCGCACTTCGAGTTGAGCGCCCGGTTGAACGGGGCGGGACGGTGAGATTCGATCCAATCCCCAGGTTTCATTGTTTGGTGGGAGTACGTAAGCGACCCTGAATCCGGCGTCAGGATCCCACGCTTGCGTGCCGGTGTTCACCCACCTCAACACGGCAGTGAACTGCTGTCCCGGTTGCAGCGCTGGCGGTACGGTTTGGGAAGCAAACAGCCCATCGAACTGCGACGATTTCGGAACGATGGTCAAACTAAAGCTTCGTCGGGCCACTTCACCGGTCGAGTCTTGTACTTCAACCGTAAAAGGGAATGTGCCGGTTACCAACGGGAACCCGAAAAGAACTCCTCTTGGATCTAGGCCCATTCCAGCCGGCAAGCGGCCGCCGCCAAGTTGTACCTGGAAGGTGTACGGAAGGACTCCACCCTGAGCTCTGATCACCTGGAGATAGTAGTCACCCTCGATCGCGCTCTCCGCGCTCACGGTTTTTATTGCCAACATCCTCGGTTCCGGATCTTGAAGCGGATAGACGAATGCGAGTGATCGCGCATCGTCGCTCTTGATCGAAGCGCAACGGCCGTCCTGGTGGATAGTTCCGTACATCGTGGCGTCGGAGTACTGCGAGTGGTCGAGTCCTAACGCGTGCCCCAGTTCGTGAGTGATCACCTCTCGAAGGTCGCAGTCGTCGCCATAGCTGCAAGCCGAGAATGGATTCAGCGACACGAATCCGCGAAGAGCTTTCCTGAACGTCTGGCCGTTCACCTGTCTTGTCTGGTCCCGGTCCCAGACTATTCCGCCACGCGCGATTACGCGCGCGCAACCCTCATCGGGCTGAAACCTCCCATCACAATTGTTGAAGAAGATGGAACCGTATCCGTTGATGGATCCGCAGGTACCTCCGCCATCCCTTACTAACTGAAGCGAGGTCACAGGTGCTGTCTGCCAAATCTGAATCGCGGCCGCCGCATCATCGACCGCCGACGGGGTTGGCGCGCCGTCAGGGTTGATACGAAACGGGACCGGCAGATTCGAGTCCGGTTCGAACCATCGCGCCGGGACGGGCGGAATCGCCCCTTCGGTAGACACCTCTCCGCTTTCAACAACTCTATTGTATTCGGCCGGGCGCTCGAGCAGGGGCGCATCGCGATAGTAGCGGTCAGCGAACCGACGGGACCGTCTCCGGACTGCAATTACCGCGCGTTTGAGGGACGCACAATACTCTGTCGCGTCTACTTCCGCGTTTGGCGCGAAAGCCTCTCGCCCCGCAGCCGTGAGCATTGCCCGGTCGGCGTCCGTCAAATCGCGGGTTACGTGCGCGCGCCCATTGTCGGGTTGGTGCCTGACGGTCATCTTGCCGAGAAACATTTGATAGACGCGGAGGCTGCCGTCGGCCCAGGTGTCAAGATGCACGATCACGTCTTCCCCGATCGCGAACGTCGGCGTGCCGGAGACGCGCTCACCGATCCTGCCCGCCTCACCGCCCTCCTCTTTGAGGACGATCTCACTCCGGGAGATCTCGCCCTTAAAGACCTCCTCTACCTTTAGCCTTATGTAGGTGTAGACCCTTTGATTTTCTTCGTCAGCTGCACTCACCACAGACCGAACCGTGCCTCGCACAAGCGCTCGCGCGCCAACCACCAAACTCTCGTCGACAAGAGGCGCGGAGCTCGCGCGGGAACGCTGGGGCCCGAGGCTCAATGCGAGCGCCAGACATAGGAGCAAGCTCAGATTGATCCAGATCAGTTTCGTCATCAGCCTCACCTGGTTATGCGAACTCTCAGCGGTTGAGGGTAACGGCGCAAACTTAGAGAGTCAATAATAGGGGGCAGGTCGGTAATACGCGATCCGGGAGCTACGCGGACGCAAGCTTCAACAGTCTCGCTGCATTGTCATGCAGAATCTTCTGCCGGACGGCCGGTGAGAACCCTTCCAACGCGTCGAAGTCCGCAAGCCAACGCTGGGGCATGATAAACGGATAATCGCTTCCAAACAATATGCGATCCTGCAAGCGGCCGCGCGCTTCGTCCATAATCGCTTTAGGGACGTACTTGGGAGACCAGCCTGACAGATCCATGAACACGTTGGACTTGTGTCCGATAATCGCAAGCATTTCATCGTGCCACGGCCAGGCAGGGTGCGCGCCGATGATTGTCAACTGCGGGAAGTCGGCGGCTATGTGATCGAGATAGATCGGGCGCGTGTAATCGAGCCGTACGCCCATTCCACCTGGTGTCCCCGCTCCCAGTCCGTTGGTGCCGGTGTGAAACAGCGTTGGTACTCCAAGATCGCGGATCGTTTCGTACAGCGGATAGAACTGCTTGTCGTTTGGATAGAAAGCCTGAATGCCGGGATGAAACTTCGCTCCGATCAGGCCCAGCTCGGTGATCGCTCGCTGCATCTCGTCAACGGCACGTTTGCCTTTCCACGGATCGACGCAAGCGAAGCCGACGAACTGGCGCGGGTACTTCTTGACGACATCGGCCACTTCATCGTTTGTGAGCGGGGGCAGCCCGGTAGCGGTTTCGGCATCCCACGCGAGAAGCACCGCGACGATGTCCAGCTCTTCGTAGACTCGCGCAACTTCATCCATCTTGCGAACCCGAACTGTGCTTCGGAAGAATTGTTCCGCGGGCTCTTTGAATGGCTTGATCGCGCCGTCGAGGAAGCTCGCGGTCGGAAGGTGCACGTGCATGTCGATGGCTTTGGGCATCGTGTCTACCCGCTTGATTGGTCCGTGAGTTAGCATCGTATCAGAACACAACCGAATAAGCGTACTTTGGCTCGTCGCGCCGGTGTTACCTTTTACGCGCTTCATCACACAAGAAAGGGCTAGTCGTCGATTGGTTCCGAGATGATCGCCGGTTGATTTTTGAGCGGGCCGACTCCTTGACGCCCGGGATGTTCGGGTATCGTAATTGTTACTTGCGAGACGTTG
>JACXTT010013245.1_pt1 | contig 10876 bp, 8 predicted proteins | sample 9270951 | NCBI WGS metagenome assembly JACXTT01 (sample SAMN15532306, study PRJNA645909) | rock metagenome | isolation source: weathered quartz diorite | place: Puerto Rico | collected 2017-06-21
CGCCAGGCCCTGCTGCGCCGGCGCTACTGCATGCCGTAGCCAGCAAGGCAGCGCTTGCGGCAGGACATGGCACACCGGAAGCGGCGGCTGGGCATGGCGCTCCGGCGCCCGCAGCTGGCCATGGCATACCAGCACCCGCTGCCGGCCACGGCCAGGCCGAGGCCCACGGCGCAGCGCCTGCCATGCATGAGGAAGCAGGCGGCCCTGGCCCGCGCCGTCCTACCATATCGGCCGCCGTCCGCAATGATCCGCTGTTTGCCGAAGCAATGGCCCTGGCCAAAGAATGCGAAGCGCTCGATGCCCACAATGTGGCCTTGAATGGACAGATCGTGCAACTTGAAGGACGCCTGGCGCACCTGCAGTCGGTGCTGGCACCGAAGGCGGCACCCAAGCCGAAAATGGCGGCAGCGTCCACCATGGCCACTGCCGCCACCTTGGCCGCCGCCAGCAGCACCAAGGCCGACACGAAAAAACCCGATTACACGCGCTGGTACCTGATCGGCGGCGGGGCGGCTGCCTTGCTGGCCCTGATCGCGGCCGGTGTCGTGCTCTGGCGCCGCAAGCGCGGGAAAGGCAAGACCAAGGCGGACAAAGTAGAACCGAGCGCAGAAGGTGAAGCAGCACCAACGGAAGGGGAGGCCCCGGCCGCTGAAGCGCCGACTGAAAAGCCGAAGAAGCCGAGCCTCTTGGCCCGGCTGCGGCTGATGTGGATGTTGCGTAAGAAATCCAAGGAAGCAAGCTAGCCGAATTGGCATTGTTGCGTCATTGCAAATTCTGAATCTAGATTAAGACAACTTGCCGGAATTCAGATATACTGCGTTCGTTGTCATTAGGCGACATACAGGTTAGTGATCTGGCGCAGCCACCAACGATAGTGTGGCGCGGCAAACAGATGACCGTTGATGAAACGCCTACCCTGGAAGCAGTTCAGTGGCCGACAGTGCGCCATTGAACGCCGGTTGCAACCGGCAAGAGGCGACACCAGGAGATACCTGGTGATCGCTCTCCCGAATTCCCCCTCCCTTTAGCAGTCTTCCGTCTGGCCGTTGGCCTTGATCCGGTAGCCCATCAGCATCTGCCCCATGAAGTCACCTGCGGCCCTGGCCGTGGCCAGGAACTGGCCCGGTTGCGAGTAGTACGCGTACAAGGCCTTGGCCATGCAGGCATCTTTCACCCGGACCTGCCAGATCTCGAAGGTATTGTCCGCCACGGGCATGCCAATTTGCGTTTCCAGTGCCGACAGCACGCCCCAGTTGAGTTTGCCCAGGGGGTCGGTGCCCTTGTCGGCTTTGACTGCGACCTTGCGCTTGTTGCCTACGGAGCCGTCGCCCGGCGGATCCGTGCAGTCGGCCGGGCACACATCGGTCGGATAGACATCACCGTCACCGCCCACGTGGGCACTGCTCTTGCCCTTGGCTGCTGTGCTGCTTCCGGGAACAACGCCGATGCAGCCCGTGGTGGCGTAGTCCGCATTGCCGAAGTATTTGCCCCCCGTACCGGTCTTGAACACCATCATGAACATATAGGTATGGGCCGATTTGGCATTTTGTCCTGGATCGACAAAGGTTTTGTCTGCGCAACCAGGGGCAGCCGGTTTGGCCGTCCAGTCCTTGGGTGCCGCTGCATGGGCCGAAAGGCTGAAGGCACCAGCCAGTGCAAAGGCTGCCAAAGCGCGCAGGCCGAGGGATATTTTTGCTTTTTTCATACGTTCGCTCCAACTGTTTGGGTGAGGAAAGTGTCCAAAAGATGTTTCCGAGGGAAACTATTTCATTGAAACATGCGCAAGATTCGATGACAATCGACCAAAGGTATGAGCCGTGGGCAAAAGATGGTAGATGATCGACAATCCAGGTGGCGTTGGTTGGGCGTGGCGGGCCTGGTGTTCGTCATGTCCGCCGCGAATGCGGCTGCGCCGCCCATCAAGGCAGTGTTGCTATGGGGTGGCAAACTCACGCCCAAAGTGTTTGACGATATTCGCGCAGCCATGGCGGCGCAGAATCCGGCACTGGCTGAACGCATGCTTGTCACCATCGAGGCCGTTGAACCCGTCGCCGGCAAGTTTGAGCCCGCGGCAACCCGGTTGATGGCGCAGCATCCCGATATTGCGATCGCGCTGGACCAGGAATCGGCCCGCGCCATGGTCAAGGCGCGCGGGAACGCCACAACGCCGATCGTTTTCCGGGCCCATTCCGATCCCCTCGGCGCCAAGCTGATTAACAGCTATGCCAAACCAGGCAATGCCCTCACTGGGATCACCACCTACCGCTGTTTGGACGACAAGCTGGTGGAACTGCTGCTCGATGCCTTCCCTGCAGCGCGACGCATCGGTTTTTTCCAGGAGCCGGGCGTGGAAGACTGGGGCTGCCACAAGAGTGCCCAGGCCTTTGCCCGCAGTCGCGGCATTACCCTGGTGGACATCAACCTGGCGAGCGCCAAGGACGTGCCTCCAACCCTGGACACCCTTGGCCACCATAAACTCGATGCCATCGTGGTGCCTGCCATCTCTCCCACTTGGAACCAGCGTAAGCAGGTCATCGCCGCGCTCGACGCCCTGCACCTGCCTGCCATCTATGAAGCGGCATCGTTCACCAAAGACGGGGGGCTGATGCATTTTGGCGCGATTGACCAGTCGGACATCACCACCAGGCTGGCACAGATCATCGTCAAAGTGCTCAGCGGCGAAAATGCAGGCGACATCCCCGTCGCCCAACCCACCAAATTTGAACTTGTGATCAACCTCAAAGCCGCTAATGCCGAACGCTATGGCATCAACCCGCGCCTGCTGCGCCGCGCTGACCGGATCATTGAATGAGGTTGCGCCAGCCCCTGTTCCGCAAATACCTGCGGGTGTTGACGACCCTGATTTCGTTGACCCTGGTGTTGGCGACCATTTTGCAAACGGCCCTGTCCGTGGCCGAGCAGCGCAAGCGCGCCGGCGAATTGTTGGACGCCGAGGCCCGTTCGGCCGCGCTGCAAATTGACGCCTACCTGGCGCCGATTGTTGGGTCGATGGGCTGGGTGCTGGACTTCGACCAGCCGGGCATGCCACCCGACCTGGCGGGCATCCGCGACGAGAGCATGCGCCTGTTGCACAAGTCCGCCGCCATCATGCGGGCCCGCTACGTGACTGGCGATGGCTGCCAACGCCTCAATGTCTCGCGCATCGACGTGGACCGCCAGCCAGCCTGCGTGCCCTTGACCGCACAAGACAACGCCCTGGTGGAGGCGGCACGCAATGGCCGCGTGGCGTATGGCGGCGTGCGCTTTTATGAAGGATCGGCACCCTACCTCGACATCGCCGTCGGCGCTCGCGGCAAGAAGGGCGGCGTGCTGCTGGCCGAAGTCGACCTGCGCCAGATCCATGCCACCGTCAGCGCCATCCACGTGGGCGCAACCGGCTTTGCCTACGTGCTTGACCCGTCCATGCAGCTGGTGGCCCATCCGGATGCCAGCCTGGTGCTGCGCAATGTGAACCTGGGTGACACAGCGGCGGTGCGCGACGCGCTCCAATCGGGCGCTGTGCTGACCAAAGACCGGCAGGACCATTATGTGTTGTCGGCCAGCGCCAAAGTGGCCGGCCCGAACTGGCACGTGTTTGTCCAGCAGCCCGCGCGGGAGGCCTTTGGTCCCATCGAGCGCTCCCTGTGGGCGGCCCTGGTGGTGCTGCTGGCGGCATTGTTTGCGGCTGCAGCGGCCAGCTATTTCCTGGCGCGCCGCATGACCAGCCCGATCCTGGCAGTACGCGACGGGGCTGAAAAGATCGGCGCCGGCCAGCTCGATACGCGCATCGACGTGCGCAGCGGCGATGAAGTCGAACTGCTCGCCCACGAATTCAACAGCATGGCCAGGACACTGGGCCAGAGCTATGCCTCGCTCGAAATCAAGGTACAGGAGAGGACAGCCGAACTGGCCAAAGCCAATGACGAAGTCCAGAAGGTCAATGGTGAACTGTCCTTGCACGTAGAAGAACTGGCCCTGCGCAAGGATGAAGCCGAACGCGCCAGCGCCGCCAAGACCCGCTTCCTTGCTGCGGCCAGCCATGACCTCATGCAGCCGATGCACGCCGTCGGCCTGCTGGTGGGGATCCTGCGCCAGCGCGTGGCGGTCGGCGAAACCAGTGACCTGGTGCACAAGGTGCAGTCAGCCGTGCAGGGTATGGAGAACCTGTTTGCCGGCCTGCTCGATGTGTCCAAGCTCGATTCAAACGCCGTGAAGATCGACGTGCGCACCGTCGAAATGGCGGCGCTGCTGGACTTCATCGAGACCAATTACCAACCGCTGGCGCAAGAGAAGGGCGTGCGCCTGCGCGTACTGCCTTGTTCACTCTCGGTGCGCACTGACCCAGGCCTGCTGGACCGCATCCTCGGCAACCTGGTGACCAATGCGATTCGCTACACGCCCCCTGGCGGCAAAGTGCTGGTGGGCTGCCGCCGCTTGCAAGGGCAGCTGCGCATTGAAGTGCTGGACACGGGTGTTGGTATTCCACCCCAGTTCCGAGACCAGATCTTTGAAGAGTTCTTCCAAATTGAAAATGCTGAGCGGGACCGCAAGAACGGCCTGGGCCTTGGCCTGTCGATCGTCAAGCGTAGCGCTGCCTTGCTGGGTCACCCCCTATCGCTGTATTCGCATCCGGGGCGCGGTTCCTGCTTCAGCATTACCGTGCCTTCCGTCGAGCGCCAAATCGTCATCGAGCCGGTGCCCGACAAAGTGCAGGACCTGCTGCATGGTGCCTTTGTGGTGGCGGTGGACGACGACAGCGAAGCGCGCTTTGCGATGGAGCAGCTGCTCCACATGTGGGGCTGCCATGCCCTCGTCAGCGGCACGCGCGACGATGTGCTGGTCCAGCTGGAAGAGCATTTGCGCTCACCTGACCTGATCGTTACCGATATGCGGCTTGGCAAAGGCGTGACCGGATTTGACGTGATTGCTGCCGTGCGCGAGCAGACGGGCGAACTGACGCCAGCAGTGATCGTGACAGGGGAGAGTGAATTGCCACCTCAAGCGGCGTGGCCGGAAGCTTGCCAGGTGGTGCGCAAGCCGGTGGGCCCGGCGCGCTTGCAGCAGCTGTGCCAGCAAGCGCTGACCGCCACCGCCGAATAGCTTAAGCGAACTGCAAGCCCATTTTGCTTGCGGCGATGACTGCCTGAGTGCGGGTCGTCACGTTGAGCGCGCGCATGGCGGCCGAAGTGTGGGTCTTGATGGTGCTCATCGACAGGTCCAGTTCGCGGCAAATGGTCTTGGTCGACTTGCCCTGCAAGATCAGGTGCAGCACGTCGGTCTGGCGAGGGGTCAGGCCCAACTGCTCGCAGGTGATGTTTTTCGGATGGCCTGCTGGCGCTGGGGTGGCGGGCACACGGATGTCAGTGCCGGCGCGTTCGGCCAGGAAGACATTGGCCGGCAGGTAGACGCCCTTGGCCAGGATCAGCTTGAGGGCCGCTTCCAGCACCTGGGACGTGGAACTCTTGGGGACAAAACCCATCGCGCCGCGGTCCAGCGCCGACAGCACGCTTTCGCGGTCGTCGTTGGATGACAACACCACAACCGGCAAGTCCGGGTAGGTGCGCCGCACCATCGACAGGCCTTCCAACCCGCTCATGCCGGGCAGGCCGATGTCGATCATCATCAAATCCACCTGGTCGAGTGTTGCCAGTTTTTCAATGGCTTCCTCGCTGCTGCCCGCCTCAAACGTCGTCACATCGTCCAGCAGGGTATGCAGGAGCATGGACATTCCGGTGCGGAATAGGGGGTGATCGTCGACGAGCAAGATATTCATAACGAAATTCCAGATGTTGATACCTCACTTTGTACCATGATCCGTGGGCCTGGCATATAGGCCAAAAGGATGAGGCAAGAGGCTAATATTCGCCGATTCGCATACGCGCGACAATCCAGGTCATAAGTTGCAAGAAGCATCTCGGATATTAAGGAAATGACATGATTTTTTTAGCGTCTGATCAACTGCTGGAGTCTGCAGGCGCCCCGCCGATCCCGAGCACGGGATTGGCCATCGACGACGTCTTGCCATTGGAGCGATGCGGCTTCGATATCCGCGCCATTGCCGCCCGCTTTAAGGAGCGCGGCGCCTTATACAAACCCTTTGTGCTCAAATTTGCCGCGCCGTCTGCTTTTGAACAAGTCTGGAGCAGCTCGGGTGGCGACCAGCGCGGCGCGTTCTGGCGCCTGACTGGGCATGAGGATGGCCAGCTCAAATTCCGTCCGCTGGGCGATATGGTCACCCAAGGTGAAAGCGGCGCCGCCAAAGTACCGGCCATTTTGCTGGCGGCCGACATCCAGTTCCCCCATGCCCTGGCCCATCCGGTCGGCTTTGAAAAGCTCGACGATGCGGAAGGCAATGGCACCATTTCCTGCTTCAAGTTGATTCCCCCGCCAGGGTACAGTGCTCTGGGCATTGCGCTATCTGCCACCGATGTGACCGATTACTGGTGTGTGGCGGACGAGTATTTGCAGGATGTGGGAGCGACTGCGCCCTTGTGGGCGAATGGCTATCCGGCTGAGCGCGACAACGGTGGCCTGCACAAGGCGGCGATTGGCGCGGCGGACCGCCTGCCGATGGGCGACATCATGTTTATTTTGCCGAATACGCCGCAATTGGTGGCGCATCCAATGGCAACGCGTTGTGCTGCGCTGAAGGTGTGCAAGCTGCGCATCAACCTGGAATGCTGCGAGCCGGGCGAGCCGCCGTTCGACCGTGCACTGGGCAAGGGCGCGCAATGGTCGGCCGGTTTGAGCAGCGTGATGGTGCTGCCGTGCACGGCCATTGATGGACGCAAGCTGATGTGCCAGGCGACGGAGAGTCCGTATTATTTTGTGGTGAGCCGGCCCGTTTGGAAATGCATCATGACGGTGGAAGGTCCGGATGAAGGGATTGGCGGTGTGCCACGCACGATTGGTGTTGCCGCATCGGCAGCCAGCGAATTCCGTCGTTCGACGTCGCTGACGGTGAGCCCGTTTGGTATGGTCGCCGTTGTCAGCACGGCAGCGTCAGTGTGCGTCAGCCTGACACAGGAAAGCGGCCTGATGGAAAGCGATGCGCTCAGTCGGCTCGACAAGCTTGGCGAGCCTTCGTCGCTGCCATTGCCAATGGCGCCGCTGACGCAGTTCTGGCAATTGTTCCAGCGTCTTGAAGTCTTCCAGGGAAACAATGTGTCAGTCGCCAGTATCGATTTCGGGAGAGACAAGGTCCTCACTCTCCCATAGCGTAGAAAAGAGGCAAGCTTCTAAGTACAAGCAATTCTTGCAAGGACAAAGTACTTCTTGAGAAATTGGAAATAAGAGTATTCTTAAGCAGGAGACAGAATGAACAGCGTTTTTTCGATTCGAATCGCGTGGAAAAAAATTCCTGATTCTCGCGTTACAGGACATATTAAATCTATTAAAGAAAAGCTGACTGAATTGGCGAACAAGAATAATCGAATTGCCAAAGAGCATTTGAACGGAAATGAATGTGTATATGTGTATGGCGCCTGTGGAAGTTGCGGGGAAGATCAGTATTTGGTTGAAGCATACTGCAACGGAGACGGAACCGGTCAACCTGACTTTACCTGGTGCGAATCATGCTAAGAAACATCATTTTTTCGTTCATCTGCCTTTGGGCCATCTTAGCTAATGCTGCAGATCCAAAACCGCAAAACAATCAAATTGAAAAGGTGTCGGTCCAGGTCACTTACAAGGTTGGCGAACCGGCACCCCAGTATTTCACCAAGCAGCTCAATTACAAGATTGTAAATATCTTCGATTGCAAACAGAACCCTGACATTGCCGGAACGGTTAAGACGACTGGAATCAATACGACGATTTTGATGCATGAGATTCACGCAACCGGATATCCTGGAAGCATAGCAACGTCCGAGATAACTTGTCAGGTTATGCGCTAAATGTGAGTAACATTGGCGACATGAAATAGCTGCAGTTCCAGCAGGTAGCCAATGAAATGTTTATGAGTTTGACTCATTCACTTAAGAAGTGACTTCGAGGTGACGCAGAGACAATTGCAAGCATCGACTTTGCAAGCAACAGAGTCTCGGTGATTCGCTGAGCAACTGAAGGGGATAGTGAAGCTCAGGGCTGTTGCATCGGTTTCTTTGCAATTGGACTGCAGGCCGGCTAAGAAATCGATGGCTCCCAACGGATAATCGGGGCCAATTCCTATGATGACGCTAATTTCGAAGTTTGAAGTTCCGCACAATGTCTCACTGACCTACCTGGTGCAATGCACATTTTCATGGTTCAAACTTGCAGTATTGCGCCGAACCGTGGGCTCTCACATCATGGTCGTTATTACACTTCTGAATTCCGTTCGAAAAATTCTCTCAGAGGCTACTAATGCATATTCAAAGTGTTTCGATCAAAAACTTTCGGGCCTTGGAAGAAATACAGGTTGAATTCGATGGGAAGGTAAACGTAATTGTTGGGCCAAATGCTGCAGGGAAGACTACGATTCTTGAGGCAATTAGGCTCCTGCGAGCAATACTGATACCACGGACCCCAAGCGAAGCTGGACAAGTACTTCAGGCATTAAGTGCATCGTCGCCCCACATGCCAACTCAAATGCGACTGCAAGCCATCGCGCGTGATATAAGAAAGCCAGTAAAAATTGGTTGCAGATTCAGACTTTGCACCGAAGAAGTTGAAATGCTAAAGAAAGGTGTTGATTCGATTGCGAACGGCCTTATTCAGTCGCAAGTTGGTCAATCTTTTGCCGGACCTGGTGCCCTCATTGGTTTCTTGGCTTCGTCCCAGGGGAAACAGATGCTTGAAGCAAATGAGCCTTTAATTGCAGCAGCAATATCAAGAGTTCAAAGTACAAAGCAGTGTTTTCTCGAATTAACGATATCTGAAACCGGCGGTGTGAATTCGACTGCCGATCCAATTGAGGCGCAAATAGCAGCGTACTTGGAAAGGTATTTGCCGCCGTACCAAACATCTTTCACATATTTTCCTGCAGACAGGGCGCTGCCGCCTGGCGAGCAGCCAGTTCAACTTGGCGGTCCTGACGCTCAACAACAGTTGGAATCGTACAACTCCCAACCTTCTGCAAAATTCAATCGCCTTAAGAATACTATTTTTTCCGCTGCTATTCTTTCGGAAAAAAATGATGAAGAGGATGGTCTTCCTGCACAATTCAGAAGGATTTTTGAAGGTATTCTAAAAGGCCGGGAACTCTTGCGTTGGGGCGTGAATGAAATCGGATTGTTAAGCGTGCTTATAAAGGACACAGAGTCGAATCGAGTTTTTGACTTGGATGGCATGAGCAGCGGCGAAAAAGGTTTGATTTTGACTTTCTTATTGATTGCAAGATCGGTCGTAGTTGGAGGCATGGTATTGCTCGACGAACCTGAACTACATTTAAATCCGGCTGTTTGTAAAGACTTGTTATCTTTTATGATCAAGGAATACGTCAATCCGAGAAACTTGCAAATTCTAATTTGCTCTCATTCACCAGAAATATTGGCTAGCGCTTTTGACAACGATGAATGTAGTTTATATCACCTAATCTCACCGACCAATCTAAGTAAAGTGCGAGCTCAAGATGAGATCACATTAACAAATGCGTTGAGGCGGCTAGGCGCAAGTGAAAGTGAAAACTTGCTGTACAAGGGGATTATTTTTGTCGAAGGACCAGACGACGTCAGTCTCCTCGAAGCAGGGTTTCCTCAGATCTTGCGCCGATATAAGCTACGATTTGCTTCAGGCAGAATTGAGGTGGAAAAAGCGATCCAAGAGATTCAGAAAAGCGAAAAAGAAGGAACTGTCGCCGAGCCAACATTTTTTGTGTTTGATAAGGATGATGCGCCATCTCAACTTAGAAACTCAAAATCAGCCAAGGTGCTTCAATGGGATCGTCGTTGCCTCGAAAACTACTTGATAGACCTAGACGCTATTTCGAACTTGCTTATGGATAAAGAGATAGTGAAGAAGCCCTTTACGAATATGGGAGAGATCAGTAAATTAATGAGGGAACTTGCGTTTAAGCAGTTGCACGAATTCGCGGCCAGGAAAGTGTACAACGGTTATGGATTTTCCTCATTAGGAATGCGAAAAGACGATGTGCTCAATAAGAGCCCTGAAGAGATTTCTGGTTCCATGTTTGCGCGAATTGAATTGGTAAGAAATCAATTGGAACAAATTAGGGTAGATAGCTGGCAAAGCGAGTTTGAAAAAGCGATTCTTGATGAGCGCACGCAGCTTGAGGCAATCTGGGAAACAACTTGGCAAAGCGATTGCGACGGAAAAAGGTTACTGGAGGATTTGTCCAGAAAAGTTGAGCTAAATTTAAGTCTCAAGAGGTTCAAAGTTCGACTTATGCGTGAAATCGCAAACGGCAAATCAAGTACATGGACTAGTATTGATAGCCAATTGAAGAACCTCTTGTCAGCGTAACTGCCCTTCGCTTGGGCACCACTTGGGTTTTCGAACACTATCACTATAACTGAATTAAATTTGCTGAGAAACGGCAACTGACTGTCGAAAGCATGAATTGCCTAAGCGCATTGCATGAATTGCTTATTGATGCGATTCGAGAATTAAATGTCGAATGGATTAAGCTAGCAAGAAACAATCAGGCCTCAAATGCCTGACAAAATGCCGGCGGCCATTACTACTTGTCGTCAGGGCGATATCAGGCAAAGCCTGAACCAGGGCAGCTGAATTTTTCATCAGTTCGCAAAGTAAGTATCGAGACGCCTGAAGCTGTGACTGCCACGGTGTGTTCGAATTGCGCAGAAAGCTTGCCATCGCGCGTTACAACAGTCCAGCCATCATCTTCGGTCCTGACACTTGGACCACCGGCGTTGAGCATCGGCTCGATCGTGAAAGTCATTCCTTCCTGAAGCACCAGGCCCGTGCCAGGTTTGCC
>JACXTT010013246.1_pt1 | contig 10876 bp, 10 predicted proteins | sample 9270951 | NCBI WGS metagenome assembly JACXTT01 (sample SAMN15532306, study PRJNA645909) | rock metagenome | isolation source: weathered quartz diorite | place: Puerto Rico | collected 2017-06-21
CGGATCTGAAGGGAACCCTGGACCGCTTTCTCAAGTCCTTCTTCGGCCCGGAAACCGAGATGCGCTTCTCCCCCTCGTACTTTCCGTTCGTCGAGCCGGGGGCCCAGGTCGAGATCCGCTGCTTCTTCTGCGGCGGAACGGGCTGCTCGGTCTGCGGCCCGCTTTCCGGCGGCTGGCTGGAGGTGCTCGGGGCGGGCATGGTGCATCCGAACGTCTTCCGCGCGGTCCGCTACGACCCGGAGCGCTGGACCGGATTCGCCTTCGGCGCGGGGATCGAGCGGCTGGTCATGCTGCGGCACGGAGTGCCCGATATCCGTCTCTTCTATGAAAACGACGTCCGTTTCCTCCATCAATTCTAGGCGGTCGCGTTGAAAGTCACGTGGGGATGGCTGGAAGATTGGGTGGAGCTCCTGGAGACGCCCGAGGAGCTGGCCCACGCGCTCGCGATGCGCGGGTTTCCCGTCGCCTCGATCGACCCGGGAACCTCGCTCGATCCGCTCATTGTCGTGGGGCGCGTGCTCGAGGTGGCTCCGCACCCGAACGCGGATCGCCTGACCCTATGCGTGGTCGATATCGGCGCCGAGAATCCGCTGTCCGTCGTGTGTGGCGCGCCCAACGTGGCCGAGGGGCAGTCGGTCGCCGTCGCCCAGGTCGGCGCCAAGCTTCCGGACGGGACGAAGCTCCGAAAGAGCAGGATCCGAGGCGTGGATTCCGAAGGGATGATCTGCTCCGGGCGCGAGCTCGGGCTCTCGGACGAGGCGGAGGGCATCTGGGTGCTGCCTGGCGCGCCACGCGTGGGAAGCCCCGTCCAGGACCTCCTCGGCTCTGGGGACGCGATCCTGGACGTCGAGGTCACCTCGAATCGCACTGACTGCATGGCCGTTCGCGGCCTGGCGCGCGAGATCGCCTCCATGCATCGGACCCACGTGAAGTCGGTGCCGGCGCTGAAAGCTTCGGGGAAGGGAACGCCTCCGCGCGTCACCGTCGAGAGTCCACGCGATTGCCGCCGCTACATGGCGCGCGTGGTCGAGGATATCCGGATCGGTCCTTCCCCCGACTGGCTGCGGAAACGGCTCGAAGCGACCGGCTCCCGCAGCATCAACAACGTCGTCGACGTCACCAACTACGTGCTGCGCACGCACGGACAGCCCATCCACGCATTCGACGCGGACAAGGTGGAAGGGCAGGAAATCGTCATACGTCGCGCGCGGCAGGGAGAGCGCCTCACGCTTCTCGACGGGCGTGACGTGGCGCTCCATCCAGGCGTGCTCGTGATCGCCGACCGCTCTCGGCCGATGGCGCTGGCGGGGATCATGGGCGGGCTCGAGAGCGGCGTCACCGACCGGACGACGAGGGTCATCCTGGAATCGGCCGAATTCGCTCCGGAGCTGACGCGCGACGCGGCAAGGAGCCTCGGGATCGAGACCGACGCTTCGCAACGATTCACGCAAGGGGTCGATCCCGCGGGGGTTGTTCTCGCCCTCGACGAGACGGCGCGCCTCCTCGCCGAGGTCTCTTCGGGAAAGGTCCTCGCTCCGGCCGTCGATCAGTGGCCCGGGAAGGAGCCCGCGAAGAGAATTCGGCTCCGCCGGAATCGCCTCGTGAAGCTTCTGGGCATCGAGGTGAGCCGAGACGAGATCACCCGGACACTCCAGAGCCTCGAAATCCGACGGGCCGGGGACTGGATCCAGGGGGACGATTCCGCGAGGTTCGAGCCTCCGTCCTACCGCAAGGACATCGAGATCGAGGAGGATCTGATCGAGGAGGTCGCGCGCGTCCTGGGCTACGACAAGATCCCATCCGTCGTGCGCGAAGTCAGGGTCACGGCGCCCAGGACCCGCTCCGATACGGACCTCGTAATCAGCATAATTCATGCGTGTTGCGGGCTTGGATTCGACGAGATTCTGAGCACCGCGCTCGTGGGAGCCATCCCTCCGGAGGTGGTGCCTCCCGGTGAAGCGCACGACCTCTGGGAGATCCGAAATCCAAAGAGCCGCGAGCTGAAACACCTCCGCTCGAGCCTCCTCCCGGGAGTGCTCCAGACCGCCGCGCGAAATCTCCGGCACGGCGCTCAGGAGTTGCGGCTCGTGGAAGCGGGAACCGTGTTCCGCGTCTCGCCTCCTCCGCTCGGAACCGAGCGCATGGAGATCGCGCTCACGCTGGTCGGCGCCGCGGACCCATGGCTTCAGCCCACGGCCTCATCCGACCGATACCTCGAACTGAAGGGAACCGTTGAATCCTGCCTCCGGGCTTTGGGAATTGACTCGCGTCAGAGCGGCCCATACCATGAGCCTTGCTGGGCTCAGGGCCTGGGTGCCGGCATCGAATCTGGCGGCAAGCGGCTCGTGAGGCTCGGTCAAGTCGCACCTGGACTCGCGGCGGCAATGGGTTTGGAGCGGCCCGCTTGGGCGGCCGTTCTGGATGTTTCCGCGATCGCGGAAGTCGTTCCGCGACGGAGACGATTCACGCCGCTGCCGAAGTACCCCTCTGTGAAGAGGGACCTCGCGATCGTGGTGGATCTCGCGGTCTCGCAGTCAGAGGTGGAAGGGACGATCCGGCGCACCGGCGGAAGGCTCCTCGAGAGCGTTCGGCTGTTCGACGTCTTCGAGGGAGCGCAGCTCGGATCGGAGAAGAAGAGTCTCGCGTACGCGCTCGAGTTCCGCTCACCGGAACGCACACTTCAAGATCGGGAAGTCGACGAGGCCGTGCACGAGCTGGTTCGCGCGCTGGGCTCGGCAGTGGGTGCAACTCTAAGAGGCGGCGTGGAATCGACCGCCGCGGGACGACCATGACCATGATCGCCGAATTCGACCAGCTGGAACGCAAGATTCAGGCTGCTTCGAAGCTCCTGGACCGTTTCCGCGAGGAGAAGCGCGACCTGGAACGCCAGAACCGCGAGCTCAAGGAGCGCGTCCGGGCACTGGAAAACTCGGTGGGTAAGGAGAAGTCGTCGGATTGGAAGCCGCGGCTTCAAGCGCTCGAGCAGGAAAAGACCTCCCTGCTCGATGAGCGCCGCGCGATGGCACGGCGCGTGGAAGAGATGCTGGTGAAGCTGTCCGTGCTCGAAAAGGCGGTACACGCCTAGTTCCCTGTGGTCCGGCTCGCCTCCCGGCCCAGGACCGTCGCCAACACGTAACGATCCGAGGGGATCGCAAATGGCAACAGAATCGGACACGCAAACCGTGACGATCTTCGGTACCGAATACAAGATCAAGGGGGCTGATCCCGAATACATTGGAGAGGTCGCGTCCTACGTGGACGCGAAAATGCGCGAGCTGGAACACCGCATCTCCTCGGGAACCCCTACCAAGATCGCGATTCTCACCTCGCTCCACATCGCCGATGAGCTCTTCCGGGAACGGCAAGAGCGGGATCGGCTCGTCACGGATCTGAAGGGCAAGGCCAAGACGCTGGGCCAGACCCTGGATGCCTGCCTGCGAGAGGATTGACCCCGATGGCGACGCGTTCCAGACCAGGAGGAGGGACTCTCTAGCCGAACGACGAAACGAAATCAGAGCGCCCTGCCATGTACGTGACACACCAGGCATTTTTGAGCCACGACTCAAAATGCGGGAGCCCGAATCTCCGGCGTAGCGGCAGCCCGGCCTCATGCGGGCAACGCAAACCCGGAGCTGGGGCGCCCACCTGGAGTTTCCAGGTTCAAAAGTCTCGTGTGAACGGCATGGGCGGGGCTTTTTTTATATAAGGAGGCCCGACCATCATGCTGCTATCCCCGCTGGTAACCATCCTGGTCTCGTTTGCCGCCGCCGTCCTGGCGTTCTTCCTCGGTTGGACCGCGCATCGGCGCATCGGAGAGGGAAAGGTGCTCCGCGCCGAGGAGCTGGCCGAGAAGATCCTCCGCGAGGCGGAGCGCGAGGCCGAAACGCAGAAGAAGAGCGCCCTGCTCGAGGCGAAAGACGAGTGGTTTCGTGAGAAGGCCAAGCTGGACCGCGAGAGCCAGGCGATCAAGAACGAGATGCTCCAGTCGGAGCGCAGGCTCCAGGAGCAGGAGGGAAACCTGAACCGCCGCGCCGAGGTCCTGGACAAGAAGGAGCGCGACCAGAAGCGCCTGGAGCGCGAGCTGGAGGTGAAGGGAGGACAGATCGAGGAGCGGGACAAAGAGCTTTCCCGGGTCCTGCTCGAGCAGAACGCGCGCCTGCAGCGCATCAGCGGCATGACCGCCGAGGAGGCGAAGCAGCAGCTCATCGCGAACCTCGAGAACGAAGCCCGATCCGAGGCGGCCAAGCGATTACAGGAGATTCGTGAGGACCTGAACCGGAACGCCGAGCGCGAAGCGCGGGAGATCATCACGCTGGCCATCCAGCGATGCGCTGCCGACCACTCCGCGGAATCCACCGTCGCGGTGGTCCATCTCCCGAGCGACGAGATGAAGGGGCGCATCATCGGACGCGAGGGCCGGAACATCCGCGCCTTCGAAACCGTTACCGGGATCGACGTGATCATCGACGACACGCCCGAAGCGGTCATCCTCTCCGGGTTCGATCCGGTCCGCCGCGAGGTCGCGAAGCGCGCGCTCGAGAAGCTGGTCACCGACGGACGCATCCATCCCGGACGCATCGAGGAAGTGGTGGCCAAAGTCCAGAAGGAGCTGGACGAGCAGATCATCGAGCTCGGCGGAGCCGCCGTGCTCGAGGTGGGACTGCACGGCATGCATCCCGAGATCGTGAAGCTCCTGGGACGGCTCCAGTACCGCACTTCCTACGGACAGAACATCCTCCAGCACTCGAAGGAGGTGGCCTGGATCTGCGGCATGATGGCCGGCCAGCTCGGATTCGACGTCCAGATCGCGAAGCGCGCCGGTCTCCTGCACGACCTCGGAAAGGCGGTCACCCACGAGGTCGAGGGCGCGCACGCCCAGATCTCGATGGATCTGGCGCAGAAATACGGCGAGCCGCCGGACGTAGTGAAGGCGGTGGGATTCCACCACCACGATCCCACGGCGGAGAACCTCTACGCGGCGCTCGTGATGGCGGCCGACGCGGTTTCCGGCGCGCGCCCCGGCGCGAGGCGCGAGAGCATCGAGAACTACGTGAAACGTCTCGAGGCGCTGGAGAAGATCGCTGACAGCTTCGCCGGCGTGGAGAAGTCCTTCGCCATCCAGGCCGGGCGTGAGATCCGGATCCTGGTCGAGCCCAAGCACGTGGACGACGCGCGCGCGCTCCAGCTCGCGTCCGACGTCGCGCGCAAGGTGGAGAAGGAGCTCCAGTATCCGGGACAGATCAAGGTGGTGGTGATCCGCGAGACTCGAGCGATGGAGTACGCCCGCTAGGGCTCCACGTGAACGTTCTCTTCATCGCGGACATCTTCGGCTCGCCGGGGCGGAGAGCCGTCCGCGATCTCCTGCCCGATCTCGTCTCCTCCATGGGCATCGACTTCCTCGTGGCGAACGTGGAGAACGCCGCCGCGGGATTCGGCGTCACCAAGGACATCCTCGAGGAGCTGAAGGAAGCGGGCGTGGAGTGCATGACGAGCGGAAACCACATCTGGGACCGAAGGGAGGCGCTCCCGCTTCTGGATCAGGAGCCCCTGCTCCTGCGTCCCCACAATTTCCCGCCGGGCGTCCCCGGCTCCGGCGCGAAGGTCTTCCGCAGCCGCTCGGGGGTTTCGGTGGGGGTCCTGAATCTCATGGGCCGGGTTTTCATGGCGGACACGGATTGCCCCTTCCGGACAGCGGACGCCGTCCTCCAGACCATGCGGGAGCAGGCAAAGGTGATTCTCGTCGATTTCCACGCGGAGGCAACCGCGGAGAAGATCGCGCTGTGCTGGTATCTCGACGGACGCGTCTCCGCCGTCATCGGAACCCACACGCACGTCCAGACCGCCGACGAGCAGATCTTCCCCAAAGGAACGGGCTACATCACCGACGCCGGCATGACCGGCCCGCACGACTCGGTGATCGGGGTGCAGAAGGAGCTGGCCATCCGCAAGTTCCTGACCCAGCTCCCCATCCGGTTCGAGCCCGCGACCGGAAACGTCAAGCTGCACGGCGTCCATCTCGAGATCGACGAGGAGACCGGCCGCTGCCGCCACATCGCGCGTGTCGCGGTGGCGCTGGCCGAAGCGCCGGCCGCAGCCTCGTGAAGAGCTCCATGACGGCCGTGGTCCTTTCCGGAAAGGAGCCGGCGCAGGAGATCCGCACGCAGGTGAAGGAGCGCTTCCACCGGGTCGCTGCGCGAGGCGTGGTTCCGGGGCTCGCGATCGTGACCGTGGGGGAGTCCATGGCGGGGAATCCCTACGTGCGCTCGAAGAGCCGCGCGGCGGAGGAGCTCGGGGTGCGTGCCCGGGTGGAGCGGCTGCCCAGGTCGACGCCGGCCCAAGCACTCCACAAGACGCTCCGCGCGCTGAGCGGTGACCGCGCGGTGCACGGGATCATCTTGCAGCTACCCCTCCCGGCGCAGCTTCACGAAGACGATTTTCTCGAGGACATCCTCCCCGCGAAGGACGTGGACGGGCTCCATCCCTGGAGCGTCGGCCGCTGGACGAACGGACTCGAGGCGCACCGCCCCGCGACGCCCCTCGGCGTGATCGAGCTGCTGCGGCGTCATTGCGGCGACCTCGCCGGAAGGCGGATCGTCGTCATGGGACGAAGCCGCATCGTGGGCCGTCCGCTCTCGATCCTTCTCTCGGAGCGGGCGCCGGGGATGAACGCCACGGTGACCTTGTGCCATTCGGCGACCCGTGACCTCGCGGCGGTCGCCAAGGAAGGGGAGATCCTGATCGTTGCCATCGGACAGAGGCGCCGGATCGACGCACGCTACGTGCGGCCCGGAGCGGTCGTCATCGACGTGGGCATTCACCCGATCGAGAACCCTGCTCCGTCCGGACCGAAGTTCGAGGGGGACGTGGATTTCGAATCGGCGCGCCAGGTGGCCTCCGCGATCACGCCGGTGCCAGGAGGCGTGGGCCCCATGACGGTGGCGCTCCTCCTTCGCAATCTCGCCGACGCGGTGGAAGCCCAGGAGGGTGGGCGATGAGCCAGCGCGGCCGCGTGCTCCCGCTCCCGGTCCCAGGGGGGCAGAGGCGCGTCTACACCGTCTCCCAGCTCACGAACGACATCCGGAACGCGCTCGAGGACCGCTTCGGGATCGTGATCGTGCAGGGAGAGGTCACCTCGCTCCATCACCACTCGAGCGGCCACACCTACTTCGGCCTGAAGGACGCGCAGTCCCTGGTCTCCGTGGTGCTCTACTCGGACCGGGGCACCCCCGCGATGCGGGACTCGATCCAGGAGGGGATCGCGGTCCAGGTGGAGGGGGACGTCACGGTATTTCCGAAGCGTGGCGAATACCAGATCCGTGCGCTCCGGATCGAGCCGGTCGGATACGGCGCCCTTCAGGCACAGTTCGAAGCGCTGAAACGAAAACTCGAAGCGGAAGGGCTCTTCGCGCCGGAGCGGAAGCGCGAGCTGCCGCGGTATCCCACGCAGATCGGCATTGTGACCTCGGAGTCGGGCGCCGCGCTCCGGGACATGATCCGCATTCTCCGCTCCCGCGCACCCTACGCCTCGATCACGGTAGCGGACGTCCGCGTGCAAGGGGAAGGGGCGGCGCCGGACATCGCTTCCGCTCTCGCGCGAATGAACGCCTTCGGTCAGGTGGAAGTCATCGTGGTCGGCCGCGGCGGCGGATCGCCCCAGGACCTCTGGGCGTTCAACGAGGAGCCGGTGGTGCGCGCGATCGTGCGCTCGCGCATCCCGGTGGTGTCGGCGGTCGGCCACGAGGTGGACGTGACGCTCGCCGACCTCGCGGCGGACGTCCGGGCGGCAACCCCCACGCATGCGGCCCAGATCGTGGTGAAGGATCTCGAGGAGATCCAGCGCACGCTCCGCGATCTCAGCCGTCATGCGCGCGAGCGCATCGTCCGGGAGCTTCGGGATGCGGGCTCGCGTCTTCGTGGATTCGAAACGCATCACGCGCTCCGCCGGCCCCTTCGAAGCGTAGAAGACGGGCGTCAGGCTCTAGACCATTACCAGGAAAGGCTCTCCCGTGCCGTCGGAGGCTTGCTGAGCGCGCGCAGGCAGCATGCCGAGCTTCTCCTGACGGGGCTCCGGGCTCACGCTCCCAGCCGTTCCTTCGAGCGGGCGCGCGACCGGATCGAGGCGGCCAGGCGCCGCGCCCTGCGATCCATGGAGACCGCGGTCGCGCAGCGGCGGGGGAGAATCGAAGCGGAGGAACGGCTGCTCGACTCCTTCGACCACCATCGCGTGCTGGAGCGGGGGTATGCGCTCGTCTGGAGCGAGGAAGGAGCGAGGCTCCTCAAGCGGGGCACGGGGATTCTGGCCGGCGACTCGATCGAGGTTCAATTCTTCGACGCGCGGGCCGGAGCCAAGGTCACGAGGATCGTGCCGGAGCGCTCCGAGCCCGGGAAGGAGACGTCATGAAGCGCAAGGAGACGGAATCGGCCGAACCCGCAGGGGAGCGTTCCTTCGAGCAGATGATGGGGCGCCTGGAGGCGCTCGTCTCGAAGCTCGAGCGCGGAGACCTTTCTCTCGAAGAATCGATCCGTGCGTACGAGGAGGGCACCCAGCTGGTCAAGCAGTGCAAGGCGGTTCTGGCCGAGGCGGAGAAGCGGATCCAGCGGCTCACGCAGGAGGGGGTCGCTCCCGTCACGACAAGCCGGGACGAGGTCGGCGAGGAGGAGCGTGGGTCGGACGAGCTCCCTTTTTGAGCGCTATCTCGATCGCGCCCGGCGGCGCATCGACCGGGCACTGGACGCGCGTCTTCCGACCGCGCGCCAAGAGCCCCGTCGGCTCCATGCCGCGATCCGCTACAGCATCTTCGCGGGCGGCAAGCGCCTGCGCCCCGCCCTCTGCCTCCTCGCCTGCGAGTCGGTGATGGGGAAGAGCGCTCCCGCGATTCCGGCCGCGGTGGCGCTCGAGATGATCCACACGTTTTCCCTGATTCACGACGACCTCCCGGGAATGGACGACGACGACTGGAGGCGGGGCCGCCCTTCGAACCACGTCATGTTCGGAGAAGGGATGGCCATCCTCGCGGGAGACGCGCTCCTGGCGCTCGCGTTCGAGACGCTCGCCAGAGCGCCACGAGGCAAGTCGAAGGATCCCTGCAACCTGATCCGCATCGTCACCGAAGCCACCGGGACCGGCGGTATGATCGGCGGGCAGGCGATGGACCTCGTCTTCGAGGGAAAGCGCGTGCCCTTTCGGCGCGTGCTCTCCATGCACTCGCGCAAGACCGGCATGCTGATCCGCGGCTCGCTCCTCCTTGGAGCGGAGATCGGCGGCGCGAGCCCGGCGGTCAAGCGACGCTTCAGCGAGTATGGCGCCCGCGTGGGGCTGGCATTTCAGATCGGCGACGATCTCCTGAACGTGCGCTCCAGCCGGAAGAAGATCGGCAAGGCGGTGGGATCGGACGAGGCGCGCGGGAAGGCCACCGCTCCCGGCGCGGCGGGCGTCGAGCGCTCGGAGCGGGAGGCGGAGCGGCTTCTCAGGGACGCGGGAAGGATTGCGGCAGGCCTGGGATCGCGGGCCCGGGAGTTCGAATCCTTCACGCAGTTCCTGCTCCGAAGGACGAGCTAGGGGAGGGGAGGAATGGCGCTGACTCCGGCTTCGAATCCGCTCTTCCACGCCCTCGCGTGCGGCTTCCTGGTGCAGCTGAGCAAGGTGTTGACGTTCCTCTTTCGGGAGAAGAAAATCAACGTGCGGCGGCTGGTTGAAACGGGAGGGATGCCCAGCTCGCACGCGGCGTCGGTCGCGGCGCTGAGCACGTGCGTGGGACTACTGGAAGGCTTCGATTCCGTCCTCTTCAACGTCGTCGTATTCTTCAGCCTCATCGTGATGTACGACGCCGCGGGTCTGAGGCGGGCGGCGGGACGCCAGGCGACGCTCTTGAACCGCATCCTTCACGAGCACATCCAGCTCCCGGGACCGCCTCACGACCGTCTGCGTGAGCTTCTGGGGCACACTCCGCTCGAGGTGCTCGTGGGAGCCATCATCGGCATCCTGTTTTCGATCGCCCTCTTCCGCGCCCCGGGAGGACCGTGAGCACGCGACATCTCGACACCATCCGGTCCCCCGAGGACCTCAAGCGGCTGCCCCTCGAAACACTCCCCGAGGTCGCGCAGGAAATCCGCGACCGCATCGTCCACGTGGTCTCCATCAACGGCGGCCACCTTGCCCCGAGTCTCGGCACGGTGGAGTTGACGGTGGCACTCCACTACGTCCTCCAGACGCCGCGCGACATCCTCATCTGGGACGTGGGGCACCAGAGCTACGGGCACAAGATCCTCACCGGAAGGAACGACCGTTTCGAATCGCTTCGCCAGGAGGGCGGCATCTCGGGATTCCCACGTCGCGGCGAGAGCGAGTACGACCCCTTCGGCACGGCGCACGCGTCCACCGCGATCTCGGCTGCGCTGGGTTTCGCGTGCGCCCGCGACATCAACAAGGAGACCCACAAGGTGGTCGCGGTCGTAGGGGACGGGGCGCTCACCGGAGGGCTCGCGTTCGAGGGATTGAACCAGGCGGGTGCCGTCGGCACGGATCTCCTCGTGGTGCTGAACGACAACTCCATGTCCATCTCGCCCAATGTAGGGGCGATCGCGCGCTACTTGACAAGGATCACCTCGGCTCCTGTCTACCGCCGCCTCGAGATCGACGTGTGGGAGCTTCTCGGCAAGGTGCCGGCGGGCGGAAAAGCACGCGCCCTGGTGCGCCGGATCAAGGAAAGCCTGAAGAACCTCGTCGTTCCGAACATCCTCTTCGAGGAGTTCGGATTCAAGTACTACGGCCCGATCGACGGGCACGACATCGGGATGCTCGTCGACGTCTTGAGACAGCTCAAGGAAGTGAAGGGACCCGTACTCCTTCATACCCTCACGCGCAAGGGGAGGGGAA
>JACXTT010013247.1_pt1 | contig 10876 bp, 6 predicted proteins | sample 9270951 | NCBI WGS metagenome assembly JACXTT01 (sample SAMN15532306, study PRJNA645909) | rock metagenome | isolation source: weathered quartz diorite | place: Puerto Rico | collected 2017-06-21
CGACACCGCCAGCCAGGGCGACGCCGATGGTCAATAGTGTCGTGGCCACCGGCCGGCGTATGAACAACTCGGAAAAACTCATCGCATCACTTTGCTGTTGCCTCGGCCGCCATCAACACGGCGGCAGGTAAAACGCGTTTCGGGTTTCGAATTGCCCTATTTGACAGAGTAGCCGCGCCCTTCCAGGCAGGCCCCGACGGCGCGACGGTAATCGGCATTGCCCTGCGCATTGGCCGACGATTGCGCAGGGTTAAAGCCGGTCTGCCCACTCGCCCAGCGCTCGCACTCGATGCGATCAAAGGTCGCCTCGGTGGTCGTCTGGCCTTTGCGCGGATAGGCGTACAGTTTCGGCTCCGCCGGCGCCTGCGTTGGCGCAGCACTAGCCGATTTGGCGGCAGGTTGTGCATAGCTGGGGACCGGCGCATTGCCGGCAGAGCCAGCAGGCGCTGCCGCCTGCGGTGCGGCCGGTGCCGTCGCTTGCGGCGCAGCACCATCCTCGGCCGGGCGGTCGACCATCACGATATCGTCAGGCGGCGCGGGCAAGGCACGATAACCGTTGGGCACGCGCTCGTAGTAGACATTGTTGTAGTAATAGTAGGGGTTGCCTTCCACCCAGACCGTCGTATAGCCGAACGGCAGAGTGCTGAGGATGATCGGCGCGACCGCCACGTTCCAGTAAGGACCGTAATAATAGGGACGATAGCCATGGCCGTAATAGCCGTGACGATAGTAGCCCCCATGCACATAGCCGCCGCCGTAATAACCTGAAACGCCGATGTTGACGGAAATACGGTTGCTGGCCTCGGCTGAGGACGCTGCCAGCACGCCGCCAACGGCAAGCAACAGGACCAGCGCGAGCTTGCGCAAGGACGATGACGGGTGAATAGCTAAGGTGTTCATGGGATTCCTTTCCATAAATGGCATTGCAACTGCTGCGACCTTCCACTAACTGCAATTACGCTCAACGCATCCGGCCGGTTTTGGTTTATCGCCCAAGCCGGGAAAACCGCTACTTCCCCTGGAAACTGGTTTTATCGCGCGCCGGTTCATTGGCGGCAGGGCCTTCCACGCGTCTAGCCAGGCGGTCAAAGGCCAGATAAATCACCGGCGTGGTGAACAGCGTCAACAATTGCGACACAATCAATCCGCCCACCATTGTGATCCCCAAGGGGTGCCGTAGTTCCGATCCTACGCCAGTGCCGATCATCAGGGGCAAGGCACCGAGCAGGGCAGCCATGGTGGTCATCAGGATCGGCCGGAAACGCAGCAGGCAGGCCTGGAATATCGCGTCACGCGGCGCCATGCCTTCCCGGCGCTCGGCATCCAGCGCAAAGTCGATCATCATGATGGCGTTTTTCTTGACGATGCCGATCAGCAGGATGATGCCGATGATGGCGATGATGCCCAGGTCGGTGCGCGACACCAGCAGCGCCAGGAGGGCGCCGACACCGGCCGAAGGCAGGGTCGAAAGGATGGTAATCGGGTGCATGTAGCTCTCATAGAGCACACCGAGCACGATATACATGGTGACAATGGCCGCCAGGATCAGCAGCAGCGTGCTGGTCAGCGAGGCACTGAACGCCAGGGCGGCGCCCTGGAAACCGCTGCGAATGCTGGCCGGAATCTGGATTTCCTTTTGCGCCGCCTCGATCGCCTTGACGGCATCGCCCAGGGAGTAACCTGGCGCCAGGTTGAAGGAAATGGTCGTCGCCGGGAACTGGCCAATATGGTTGATGGACAGGATGGCGGGCTTCTCGCTGACCGTGGCGACCGCCGACAGGGGCACCTGGCCGCCGGTGGCCGAGGCGACATAAATATCGTTCAGCGCCGCCGGGCCGCGCTTGAATTCCGGCTTCACTTCCAGCACCACGCGATACTGGTTGGCCTGCGTGAAAATCGTCGAAATCAGGCGCTGGCCGAAGGCACTGTAAAGCGCATTGTCGATCGCCGCCGGGGTGATGCCCAGGCGCGCAGCAGTATCACGATCGATATTGAGATAGGCCTGCAGGCCCTGGTCCTGGAGATCCGAGACCACGTCGGCCAGCTGCGGCAGCGTATTCAGCTTTTCGACCAGACGCCGCGTTTCGCTGGCCAGCTCATCCGCATTGGCATCCTCGAGGGTGAACTGGTATTGGGTGCGGCTGACGCGATCCTCGATGGTCAGGTCCTGCACCGTCTGCATGTACAGCGCAATCCCCTCCAGCTGCGCCACCTTGGGCCGGAGGCGCTCGATCACCTGGCTGGCGGTGACATTGCGCTGCGCATGTGGCTTCAGGTTGATGAACATGCGGCCGCTGTTCAAGGTCGTGTTGACGCCATCCACGCCGATGAAGGAGGACACGCTGGCGACGGCAGGATCGTCAAGGATGGTGCGCGCCAGCATTTGCTGGCGCTCGGCCATGCTGGCAAACGACACCGACTGTGGCGCTTCGGAAATGCCCTGGATCACGCCGGTATCCTGTACGGGGAAGAAGCCCTTGGGAACAAAGATGTACAAGAGCACTGTCAGCACCACGGTGCCGATGGCAACCATCAGCGTGGCGAACTGGCGGTCCAATACCCAGTTCAGCATTTCGCCATAGCGCTTGATGATGGCGTCGAACCATTCGCCGGTGACGCGATAGAAGCGACCCTGTTTTTCCTCCGGCACATGCTTCAGCAGGCGTGCGCACATCATTGGCGTCAGGGTGAGTGAGACCACCGCCGAAATCAGGATGGCAACCGCCAGGGTAATGGCGAATTCACGGAACAGGCGCCCGACCACATCACCCATGAACAGCAGCGGAATCAGCACCGCGATCGGCGAGAAGGTCAGGGAAATGATGGTGAAACCGATTTGCGCCGAGCCTTTCAGCGCTGCCGCCAGCGGCTCCTCGCCCTCCTCGATGTAGCGCGAAATATTTTCGATCATGACGATCGCATCATCGACCACGAAGCCGGTGGCGATGGTCAATGCCATCAGCGTGAGGTTGTTGATCGAAAAATCGGCGAGATACATGACGCCGAAGGTGCCGACCAGGGAGAGTGGTACCGCCACGCTGGGAATGATGGTCGCCGGGATGTTGCGCAGGAACAGGAAAATCACCATCACCACCAGCACCACCGCCAGCATCAGTTCGAATTTCACATCATTGACCGAGGCGCGAATGGTCACGGTACGGTCGGTCAGCACCATCACCTCCATCGACGCCGGCAGGGACGAGGTCAGTGTTGGCAGCAGCTGCTTGACCCGATCGACCACTTCAATCACGTTGGCGCCGGGCTGGCGCTGGATATTGAGGATGATGGCCGGGGTGTCGTTCATCCACGCGGCCAGTTTGATGTTCTCGGCGTCCTCAATCACATCGGCGACATCGCTCAGGAACACCGGCGCGCCGGCCTTGTAGGCGATGATGATCGATTTATATTCACTGGCCGAACGCAGTTGGTCGTTGGCGTCGATGGTGTAGGCGCGCGCCGGCCCATCGAAACTGCCCTTGGCCTGGTTCACGTTCGCGGCAGCAATGGTGTTGCGTATATCGTCGAGGTTGAGCCCGGCAGCCGCCAGCGCCTTGGGGTTGGCCTGGATGCGCACCGCCGGCCGCTGGCCGCCGCTGAGCGTCACCAGCCCGACGCCCGGCAGCTGCGAAATCTTCTGCGCGATGCGCGTATCGACCAAGCTCTGCACCTGCGTCATCGGCATGGTCTTCGAGGTGATGCCCAGAGTGAGGATCGGCGCATCGGCCGGATTGACCTTGCTGTAGATCGGCGGCGAGGGCAAATCGCTGGGCAACAGATTGCCGCCGGCATTGATGGCCGCCTGCACTTCCTGCTCGGCGATGTCGAGTGAAAGCGACAGGTCAAATTGCAGGGTGATGACCGAGGCGCCGCCAGAACTGCTGGAGGACATCTGCTTCAGCCCCGGCATTTGCCCGAACTGGCGCTCCAGTGGCGCCGTGACCCCCGAAGTGATGACGTCGGGACTGGCGCCGGGATAGAGGGTCACCACCTGGATGGTCGGGTAATCGACTTCCGGCAGGGCCGACAGCGGCAATTGCCGATAGCCGAGATAGCCGGCCAGCAGCACCGCGACCATCAGCAGCGACGTCGCAACCGGTCGCTCGATGAACAGACGCGAAAAATTCATTGCCCGGCACGCTCCCGCATCTTGCGACGGAATTCCGCCTTCTGCTCGTCGCTCATGCCTTCCATCTTCTTGCGCAATTCGGCTTTCTGCTCATCCGTCATATCGCGCCAGCCGCCCGCCTTGGCGCCACCTGCCGCAGGCGCTTCAACCGGTGGCGTTCCCGGGACGCGGGCCGCCGGGGCATCCGTGCCGGTAGCAGGTTTTGCATCGCCTGCGTTGGCCGGAGTCGGTTTCGCGCCCGCTGCTGCGCCACCGGCAGCGGCGCCACCCTTGCCCGCCCATGCGCCCTTGCCATCGCCATTGCCGCGTTTGGAAGGATCGCCGCCGCGTCCACCCGGTGGCCCGCTGCGCGGCACAAAAGGTGCCACGACGTCGACCTTGGCACCTTCGCGCAGGCGGTCGATACCGTCGACAACGACCAATTCGCCGGGGGCGATACCGCTTTCGATCAGCACGTTTTCGTTTTCGATTGGCCCCATCTCCACGGGGCGCGTGACCACGGTCTTGTCTTCCTTGACCACGTAGACCACGACACCGCGCGCACCGCGCTGGATGGCGGCAAGCGGAATGATCGTGGCGTTCTTGCGCGTATCGACCACCATGCGCACATTCACAAACTGATTCGGAAACAACAATCCATCGCCGTTCGGAAACTGCGCTTTCAGTTTGATGGTGCCGGTGGTGATGTCGATCTGGTTGTCAGCGCTGAGGAGCACACCCGTGGCCAGCTTGTTCTTCGAATCGCGGTCCCAGGCCTCGACCATGAGCTTGGCACCGGCCTTCAATTGCTTCAGAACGCGTGGCAAGTTGTCCTGGGGAATAGTGAAGAGCACGGTAATCGGGTCGACCTGGGTGATCACCACCAGGCCATTGGTATCGGATTGGCGAATGATATTGCCGGCATCCAGCTGACGCAGCCCCAGACGGCCGCTGATCGGCGCAGTAATTTTCGTGTAGCTCAATTGCAGGCGCGCATTGTCCACCTGCGCCTGGTCGATCTTGACCGTGCCCTCGAACTGCTTGACCTGCGACTCCTGTGCGTCCAGTTGCTGCTTGGCGATTGAATCCTGGGCAAGAAGGGTCCGGTAGCGCTCAAGGTCGATGCGCGCGTTGGCCAATTGCGCCTGGTCGCGCGCCAGCTGGCCTTCGACCTGGGAGAGCTGCACCCGCAGGGGCTGGGGATCAATCTCGGCCAGTACTTCGCCAGCCTTGACGATCTGGCCCTCCCTGAACGACACGTTTTGCAACAGGCCGTCAACACGCGCTTTTACAGTCGCCACCTTGAGCGCCGCCACCGTGCCCAGGCCGTTCTGCACCACGTTGATATCACCCTGGCGCGCCGCCACCGCCGCAACCGGCTGCAGGCGGTTGGGATCGCCCCCGCCAAAACGTCCGCCACCGGGGCCACCTTTGCCGGGCGCGCCAGCCGGCCCGCCGGCCTTCGGCGCACCATCCGCAGCCGCAGGCGTCGCGGCCTTGGGCCAGAAATACCAGGCACCAGCACCCGCAAGGGCCAGGGCAATCAGGGGCAACAACAGTTTTCGCACCACGCCAGGCAGACGCTGCCATTGGCTGGGGTTGGATTGAATGGGCATTTTTATAAGTATTCAGGGTGGTTCGGGAGAGGGCTGCCATGCCTGTTGATCGCCATGGCGGGCTTCAGGCGCGGCAAGGCCGCAGTATGACGGATAAGGCCCCGCTGCTGCTAGCCGCCAGCACACACAGACCGCATTTTCGCCGGTTTGGATGGACACCATTACGCCGAACTGTAAGACGCAGCGCTGATTTTGTAACAAATTGAAAGTGAGGCCGCCGATTGCATCGCCGGCAGGCATTTGCCCCCGAAGGCAAATGTTCATTCCATCAGACGGCCTGAAAGGTTCCCGAACAAAGGGCCTACCGGACTTTATCTGCCGCGAACATCGGGAAAAAGCACGCTGAAGCTGTCAGAATTACGTTTCCGGAAAAATTCCCGTCTGAAACCCCAAGGATTTTCATGCAAACCACTGCGAAACGATTGGCCGCCATGGCCTGCGCATCCGTTGCCATGCTGTTGTCGGCATGCGGCAAAAACCCCAGTGTCGACAACGCACAGATTCGCTTCCTGCACCTTTCGCCCGATCTCGGTTCGATCAATGTGCAACTGAACAATGAATCCGCCAATTCATTTACGGGACTGACTTTCGAAACGCTTTCCGCCTACCGGACCCTGAAAGCGGGCACCATCCCGATTACGCTTACGGCGGCCTCATTGAGTACCCCGATCTCAGGCTCCTATCCATTAACGGCGACGGGCAAATACACCTATGTCATCTCCGGGTTTAGCGGCAGCTACCCCAGCCTGCTGTTGCTGGAAGATACGGGCACGCCCGGCAATGGCAAATTTCGCCTGAGAGTTGCCGACGTCGCCTACCCAGCAGGCGCGGTGGATGTTTACGTACTGACGGGGACCAATACCATCCAGAACAGCACGCCGCTGCTGGTCGGCGTCACCGCCGGCGGCAGCACGGGATTTGCCGAACTCGCACAGGGGGATTATCGAATCGTCGTCACACCCACCGCGGTCAAGCAGGCGATTTACGATACGGGCGTAAAAACCTTCGCCAGCAAGGTGAGTATCACCCTGGCCATTTACACGGTCGGCAGTTCGCAGCAGGTGAACGGCGCCCTCATTTATCCGGACGAAACCAGCAGCACCTTCCCGGCTAACCCCTATGCCCGCGTCAAGGCGATCCACGCCGTGCCGGATGTGTCCTCGCTGAATTTTCTGGTCGACAATTCCGTGTTGTTCCCCAACATTACCTATCCGAGTGCGTCTGCATATGTTTCCGTCTCGTCCGGCGCGCGAAACCTCAAGACCGAAGCGAGCACGGTACCCGGCAGCTACCTGGGCAACAGCACGGCGACACTGCAGAGCGGGCGCGATTATTCGATTCTGAATGTGGGCAGCAATGGCGTGGTGCAGTCGATCGTGCTGCCGGACCAGAATTACGGGGTCGCGGCTGCCAGGGTCCGCGTTCGATTTGTGAACGCCAACCTTGCGGGCAGCGCGGTTGATGCAGTCATTGATGCAGCACTTTCCAACCCGATCCTTGTTAGCAACATCGCGCCTAATACCGCGGCCGCCTATGTCGAATTTGATGCGCCAGCCGCAGGCACGGCGCGCACAGTCGCCTTCAGGCAAGCTGCGAGCGCGACGGTTATCCTCCAGTTGCCGGACCAGGCATTCGCCGGCGGCGCCCGATACACGATTTATCTGGTCGGGACCGCAGGCAGCCCGGCGTACATTGTGGCGCAGGATCTCTGAACCGCTGAGCGCAAGCTAACGGCGGCGACGCTGCAAAGCCGAAACGATTGCGACCTGGCTTCGCCAGGTCGCACCTGCAGAGCTGACCGTTGGGAAACAATACTGCGGCCAAACGTTCGCACGGGCAGTAAACTGCCATCACCTTGATCTTGCACTGGCCGCGGCAATGATCAACACGGGTCACCCATCCCCCAATCTGCAGCAGGGCACCCTGCCTGCCCGGGGACGGCGCATAAAGCACCTCCCGCAGTCGAGTTCGCCACGGACTTTACTCCCCATCCCCCCGCTAGTTACTAGCTGAACGCAAGCCCCGCGCCCGCTCGGCATTGGAGTGGCGCGGTCAAGAATCAGCGCGCTTTGGTAACAAATCGTCCGCGTTCAGAAACAAGCGGTTTACTTGGCATTGCTATGTTGCGCTGTCAGGTTCCGAAAAGGCGACGACGGGGCAAAAGGCGGCCTGAATTCGGCTGCAGCATCCGACTTCGATGCAAGCCTGCAACCCTGTCCATGACGTCGGCCATTCTTGAAAGAAATCCATGAAAAATCTATCCAACGCGATCGCAATACTCACTTTTTCCATACCCGCGCTGCTACTTTCAGCCTGTGGCAAGAATCCGAGCACGGACAACGCCCAGATACGCTTCTTGCAGGTATCACCCGATATTGGAGCGGTCAATATTCAATTGAACGGCGAGGGCAGCAACTCTTTTTCTTCGCTGGTGTTTGAGTCGCTTTCCGCATATCGCACCATTGGCTCCGGCAGCCGCGAAGTAAAGATAATAAACAGTTCGGGCGCCGCAGCCATCGACAGCACTTATGCTCTCACCGCCACAGGCAAATACACCTATGTCTTTGGCGGCAGCAATGGCAGCGCGAACGCAATGATCCTGCTCGAAGATACCTCAACACCAGCCAACGGCAATTTTCGGCTGAGGGCCGCCAATATCGCCTTCCCGGCAGGCACCGTCGATGTCTATGCCCTCGCCGGAAGCAGCACGATCCAGGCAAGCACGCCCTCGCTTTCCGGCATTGCACCAGGCGGCTCGACCGGCTTTCTCGACCTGGCGCAGGGCGACTACCATTTCGTCATTACGCCGACCGGTGTCAAGCAGGCCATTTTTGACTCCGGCGTGAAAACTCTTTCATCCCGCGTGAGCATCTCGCTGGTTGCCTATACCGCGGGCAGCTCGCAACTGGTCAACGCCGCTCTGGTGTACCCGGATGAAACCAGCAGTTCATTCCCGCCGAATCCCTATGCGCGCATCAAGGCGATTCAGGCCATTCCCGATTTGGCATCCATGGACCTGCTGGTCGATGACGCGATACTTTTTTCCAATATTCCCTCCCCCAATGCATCGAATTATTTAACGATTACTTCCGGCACCCGCAACCTGAAAATCGAGGCAACGGCAGCACCGGGAACCTATCTCGGCAACAGCGATTCCACGCTGTCCGGCGGTCGGGACTATTCGATCCTGAATGTCGGCAGCGGTGGCACGGCCCAGTCCATCGCGCTTGCCGATGCGAATTACCTCCCCTCGTCAAACAAGGCGCGCGTTCGCTTTGCCAATGCCAATCTTGCCGGTGTGGCCATCGACACCATCGTTGATTTTGCGGCCACGACAAACAATATCGCCAGCAACATCGCGCCCAACAGCGCGTCCGGCTATATCGAACTCGATGGCACCACGGGAACGACGCACGCCGTCACCTTTACTCGCGCCGGCAACCCAGGCGCAGTAATGCTGTCCCTGCCAGCGCAAAGTTTCACGGCCGGTTCCCGATACACGGTTTACCTGGTTGGCACCGCGGCGAGCCCGTCGTACTATGTGGCGCAGGACACCTGATCGGTCGCGCCCTCGCAGGTACCAGCCATCGCCCCAATTGAGAGTCGAAACCAATGGAAAAGCAGGCCACAATCCTCGTCGTGGACGATGACCGCGAGTTGCGCGAACTGCTCGATGGCTATTTGAGCAAGAACGGTTATTCGGTCAACACGGCCGCCGACGGCAAGGCGATGTGGGCCGCGCTGGGCGCGTCGCCGCCTGACCTGGTCATCCTCGACCTGATGTTGCCGGATGAAGACGGTTTCGTACTGTGCCGGCAGCTGCGTGCGCGCTCGGACGTGCCAATCATCATGCTCACCGCGCGCGGCGAGGAAACCGACCGCATTGTCGGCCTCGAGCTTGGCGCCGACGATTATCTGGCCAAGCCTTTCAGTCCGCGCGAGCTGCTGGCGCGCATCCGCGTGGTGCTGCGCCGCCTGGGCAAGGCCGCCGCCAATGCCGCGAGCGGCGCCCGGCCGGAGAATTCGCGCATGATTCATTTCGCCGGCTGGACGCTCGATACCGGCGCGCGCCATTTGCTCTCGGCGGAAAAGGTGGTGGTCTCCCTCAGTGGCGCCGAATACCGCCTGCTGCACACTTTCCTCAAGCATCCCAACCAGGTACTGAATCGCGACCAGCTTTCCGACATGACCCGCGGCCGCTTTACCGAGGCATTCGATCGCAGCCTCGATGTGATCGTCGCGCGCGTGCGCCGGCGTCTCGGCGACGACGGCCGCGACCCGAAGATCATCAAGACGGTGCGCAACGAAGGCTATGTGCTGACAGCCACGCCGGTCCACGAGCCCTGAGGCAGCATTTTTGATGGCGGACATTCATTCTGCGCTTCGGCGGCTGATACCCTCTTCGCTGTTCGCGCGCATGGTGCTGATCCTGCTCGGCGGCCTGGCACTCAGCCAGCTGCTGAGCGTGGCGATTTTCGTGCGTGAGCATGATGACCTCATGCAATCGGTGCAGATGGAACAGTCCGGCAAACGCGTGGTGGACCTGGCGCGCGTGTTCGAGCGCACGCCGCCCGCCGAGCGCAACAATCTGGCCGAAGCCGTATCCAGCCGCGGCTTTCGCGTGCACGCCGCAGCGCCGATCGCGGTACGCGGTGACGACGACGGCGTCGGCGACAACTTGAATGGCTTGCGGCGCAGCCTAGAAGCTGCGTTTGCCGAGGGCCGCAGCAAATTGCAGTTCGTCGCCATCGTCGAGCCCTCCGCCGAAGAATTTGCGCGGCATGCGCGCGCTTCACCGCGGGACATGGTCGCGCCGATGGGCGGCCCGCCACGCATGGGGCCCCCGCCGCGCGTGCTGCGCGTCAGCCTGCTGCTGGCTGACGGCAGCCCGCTGTATTTCGACCTGATGGTGCCGCGCTTCGCGCCGCGACCTTCGGTGTTCAAGCTGGGTGTGGACCTTGCCGTGCGCATTGCCGTGCTGTTGCTGGTCTGTCTGCCGGCTGGTCGCCCCGCCCTGCGCCCGGTGCGAGAACCCGGTCGCGCCCCGCGTGAACTTGGCGCGAACCTAGATGCGCCACCGACTAAGGGAGACGGCCCCGCGGACAAACAGGCCGCACCCCGCGCCTGCCACCCGATCGCGGGGAAAACCCAGGGG
>JACXTT010013248.1_pt1 | contig 10876 bp, 8 predicted proteins | sample 9270951 | NCBI WGS metagenome assembly JACXTT01 (sample SAMN15532306, study PRJNA645909) | rock metagenome | isolation source: weathered quartz diorite | place: Puerto Rico | collected 2017-06-21
TACGCCTGGCACGGAGACGGAAGTCTCGTTGCGGGTTTCCCGGTTCTGCTGGGAGGGACGCTTCTGTCCAATCCGCAGGATCGAGGAATTGTGTCCTCTCCGGCTCTGGGCGACCTGGACAGTGACGGAAAACTAGACATAGTGACCGGCACTGCTCAGGTCTCAACCTTGACGGATCATCCGCTCGGATTCACATCCGCCGCCTTAGCATACGCCGTAAATGGCCGCGGCCAGGTGATGCCCGGATGGCCGGTGGCCGTCGGTTCGCCGCAAGCAGACAGCCCGCTGCCTGTGATCGGGCGAGGTATTGTAGCGAGCCCCGTCCTCGCCGATCTCAATCGGGATGGCAGAGTAGAGGTGATCCTGTGCACGGTACTCGGCGTGCCGGAGATCTACGACGGGCGAGGACGTAGGTTGGGTGTTGCCCTTGCGACATTAGGTGTAGGTAGCAACATACGGGTCCCCCGGTTACCTATCCTCCCGCTCGGCCTCGACCAGCTATCGGCCCCGAGCAATGGGGCTTTAGGCGATCTAAATCGCGACGGCGTGATCGACTATGTTGCGGGAACCCTGCAGACAAACTTGATCGGAGGCCTGCAGGACAAGATTCGGATCCTCTTCGACCACCTGGTTGGTGCCTGGTCGATGCAGATTGGCTCCGGGATGCAACAGCCCCTTATGGATTATCCTCGCCGGGTGGAAGGTTGGCACTTGGGCAACGGACCGATCATCGCGGACATAGACGACGACGGGCTGCCCGAAGTCATCGACGGATCGAGTGGAATGTTTCTTCATGCGTTCAATGCTCGAGGAAATGAGCCGGCCGGCTGGCCGAAATTCGTCGGTGGATGGCTGGAGGCGACGCCGGCCGTAGGGGACATCGACGGCGATGGCGAGCTCGACGTGGTGGCAATCACACGCGCGGGTGCGCTGTTTGCCTGGCGCACGAACGCCAGCTCCCGCCAATCTCAGCCGTGGCCGAAATTCCGTCATGACCTGAAGAATACTGGGAATTTCAATCTTAGATAGACAGGGAAGGTCGATGCTTGAATTGCCCGACGCGGGGACGTGTCACCCCGTCCGCGTGTCGATCTTTTCCCGGCTAGCGTCTCTCGATTGTTACCTTATTGATCACTACGGGAGTCTTCGGTTTGTTTTCGTTGTCGCGGTCGACTCGGCTGATTTTCTCCGCCACGTCCTGCCCCTCTACGACCTGTCCGAAGATCGTATGTTTGTCGTTCAGGTGAGGGGTTGGTGCGGTGGTAATAAAGAACTGACTTCCGTTCGTGTTCGGTCCGGAGTTGGCCATGGCCAGCCGCCCCGGCTTGTCGAACCTAAGCTTCGGGCTGAATTCATCCTCGAAGGAATATCCGGGGCCCCCGATGCCTGAGCCGAGAGGGTCTCCGCCCTGAATCATGAACTGTGGGATCACGCGGTGGAAAGTGAGGCCATCGTAGAACGGCCGCTTCACCTTTTGGGCCGACTTGGGATCGGTGAATTCTTTTTTGCCTTCGGAGAGGTCTACGAAATTGGCGACGGTCTTCGGCGCCTCCGTAGAGTAGAGGTCGCAAACTATTCGCCCCTGTGAGGTATCAAAGACTGCTCGCATGCTCGGGTTCAATGTCTCCTCCTGGGCCTCACGGGCCGCTGAGCCACCGTAACGTTGGCATCCATAGTATCCGCCTGCGCTGGTCACAACCACGAGCGCTATCCAGGCCAGTGGTGAGTGAGCCAGCCGCTTCCACGAGAATTTGAATGGCTGTTTTTCCGTGGTCACCCGACCGGTCATGGTTGGGCCGCCCTTTTTCTTTCGATGCGATCTGCTACGAGCCATTCGATACGTCCCGATCTTGCGCCTGCATCACTGCACTCGCTCGATTTTGACAGTGCGAATGACGACCGGAGTCTTCGGCTTGTCCCGGATGTCCCGCGGGGTGTTCGCGATCGCCTTGACCACATCCATGCCCTCAACTGTTTGACCAAAGATCGTATGCTTACCCGTCAGATGGGTCGTCTTAGCCACCGTAACGGTAATGAAGAATTGGCTGCCATTGGTGTTGGGCCCCGCATTTGCCATTGCGAGTCTCCCGGGACGGTCAAATTTCAGCGTGGGTACAATCTCATCTTCAAACTTATAGCCCGGACCTCCCGTGCCGTTGGCCAGCGGGTCTCCTCCTTGAATCATGAAATCAGGAGTGACGCGATGGAACGTCAAACCATCATAGAAGGGCTTCTTCATCTTCTGGCCCGAGCGGGGATTCTTCCATTCCTTAGTGCCTTGAGCTAGGCCGACAAAATTCGCTACGGTCTTCGGCGCTTCCTTATCGAAGAGCTTGCATACGATCTTCCCCATGCTCGTGTCGAACACTGCAAAGGTGCCTGCTTCCCGCGTTCCAGCCGCCGCGGGAGCGGCCGCTTTAGCAGACGGTTTAGAGCCGGAGCCTGACTGTTTCTTTTGAGCGCCGGCTGCCTGCAGCGGGAACAGACTCGAAATGACCAGTAAGGCAAGGCTGATGGGTCTATTCAGTCCACGCATAATTCCTCCGGCGCAGCCTGCTACGAGCCAGGCGTGAGAAGACAACGGGAGCATGGGATTTGGGCTACAAACCGAGCGCCCATCCGTAAAGCTTGCCTGCTAGAATCGCCACTCCGAGAACTTGTGAGAACTCTGCGTGTGCGTCGGAGATCTGAATGCCGGGCTGGAACGAACTGCTCCTCATAAACGCGCTGTTACCTGCGGTAGCCGCCGGCGTGAACTCGGCGGTGTTGAGCACCGTCAAATGATACTTCGTCGAGTCGCCATATCCGGAGACACCTATAAAGTAAGCGCCTGGCATCAACTTCTGCGTGACGAGGAGTTCATCTCCTGTTGGCCCGTTGCTCGTCCCCACAACCGCTCGACTATTAAGATCATTCTTTCCGTCCTTCAACAGATTATTGAAGAAATAGAGGTCAATGTCGACGTTGGGATCATCCGCATGAAGCGATATAAGCAAATTGGCAGGCGTAGTTACTTGAATCCGATAGAGGTCATGTATGCGCACCACTTCGGTACGAAGGTCCAAGGTGACGGTTGCTGGGTCGTCCTGCGCCACCGAGCCGAGGACCTGCGCTTGCGGCGGTAGTATCTGGGCTTGGGCTACCGAATCATTCGGCTCCGACTCGGCTAGGGAACTCACAGGACCGCCAAAACCATTCAATACAAGATCGATCCCGGGTGTGACCGAGGCTGCGGTTACTGCCACCGGCACGAAAGCCTTTGGATTATCGGTCGCAGGATTGTTCGATTCGTTCACTCCATTGTAATACTCGGGTGTGAGCACGAGAATCGGCGGATCGAATTGCCCGATGCCCGATCCCGCTACGGCACTGGGATTGATGCCTTCCATGTAAATTTGGTAATCGCCTGGGGGGAGGCCGTTAAATTGATAAGTGCCAGGTTCGCCGATCAGCCCCGAGACGACGCTGGTTGCTGTCGCGAGCGGGTCAGTTGCGGCTTGATCAGGCGGTGTGAACGGCACACCGTCGGCATCTAAAGGGACTCGGCCCCCCGGAAAGGCTTCGGTCCCGGCCGGAGGAGGGAATACTCCGCGGCTCACGCGCCGCGCCACGACATTGATTCCGCAGATCGGCAGCTCGAATGTATCCGTCCGAGCCACGATCCGGCCCGTGATCGATCCTGTCTTGGCGGTAGGATCCGACGAGAGGTAGCCGGGCGCCGGGTAAAGATTCGAGAGCGCGATCCTCATATCCATGTCGATGGTGGCGGTGAAGTATCCGCTATTGCGATATCCCCGGACCGCGAGGTTGCTTCCGAATAGGGGAGCCCCGTACAAGAAGGGATAGAGCGTTTCCGTAAAGGGGGCGAAAAGATCATAGAGGTCACCGGTGCTAAAACCCGGCGGCAGGTCGGCGCTTCGGCTCCCCGAACCGATTCGCCCATTGACCTGGGAGTGGTCAAGCGGGCCTGCGAAATGGCCAAATTCGTGGGTGAAAACTCCAAGAAAGGGCACGGTTCCACCGGCTAGCCCTACCGTCGCGCCATTCAGCACCACCACGCTCTCCCTCATCGTCACGCCTCGAAAGTTCAGCGGAAACACATAGCCCAACACACCTCCCCTCCCGGTGATGCTCCCATCTGAATCGAAGATGATAGGATTTTGATAAGTGCGCGCCGAGGAACTTGCGAATCGTCCATAGTTCGCTGCGGTCACGTCCACGGGTTGATGCGTATCGGGGTCTAGAATCGGGCCCCCATTGACGAATCGGATCGTCGAAGTGCCGATCGAGCTGTACTCGTTGAAGATGCGATCTACCAACTTCACGGCGTCCGCATGAGCGATGGGCCCAAGATCTCCCATATCCACGCGATAGATGACCCGTCCCTGTTCGTCGACGGTCATGGTATTAAGGCGCCCGCCTCTCACCGGTCCCTTATCCCACAATACGGGCTGACCGTTGGAAACCAGCAGAGGTCCCCCGGCCCGGGAGCTTTCGACCGATCCTATGATTAGAATAATCGCTGCGGATACACCGATTCTGCACCAATGCATGCTGTTTCTACCCATAATAGTTCCTCATTCGCCCCGCGTTATCTGTCTAACCAGATCGATGAACGGTTCGGCCGGCAATGCCCCGCGTTTCGCCACTAGGTCTTCAACCCGACCTTCCTTTAACTGCAAATGGAGTATCGGTGCGCTGCGGTCGCCGGGCCTGAGGAACTTCGACTGCTGAAGACTCTTGGTGAAGCCATTATAGGAGTTGGTGAATAGTCCCTGGTTGTTAATTGAATTACGAACTTGCTTGACCCCGGCCGAATTTTTCTGCATGAGGAACGCGCCCTGATACAGACCCACGGCATACGTCGCCTTTCCCTGTAAATAGTTGGGTATGAGCATGAGTAACAGTTCGTCTCCGACCTGGTATTGGCTCATGCCGTGCACCATTGCACTCCTGGGGTCAGCAATCTTCCCGTGCATCGTGATCTCTCCGGGCGAACCCTTCGCAGGCCGACTTCGCCAGCCGAGCTGGCGGAATGTGAAGCGGGCCGGTAGCTTGCCTTTGATGACTTCACCTACTTCGAACGTGTAAATCGTCACTGGCATCATCCCGCCTGCGATCATCTCTTCCGTTTCTTGTACGTCGAGGCACTTGCCCACAAAAATCCGATCGGCGGTGGAAATCATTTCTTCCAGGTTGAATTGCAATACCGCGTGATGGCCGTGCGCTATGAATGGTGCAATCGAGAGACTGATTCCGAAAATCAGCAAACGGCTAACTACGAACGGCAACTTTCTCGTTAGTGTCATTTCTACTCCAGGTTAGAGACGCTCGCGGCAGGGTACCGGACGTCGGTCATAGTGTCAATCGGGCACTGATTAAAGTGCAGCAATAATTGCCTCTGCGAATTCGATCGTCGTGGCAGATCCGCCTAGATCCGGGGTCAGGACCCTGCCATCGATCAGCACTTTCTCCAGTGCACGAAGTATGGCATCGGCTGCTTGTTGTTCATTCAAGTACTTGAGCATTAAGAGGGCGGAGAGAAGCATCGCCGTCGGGTTAGCGATCTTCCGACCTGCGATGTCAGGAGCGCTGCCGTGCACGGCTTCGAAAATCGCATATTCGTCCCCTAGGTTCGCCCCAGGGACAACCCCCAGGCCGCCGACGAGTCCGGCTGCGAGATCCGAAACGATGTCGCCATACAGATTCTCCAGCAGCAGTACGTCGTACTGCTGCGGCTTCATCACCAACTGCATGCAAGCGTTGTCAACAATCTTGTCCTCGGACTCGATCTCGGGATAGTCGAGCGCCACCCGACGGAAGCAGTCGAGAAAGAGGCCATCTGAAAGCTTCATGATATTGGCTTTGTGCACGGCGGTTATTTTGCGTCGATTCTCCCTGCGGGCGAATTCGAAGGCGAACCTGGCAATACGAGTGGACGCGCGCTCGGTGATGACTTTTAACGACTCCACCACGCCCGGGACGACCTCGTGCTCTAGCCCCGAATAGAGGTCCTCCGTGTTCTCGCGAATGACGATGAGATCGACATTCCCGAACCGGGCTTGAATTCCCGGGAGGTTCTTGACGGGACGCAAGTTGGCGTACAGGTCGAGTCCCTGGCGCAGGCGCACATTGATACTTTGGAATCCTTCCCCGACCGGCGTCGTGATCGGGCCTTTCAGAGCAACTCGGTTCCTCCGAATCGATTCAACGACCGGGGGAGGTAGGGGTTCGCCGCATGCGCCGAGCGCTGCACTTCCCGCCAGATGGCGCTCCCATTCGATTGTCGTGCCTGCGGCGGCCAAGATCTTAACTACTATCTCGGCTACTTCGGGGCCGATTCCATCGCCTGGGAGGAGGGTGATTCGATGAAGGCTAATGGGTGTCGCTCGTCCGGTCGGTACCCCCGGTGACGGGTCTTGACGACGGGCCCGGCCGATATCCGCGGGTTGAGATCTAAGGTCGATAAATATCGGGCCGCCATCCGCCACGGCGGATGGTCCCATACGTCACTGGCTCAATTCGTATTCTTCGGGGGGGGTTCAACAATTCGACCGTTCTTGATCACCATAACTACATTTCGAAACACGAGAGGATCGAGCACCGGGTCGCCATCGAGTACCACGAGATCGGCAAATTTTCCTGGTTCGACCGTGCCCAGTTCCTTTTCCTTGCCGACTGCTTCGGCCCCGTTCTTGGCGTACATCTGAATAATATCGGGAACCGGGACGCCTGCGGCCGCGAACAGGGCGAGTTCACGGTAGATCCGTCCGTGTGGCACAAGATCGGACCCAGTGTCGGGGCCAACCGCCATTTTGACCTCGAATGACTTAGCGCGCGACACGGATCGAAGAGCCTGCGCCATGCGCTTGCGCGAATCATAGTTGCGGGTTGTCCGCCAATCTTCCAGCGTCTTCCTCCAGATCGCGGCTCGTTTGCGCATCCCTTGGAGAAGTTCAGGCGACAGGCGTTCCTGCAATGGCGACTCAATCAATTCTTCATCTGTGCGATCGATGGGATCGACCTGCTCCGCCATCATCTGAAGTAACGAAGGGACGAGGATGACATTCCGCCTGGCTATGTCGCGAAGCAGCAAGTCATTATTCGCCCGAAATGGCGCCAGGTGCTCGATGGTGTCGACCCCGACTTGAACGGCTAGTCGCACGGCATCTTCGTCCGGAACGTCCGTGTGGGCCGCGACTTTAAGCCCGGCCCGATGGGTCTCGTCGACAATGGCTCTCAATTCCTCCACTGTGGGAAGTGTTCGTTGGCGGGTGATCCGGACCTTGATCAGGTTGCTGCCCTTAGCAACCAACTCACGCACTCTTCGGCGGGCCTCAGCCGCGCCGGCGTAGTCCAGATAGCTCGGATGCATCGATGCACTGCTATCCCGTTTGACCAGTTGCTGTCCGGCCAGATAGAGCCTCGGTCCCACCGCCTCGATCTGTTCACGCAACCGAAGCACTGCGTCGCTCGAGCCGAGCTCTCTGATAGTTGTCACGCCGGACTGTAGGTCGAGTTGTGCGTTGCTGAGGATCGCCTGTTGCAATTTTTCCGGAGAATCTTCCAGGGCCGCATCGTCCTCGCCGGTGCCGAGCCCCTCGAGATGATTGTGGGCATCGATGAAGCCGGGCAGCACCGTCTTGCCTTTTACGTCCACTACCGTCGCCGAAGTGGGCACAGCCAGTCGGTCCCTCCGACCAACTTGTTGGATTCTTGTGCCTGAGATCAACACCACGGCGTCTTCGACTGGAAAGCGACCGGAACCGTCGATCAAATGGCCGCCAACCAACGCCAAAGTGACTTCGGCTTCAGTATCACCATCGATTCCGCCTTTCCGCGCGATGGCGGAAGTGGAAGTCAGGAGCCCGATTACCACCAGGACGCTACTCAAATAAATTTTTCTAGTCTCTTTCATACCTTTCTTACACGCGGACACCCAAGGCCAAGCCCAACAGAATTATACGGAATCGCAATAATTGCAAGGCGAACTGGCCGATTTGGGCGACTTCACCTCAGCCAAGCCTCGCGAATTTTCAGCTGCGTCTCTGTTGGCGAATCGACGCTCTTAAGTGCGTACTGCTGATCGGAGCGACTGGCCACTTCCATGTCGTAATTCATCTCCTTACCTTCGCGCACAATGGACAGCCTAATCTTCTGCCCAATGCGATCGGCATAGGTATCTCGAAACTGCAAGGTCCAGTTGGTATTTTCCACCTTGATATCGCCAACCTGCACGAGCCGATCACCGACCAGAAGTCCTGCCCGCTGCGCAGGTGAATTCGGTGCGAAACCAGTGAGAACGATTGAGCCGTCCGACCGCCGATCGGTCTCCATCCCCAGAGACGGCCTTGTCCGGACGGTGGCAGACAGGTTGTACCCTGCATAACCCAAGTACTGATCGTAGGGGAGTTCCTCTGTGGCGGAAACAAATCGATTGAAGAAGTCCTTGTAGTCTCTGTGGCTGACGCGATTAATGACTCGGACAAGATCGTCGACTGTAAAACCGCGACCCTGCAGATAAAACTCCTTATAAAGCGATCGCATGACGTCATCCAAGCCCGCGACCCCGGCGGTGTCCTTTCGGATGGAGAGATCGAGCAAGAGTCCAAGTAGATGACCTTTCGTATAGTAAGAGATAGTAAAGGCCTGTGGGCTGTCGTAACCGAGCCAAGTGTCGATGCTCGCCTGAGCGGCACTGATATACCTTCGGGCGTCATTTTGTTGGAGGGCCGCTATCTCTCGCGCCTGGGCCAAGAGGAATACCTCTGCTGCCTCTAGCCCCGCGCGTCGAAGGGCGATGTGGGTGTAATAATCGGTGAAGCCCTCCGAAACCCAAAGAGAAGGCGTGTAAGGCTCATGGATGTAGTTATAGGGCCACATCTCCGCAGGCCGGATGCGTTTTACGTTCCAGGCATGGAAAAACTCGTGCGCCACGAGCCCCTTGAGATTCGTGAGAGACCGAGCAGCCTCCGGTCCGACTATTCCCACATGCGAGTTGGCATGCTCCAATCCGCCTGATGCCGAGCCACCGGCGTGGGAGAAGAAATAGAAAAAGACGTAGCGCCGATAGGGGAGGCCACCGAAGATCGCGGCTTCAGCGTCCACGATCTTTCTAACCTGCCCAACGAAATCTGCGCGGGAACCGGGAGTGGTTGCTCCCTGGGGGTCGAATACGACTTCGTGCATCGAGCCGGACGTTTCGAAGCGTTCCCTGTCAAAGAGTCCGATCAACGTCGGGGAATCGACCAGTGTGTGATAATTGTCCGCCGCGAAGGTCCCTGGCTCCAGGCTGGGATCCAGCGCCGTGACAATCTCCCATCCCTCCGGTTTTTCAATCCTGACCGTCGAGGGTGAATTGAGGTGACCCTCCGCGAACAGAAAAAACGCTGTGCCGTTGAAGAAAGCGTGGCGCGACGTAATTTCGCACTGATTGAGCTCGAGCGTGTTCGCCAGATAATCGAAGTCAACAGTGAATCGATCGATCGCGTGCGTGTCGAAGCGCCAGGTGTGCTTGAAGGTCTTTGTCCACGGCAGCGCGCGACCGTCCGCAAGCGTGGCCGTGAAATGGAGAAAATTCTTGGCGTAATCTTCGATCGTGTACCAGCCTGGGGTCCAGGTTGGGAGCGAGAGGTCGAGGATGGGCTGATGGATGTTCTTCACTTCCGCCCGGATGTGAAATGTCCGCTGGTTCAGATCCGCCACCTTCACCGCGTAATCGATGCGTAATGCCTGTGGCGCCGCCCGAGTCGTGGGTCGGTTGGGGCCGTTGAAAAGCAGCAGGATAAGGGCCAAGACGAAGAAGTACCGCGTCAGGCTCGGAGGTTGAAATCCCCCTGCCGGAGGAAGAGCGCTCGATGATTGAGGCCTAGGTGGTCGATTTCGCATGATCATGACTCTCCTATCTCTAATGAAACTGAGTTATGGCCGGAGTATTAGCGAGTCGGTATATCCTATTCGGCCCGGCCGAGTGTTGCCCAGTGAAGCGAGTTAGAAGCTTGACCAACCTCTCGGCACATTCGTACAATTCGCTCGCCTTAATCACAGAGGACAATCGGGCCTGCTCATTGGCCAGAACGGACGAGATGGCTTCGTATGTACATCGGTCGAATGGCTCAGCCGAGTAGACAGTAGCATTCTAGTCCTTGCGTCGTACTCTTTCCGGAGGAAAGTGCTCCATGGACGAACAAACCAGGATCATACATCTGCTGAGACGAGCGGGCTTCGGGGCCAGACCCGAAGAGATAGAAGCCCGCCTGATACAAGGATTGGCGGCCACTGCTGATGATCTGATTCACTTCGAGCGCACGCCGGATAATCTCGCCCCGCCCCCTTCGGGAGTGGATGACGCAGACCTGCCACGCAACTATTACAATGACTTGACCCTGTGGTGGCTGAACGCGATGTCTACCACCACGCGGCCGCTGCAGGAGAGGCTGGTTCTCTTTTGGCACCACCTCTTCGCCACTTCGGCCGCCAATGTGGCAGATTTCCGCCAGATGTACCTTCAGAACCAACTGTTCCGGGGGACTTACTTGAATGGAATCGCGCCGCACATCGACAGCTTTCCGATCGGGAGTTTCCGAAAGATCCTCGAGGACCTGGCCAAGGATCCGGCGATGCTCTTCTTCCTGGACAACTGGATAAATGTCAAAGTCAGCCAGAATACCAGTTCCAATGAGAATTGGGGCCGCGAGTTGATGGAGCTATTCTCGCTCGGTGTGCGCGATGTCGTCACCCAACAGCCAAATTACACCGAAGACGATGTTCGCCAAGTTGCCCGCTCCTTCACGGGTTGGTCGGTTCGGCTTTTCCCGCTCGAAAACTTTTTGAGGCCGTTTTAATTTGTGCCCCCGGTGTCGTATCTCTCGATTAC
>JACXTT010013249.1_pt1 | contig 10876 bp, 12 predicted proteins | sample 9270951 | NCBI WGS metagenome assembly JACXTT01 (sample SAMN15532306, study PRJNA645909) | rock metagenome | isolation source: weathered quartz diorite | place: Puerto Rico | collected 2017-06-21
CTCCGGCCTCACGGCCATAGGGGTTCGATTCCCCTCCTCGGCACTTGCTCCTGCAAGCAAGTTCAGGGTGACGCTGCTGCCGCTATCGCGAGGGGCGGTGGTGTACTGTGCCCGCCATTGTGCCCGCAAGACTCCGGAACAAGGTGACAGTTGACGTCCCGAGGGAGCAATTTGTAGTTAGCTTCCTCGAGGACGGCGGACCCGAGGTGTGGATGAATGGCTGACGCGAAGTCGCCAGGCGCGGAGGGGCCGCCGGAGCTCTTCTTCGGCTTGGTTGGGGCCCTTGGGACGGATCTCGAAGGGTGTACGTCGAGCGTCAAGGAGTTGCTCGCCTCCCTGGGATACGAGACTCACGTCATCAGGCTCTCGTCGCTCCTATCGACGGTCCCCGGGTTTCAAGGGCGCCTCGTCAAGCAGCCTCTAGATGCGTTTATCCGGTCCCACCAGGAGGTCGGAAACCGACTTCGAGAGAAACTGGGGCAGGGGGATGCACTCGCGCGAATCGCTGTGGCTGAGGTTCGTCGCTTCCGCCGCAGTCCCAACCCGTCCTCCTTGTAGAGCCGGTAGATCCGTTTCGCATTCACCCGCCATCCTTCCCGTTTGAGCAGCACCGTGATCCGCCGGTAGCCGTAACTCACGCGCACCTCGGCGATCTCCTTGATGCGCTGGCGCAACGCCGTCTGCGGCGGCCGGACTCCGATATACTGCACGCTCGAGCGCACGGCCCCGAGCGCGCGGCAGGCCCGCCGCTGGCTCAAGCGATACGCCGCCTGCGCCCACGCGACCTGAGCCCGCCGTCGGACCGGCGTCAGATCTTTTTTGCGATCACCTCCCGCAGGATCTGCTTGTCGAGGGACAAGTCGGCGACGAGCTGCTTCAGCTTGCGATTCTCCTCGCGGAGCTGGCGCAACTCCCGTACCTCGGCGGTGCCCAGATCGCCGAACTGCTTCTTCCACCGGTAGTAGGTCTGCTCGCTGATCTGGTGCTGGCGGCAGAGCTCCGCGATCGGCACGCCGCTCTCCCCTTGCCGGAGGATGTGCACCATCTGCTCCGGCGTGAACTTGCTCGTCCGCATCGGCCCGTCTCCTTCCCTGGGTTTGGGGACCGGACCGAGGCTCTTTACGCGAGTCGCCGTGGCTCAGGAAAGCGGGTCAAGACCAGTGAAGACCGGTGAACTCCAGTGAAACCGGTAGAAGCCGAACGGCCCCCTAACTTCTGGTCGTACTTGAAATTATCCTCACGGATCATACTCTTCCGGGTCTTCGTCGATCAGCTTCCCAAGCTGGACGTCGCCGGTTCGACCCCGGTCGCCCGCTCTCGTTGGAACCCAGTAGAACACAAAGGGTTCCTTCACCTTCGACGGCAGCGAGTCGTCGCTCCCGTCCGGGCGGGTTCCGGAAGGGTTCCCGATCGGCGAGCAGGATTAGGACCCGGTATCGGGATCATGCCGTTTGATGCTGCGCTCGCAGGAGCCGCAGGTGCGCATCGAACCGCTTCAGCGCTCGGCTACCTCACGCGGAAGGAGTACCAGCCCAAACTAAGCGGCGACACAGCAAGGCCTCGCTGGGCTGGCATCGCGCCGCTGCGACCCGGATTAGCTTTTCAGGCGCATCGGCCCCATGTAGTCGCGCTTGCCGATCGGGACGCCCTTCATCCGCAGGATGTCGTAGGCCGTGGTGGCATGGAAGTAGAAGTTCGGGAGCGAGAACGACAGGAGGAATCCCTCGGCCGTGAACGGCATCTTGAAGTCGCGGAGCTGGAAGACGACGTCCCTGCCTTCGAGCGCGTTGACCTCCCCGGGCGTCAGCTTCTGCAACGCCTCCTGCGCGTCGGCGACGAGCTTCTGCAGCCCGCGGTAGTCGTACGCAGGCGCCTGCGGAGGTGGCTGGAAGAGTCCGTTCTTCACCCCCTCGATCGCGCCAAGCGAGTGATGCGCGACCGATTGCAGCTGGAAGCGGAACGGCAGCATGTCGGGAGCGAGGCGCGTCTCGACGATCTCGTCGAGGTCGACATGGTTGGTGGTGAAGTGCGCGAGCCCCTTCTCGAGGAAGCCGACGACGGCCCCCAGGGTCTGCAGGTAGTTCGCGACGCTCAGGTCATAGAGTGCGATCGCCACGGTGTGACCTCCTTGAAGCGGAGGATTAGCCGCGTAGGCCCATGCGGGACAAGCGGGCGTATGAAAGGCCTTCTCAACGGCGCCTACGCAGCAGGCTCTTGCTCGACCGCCACGGCGCCACTGTCCGCAGCCGACATCGGGCATATTGCGTTATCCCGTTTCCGCTACCGCCGCCGAAAACCCCTTGCGCCGCAAGGACCGAGAAAGCTTCCCACGCTGGACGTCGCCGGTTCGACCCCGGTCGCCCGCTCTCGTGAAGTCGGGGAGTTAGCGTTCCGCCGCTACGAGCCGCCCGCCAGCGGTGGCAGTTTGGTGGCAGTTGGTCCGGGGACTTCGCGCGTCGGAGTCACCGGACTCCACTCGCGCTCGGCGTGCACCTTCCTTCCCAAAACGGTTGGACAGTTGGACACGGTCCGGACTTGCTGTCCCGACCGAACTTACAGGTCATTGCGACTCCTTGCGGTCCTCCAGGTCATCCGCCCTACGCGGGTGCCGCCCAGAACAGGATGCCGTAGCGGTCCGTCTCTGGATCATGGACCAGCAGCCCTGCCTCGACGAGGATATCGAGCCGTTCCCGTACAGCCTGAGGTGCCGCCGGCTGCGACGCTGCCAGCTCGGCGACGCTGAATCCCTCGGGCCACTTGCTCGTAACGGTTGTGACGAACCCGAGGAACTGCATGTTCACAGACGGCCGCGGAACGCCGAAGAACGCATATTCCACGTGGTGCGGGTGGGGAAGGGAAGCCCGTGTGGGAAGCGGCTGCCCGCGTCTGAGCCGATACGGTCTGCGCGTCCGGGGCCCATCGTTCACGAGCCAGTTCTTTTCGAGCGCCTTTTTCACTCGCCACGAGATCGCCTGCTTCGAGAGCCCAAGGCGCTTGGCGAGATCGACTGGCGCGACCCGCACGAGCCACTCACCGTGCTGCACCATCGGAGGATACCAAGGGCGGGGTGGTGTTCTTAGGCAAAGCGCACCGACCGGCTGGACGCGCGAGCATTTTGCGATGAATACTTCTCACACCGTGCGCTACCTCGTCGGTGCCACGCGGGCACGACCGTGGTCGTGGAGATCGAGCGCGCGGGCCGGCATAGGAGGATTCCGGTAACGCTACCCGACGCGGACGCCCCGCTCGGCGTGGTGATCGGTAGCCGCCTGGGACGGCGTCAGGCGGTGTCGATCGCGACGGCCGTCCGTGCGGCTGTGGGTCGGCCGATCGCTGACAACGCAACCCAGCTCGAAGGTCTCTGGCAGCTGCTGACGGGTCGGTTGCACGCCACAATGCAGGGGCCGGTCGGCATCGTGCGGGAAATCGCACGCTCGGCCGCCGGCGGCCCGGCCTCGTTCGTCGTCGCAGCGGCCTTCATCAGCACGCTTCTCGGCCTGTTCAACCTGCTCCCACTGCCCGGCCTCGATGGCGGCCGGCTGGCGTTCCTCGCCTACGAGGCGATCACCCGGCGGCGGGCGAATCCCCGGGTGGAGGAGTTCGTGCACGCGTCCGGCTTGCTGGCGCTCCTCGTGCTGATCGCGCTCGCCACGGTGGGCGACATCCGGCGGCTATTGTAGTCCTAGACCGCGCTCGGGCCCACCTCAGGCCGGTACACTTTTCGGAGACCAGCCGAATTTCGGATGAGGATCACCGTTGTATCTAACGACCCTCACCACGACGCTCGAATACGCCTTCTTCGAAAATGGTGGAAAGTTCTGCGGCTGTGATCGCGATACGCTGTGCAGGGGGCGTGGCGGAAGTGTGCCAAAGCTCTTCGGTGTTCGTGAAGAGGGTAGGCCGTCTCGAGCGCGTGCCGCGGCACCGCTCGGCTTCTGGAGCACCTCGACGACGTACTCGTCCAAAGACGATCACTCCGCGTGACGAGCGGTCGTTCGCGTGCGTGCCCCGAAGCCGTCGCGAGCTACGGCGTCTCGACGATGAACAGGAGTGCGCCCTCGTCCGACGGGATCGGCTCGTGCACGGCTCCCCGCGGGGCATAGCTGTAGTCACCGGGCCTCATGCGACGGCCATGGACGACGGTCGACCCGGAGATGACGTAGCAGTGCTCGAAACACTCGTGGCCGTGGCGATCAAGCAACGTCCCGGGGTCCATGCGGACGAGGTAGCTCCGGGACCGGTCGCGCGGCGAGGGGGGCATCAGCTCCTTCGAGTACACCCCCGGCTTGAGCTCGATCCACTCGCCCTCGCCGGCGAACGCGAAGGCGAGTCCCATCGACGCGATGTTCTGCGCCGGTGCGGCGGCGGCCACCTGCGTCAAGAGGTGGCTCCGGACGGCCGGCGACGGCGCCATCGGTGACGGTGCGAGCGCGAGGTCGCCGCACACCTCGCCCATGGCCGCGACCTGGCGGCGGCAGAGGTCGCACCCGTCCTCGGTCAGATGGCGCTCGAAGGCGCGCGCCTCGTCGGGCGGGAGCGACCCGAGCGCGTAGAGCGCTGCCAGGGTCTCCTGCTCGTCGGTGAGGCTTCGGTGGGTCACTGGACGTGACTCCTTACGCTTGAGAGCGATCCGTGCAACTTGTGCATCGCGAGCCGGATGCGCGTCTTCACGGTCCCCAGTGGATCGCCGAGTCGCTCCGCGATCTCGGTATGGCTCAGACCCCCGAAGTAGGCGAGCTCGACGGCCTGGCGCTGCTCGGCGGGGAGGGCGGCGAGGGCCGCCTGGACCTGCCGCTGGCGCTGGTCGATGGCATAGGCGTCGTCGGGACCGGGGCGGTCGGATGAGAGCCGCAGGCCCTCGATGGGCTCGTGCGCGGTCCGCGCAGCGACTGCGAGGCGGATACGGTCGATCGCTCGGGTGCGCGCGATGGCAAGCAGCCAGGCGAGGGGAGAACCGCGGCCGGGGTCGTACCGGCCGGCCTGCTTCCACGCCTGGAAATAGACGTCGCCCGTCACTTCCTCGGCGATGCCGTCGTCCTTCACGATCCGGACCACGAGCGCGTGTACCGTCGTCGCCGTCGCGTCGTAGAGAACCGCCAGCGCCGCCTGGTCCCCGCGGGCCATGCGGCCCACGAGGGTTCCGTACCCCCCTTCTAGCGCCTCGGCTGTCGCCAACGCTGGTCTCGCCGCCACGGGGACCCTTGGCTAGATCCTACGACGGGCCACTACCGATCGGATCTGTGGTCCTCGCGGAAGGGGCGCCGGCCCCCCTTGGCCGCTCCCTAGCACGGACGACCTCCTGCGGAGAAGGCACTCCGGACGACCGGGAAGCCAGCCGTCGTCAGCTCTACGGGCGCTCGCGCCACCCCCGATGCACGAGTGCCCACAGATCCGACGGCGCCGCCTCCACCGTATGAAACCTGCGAACCGCGCGCCCCAACCCGTAACCAGCAGGAGGAGAATCCGATGATCTCGAATCGACATCGCCGTGGCCTCGTTGCCACGGGACTCGCGCTCACGCTCGCCGGACCACCGGCGTTCGCGGCGAGCCATCGCGAAGCGCCCCTCATCACGCTCGACCCGGCGGCGGACAACACCGACGTCTACTTCTTCACGAGCTACGATCAGGCAAACCTTACCCGCACCGGCGGCGACCGCCGCGTCACCATGATCCTGAACGCGGTGCCGGGGCAGGAACCCGGCTCGGGCCCCAACTACTACGCCTTCGACGACAACGTCCTCTACGAACTCCACGTCGACAACAACCAGGACGGCGACGCCGAGGACGTGCGCTATCAGATCCGCTTCCAGACCGAGCAGCGTACACCGGACCAGTTCATCGCCACGCTCGGCGGCGGGCCACTGCCGCCCGTCTCCCACATCGACGGCCAGGGCAGCGAGGGGCTCTCGCGCGTCCAGCGCTACACCGTGACCGAGCTCCGCAACTGCAAGGACTCGAAGCGGGGTCCGAAGTGCCAGGAGCGCGTCCAGCTCTTCGACGGCGCCCTGCAGCCGACCGTGCCGTCGAACATCGGCCCGCGCACGATGCCCGACTACGAGCAGCTCGCGATGGAGGGCATCCGCACCGATCCGGCGACGGGGTGCCGGACCTTCGCCGGGCAGCGGGCCGAGACCTTCGCCATCGACCTCGGCGCGGTCTTCGACACGGTGAACCTGCGGGTCGAGAACGCGACCCCCGTCCCCGGCTTCCGTCCCCCGCTCCCGATCCAGACGGCGGCCGAGGACGCGAACGATTTCGCGAACCCGTTCGGCGTCAATACTTTCAGCGGCTTCAACATCAACACGATCGCGATCGAGTGTCCCGCGTCCCGGCTCACCGCCGATGGCTCGGGCGCGGGCGTGCTCGGCCTCTACGCCAGCACATCGCGCCAGATGCTCACCGTGCGTAGGGGGAACCCGGTGGTCGGGAAGAAGCCACTCCTCGAGGGCGCTAAGGACTTCCGTCAAGTCTCGCGCATGGCCAACCCGCTCGTGAACGAGCTCATCATCCCAATCGGCAAAAAGGACCTCTGGAACGCCACCGACCCCACCGACGAGGCGCAATTCGTCCAGTTCTACAAGCAGCTCGCCGTGGCGCAGGCGCTCCAGGCCGTCTCGGGCGTCCCGGTTCCGACCGGCGACCGCGACGACATCGTGCGCGCGTTGCTCAAGTACTCCGACAGTGACCCGAACCTCTCCGAGCTGCTCCGGCTCGACTTGAGTGTGCCGCCGACCCCGCCGGCCAGCATCAAGCGTCTCGCCGTGCTCGCCCACGACGCCGCCGGCAACCCGACCCCCGATCCCGCCGGCTTCCCGAACGGGCGGCGTCCCAACGACGACGTGACCGACCTCGTCATCCGCCTGGCCGGGGGACCGAACTTCATCGCTAACCGCGTCGGTGACGGCGTCGGCGTCGCCGAGAAGGGCATCACGCCCGACTTCCCTTTCCTTCCCACCCCCTTCGACGGCCGCAACCGCCGGCACGTCGACCCGGGAGAATGATCCCGACGACCGTCACCCGGAGGCCCGGCCGGGCGCTGGCAGCCATGCTGGCGCTCGCCGGGCTTCTGCCCGTTCCCGTGCAGGCGGGGCCGGGGGGCGCCGATCGCGCGATCGCCGCCGCCGAGGCCTCCGTCCAGCGGGGGGCGACGGCCGACGCTCTGGTCGACCTGGCCGCCGCCTTCATGCGCAAGGCGCGCGAGACGGGTGAGCCCGACTACTACGCGCGGGCCGGCGCAGCGCTCGACCACGCGGTCGCCATCGACCCCGGGCACTACGGCGCGCTCCGGGCGCGCGCCTGGGTCCTGCTCGGGCAGCACGAGTTCGCGGCCGCCCTACGTGCCGCCCGCGCGGCGCGGGCGGCCGCGCCGCGCGACTGGTGGAACTACGGCAACCTCGCCGACGCGTGCGTCGAGCTCGGCCGCTACGCCGACGCCATCCGTGCCACCAGCCGGATGATGGTGCTCCGCCCGGGAGTCGCCGTCTACACCCGCGTGGCCGCGCTCCGCGCGCTTATGGACGACCGGCGCGGTGCGATCGAGGCGCTCGAACTGGCGCTCTCGGCGGCCGATGCGAGCGATCCCGAGGAGCGCGCCTGGATTCTCACCTACCTCGGCCACGAGCACTGGGCGCTGGGCGAGCTTCACGAGGCCCGCACCCGCTACGAGGAGGCGCTCCACACCTTCCCCGACTACCACTTGGCGCTTCCCGGGCTCGCGCGCGTGCGCGCAGCGGAGGGAGAGACTGCCGAGGCGATTCGTCTCTACGAGCGGGCGCTGGCACGCGCTCCTATGCCAGCGATCGCGGGCGCGCTCGGAGACCTCTATGCGGCGATCGGAGATCCGGAGCATGCCTCGGCGACGTACGACTTTGCGATGTACATGGGACGCGTCGCCACAGCCCGCGGTCAGACGCTCGGGCGGGAGCTGGCGCTTTTCCTCGTCGACCACAACCGCGACCCGCACGAGGCGCTCCGGCTCGTCACGACCGACGCCGCCCGGCGGCGGGACGTCTACACCGATGATGCGCTCGGATGGGTGCTCTACAAGAGCGGACGTCCGGCCGAGGCCAAGCGGGCCCTCGGCCGTGCGCTCCGGCTGGAAACGGAGGACGCGAGCTTCCATTTCCACGCCGGCATGATCGCGGCTGCGCTCGGGCATCCCCGCCCGGCGGCCCGCCATCTCCGGCTGGCGCTCGCCTTGAACCCGCACTTCGATGCACGCCACGCGGCGCTCGCCCGGACGACGCTCGGCTCGCTCGCCGGTCCCGAACGCGTCGCCTGGAAGGGCGCATGAAGGTCGCCCTCGTGCTCGTACTGGCGGCGTCACTCGCACCGGTCGCCACGGCGCACCCGCTCGGCAACTTCACCACCAACCGTCAGGGGCGCCTCGCGCTGGCGCCGGGCAGGCTCGACGTGCGCTACGTCGTCGATCTCGCCGAGCTCCCCGCCTACCGCGAGCTGGCAGCGATGGACACGAACGGCGACGGTACCGCCGACGACACGGAGCGAGCCACCTGGGCCGCGCGCATGGCCGGCGACGTCGCGCGGGAGCTGCGTGTCACCGTCGACGACGCGCCGGTTGCGCTGGGGGTGAGTTCCGCGGACGCCGCCACCGTGCCCGGCGCGGGCGGACTGCTCACGCTGCGGCTCGAAGTCGCGCTTGCCTCGCCGATCGCCACCCACGGCACGGTCGTCGTCCGTGACGACAACTTTGCCGGCCTACCAGGCTGGCAGGAGATCCTCGTCGTACCGAGCGCCGGCGTGGCCCTCGAGCGATCGAGTGTTGCCAGCGTCGACCGCACCGACGGCTTGCGACGCTATCCCGCCGACGTCCTGGCGGCGCCGCCGCAGGTGCGGGAGGCGCGATTCACGTACGCGCCGGGCGTCGCCACGGCCGCTCTTCCGGCTGCGGAGACCGGCAGTGTGCGCGCCGGCGCCGAGCGCTTCGGTGACCGGCTGACCGCCATCATCGCCGACCCGCGGCCGCTCTCGGCGGGCGTCGTGCTCGCCGGGCTCCTCGTCGCCGCCGTACTGGGCGCATTTCATGCGCTCACCCCCGGCCACGGGAAGACGATCGTCGGCGCCCACTTGGTCGGCTCGCGCGGGACGTGGCGGCACGCCGTCCTCCTCGGGCTGGTGGTCACCGCAACGCACACGCTCGGCGTGTACGCGCTCGGGGCGGCGACGCTGGTCGCCTCGGCGTGGGTGCTACCGGAGCGCCTGCTGCCCTGGCTGAGCGCCATGTCGGGGCTGCTCGTCGTCGCGGTGGGCGCGTCGCTGCTGCGCAGCCGGCTCGAGACGGCGCTCCACGGCCACGCGCACGAGCATGGCCACGCGCATCATCATCACCATGGTCACCACCATGGTTACGAGCACGGCCACCGCCACCTGCCGGCCGCCGGCGCGGCGCCGAGTCTGCGCAGCCTGGTTGCGCTCGGCGTGTCGGGCGGCATCCTGCCGTGCCCGTCGGCCCTGGTCGTGATGCTGGGCGCCATCGCGCTCGGCCGCACCGGGTTCGGGCTCGTCCTGATTCTCGCCTTCAGCACCGGCCTCGCCGCCGTCCTCACCGGCATCGGCCTTGCGCTGGTCTACGCGCGCGGTCTGTTCGACCGCCTGCCGCTCGACGGCCGCCTCGCGCGCTACATGCCGGTCGCGAGTGCCGCCGTCATCTCGCTCGCCGGTCTCGCCATCGTGGCGGAGGCCCTCGTCCGGATCGGAGCATGATCATGTCGACCTCGCCGTTCACCGCGCTCGGCCTCGGCTTCGTCCTCGGCCTGCGCCACGCGCTCGACGTCGATCACCTGGCCGCGGTGTCGACGATCGTGAGCCAGCGCCGGAGTCTGTGGCGCTCCTCCCTGGTGGGTGCCCTCTGGGGGCTCGGGCACACCGCCTCGCTGATCGCCGTCGCCGTCGGCGTGATCGGGCTCCACACCAGCATCCCCGCCCCCGTCGGCCACGCGCTCGAGCTCGGCGTGGCCGCCATGCTGGTCGTGTTGGGCGTGAACCTGCTGCGCAGCGTGCTCGGCGGCCGGATGCACCACCACCTGCATGCGCACGGTGCTCGGGGGCACATCCATCCCCATCTCCACCCGCACGGGTGCGCCGAGCACGATCACGGCCCCGATCGTCGCCGGCCCTTCTTCGTCGGGCTCGTGCACGGTCTCGCCGGCAGCGCCGGACTCATGCTGGCCGTGGCCGCGACTATCCCGAGCCCGGTGCTGGCGCTCGCGTACGTCGCCGTGTTCGGCATCGGCTCGGTCGGGGGGATGGCGGTCATGAGCGCGCTCTTCGGCATCCCGGCGCTCCTCACCGGCGACCGCTTTGCGAGCGCGGACGCCATCCTCAAGCTCGGCGCGGCGACCGCCAGCGTCGCGATCGGTCTCCAGCTCGCGTGGCAGATCGGCACCGAGGCCGGCTTCTTCGCGTGAGGCGCCAGCGCCAGGAGGTCCCATGTCCCTGTCCCTCGTCGATCTCTGGGCCGAGACCGGCCCCTTCGCGCGCGGCATCGTCGCCCTGCTCACGGCGATGTCGCTGCTCTCGCTCGCGACCGCGATCGAGCGGCTCCTCGCCGTCCGCACCGCCGCGCACGTCGGCGATCGCTTCGTCCCCAACTGGCGAGCGGCCGTCGACACCCGCCGCGGGCCTCCCTCTGCTTGAACTCTGCACATTCTCGCCGGCAGCGGCACCACGCCGCCCGGATCGTGGTGGTCGCTCCCGCGTGCCACGGCCCGCCGCAGGTCCTCGACCGCGATGATGTGTAGCGCCGCAGCATCGCGGGCGTCCGGTGGCCCGAGATCGCCGTCACCGTGTGCGGATCGGAAGACCGTTGCTACACGGGCCGGCGCCCACACAGTTGCCGACGACGTAGAACATGCC
>JACXTT010013250.1_pt1 | contig 10876 bp, 7 predicted proteins | sample 9270951 | NCBI WGS metagenome assembly JACXTT01 (sample SAMN15532306, study PRJNA645909) | rock metagenome | isolation source: weathered quartz diorite | place: Puerto Rico | collected 2017-06-21
CGCGCTTCCACTCGAAGCCGCGTTCCCAGGCGCCGTTGAGGATCGCCGCGAACCAGCCGATCAGGAACGCCACGCCGCCTAGGCCGGTGACGGAGAGAACCTGCAGGAGCGGCAGGTTGTCGACCTGGGTGTAGGCGACGGCGCCCCAGCTGCCATAGGGCGAGAACGTCGTCACGAGCCACTCGATCGCGGTCCAGGCGAGCGGGAAGACGAGCGTCGCGGCGATGTTGTCGAGGCGCGGGGCGATGAGGCGGTCGGCGACGAAGGGGAGGAAGTAGACGAGGCCGAAGACGGCGGCGACGACGGCGTAGATGAGCGGCGTGGGCATCGGGATCATGCCCTGCCACTGGAGGACCGCCGCGAGCATCACGGCGGTGGCGCCGGCGCCGAGGCCGGGCAGGATGCGCTGCGTGCGGACGAAGCGGAGCAGGACGACGGGGGCGAGCCACGCGGCGGCCGGGACCGTCCAGCGGCCCGTGGCCAAGAACAGCAGCGGCAGGGCGAGCGCCAGCAGCGACCACGGGCCGCGGTCCATCCGCGGCTCGCCCCTCGAACGCCGGTTCACGCGGCCCTCCGGCTAGGAACGCAGCCTAGGCCGGGATCTTCTCCAGGATCTCCGGAACCTCGGGGAACCGCCCGGTCTCCTTCTTCGAGTAGATCACCCTGCCGTCGAGCACGATCTCGAACTGCCCACTGGAACCCTTGATGAGCGTCGCGTCGATGCCCTTCGCCTTCTTGATCTCGGCCGCCAGACTGGTGGCCCGGGGCAGGTAGTTTCAGGGGACGCAGTAGGTGATCTCGAGCCTGGCCATGACGCCTCCCGGTGAGGTGGACTTGACCCGGGCTCGACTATATCCCCGGTGTGGCCGCGCGGCCAGATGGCCGACAACGAGGGAAGAAGGGGCCGGGGCGGCCCGCGACCGCCGGGAACTCCCAGCATCCCAAGGTCTTGAGCGGCGGCCCGGCCTTCGTCTTGACCGCTCCCGGCGGGCTGGGCCAAGGTCCGCCGCGCCGCATCTCGAGTCCGTATCGCCGCCACCGGAGACCCATGCCCACCCGCACCGACACGACCCAGGACCGCCTGCGCCGGAGCCTCGGGGACGAGCTGCTCGTCCACGAGCCGCTCCGCGACCACACGACGTTCCGGATCGGCGGCCCCGCCGACTACTACGTCGCCGCGCGCACGCCCGAGACCCTCGTCGCCGCGCTCCGCACGGCGCACGAGATCGGGCTGCCCGTGTTCCTGCTCGGCGGCGGCAGCAACCTGCTCTGCTCGGACGAGGGCTTCCGCGGCCTGGTCGTGCGCAACGCCTGCGAGCAGATCGAGTTCGAGGGCACGCAGGCGCGGGTCGGCGGCGGGGCCGACTTCCTCGAGCTCATCTATCAGTGCCGGGACCGCTCGCTCGCCGGGCTCGCGTTCGCGGCCGGCATCCCCGGCTCGGTGGGCGGCGCCCTCTACGGGAACGCCGGCTGCTACGGCAAGGACATCGGCTCGATCACGATCGAGTGCATGCACACGACCTTCGACGGCGCCCGCGTCGAGACCCAGCCCGCCGCCTGGTACCAGTTCGCGTACCGCGACTCGCGCCTCAAGCGCGAGCCGCGCGCCCTGCTCTCGTGCCGGCTCCAGTTCCAGGCCGGCGACCGCGCGGCGATCGAGCGGGAGATCGAGGAGAAACTCGAGATCCGCCGCGTCAAGCACCCGCAGTGGCGGGTCGAGCCCACCGCCGGCTCCTACTTCAAGAACCTGCCCCCCGACTGGCAGGTCCCCGGCGCCAAGCACTCGCCCGGCACGCGCCGCGTCCCCGCCGGCCAGCTCCTCGACGAGTGCGGCTGCCGGGGGCTGCGCGTCGGCGACGCCCTGGTCTTCCCCAAGCACGCGAACATCATCGTCAACGCCGGCCACGCCACCGCGCGCCAGGTCCTCGAGCTGACCGCCGAGATGAAGCGCCGCGTGCGCGAGCGCTTCGGCGTCACGCTGGAGGAGGAAGTGATGTTCCTGGGGGAGAGGCCGGCGCTGGACTAGTGGGGTCGCTCCGGAGCGGCCAAAGCTCCTTCAGTCGCGCATGCTATAGATCTTGAATCGGCCTTTGCGTTCGGCGATCGATCGGACAAACCCGAAGTCCTCGATCTGCCCCTCGTCACTACGCGCCGTAATCGTGACTTTTCGGTAGAGCCGAAAGTTCCTGTACGGTTCGAGCTTCTCGTACTTGAGCTTGATGAAATCCCAGCGGCTACTCCCGTATTCGCGCACCGCCGCGACGGAGCCACCATTCAAGCGGCCGTAGAGAAACAACCAACCGTCGTCCCAATGGAGCCCCGTGATCGACCGGCTCTGCGGAAACTCGGGCCACAAGATCACGCGGAACTCGTCCGACTTGACGCACAACGCCAGCATCGAGTCGGGAATTCCCGCGTGGAGGGCATGGCACACTGCCCGCCCGAGCCCATTCAGGCTGGGCCTTCCCCCGTGGAACAGTTCATGGATCAGCGGCGCGTTGCGGCGGCGACCCAGTACGACGTCCATCGAATCGGGATCGTGGAGCGGAGTGTAGCCTGGCGAATACCGGACGTTGGGGATGACCTTGCCCCGCCCCCTGGCGGCCGGGCTGTCGGCCGCCCGGGGGGAGGTCGCCAACGAAAGTGCCGAAACGAGGACGGCGCAGATCAGAACGCCCGTGGTACGGAGGCTCAACGCGTCGCCCCCGAGCCATACGAGTAGGCGAGAGAGAAGGAGCGCGACGTGGTGTAGGCGCGGGATTCAAAGGTGCCGATGAGCTCTCGCACTCTCTGGTTGATCAAGTTGGACCCGGCCAGCCTGAGACGCCCGCTCTTGAAGAGGCCGAACCCGAGCGTGGCATCGAGGGAAGTGTTGCCCGGATCGTAGTGGTCCGGGATCCCCTGCGCGTCGTTGCTCAGGGTGACGAGCCGGCGGCCGACCACGGAAACCAGGACGGAGGCCTCGAGTCCCGCACCGGGCGACAGGTACGTGAGCGTGGCGTTGAATTCGTGGTCGGCCTGGCCCTGGAGCGGGTGCTCCTGCGAGCCGATCTTCGTCGGAGAGTCCTTGAGCTTCACCTTGGAGGAGATGAACGAGAGGTTGGTGTTGATCGAGAGCGACTTGAGCGCCGGACTGAGGCGACCCAGGCTGCTACGTAGCTCGAATTCGACGCCCGAGTTGCGACCGCTCGCCGAGTTCTCCGGGATGAGCACGAACCCGCTGCTCGCGCCGCGCACGGTGTTTTCGATCGGGCCATCGAGCCGCTTCATGAACGCGCCGGCGGCAAGGACCTCGGAAGCGCTCGGGAAGGCCTCTATGCGCAGGTCGTAGTTCTCGATGAGCGCCCGCCTCAGGTTGGGATTGCCGAGCCGCTGGTAGTCGCCCAGGTAATCCAGGGTCGGGCGCGGGGACAGTTCATCCAGATCGGGCCGCGAGAGCGTCCGGCTGGCGGCTGCGCGCACGTTGACTGCGTCCATGGCCGACCAGTTGAGGTTGGCGCCCCCCAGCCAGTCGATGTTGTCGAGCTTACCCTCGGAGGTGACGATCCAGGGGCTGAAAAGGTCATGGCTGACGACATCCTGCTCGCCCTTCTCGCGCCGCACCCCGAAGTTTCCTCGCAATCGGCTGCCCATTGGAACATCAACGCTCATGAACAGCGCCTGAACGCTCTGGCTCGCCTTGTAGTTGTCCTGTGCGAGCGTGGCCTCGTTGACCTTGTCGAACACCGACTCGGGAGGAGCGTCCGAGCCGAACTGCTTCGGGATGAAATCGAACCGGCGGTAGTAGTTTCCGCGGTCCTTGGATTGCTGGTCGTAGCCGAGCGTGACCTTGCCGTTGCCGAGCACGCCGAGCCGGTACGGCAAGGTGCCCTTCAACGCCGTGCCCCGATTCACGTCCTTGAGGTCCCCGTATTCGCGTCGACCCACGACCAGGCCCCAGTAGCCGGAATTGGGATCGCTCGGGTCGATGGGGATGCGTTGGTAGGTGCTTTCGCGCCGGTCGGGCTGTTGGCGGCGCGCGTTGGAACGCGTCAGCCGCCACTCGAATTTCGAGTTCAGCACCTTGGGGAAGTCGTGCTGTCCTTCGATGGCGCCCGAGAGCACGTCGCGCTGGACATACATCAGCCGGGTGCTGCGAACATAGAACGGGTCGCCGTTCGAGTTGTCGAGGCCCCCGTACTTCCGCACTTCATCGTCGGCGCCGTTGGTATAGAACCCGCGCAGGTGGAGCTGGTGACCGGGCGAAAGGCGGTAACTCAGCAGGGCATTGCCGCCCAGTTGCGCAGATTCCGTGAAGCGCTGGATCTTGTAGTCGTTCTTGAGGACCAACGTCTGGCCCGCGGTGGTGGTCGGCAAACGGAACGTCTCGTCGCGCTGGTCGAAGGAGCGCGAGAAGCTCCAGGACTGGACGAGTCCGAGCGGGCGCCCCAGAATCTGGAACTGGTCCCCATAGGTCAGGGAATAGCTGCCATTGGGCATGGTGCGCGTTCCGTTCGGCGTCCACACGTTGGCGAACTGCTTCTCGATTGCCTGGAGGGTGGCCGTCGGGAACCCGAGGCCGTTGCCTTCGGTGAGCGGCCGGTTCCCGGCAATCGCGGTCACGATCCCGGGGATCGCTCGCGACGACGACCCGTATCCCCAGATGTCGGCGTTGGTCGAAGCGTAGGTGAGGCGGTCCTTGAACGTCGACCCGGCCTCGTACCCCTGCGAGATCGAGAACGACCACAGCCGCCTGCCAGGGAAATCCTTGGTCTGGACCTGGACATCACCGCCTCCGAACTCGCCGGAGCGGTCGGCGGTGTAGGTCTTCTGTACGACGATGTTGTCGAGCAGCGCGGCCGGGAACAGGTCCATCGGCACGACGCGCTTGTTCTGCTCGGGGCTCGCAATGCGCACGCCGTCGACCTCGGTCGAGCTGTAGCGCTCCCCGAGACCCCGGACGAACACGTACTTCCCGTCCGAGACCGATAGCCCCGTCACGCGGCGCAACACTTCGCCGGCGTTCCTGTCGGGTGCCCGGCGCATCTGCTCGGAGCTCACGGCGTCGCCGACCGAGGGTGCCTTCTTCCGCGCCGCGAGCAGCGCGGCCTCCGTGTTACGGATCGCGGTCCCCTCGACGACGATCTCCTCCTGCTGGATCGCCTCGGGCGAAAGCGTCGCGCTGAGCTGCATGAGCTGGCCTTCCGACACAACGATGCCCTGGATGCGCTTGCTCGCGTAGGACAGAGCGCGCACCTGCAGATCATAGCGTCCGGCGGGGGCCTGCAGGAGGAACGTACCGTCCCCATTGGTGAGTCCACCCACCGGTTTCATCGTGGTGTCGGCGGGGACGAGCCGCAGGTCGGCGTAACCGATCGGTTCACCGGTGTCCGTAGCGACGATCTTGCCTTGAATGCGTCCAAGCGCGGATGCCGGCGCGGACGAGGAGAATACGAGCACCGCCGCGAGGAACGCGGCGAAACCCAACGCGAAGGCACGCGGGCCGATCACGGTGGACTCAGAGGATCTCGGGATCATGGTTCCAAACCTCGGGAGGTGGAAGGTGCGAAGGGCTCCTCCGGAAGCTGGGTAACTCGGAGACCGGCCGGCGGCGGCGCCTTCGCCATCCTCCGGCCGGCCAGCGAGGAATTCAGGAGCGGCTCAGTTGACGCGGACGAACTTGCCGGTGCTCTGGCGACCGTTCGCGAGAACCTTGTAGAAATACACGCCGCTCGGTGTGTCTTTGCCGGTCTTCCAGGCGAGCGTGTGCGGACCCGCCGTCATCTCGCCGTCGGCGAGCGTGCTGACCAGCCGTCCGTCCGCGGCATAGACCTGGACCTTTACGCGCCCGTCCCGCGGCAGCGAGAAGTTGATGTTCACGTGATTCCGGAAGGGATTCGGGGCGCTCTGGGTCAGGAACACGCTGCCCTGCCCGATCGGCACGCCGAGCAGCCCGGGGCAGAACACCGCCGGCTTGAACAGTGGGCCGGCTCCGGAAATCCCCCCAACCGCCTGGCAGTGGTACTTCCAGGTCACGTCGTCGTCGACCTTGAGCGCCCAGGTCTTGTAGTTGGTCGTGATCGAGTTCATCAGCACGTAGGCCGTGGCGCGGCGCAAGTTCACGCCGAACACGCTGCCGGGGTAGGTCGGGCCGTAGCGGCTCTTGTCGCCGATGAAGGTCGCGTTGTAAACCACCACGTTCGCCTGACCCGAGCAGACGGGCGCTTCGACGTCCTGGTTGAAGGGCGAAACGTCGTTGTTGTCGGCCTCGATGCCCTTGTCGCCAAACTGCGTGCCGGAGGGAGCCAGGTCGGCGATGCCGCGGACGACTACGAACTGGGCCTTGCCGCGGTAACCCTGCTGGGTGTCGTAGCCATCATCGTGGCCATCGGTGCAGACGAGGTGCTTGACGTTCACGGTTCCTCCGAACGCCTCCCAGCCGTCGTCCGCGCCCTGGTGCGCCTGCAGAAACTCCTCGTACGTTGCGTCGCCCAAGCCATTGTTCGTGAAGGAGTTCAACTCGTTGTCGGGGGTGATCTCCTTGCCCGAATACTCGATGCGGATGTACTTGAGGCGGCCGGAGTTGTCGTGATCGTCATTCCCGCCGTAGAAACCGATGGCGCCGCCCTCGGACGCGGCCGAGTCACCCGCGCACGAGTTGGCGTTGTTGATCTTGGCACGGCCGTTGATCACCAGGCCGCCGCAGCCACCGGTGTGCATGGCGCCCGGCGTGTCGTCGGTGGTGATGATGATGACCGAGTCCGGCTTGCCCACGGCGAAGATCTTGGAACCGCGATCGATTCGAAGCACGCCCAGCGTCGCGCGCTCCTCGATGATCACGGTTCCCGGCTTGATGGTCAGGTTGGCGCCACCGTCGAACCGGCACTGCCCACGGAGGACGCGGTTGGTGTCCGGACCCCAGGTCTGATCCGTGCGGATGATGAGGTGGTCGTAGACGGCCGAGGGACGCGGATTGGTCATGCCCGGAAGGTGAAGGTCGTCCCGGCCTGCCCCGGTCGAGTCGACGTATATCCAGCCCGCGGTCCAGTCGTCACCCGGGTTCGGTCCGATCGCCCCCCGGTAGCAGGTCTGCTCGAAGAAGGTGTCTCCCGCCGGGATCTTCATCACTTCATTCGCGAAGGCCGGACTGTTGCCGGGTGGCTGGAAGTTCGGGTGCTGAGTGGGCCAGTAGGCAGCCTGCAACAGCGGATCGGCCCAGACGTTGTGGGTGTACTCGGTGGTGATGATGAAGGCGGCGTTGTAGCCCGCGGCGCACCCCGGCATGGCCACTGTCGGAGCACCGGTGGCTTGGCTGGCCAGACTGCTGTTGGCGCCGCTGCCCCACCAGATGTTGCCGTCGAGCGACAGTCCGTTCGGGTACCCGACCGGGTACGATTGTGCGGACGCGGCGCCCGCTGCGAGGACGGTGAGGCCCAAGGCGATCAGTGCGCGCGATAAGAACTTGGCACGTCTGCTCCCAACGTGACTCATGGTGTCTCCCTCGGTGATCGTCCAAGTGGAGCTGCGTGGATGTGAGCTACCGCCGGGCCGCCGTGGTGCGGCGAGCGCAGGCAACCTAACCGAGTCATGACGCGTCTGGATGACAGGCGAATGAACGGGCGGTTACATCACGCGTCCCAGCGATGATGGGGCTGGCGCTCGCTCAATCGGCGGGTTGGAGCGACCGATACTGCGGGGGTGAGCACCGGCGCGCGCTGGACCTGGTGGGCGATGAGCATCCCCGCGGTCGTATGGCTGGCATCCCCCGCCATGGCGACGCCGGTCGCCGGACGGGCGGCGGAGCAGCTCTCAAGGTCGGCCGGGTACGCGCTCCCCGTCCTCGCCTTCGCACTTCCATTCCATGTGCGCGCGACCTCTGAGCCCCTGAGGCGCGAGCAGGGCCGGCGCGTGCTCTCCTTTCCAATTCGTGAGGGCGCCTCCCACCTGTTCGTGCGAATCTCGGGCCGGGTCGAGTTCGAGCGCGCCGACATCCTCTATCCCGACGGCATCGTGGAGAGCGTGGATGCGTTCGGCCTCGCCCGTGACAGCGGGGTCTACGCGCTGGCCGATTTCGACCGCGAGCGCACGGTCGAATCGGTGCGGCTTGTGATGCGGGCGCGCTCGCGCCAGGCGCGGGTGGGCGTGCTGATCGGCCGTTGACGCGACCCTCGGCGGGCGGTTAGCCCCCGATCGCGCTCATCCCCCGGGCGGGCTGCTCGAAGAACGGGCTGTTGATGAGGTGGCCCGGCTCCTTGCGCCACACGGCGGCACGCAGCAGGTCGGCGATCGCCCGATCGTCGGCGCCGCCGCGGATCGCCTCGCGGAAGTCGTACTCCTTGAGCGCGAACAGGCAGGTGCGCACCTGGCCGTCGGCGGTGAGACGGATGCGATCGCAGTGCCCGCAGAAGGGCCGCGTCACCGAGGCGATGACGCCGACCATGCCGCGGCCGTCGCGGTAGCGGTAGAGGGTCGCCGGCGCGCTCGGGTCGTTGCCGGGAGCGACCTCGAACGGGAACGCGGCGCCGATCTGCTCGAGGATCTCCGCCGCCGGCACCAGCTTCTCGCGCGACCAGGTGTGCTGGAAGTCGAGCGGCATCCATTCGATGAAGCGCAGCTCGAAGCCCTCGTCGCGCGCCCAGCGGGCGAGCGGCACGGCCTCGTCCTCGTTGAAGCCGCGCATGAGCACGGCGTTGATCTTGATCGGCGCCAGCCCCGCCTGCCGCGCCGCCTCGAGCCCGGCGATCACCTGGTGGAAGCGGTCGCGCCGGGCGATGCGGTGGAAGCGCTCGGGGTCGAGCGTGTCGAGGCTGACGTTGACCCGCTTGAGCCCGGCCGCGCGCAGCGCCGGCGCCATCGCCACCAGCTTCAAGCCGTTCGTGGTGATCGAGAGGTCGAGGTCGGGCCGCAGCTCGTTGAGCATCCGCACCAGCACCGGCAGGTCGGCGCGCACCGTCGGCTCGCCACCCGTGAGCCGGATGCCGGTGACGCCCAGGTCGAGGCAGACCCGGGCGAGCCGGGTGATCTCCTCATAGGTGAGGAGGTCGTCCTTGGGGAGCCACGGCATCCCCTCCGCCGGCATGCAGTAGACGCAGCGCAGGTTGCAGCGGTCGGTGACCGAGATGCGGAGGTCGCGGACGACCCGGCCCTGGGTGTCGACGAGGGGCGAATTCGGGCGGATTTCGCTCATGCGCCCCCGAGGATACGCCCCTCGCCGGGGGGCGACAACGGCGCTAGCATGGGGGGCGTGGACGACCGCCTCGAGATCCTGCGCGCCGACATCACGCTGCTGACGGTGGACGCCATCGTCAACGCCGCCAACACGGCGCTGGCGCGGGGCGGAGGCGTGTGCGGGGCGATCTTCCGCGCCGCCGGGCCCATGCTCGACGAGGAATGCCGCGCGATCGGCGGCTGCTCGACGGGCGAGGCGCGGCTCACCCACGGCTACGGGCTGCGCGCGCGCTGGATCATCCACACCGTGGGGCCGGTGTGGCAGGGCGGCAACCACGGCGAGCCCAAGTTCCTCGCCTCGTGCTACCGCAGCAGCCTGGCGCTCGCCGTGCGGCACAAGATCGAGACCATCGCCTTCCCCTCGATTGGCACCGGCATCTACGGCTACCCGGTCGAGCTGGCGGCGCGGATCGCGCTCAAGGAGCTGGACTCCGGGCTCGGACGCTACGCGCGCCTCAAGGGCATCACGGTTGCGTGCTTCGACGACGCGACGCTCGCCGCCTACGGCGAGGCGCGCCGCGAGATCGAGGCGACGGCGTAGGAGCCAGGCGGCGCGTCGCCGGCGCCGGTCGCTGCTACGACGCGCATTTCGGCGCGCGGGCTCGAGCCCTGAGCGGTCGCGCTAGGCCCCGCGCTTCCGCCAAGCGTGCAGCACCAGCGCCACGGTGATCACGGCGTAGGCGACGAAGACGCGGAAGTACTCGCCGATCTGCGCGTCCCCGGCGAGCGCCTTGCCGGCGAGCGGCGACACGACGAAGAGCGTGTGGAAGAGCAGCGTGCCGAGCAGCGCCTGGCCGACGGTCGCGCGCGCCACGGTGGCGCCCGAGACGAGCAGCGCCGCCACCGCGAAGAGCCCGGTCTGGTCGTGCGACGTGTAGGTGTTGAGCGTGCCCAGGTTCTGCAGGAAGAAGAGCTGGCCCCAGGCGGCGAACAGGGTCGAGAGCACCGTGGCGATGACGCGGTTGCGGTCCACGTCGATGCCGGCCGTGGCGGCGACGACGGGATCCTGGCCCATCGCCCGCAGCTCCTGGCCGAGCCGGGTGCGCTGCAGGAAGAGGTTGAACGCGCAGACGAGGGCGATGAAGCCGAAGGTGACAAGCGGCACCCGCACGGGCGAGCCCTCGAGCATGACCTGGACCTTGACGAGGTCGTCGAGCGCGTACTGGATGGGAAGCAGGTCGATCGTGTTGCGGAGGCCGTAGCCCTGGGGCAGCAGCATCGCGTGGTCGCGCCAGGGCAGCACGCTCCCGACCGCGAACAGGAAGACGAGCTGGTAGAGCCCGCTCGCGAAGAAGCCGGCGACCAGGCCGGTGACCATCTCGCGGCCCTTCGAGCGGTTGAAGAGCCAGCCCGTGCCGAGCCCGAAGAGCACGGCGAGCGGGGCGGCGATCGCGCAGGCGAGGGCGAAGCCGGGCGCGCCGCGCAGCCCCCACGAGGTCACGAGCATGGCGCCGATCTGGCCGGCCATGGCGCCGACGATGATGCCGAAGTTGAGCCCGATGCCGGCGAGCACGGGGACGAGCAGGGCCGTGACGAGCACCGCGTTTCGCGCGAACCGGGCGAGCAGCTCGCGGAGGAGGAAGCCGGGCGTGAGGTGGGCGACGAGCGCCCCGAAGACGCAGAGGAGCGCGAACAGCGCCGGCACAGCGGCGCGGGCAAGCAGGCCGCG
>JACXTT010013251.1_pt1 | contig 10875 bp, 9 predicted proteins | sample 9270951 | NCBI WGS metagenome assembly JACXTT01 (sample SAMN15532306, study PRJNA645909) | rock metagenome | isolation source: weathered quartz diorite | place: Puerto Rico | collected 2017-06-21
AACGGCGGATCCAGCGTGATCATCTCGACGCCCGCGTGATACGCCTGGACCAGGACGATGCTGTCGAGAAACATCGAGAACATGGCCCACTCCGGATAGCCGCGCAGTCGCTGCCACACCTCTCGACTCGTCAGCGTGAAGTCGCCACACGCCCACGTCTGCAACCTGGGCAGCGGACCGCCGTGCAGCACGTTCCAGGCGATGCGATTGAAGTTCGCCCTTGCCGCCGAATACCAGGGTTGCCTCCTACCGTCGGCATAGTGGGGGCCGTCTGGCCGGTTGGCGCGAATCCACGGCAGAGCGCGGCATTCCGCTGGAGAAGGGAGCGGGGCCCGTCCGAGGTCGGCGACGATGTCGAGGCGATCGACCCGGTACAGAGCACCCGGATCGAGATCGCGCCGCAGCCGGGCGAACAGCTCGTCGCTGAAGAGGATGTCGATGTTCGTCGCGAGCACAAAAGGCGCGCTCGCGCGGCGGATGCCTACGTTCTTGGCGATCATCTGGAACAGGGGGAGCGCCGCAGAGTGGGCGAGCGTCTGGTGCACCTCGGGGGGCACGACGATGATGCTTGGCAGGAACCACTCGGAGCTTGACCAGCTCAACGCTTCGGCAAGCGGTGCTCGGTCGAGCGGTGGGTTCCACTCCACCACGAGCAGCTCTACCGGCAAGCCGAAGCGCCGGCTTTGTTCGGCCAACCCGTCGATGAACAGCTGCGTGCGCGCCAACTGATTTCCACCGTGATCGTCGTTGCGTGTCGTGGCGACGACGCTCAAGACCGGCGGTTGTTGTTCTGTTACCGAAAACCCCCCTTCATGCATCGATGCCGCGGGCGACCAGGCTGCGGGTTGATTGCTATCCTGCACATCGTAATCGCCATCCCCGAAACGCGATCTCAACCACTTCCGACCCTGGTGAATCTTCTCGCTAAGCTGGCTTTTGCGCTGCCTCGCCTCGAACCTGTCCCCAACTGGACGTTCGGGAGCTGGAACTCCAGGGATCCACGGGCCCGGCTGCGCCAGGAGTTGTGGTGGTGGGCACACAAACGAGGGTACGACGGGCCGGTGACCACGAAGTGGCACCGCGGCATGAAGCTCAATCATCATCTCGCGGGCGACATCAGTTTTTGCACGTATGTCGACGGGAGGTACGAGCCAAATGAGATGTGCGCGATCGCAGACGTCCTTCGACCGGGTATGTGCTTCGTCGACGTCGGGGCAAACGAAGGCATCTTCACCCTGCTAGGGGCGGCCATGGTCGGGCCGAGCGGTGCCGTCCACGCTTTCGAGCCCAGTCCCAGGGAGCGGGGACGCCTGACGTCCAACCTCGAGCTCAACGGGTTGACCAACGTCCGCGTGCACCCCGTTGCACTGGGCAGCACGCCCCGCACGGCGTCGCTGAGCATCTCCGACCAGGAGCATCCCGGGCACAACACCCTGGGTGGGTTCGGGTATCCCGAGACGTCAGAGGCGTATTCGGTCGAGGTGGCCGTCCGGACGCTCGACCAGGTCGTCGAACGTGAAGGCCTCGATCGCGTGGACGTCATGAAGATCGACGTCGAGGGATCCGAGACCGCGGTGCTCCAGGGTGCCGAGGAGACGCTGCGAAAGTTTCGGCCCGTGATCATCGTCGAAGCGCAGGAGAAGTCGCTCCGTGAAATGGGCTCCAGCATCCAGGAGCTCATCCATCTCATTCGCAGCCATGGATACGAGGTTCGGGCTCCCGGAAGCGCCGGATTGCCGGTGCCCGCCATCGGTGGTGAGATCGATTCGCTCAACGTGATCTGCAGGCCCGTCGCGCTCGACGGCTGGGACCTACGCCCTCGCCGCTGAGACCCCCACGGCGGCAGGCCTGGCGACGATCATCGTGTGCCAGCCGAGCCGGTGCTCCAACCACCGAAACCATGGCATGGGGAGCCAGCGGAAATACCAGACCCACCTGTACTCATAGGTGACGTACTTGTCTATCTGGTACGGGAAGATGTGGTCTTTCCAGATCCTCTCGACGCTGTAGTCGCGCAGCAGCCACCGCACCCCGCGGAACGAGTAGTAGAACGTGACCGGGCTGCCTTCCTGTGCCTCCGAGTACTTCGCCACCAGCTGGTCCGACCGCCAGACGGCGCCATGCCCGTAGGCGAGGATGATCCACAGCACCTTCCACGACCACTTCGAATAGAGCATGAGCCGGAGCTCCGTGTCTGGCTTGCAGAATCGCTTGAGCTCCTCCATCACGCGCTCAGGATGTGGCGTGTGGTGGATGACGCCGAACGAGTAGACCAGGTCGTATTTTTCGACCGGGACGAAGTCGCTCAGGTGCTCGGCATCGCCCTCATAGAACTTCGCGTTCAGCCCGAAGACCGAAAATCGCGTCCGGCACAGCTCCAGGCTCTCCGTCGACAGGTCGACGACCGTGACCTCGGCACCGGCACGCGCGAAGTTGATCGAATCGGTCCCGATGCCGCAGCCGATCTCGAGCACCTTCTTGCCACGCCACCGCTCGAATTCCGCGAACGCCGGGATGTGCGGCTCGACGAAGTACTTACGCGCTTCGACCTCGTCGAAGTACTCCCTGGTGCCCACCGGCTTGGTCGAGTGGCGGATGTTGCACGGTCGGCGGCTCCAATACGCGCGGACCTGGTCGATGACCGAGACCGTCTCAGCGCTCACCGACACCGCGTCAGGTCCTGGCGCCGGCCTGATCGATCCACATGCCGGCCAGCGCGCGCGCCAGACGCTGGTTGTCGTCGCCGAGTCCAAGCCCTACGTAGTTGGGATGATCGCCGGCCTGCTCCCGGAGCAGGCGCCAGGCGTCGATCACCGTGGTCGTTTGCGGAATCGCCGACAGTTTGAGGTCCGCGTAAGCGCGGTCGGGGTTCATGATCACGATCACGTCCTTCTCGCGGATCGCCTCCTCCACGCTCGATGCGTAGACGACCTGGTCGCCCAGGACCCCTCGCGCCGCATCCATGGCCATCGGGTCGTGCACCGTGACGCTGGCGCCGGACCCGACCAGGCTCTTGGCCAGCAAGAAGCCGGCGCTCTGCTCGATCACGTTGCTGTCCGGCTTGTACGACAGGCCGAGCACGGCCACCGACCCGCCGTCCGGCACGGTCTCGAGCACCCGGCCCGCGAGCCGTTCATTCGTCGAGCCGTTGAAAGCGTGCACCGCTTCCGCGAGCGACGCCCTCTGTCCCAGCTGTCGGGCCAGGTAAGCGAGCGCCTGGTTGTCGCGCGGGAAGCACGGGCCGCCGTAGGCGACCGCGCCTTTCAGGTACCGGCGCCCGATCCTGGTGTCCAGGCCCAGCGCGGAAGTCACGGTGTCGACATCGCCGCCCGGGAGCTGCTCGCTCAGGGCTGCGACCATGTTCGCGAACGAGATCCTCATCGTCACGTACGCGTTGACCGAAATCTTGGTGAGCTCCGCGTTGACCAGGCTCATCCGGGCGACGGCCGGGTCGTTGTCGCAGACCGCTTTGTAGATTTCTGCCAGCAGGTCACCCGAGCGCTCGTCGTACTCGCCGATGAGAAGGAACTCGGGGCTCAGAAAATCCTTGATCACCTGTCCGAGCGCGATGAACTCCGGGCTGTAGCACACACCGAAGTCTTTGCCGCATCGCTTGCCCGATTCGTGCTCGAGGACGCGGATCATCCCGTACTCGGTGGATCCTGGAAGGACGGTGCTCGTCAGCACCACCAGGTGGTAGGCGGCCTTGTCGCGCAGAGCGCGGCCGATCGATCGCGCCGCGTCGAGCACGTAGCTGATCGAGAAACCGCCCTCGTCAGTGCTGGGTGTCGGGACCACGATGAGCGTCGCCTCTGTCGAATGCACCGCGCCGGTGATGTCCTGTGTCGCGCGGAGCCTGGGTCGCGCCCTCGTGATCATTTCGCTCAGGCCGGGTTCCGTCACCGGTGCCTGCCCTTTGTTGATCATGTCGACCGTTTTGGCCGAGACGTCCGCGCCGACCACCGTGAACCCCTTGTCCGCAAAGCACGCGGCGATGCAAGCGCCCAGCTTGCCGAGACCGATGACCGAGACCGGTGGCTTTGTTGTCATGCGCGCTTCCCCGCAGCCTTCGCGGCGCCGGCCGGTTCAGGCTTGCGCTCACCCCGCTCGGTGAGCATGCGGGCGAAGTACGAGCGCACCACGGCAGGGTCCTTGGTCGAGAAGTACCAGTCGATCGTCCGGTGCAGCCCGTCGAAGAATTTCATCTTCGGGCTCCAGCCGATGAGGTCCTTGGCGCGCTGGTTGCTCGCAACTCGGTTCAGGGGTCCCGTCGGCATGTGCTTGAGGAACTTGATTTCCGCCTTCTTGCCCGTGTAGCGCAACACCTCGCGCACGGCGTCGATGACACGTGTCCGCTCCATCGTGCCGAGGTTGATCGGCGTCCCGTCGACGACGTCGCTCTCGGCCGCGGCGACCATGCCCTCGGCGATGTCGCCCACGTAAGTCCAGTTGCGGATCTGCGTCCCGTCGCCCCACACCTCGAACGGGTCCTGATCGATGAACGCCCGGGCGATCATCGCGATCACCGCGTGGTTCTCGACGCCCCTTTCGCCATACACCGTGAAAAGCCGGCAGGACACCGACCGGAGGCCGATCTGGCGGTACCAGGACTGCAGCGACAGCTCGCACATGAGCTTCGCCCAGCCGTAGAGGTGGTCGGAGTCGTATGGCGGACCGACCATCTCTTCGGTGAGATAGAGCTCCTTGGAGATGTCCTGCTGGATGTAGTTCGGATAGACGCAGCCCGAGGACGCGAAGACGAACTTATCCACATCCGCGTCGATGGCCGACTTCACCATCAAACCGTCCATCACCAGGTTGCGGCCGCATTCGGCGTCGTGCATCTCGACGTAACCCCGACCGCCGTGGATGGCGGCCAGGTGGAACACGTAGTCGACGCCTCGGCACGCCGCGTCGGTCGCGCCGGGAGCCAGGAGGTCCGCCTGGACGAACTCGACCACGCCGCTGTCGATGTGGTCCCGGATGTTTTCAAGCGTTCCGCTCGAAAGGTCATCCACGACCTTTACATGTCGGGCGCCCCGGTCGACCAGGCGTTCCACCACGTGCGAGCCGATGAAGGAGGCGCCGCCCGTGACCAGCACGCTCCTGCCTGACCAGTTGAAGGTTTGGCTGCCATGTTGATTCTTGCTCTGTGTCAAGTGCCTACGCTCCAGGAATGAATTTCTCGGTGTCGTTTCGACTCAATAACGCAAGAGCGAGGCCGGCCGCCGTGGCGAGCTCGCTGATATCGCCGTTCCGCAACGCTTCGGAGGCCTCTTCGAGGGTCAGCAGCTGAACGGCAGCCTCCGCGAGATCGTCTGAGGTCGGCTCGGCGACCCGCCGGGCGCCCGTCGCCAGGAAGACGTGCTCCGTGCCGCAGCGCCGGTTTCCGTCCACCACGTAGCTGCCGAGCCCCGACCAGGTTTCTGCCACATAGCCTGTTTCTTCGAGTAGCTCTCGCTTCGCCGCGTCGGCCGGGGCCTCGTCGCCCTCGATGAAGCCGGACGGAAGCGAGCTCGTGAAGCGGCCAGGACCATGGCGATAGTGTCGCACCATGATCACGTGACCGTCCCCGGTCACCGGCGCGACGACCACGAAGTCACGCAGGCGGATCGTGTAGAAGTCATCGACCAACCGGCCTCCGGGAAGACGGATATGCTCCTCGAAGACCTCGAGCCAGGGTTCGCGGCTGAGGATGCGCGTAGACGATTCGACGACCCATTCGCCCCCATTCGCCGGGTCACCACTCCCGACCACGGGAGCCGCTGGGCGATTCATACCAAGGGCGTTATGTTACTTGGGCACGCCGCCGGGCGCGCGCAGGGCCCATCAATGCACTGTTACCGTAGTGACGCAGCACTTGAACACGATCTCTAGGGTCGGAGTCGTCGGCCTCGGCACGATCGGCGCCCAGGAGCTCGCCCTCTGGCAGCGGGCCGGCCTGCACCCGATCGGATATGACATCTCCGAGCTGCGAGCGAGATCGTTTGGAGCCTCGTCACGGATCGAAGGCCTGGAGCAGGCTGACGCACTCATCCTGTGCCTCCCCAACCTCGGCCCATCCGGCGAGAACACAATGGAGGCGTTCGACCGCTTCGTCGAGATGGCACAGCGACTGAGCCCGAGGGACCGATTGGTGGTGGTCGCGAGCACCGTGCCCATCGGGTTCACGCGCCAGTTCGCACAGCGCCTCGGCGACCGCGGCCGCATCGTGTCCCACGCCCCGGAACGCTTCGATCCTGGCCGGGGCACCGAGCTCGGTGAGATTCCGCGTGTCGTCGGAGGATTGAGCGAAGAGGCGCTGGAGGCGACGATCGGCCTCTACGCCCGGGCGCAAGTTGCGACGCATCGGGTCGAGCCGGTCGAGGTGGCGGAGGCCGCGAAGCTGCTGGAGAACTCTTTCCGCCTGGTCAACATCTCGTTCATCAACGAGTTCGCCGAGCTGTGCAGGCGGATGGGAATCGTCGCCGCCGACGTGATCGATGCCGCCGCGACCAAGCCGTTCGCGTTCATGGCGCACCAACCTGGGGTCGGCGCGGGCGGGACATGCATCCCCACCATGCCCCGCTACCTTCTCGACGCCGCGAAGCAAAATGGAATCGAGATGCCGATCCTGCGCGACGCGGTGAGCGGCAACGAGCAGATCGTGAATCGGGTCGCCGAGCACGTTCGGCAGATGCTCTCCGGCGAAGCCAACAGACGGGCCAGGGTGCTGGTCGTCGGCGCGACATACAAGCCGAACTATCCGGACGCGCGAGCTTCCGCGGCGCTGGCCTTCGCCCGGGGGCTCCATCGTCACCATGACGTGGTCGTCTACGACCCGATCGTCGATGACGCCGGCTTGCCGAAAGAAATGGCGCTCGTCCGTGAGCTGCCGCGAGGCCAGCGATTCGACGCCGTGGTCATCGCCCTCAAACACCGCGACACCGATGTGGCGGCGCTGAGGGCGCTGAGTCCGATCCTGGTGGACCTCGTGCGCGGCGCCGTCGAGGCGCCGGAATCCATCACGAGCCAAAATCGCTAGGCAGCCGGACGTCCGCGCCATGCGGATCTGGATCGTCAATCACTACGCTGATCCGCCCGACGGTCTGGCCACGCGCAGCTTCGACATCGCGAAGCGGATGGTCGAGCGCGGCCATCCGACGACGATTTTCGTCTGCGCCTTCAGCCACTACCACATGACCCCGCTGCGCAAGCTCGGCTGGCACCTGTGGCGTGAGGAGAACGTCGATGGGGTGCTGTTCATCTGGATCGCGGGAAACTCGTATCGCGGCAACGACTGGCGACGCATGCTGAACATGGTGGTTTTCAGCTTTCTGGCGGTCCTGGCCGGATCGTTTCGCCGCGAGCGGCCCGACATCGTGATCGGCGTCTCTGTCCATCCGCTGGCGGCGCTCGGCGGAGACCTTCTCGCTCGGATCAAGGGTGCCCGGTTCTTCTTCGAGGTCACGGACCTCTGGCCGCAGACGCTGATCGAGTTCGGGAGGCTGCGGCCGGACGGGCGCGTCGCGCGCGCCATGCGCGCCCTCGAGCGGCACCTCTTCCGGAGGGCGGAGCGAATTGTGATGTTGTGGCGGCACACCGACTCGTACGTCGAGTCCCAGGGCGTATCGCCGTCCAAGATCCTGTGGATCCCTCACGGCGTCGAGATGGCGCGCTACGAGGAGCTTCAGCCTTACGACGGGGCGCCGGAGCGGCCGTTTCGCGTCATGTTCCTCGGCGGCTTCGTGGCCGCCAACTCGATCGTGAGCATCCTGGACGCCGCGGCCATCGTGCAGAAACGCGGTCGCCAGGACATCAAGTTCCTGATGGTCGGCGCCGGTCAGGAGCGTGAGTCTCTGATCGAGCGCGCGAAGTCCATGAATCTCACGAACATGGAGTTCCGGCCGGCCGTGCCCAAGCGCGACGTCGCCCGCACGATGGGCGAAGCCGACGCCTTCATTTACGGCCTGCGCGACCTTCCCCTCTACAGATTCGGGATCAGCCTCAACAAGCTCACCGACTATCTGGCTGCGGGACGCCCGATCGTCTTTTTCGGCAGGTCGAGCTACGACCCCGTTCGCGATGCAGGGGCCGGCGTCAGCGTCCCGCCGGGGGACGCCGGCATCCTGGCCGGGGCCATCGAGACGCTCGCCGCGTTGACACCACAAGAAAGGATCGAGATGGGCGAACGCGGCCGGCTGTACCTGCTCGAACACCACAACATCCCCCGACTCGCCGACCGCTTGCTCGAGATATTCGAGCAGGAACCAGCGCCCGTCTGAAAAGGGGCCGGGTCTGCGGGCGGCGTTTCCACAGCGACGCCTAGTAGTCTTGTCAGCCGCTCGTGAACTCCGCAGGTCCAGGCATCTCCGTGGTGGTCCCGGCCTATAACAGCGAGCTTTCCTTGCCTGAGCTGGTGCGGAGGACCCAGGCCGTCCTGGAGTCCCACGCAAGCCGGTACGAGATGATCCTGGTCGACGACGCAAGCAGGGACGGCACCTGGGACGTCATTCGCGACCTGGTTCACCAGTATCGGTGGGTCAGGGGAGTGCACCTGATGCGCAACTACGGTCAGCACAACGCGCTGCTGTGCGGCATCCGGCGTGCGCGCTACGAGCTGACGGTGACCATCGACGATGATCTACAGCACCCGCCTGAAGAGATCTCGAGGCTCCTGGAACAGCTCTCCGCCACGAAAGACGTCGTGTACGGCACGCCCACAGCCGAGCAGCACGGGTTGTGGCGGGACCTGGCCAGCCAGATCACCAAGTTCACCCTCCAATCCGCCATGGGCTCCACCATCGCGCGCAAGGCGGGGGCCTTCAGGCTTTTTCGAACCAAGCTTAGGGACGCGTTCGCCGGCTACGACGGACCGTACGTCAGCATCGACGTGCTGCTGACCTGGGCGACCACGCGCTTCGCAGCGGTTGAAGTCCGTCACGATCCACGCCGCCTGGGGAAGTCAAACTACACCTTCAAGAAGCTGCTCACCCACGCGCTGAACATGGTGACCGGCTTCAGCACGTGGCCGCTGCAGCTGGCTAGCCTGCTCGGTTTCTTCCTGACTGTCGTCGGCACATGCGTGCTCCTCTACGTGGTGATCCATTACCTCATCTATGGAGGTGTCGTCCCGGGCTTCTCGTTCATCGCTTCGATGGTCGCAATCTTTTCCGGCGCGCAGCTCTTCGCGCTGGGAATCATGGGCGAGTACCTGGCGCGCATGCACGCCCGTTCGATGCAGCACCCCGTGTACGCGATCGGTGAGGTCGAGGAGCAGGGCGAGGAGGCCGCGAGCGAAGGCGCTCTGGCTCGAGCGGCGGACGGATCTCAGCGACGGCGCGCTCGCTGAGGCCTCTCAAACCAGCGATGAAAGGTGTGGTACGCGCGACTGGGCCGCAGGCCCGCCGCTACCCACGATGACTGCGCTCCCCAGTTGCTGAGGTGGGTCGAGGTGGAGAATCGCTTCGCCCCCGACGCCTGCAGCCTGAGCATTCCGGCAAGCGTCAGCTGGCGGTAAAGTCCCTTGCCCCGCGCCGAGGGCAGGACCGCGCCGAGCACGAGTTCGCCCTCGCCCGAGCGGAGCCGAAACGTGCTGAATCCCGTGCGCTGGTTCGGCTTCCCCGAGACCAGGACGAACGCATCGGGGCCGACCGTCTCGCACGACGAGCGGGCCCACGAGGCGTAGACCTCGGTGCTTGCTCCAGGGTCGAGGCGAGGATCCGCATGGTAGTGGCCGAGGTAATCGTGAAAACATTCGCGGGCGATCGACTCGACCTGGTCTGCATCGCCCGGACCTATCTCCTCGATCAGCTCGGTGACCCCGTCGTTCACCGGTGAAGCGCCGAGGTCTCGCTCGTAGTAGACGAGCGTGTCCATCAGCAGAAAGTTCGCCGCCGTCAGGGCTTGTGAGGCGGCGACGTCTTCGACCGGGCACCTGGCGATCAACAGCTCGACGTCGTTTGCATCACAGAAATCGAGCACCGCGCTGAGCTCGCCAACCGAGACTCCGTCGGCCCGCGCTGTGATCACGCCGAAGCGACTTGTGTCGAGCGCGGAGATTCGCACCCCGGCAGCTTCTACCGGCATGGTCAGGCAGCTCGCGCGACGGCGAGCAGTGAAGCCCCGAACGGCAGCCGCTTGCGGCGGCGCACAAGGTGAAGCTCCTGCTGGAGGGCAGCCCCGAGCACAGCTCCGCTGACCGGACGAACGCGGAGGTCGGCTTCGGCGATGCTCCAGGCCAGCCGCGCGTCGGTGCCCGATCCGCCTCGCCGCCCGGCGAGCCGCCGGCCGATCCACAGGACGGGGTAGAGCACGCTCATGTAGGGAGTCAGATACTCGACGGAATAACCAGCGGCGTCCAGCTTCTTTTCGAGCTCTGCCTTCTGATAGCGGCGCTTGTGTCGTGAGCCGACGTCGAAATAGCTCCAGAGCCTGGGAGCGGCCGGCACGGTCAGCAGCAGGAAACCGCCCGTAGTCAGGAGGTCTCGCAGCGAACGCAGCAATGCGATGTCATGCTCGAGATGCTCGAGGACGTCGAAGAGCCCAACCACTTCGAACCTCACCGAGAACGGAGGCAGGCCGGCGTCTGCTCGGACGAGCAGCGCGGGGCTGACACGACGCCGTGCATACCGCAGGCCTTCCTGGTGAAGGTCCATCCCGATCACCGTCCCGCCCACCGCGGCCGGCTGCAGGACGCGCAGCACGTTGCCGGTGCCGCAACCAACCTCCAGCACGCGGTAACCGGGCTTCAACCGTCCGCGGATCGATTCGAACGCGGCGAGGATCGCCTGGTTGCGGGCTCGAAACCAGAAGTGGCGTTCTTCAACCGCGACAAGGCTCTCGTAGACGCCAGGGTCGTAGGTGCTCTCCGCGGATGTGGCCCCGGTCTGCGCG
>JACXTT010013252.1_pt1 | contig 10875 bp, 5 predicted proteins | sample 9270951 | NCBI WGS metagenome assembly JACXTT01 (sample SAMN15532306, study PRJNA645909) | rock metagenome | isolation source: weathered quartz diorite | place: Puerto Rico | collected 2017-06-21
CGATACTCCCACGGCGAGCAACTGGCGGCGATTCGCCTCAACTAGATCGAGAAAAATCTTCTTAGGTAATTCGCTGTGGCCAGGAGCCCGAGCCGTCAGGAACAGAAGGGGATACTTCTCGCGAACTGGATCAGACTCCTCTACCTCGCGAAACAACTTGCGCCCATATTCAAACTGCGACTCGAATTGAGCTCGCACTTCGGGGCCAACGTTGTAGCAGAAAGCGTGAACACCAGGGCCAATGGCAGCCCTGAGGTCGGATGGCGACGTACCGAAGCAGCGCCGCATCTCACCCACGCCTTTTTCCACGATGCGCTTGACCGTGCCCCGCCAGCCCGCATGAAATACCCCCACCGCGCGGCGTTTTGCATCCACCAGAATTACGGGCAAACAATCGGCGGTCAGAATTGCCAGCAGTACGCCCGGCAACTGAGTAATGAGGCCATCTCCGACAAGCGCTGATCGCGGGGCCGTCGATTTCGAAGGTGCCGACTTGCGAACCTCGGTGATGAATTGAATAAGGTCGGAGTGGATCTGGCGCACGGTGACGAGCGGCCACGGGCGGGACTTGCTCGTCGCTCCACGGATGGCCCCCAGGCTGCGCAGAAAATTCGCCCGATTCTGTTCGACTGCAACGCGAGAATCCTGGGGCGTGTATCCCAGGTTCAGGGTTCGTCGGCCATAAACTCGGGAGACGCCACCGCGTCCTGTGCTGAAACCATGGATCAACCAGGGAACCGACCCAAGGGCGTCAATCCTCAGGAAACTGCTCTGAGCTTTCCGGGAAGTCTTGAGGGGCACGGGACCATCTTAGCAACCTCTGCCCGTCATGACACCCGCGTCGTAACAAATGATGTTTGTCATGAAGGGCTGGGAGGGCGCCGCCTCCGCTTCCGGTATAATTCCGCGCTGCGGTCATTGCTTTCCAGACTAGCCGTACTTTTAGGAGCCCCAATCCATGCGTGTCCTTATTGTGTCGCTTGCCTTGTTGTGTACGCTCGTAGCGGGAACCCTGGCACAGCAGGCGAACTCTTCCAACGACGAAGCCAAAGAAAAAGACAAGAAGACCAAGAGCACGGAGACCGGGAAAGCAGAGAAGAAGCAGAGTGCCGCCGAAAAGACGACCGAGCCGGCTCCGGTCCCGGAAGAGCCGAAGCCTGTCGCAGCCAAGCCGGGCACAGACAAGGACAAGGAAGAGTTCGACGTCTCCGAGGTTCCGCCCGTGGTCACACACCACCAGATCACGCTGGACGGTAAGGGTTTGAAATATACCGCCACTACCGGCCGGCTTCCCATCAAGCGTGGGGACGGCAAGATCGAAGCCGAAATGTTTTTCGTCGCCTACACCCAGGATGGCCAAGATGCGGGCAAGCGTCCACTCACGTTTGCTTTTAACGGTGGCCCGGGCTCCGCCACCATCTGGCTACACATGGGTGCGTTGGGCCCGCGGCGCGTGGTGATGCAACCCGATGGTTTCATGCCGGCTCCGCCCTACCACATTGCAGAAAATCCATCGACCTTGCTCGACAAGAGCGACCTCGTCTTTGTGGATGCCATCTCAACCGGCTTTAGCCGCGCGGCCAACGCCGAGTTGTCAAAGAAATTCCTGGGAGTGAAGGGCGACATCGAGGCTTTCAGCGAATTCATCCGCCTGTATCTCACGCGCTACGAACGCTGGAGCTCGCCGCTGTTTCTGTTTGGCGAGAGTTATGGGACCACGCGGGCGGCCGGCATTGCAGGGAACCTTGCCGATCAGGGCATTTCCTTCAATGGAGTTACCCTACTTTCAACCGCGCTCAGCTTCCAGACTCTCGAGGACACCAAGAGTAATGACCAACCCTACATCCTGCTGATTCCAACGTTCACGACGATTGCTGGCTATCACAAGAAATTGCCGGCGGAACTGGCGCAGGATATGGGCAAGGCGCGGCAGGAGTCCATGCAATGGGCTTCGACCGAATACGCGCAAGCGCTAGCCAAGGGAGACGCCCTTTCCGGAGACGAGCGGCAAAGGGCCATCGACCAGATGGCGCGCTACACTGGCTTGAGTAAGGAAGTTATCGATCAAGCCAACCTGCGCATCGACGTGGCTAAATTTACGCACTACCTATTGCTCGATCAGAAATTGCGTGTGGGCCGTCTAGACGGACGTTTCACCGGCTCCGATCCCGACGGGTTGCTGGACACTCCATTTTATGATCCCAGCGAGTCGGCGATCATGGGTCCCTATACCTCCGTTTTCAACAACTACGTCCGCACCGAACTTGGCTATAAGACCGACATGCCCTACCAGGTGTTCCCGGCCGATCAGAATTTTTTTGAGAATGCCTGGAACTGGGGATCCGGCATCGCAGGCTTTCCCGATACCGCCACGGCCTTGCGGCAAGCTATCGTGAAAAATCCGTACTTGAAGGTTCTGGTGATGGAGGGCCTATACGATCTGGCGACTCCGTTCTACGCTGCCGACTACACCATCGACCACCTGAATCTGGGTCCACAGTACCGTAAGAATATCTCCTTCGCCACCTACCCGGCTGGGCATATGGTCTATCTGCCCATGGATGGGTTGAAAAAATTGAAGGGCGACGAGGCGGGATTCCTGGATAAGTCTCTTAATTGAGTGGCGGAGGTTCGCGCTTGTGCCATGCCGTTGCCTGCTCATAGGCGCGAGCCAACTGCAAGACCTTGGCTTCTCCCCAGTGTGGTCCGATAATCTGTAGGCCGATGGGCAGGCCCGCGGCCGTAAATCCGCAAGGGACCGAAATCGCCGGTAATCCCCAAACATTGATGGGGCGCGTGTTGCGCAGCAGCAGGAGTTCGCGCGGCCGAAGAAGATCAGGATGGAGTTTCAGCTCCGCAATGGAAGGCGCCGGAATTGGTGTGGTCGGAGTGACCAGTAAATCCAGATCAGCAAACGTGGCGGCGATATCGCGACGTGCGCGTTTCAGTTCGCGAAGGCATTCTTGTGCAGCCTCCTGGCTGACGTTCTCCCCGCTGCGAATCCGGCGCAGGGTTTCCGGATGGTAAAGCTGCGGGGTGCGCGCAATGAACTCAGCGTGAACAGCATAGGACTCGGCACTTTGCAGCGTCCGGTCAGTTGGGACAGGCAGCTCGAACTCGTGAAGTTCTGCTCCCATCGTCGCCAGACCGGCAAGAGCATGATGGGTTGAAGCCGCAACCTCAGGGTCGAGATCTTCGAAGAAGAAGTTCCGGGGAACGCCAATCCGCAGTCCTTTCAAACCCTTTTCCAGCGTCGCGAGATAGTCTTCGACTGGAACATCCACGCTGGTTTTGTCTTTTGCATCGAAGCCGGCGATGGACTGGAATATGATCGCCGCGTCTTCCACGGTTCGCGCGATTGGTCCCATGTGATCGAGGGAACCTGAGAGGGGGATCACGCCACGGGTGCTAATCCTCCCATAGGTTGGCTTCAAGCCAACCACCCCGCACAGAGCTGCAGGTTCGCGAACAGAGCCGGCCGTGTCAGTGCCGATCGCACCGTAGCCCAATCCCGCGGCGACGGAGGTAGCGCACCCTCCAGAAGAGCCTCCCGCGATGTGTTCCGCATTCCAGGCGTTCGCTACTTCGCCGAAATAACTCAACATGGAACTTCCGCCGTAAGCAAACTCGTGCATGTTCTGCTTCCCGACCAGCACCGCGCCTGCCTCTTTCAGTTTGCTGACAACTGTGGCGTCTTCGGAAGGAGTTCGATCTTTGAACAGGCCACTGGCAGCGGTGGTGCGGATGCCGGCGGTGTCGATCAAATCCTTGAGCGCCAGGGGAATTCCGTGAAGTGGTCCGCGCCATTGCCCGCATCGAATTTCGGCCTCGGCCTCCCTTGCCCGGGCCAGCGCCGACTCCGCGGTCACGCAGATGAAGGCATTGAGGCGTGGATTCAGTCTCTCGATGCGCGCCAGGCAGGCTGCCGTCAGCTCGACCGGCGAGAGCGATCCTGCCCGTAGCAACTCGCTGGCTTGTCGGATGGATTGCTGCAAGGGCGTTGTTGCCTCCTGGGAAATAATATCGTTTCTAGGGGCGGACCAGAGTGTCTGCCCCACACTCTCCCAAGCCGGCTTTCCGGAGGGCCTATAATTGTTGCGTTGTTCACCGCCCTGTTCTGGCGGAGGTCTAAGATAGCGCCATGGCTCAGATGACTGCGACTCCCGTCAGCACCCAGGGTTTTTTTGTCGATGGCAAGTGGCGGGAGGAAGGCGACCCGGTCGAAATTCGCTCACCGTACGATGGCAGCGTCATCGGCTCCGCCTTCCAGGGAAGACGCGAACATGCCGAAGCGGCGATCGCCGCCGCGGTGAGGGCGTTCGGCACCACGCGACGCCTGCCCGCGTTCGAACGCCAGCGCGTGCTCCGGCGCGTCTCCGAGAACCTTTCCGAGCGTAAACAGGAATTTGCCCGCACCATCGCACAGGAGGCGGGCAAGCCGATTAAGGCGGCGCGTACCGAAGTAGAGCGTTCTATCTTCACATTCAACGTAGCCGCCGAGGAGTGCACGCGAATTCACGGCGAATACCTTCCGCTCGACTGGCAGGAGTTCACCGCCGGGCGCTGGGGCATCGTGCGCCGCTTTCCACTTGGACCGATCGCTGGAATTACTCCGTTTAATTTCCCCTTGAATCTGGTGGCCCACAAGGTAGCCCCAGCCATCGCTGCCGGCTGCCCCCTGATCTTGAAACCAGCGCCCCAGACTCCCTTTACTGCCATGCTTCTGGCGGAGGCGGTGCAGCAGGCAGGCTGGCCCGACGGCGGTCTTAATGTGCTGCCGCTGTCGAACGAAGATGCCGAACTGCTGATCACCGACGAGCGCATCAAGCTGATCAGCTTCACCGGAAGCGCTGCTGTGGGGTGGCAGATCAAGAAAAACTGCGGAAAAAAGAAAGTGGTGCTCGAGCTCGGGGGCAATGCCGGCGTCATCGTGCACAGCGATGCCGATGTGGCCTATGCTGCTGACCGCTGCCTGGCGGGAGGATTTTCCTACGCCGGACAAACCTGTATCTCGGTGCAGCGCATTCTGGTCGAGCGCTCGGTGTGCGCAAACTTTACCGATCTGCTCCTGGAGGGCGTGGGAAAACTGAAGACGGGTGACCCGCTTGACGAATCGACCGATCTCGGACCCCTGATCCGGGAGAGCGACGCGATTCGTGCCAGCGACTGGATTCAGGAAGCGGTGCGAGGCGGGGCTCGGATACTCTGCGGCGGCCAGCGACGCGGTCCACTTTTAGCACCGACTGTCTTGACCGGCACGCGTCCCGAAATGAAGGTGAACTGCCAGGAGATATTCGCACCCGTTGTGACGGTTGAGCCCTACGACGATTTCAATCAGGCTCTGCGCCAGATCAACAGTTCTCCCTATGGATTGCAAGCTGGACTCTTCACGCGCAACGCCCAGCTAATATTCCATGCCTACGAAGAGTTGGAAGTAGGTGGACTGATCGCGGGCGATGTGCCTGCCTTTCGTATCGATCACATGCCCTATGGCGGCATCAAGGATTCCGGTTTGGGACGCGAAGGTTTGCGCTATGCCATTGAAGAAATGACCGAGCCCAAGCTGCTGGTGATGAACCTGAAATAGAAACCGCCACAATCGAGCTGCGGTTCCCCAAAGGGAGATTATTTTTGCAGCGCTATTTTTTTTCATCAAGCCCAATTCATACGATCGCAATCTTTCCCCTGCTATAATCAAAAGCTTTCTAGCTCCGTACGATAGCGGTCACCGACCGTTTTTTGCGCAACGCTGCACAAACCGGGTACCGAGATTTGGTTCCCACTGCACGGGATACTGTCTTCGATGCAGATCTTTCATCGCAGCACGAACACACTTGCGCGGGCGACCATTTATGGCGCTGTGTTCGTGGTGGCTTTGTTATTTTGGGCTGCGGCGGAAATTCAAAGGTCTCCTTACGTGACCTACGCGGGCGTGCGCCGGTCGCAACCGGTTCCGTTCAGTCATCAGCACCACGTGGCCGGGCTGGGAATCGACTGTCGGTACTGCCACACCTCGGTCGAGACCTCCAGTTTTGCCGGCATCCCGCCCACCAAAACCTGCATGAATTGCCATTCGCAGATTTGGACCGGTGCGCCCCTGCTCGAGCCCGTCCGGGAGAGTTATAAGACGGGCAAGTCGCTGGTGTGGACGCGGTTGAACGATCTTCCCGATTTTGCCTACTTCAATCACAGCATTCATATCAACAAAGGCGTGGGCTGCAATACCTGCCACGGCCCTGTGGACCGGATGCCGTTGATGTATAACGAAGCCTCCCTGCAGATGGAGTGGTGTCTGGATTGCCACCGCGGTCCGGAAAAATACCTCCGGCCTCGTGAGCAGGTGTTCAACATGCGTTATGAGCAACCCTCGGCAAGCAACCCGGTGGATGTGGACGGCAAGCAGTATACCGATCAGCTGGCGCTCGGGACCGATCTGGTAAAAAAATACAAGTTGCGCACCGTCACCGACATCACCAGTTGTTCGACGTGCCACCGGTAGGGTGGGTTTGATGGAGAACGGGCGTCTCGTCCGTCTCGTTGGGCGGGGAGCCTTAGCCTCCGTTCATGTGAAGATTGACCTGAGCAAGATTGAACTTGATGAAGATGGAAGAACAAAACGTAAAGTCGCATCGCGAAGACGTTTGCCCCTCCAAAAAGGGCAAGTTGGACGTGTCCGCCGCTCGTGACCGGATCGCCCGAACCAAGGGCCCGGAATACTGGCGCAGCCTTGAGGAGTTGGCTGCCAGCCCTGATTTCCAGGAGATGCTGCATCGCGAGTTTCCCAAGGGCGCGTCGGAGTGGCTGGATGCGGTTTCGCGGCGTGGGTTCCTGAAGCTGATGGGCGCCTCGCTGGCCATGGCGGGCATGAGCGCCTGTACCAAGCAGCCTCTGGAGCCGATTGTTCCCTACGTCAAGCAGCCAGAAGAGGTAGTTCCGGGCCGGCCCTTATTTTTTGCCACCGCGTTTTCCTTGAGTGGTTATGCCCGTCCGATCTTGGTCGAGAGTCACCTTTACCGCCCCACGAAGGTCGAGGGGAACGACCGCCATCCCGCCAGCCTCGGCGGCACCGATATTTTCTCGCAGGCCTCGATTCTGGGGATGTACGATCCTGATCGATCGCAAACCCTTATCAATCTCGGCGAGGTCCGCACCTGGGGATCGCTGCTGGAGGCGATGCGTGGCTCCCTGAATATTCAGAAGACCTTGCAGGGTGCTGGTCTGCGCATCCTGACCCCCACTGTCTCTTCGCCCACGCTGGCGGACCAGTTGCGCTCCGTGCTCAAGACTTATCCCCAAGCCAAGTGGCACGTGTACGAGCCAGCCAATCGCGACAATGTGTTGGAGGGCGCGAAACTGGCGTTCGGCCAGCCGGTCGAGATCCAGTACAAGCTGGCGAACGCAGACGTCATTCTCTCCCTCGACGCTGATTTTCTGTACGCGGGATTCCCCGGCTTCGCGCTCTACGCGCGGGACTTTGCCAAGCGGCGCAATCCCGATTCCGGCCGCATGAGCCGGCTCTACGTGGTGGAGAGCACGCCAAGTTCGACCGGCGCAAAGGCGGATCATCGACTCCCGCTGCGCGCGGTAGAGATGGAATCCCTGGCGAGAACCCTGGCCTCGGCGCTGGGCAACGGTGCTGGCACGGGCGCGACCCTGCCAGACCAAGGGAAATTTGCCGCCGCCCTCCTGAAAGACTTGCAAGCGCATCGCGGTTCGAGTGCGGTGATTGTGGGAGACCACCAATCCCCGGCGGTGCACGCCATGGCTCACGTCATGAATCAGGCCCTGGGCAACGTCGGCAAGACGGTTTTCTACACCGATCCAGTGGACGCGAATGCGGTGAATCAGACCGAGTCGCTGAAAGACCTGGTCGCTGACATGCGCGGCGGCAAGGTGGACATACTGATCATCCTGGGCGGAAATCCCGCCTACGATGCTCCCGCCGACCTGGGTTTCGCCGAGGCCCTGAAAACCACCAACATTCCGCTGCGCGTGCATCTGGGCCTCTACCAAAACGAAACCGCGGAGCTCTGCCAATGGCATGTGAACGAAGCTCACTATCTCGAAGCCTGGGGCGATGCCCGCGCCTACGACGGTACGGTGAGCGTTGTGCAGCCGCTGATTGCGCCACTGTACGACGGTAAGAGCGCGCACGAGTTGGTGGCGATGCTGGTTGGGCAATCCCAGTCCAGTGGTCACGACATCGTACAGGGGTACTGGAAGACGCAGCATTCGGCCTCTGATTTTGACGCTTTCTGGCGTAAATCGCTGCATGACGGCTGGATCGAGGGCACCACCTTCGCGCCCAAACAGCTCCTGGCCAAGAGCGTAAACCTGGACTCGGCGAAGGCGGAGGACAAGGCCATCGAGATCAATTTCCGTCCCGATCCGTCGGTGTACGACGGCCAATTTTCCAACATCGGCTGGCTGCAGGAGCTGCCCAAGCCGATGAATAAGCTGACATGGGATAACCCGGTACTGATGGGTCCTGCCATGGCCGAGCGCATGGGCATCAAGACCGAAGACCTGGTCGAGCTTGAACTCAATGGCAAGAAGATCACGGCGCCAGTCTGGATTCAGGTAGGCCACCCCGACAATTCCGTTACCGTCTTTTTGGGTTACGGACGTCGCCGCGCCGGACGTGTGGGAACGGCTGCGGGTTTCGACATGTACCAGATCCGCTTCAGCGCGACACCGTGGTTCACGACCGGGGTCGCGATTCGCAAGACCGGCGGAACTTATAAGCTGGCTTCCACGCAGGGCTACCAGACCATGGAGACGCCGACGGGCGCGCGGCCCCTGGTGCGGACGGCGAGCCTGGAGGAGTACCACAACGAACCCGACTTCGCGAAAGAGGAAGAACCACCCAAGGATCTGACGTTGTACAAGCCCTATCCTTACGCCGGAGAGCCCTACGCCTGGGGTATGACCGTCGACATGAACGCCTGTGTCGGCTGCAACAACTGCATCGTCGCCTGCCAGTCGGAGAACAATATCCCGGTCGTCGGTAAAGAGCAAACGGTACTAGGGCGACATATGCACTGGCTCCGGATTGACTCCTACTACCAGGGCGACCGCGACAACCCAAAGGCTTACTTCCAGCCGGTACCTTGCCAGCAGTGCGAGAACGCCCCCTGCGAGGTGGTCTGCCCGGTGGGTGCAACGGTGCATAGCAGCGAGGGGCTGAATGACATGGTCTATAACCGCTGCGTGGGAACGCGTTACTGCTCCGACAATTGTCCTTACAAGGTTCGGCGTTTTAATTTCCTGCTGTTCCAGGATTGGGAAACGCCACAGCTGAAGATGATGCGCAATCCCGATGTGAGCGTACGCAGCCGCGGGGTGATGGAAAAATGCACCTACTGCGTACAACGCATCAACCAGCACCGCATCGACGCCGAGCGGGAGGACCGCAAAATTCGGGATGGCGAGTTGCAGACGGCTTGCCAGCAGTCTTGTCCGGCAGGCGCCATCGTTTTTGGCAACCTCAACGACCCCGACAGCCGGGTTTCGCAATTGAAAGCGGGCGCACGAAATTACAGCCTGCTGGCGGATCTGAACACCCGTCCCCGGACGACCTATCTGGCCGATATTCGAAATCCGAATCCGGAACTGGACGCGGAGCACAGCTAGATCATGGCAGAGCCTCTCCAAAACGAGCGTGCACCAGTCATTGAACCGGGCCACACTTTTGGCTCGGTCACAGACAAGATCAGCTCCATTGTGCTGACCCGCCCGACCTCCAACGCCTGGTTTGTGGGATTTGGGCTGATGTTCCTGCTTACCATGATGCTGTTGTTTGCGATGTCGTATCTGTTTGTAAAGGGTGTCGGCATCTGGGGCGTAACCATCCCGATCGGATGGGGATTTGCGATTGTCAACTTTGTCTGGTGGATCGGAATCGGGCATGCTGGCACCCTGATTTCTGCCATCCTGTTGTTGTTGCGGCAGTCGTGGCGCAACTCCATCAACCGCTTTGCCGAGGCCATGACGTTGTTCGCGGTTGCCAGCGCGGGGATTTTCCCGCTGATCCACGTGGGACGCCCCTGGCTTGCCTACTGGCTCTTCCCCTATCCCAACACCATGCGAGTGTGGCCGCAATTCCGCAGTCCACTGGTTTGGGATGTATTCGCGGTGTCGACGTACGCCACGATCTCGGCGTTGTTCTGGTTCATTGGGCTGATTCCCGATCTCGCCACATTGCGCGACCGCTCGGAAGAACGCTGGAAGAAGATTATCTATGGCATGCTGGCCATGGGATGGCGTGGTTCGGCGCGACATTGGCACCGCTATGAGACGGCGTACCTGCTGCTTGCCGGGCTGGCTACGCCTCTGGTGCTCTCCGTGCACACCGTGGTCAGTTTTGATTTTGCCGTGGGCATCGTGCCGGGCTGGCATACCACGATCTTTCCGCCGTACTTCGTCGCGGGCGCGATTTATTCCGGTTTCGCCATGGTGCTGATGTTGGCCATTCCCATCCGCAAGTTTTACAACCTGGAAGACTTCATCACCGAACGCCACCTGCAGAACTCGGCCAAAGTGATGCTGGCCACGGGGCTGATCGTGGCCTATGGGTATGTGGTCGAGGCCTTTATGGGGTGGTATGGCGGCAATCGTTACGATGCCTTCCTGCTCTGGAACCGCCTGCACGGCCCGTACTCGTTTTTCTACTACATGTTGATTGTGTGCAATATCGTGATTCCCCAGGTGCTGTGGATTCCCAAATTGCGGACCAGTCCAATCTGGCTGTTTTTGATTTCCGGAGTCGTGCTGGTGGGCATGTGGCTGGAGCGGTTCATCATCGTTGTGGTCAGCCTGCACCGCGATTTCCTGACTTCTTCCTGGGGCATGTACTACCCCACCCGCTGGGACTGG
>JACXTT010013253.1_pt1 | contig 10875 bp, 9 predicted proteins | sample 9270951 | NCBI WGS metagenome assembly JACXTT01 (sample SAMN15532306, study PRJNA645909) | rock metagenome | isolation source: weathered quartz diorite | place: Puerto Rico | collected 2017-06-21
GTGCAGTGCGCCGGCGCCCGATGCCCCGCTCCAAAACTAACCCGCATCGGCTCCTTGCTCTCTTCCCGCGAGATATACACCACTTCTGTCCCTTCCAATATCGCCAGATGACTCGCTTCCCCGCATTCCCGGGTGAGCTGTTCCAGCGCCGCTACACCAAAGTTCAGGAGTGGTGATTGCTGGTTGAGCTGCTCGCCCAGCTTGGCCACGCGACTCCCCAGCACATACTTTGCGGTGGAAATATCAAACACTGCGTAACCCACCGCTTCCAGCGTGGCCATTAATCGGTGCACCGTGCTCTTGGGGGCCTTGAGCACTCCGCTCAAATCCGTAATTCCCAAACCACCCGGATGGTCTCCCAGCGCATCCAGAATACGCAGCGCCTTGACCAGCGACTTGACAGGTCGCACCGTCTTCCGCGTTGATCGCTTCGCCTTTGGCCTCATTGGAATCCCGCGAGATATCTCTCCTATCGATAGCTAAACAACTCAATTCGCACCCAAGAATTAGATCACTTTCGATGATGATGCCGAGAAAATGGCTTTGGGGATTGACATGTGGACGCCTTTATTTCCGTCAACCAGCTCCGTGATGCTGAGATCCGCGGCAACGCTGGAAAGCATGTAGGCATCGTCACGCGAAAGGTGCTTTTCCTTCATCAAAAAATCAATCATTTCGTGTACCGCCAGTTTCGTCGCTTCATTTAAGTTTTCATGCAGCCCCATGGTGATGAAATGGGTCGGCGTTTCGGCGCGCGGCCAGAGCAAGTGCAAATCTTTGCGCACTACGAATTGAAACGTGCCGATGAGAGAAGTTTCGAGCGCCGTGATATCGACTTCACCGTTGCCCTGTCCAGCGTGGCCATCTCCGGCTTCAAAAAGCGCCCCGGTCGCGTGGACTGGAATGTACAGCGTTGTTCCCATGACCAGGTCCTTATTGTCGAGATTTCCGGCGTGAATCCACGGCGGATTGCTGCTCATGCGCCCTATTCCCGGCGGCGGAGCAACCCCCATGCTTCCAAAGAACGGCCGCAGCGGAATCTCGATGCCCGGTGCAAACCGGGCGATCATGCGCTTTTCATCGAGGGGGATGATCTTGATTCTTGGATAGGGAAACTCGTCCGGCAGGAATCCCGAGCCGGGTCCAAACGCATTATAGGCGTACGGAATAGCGAGCCGGATCGATAGAATTCGCACCTCCAGTACGTCACCGGGGTCCGCCCCCTCGACGTAGACCGGTCCGGTCAGGACATGTCCCCCCGGACCTCTTTCTTTAACCTCCTTGAAAATGTCCCTTAGGGACTGCTCGACTTGTGTCGCGGGTACGCCCGCGCCTTCCAGCTGTTCGGGATCGGAAGTGATCAGTGTTTGGATCTCTACTTTGTCGCCGGACTTCACACGAAGAACGGGAGCAGCCTTGGCGTCGTAATAACCAAAAATGATCGTCTTCGGCGATGGTTTCAGGGAATACGCTGGGGAATTGTCGCCCTGTGCGCCACCTGAACTCGCGAAGAGAATCATCGCAAAGGTGAGGAGAGTTCTTGCGCTAGCGCTGCGTTTGCTCATGGAAATTTACCTCACATTCGATTGCGACGTAAGAACTCCGCCGGAAAGCGGAACAACAGATCATCGGCTAAACCGATTTCCACCTCAACACCCGAATGGAAAACGAAAATTCCTAAAATCGTTCCGGCACCCGAGCAACTGATCCTCACCCGCGTGCCCGAACAAGTAGACGGTTACTAGAAGATGTACTTAAGCCCAAATTGAATGAGCCGCGGCGCCACCGAAGTGGCTCCGATTTGACCAAAGCTTTTGCTCCCGACGGTGAAAACCGTGTTTGGAACCGCAAATTGGGGGTGGTTGAAGGCATTGAAAAACTCTGCACGGAACTGCAGAGACGCTGCCTCATTCAGGCCCCCAACTCTGGTCGACTTTGAAAGCGACATATCGAAGTTCGCTTGATGCGGCCCACGGAAGGCTCCCCTTCCGGTATCGCCATAGCCAGTACCGTCTCCAATTGTTGGAGGAAGGCAAAGTGCTGCAGGATTAAAGTATTTTGTCAGGCGATCTTCGACACCACCGCTCGTCGCCACCTGGGCTTGCCTAAATCCAGAGCAAAGTTGCGCGCGCGAAGTGCCAGCGTTGCCGAAAATAGTTCCACCCGTGGGATCCGTGATTGTAAGCGCCAGGCCACTCTGGAAGGAAGTAACGCCTGAGAATGACCAGCCGCTCAAGATTTTGCGGTCCACGAAGTTCTCCGCCCGCGGATGCGGGAGGTCCCAAAGGTAGGTCAGAACGAATCTGTGGGTGCGATCGAAGTCGGCTGGCCCCCATCGTTGGTGACGATTATTCGGACTGTTGCTGTTGCCATCGCCTCCGAGGAACACGGCGTTGAAACCGACTCCTTCGACGTCAGTGAGCGCCTTGCCATAGGTGTACGCTCCCTGGAACTGCATCCCGTGGCTCATCTCTCTCCTGACAGTTGTTTGCAGCCCGTGGTACATCGAGAACCCGTAAGACTCGATGCTGACCAATCCATTGGCGGCAAAGCCGAGAATCGGTACACGCCGGGAAACATTCGCCAGAGTGTTGTCCGTCACCCCATTCACTGGGTTCGACGGGCTCGCCAGAAGAGCTTCATTCGTGTTCCGAGAAGAAGCGAGTCGAGTGCCTCTCGTACCAACGTAACCAACTTCCAAGAGGGTCTTCGGGAGAAATTGGTATTGCACGTCCAGACTGAACTGCTGGGTCATCGGCGAATCATAGTTTTCCGCCACATAATCATCGGTAAGATTGGAAGTAGGTGTACGCATTGGGAAAGTTGCAGGAGCTGGCGGCGGGTTAAAGGGCACCTGGAATGTCGCCAGAGCATTGCCACTCCCGGCGAGTCCATTGATGCTGACGAACGGCGGAGAAACCACAGTTTGGAGAACCGAGTTGCCGTTTGTGCGAGTGTAGAACACGCCGTAACCGCCGCGCAGGACTAGGTGATCGGAATTCGCTGATGGACGCCAGGCAAAACCGATGCGTGGCCCAACGTTATGGAGCGGAGCGCCATTTCGCGCCAATGTCTTTCCAGAAAGCTTGGTAACGCCATCCGGGATAGCCAGGGGGAAATTAGAGGGAACCACCCAACCTGTTAGGGTCCCGGTCGCCACTTCCGGGTTACTTGCAAGGGCCAGGCTGGGGAAGACGCTGCTCAAACGCCCCTGACCTTCGCTCACGCCGCCGTTGATTTCCCACCGCAATCCGAAGTTGAGCGTGAGGCGCGAGTTCACCTTAAAATCGTCCTGGACGAAACTTGCGTAGTTGGCCGCTCGATATGCTTTGGAGAGGGAACCAGCGATGCCCACGCTCACGAATACGTTACTGACAGAAGTGCCGTTCTGGGCCGCGCTCAAACCCAGGAGGAAATCCGGAAAGGTCAAAAAGTCAAGAATTCCCCGCCGGGGTCCCGGATCGTTGAAATCGAATTGCGCCCGTTCGTACTGGAAACCCGCTCTTAGCGTGTGACGGCCGTGGGTCCACGCAACCTGATCCGAGACCTGATACTGATTTACTGTCGAATCGGAATCGTCATTGAAATTTCCGCCGATGCTGAAGAGCCCGAATACGGCCATCGTCGGCATCTTGGGAAAAGTAGGATCGCCTGGGGTGATCCCCAGGTCGCTATCCTGGATCGTGCTCTCGCTGTGGAGCACACCGGTGTTTCGAGAGAAGTTCACGAGTGCTTCGTTGACGAAGGTGTTTGACAGGAGCGAAGTCAGTTTCAAAGATGCTACATGGTTTCGGAACGAACTCTTCTGGCCAGAGCCCGGCGTGCAGGCCACATTGAAACACTGGCTGAACGGCAGGTCTTGAGGATCGCGGGCATAGAAATAGCGTTCCGCGAGATGATGCTTGCTGGAGATCTCGTAGTCGGTGTTGATCAGGAATTGGTCTTCGCTGAAATGGCCAGGCAAGCTGAATGCAGAGAAGCCTGAACCGTTGGTAATTTTCTGCGGCGTTGGAATCAGGAATGTTCCGTTCGGAATCTTGGTATTGAGAAGCTTCAGCGCAACTGGATTGATATTGGAACCGTCGCAGGCGATCGTAACACCTCCAAATCCGCCGGCCTGTCCGCAGAACTCCTGCCCTAAGGTCGCAGCTGAGCGGTCGTCCGTGAGCGGGGGAAGAAAATTGCTCGAAGAAGAACCTTGGCTCAGCCCATTGACCTGCCGGCTTCCTTGATACGAGCCAAAAATAAAAAGGCGGTCCTTGCGAATCGGGCCGCCAAAACTGCCGCCAAATTGATTCTGCTTCATGACCGCTCGAGGCTGACTGCTTGCGTTCAAGAAAAAGTCATTGGCATCGAGCTTGTCGTTGCGCAAAAACTCAAACAAGGAACCATGAAACTTGTTGGTGCCTGATTTCGTGACCACGTCCACGTTGGCCCCTGCGCCCCGTCCGTACCCTGCATCGTACAAGGTAGTTTGAATCTTAAATTCCTGAATGGCGTCGGGATTTGGAATGGGAATTCCTCCCTGCTGCAGAAAATTCCCGGCGCGCCCGCTGCCGAAATTATTGGCGTCGGAACCATCCATTTGAAAATTGTTACTGGTGTTATTCGATCCGTTGACGTACACATCCTGCGTTCCTTTGCCAAGATCGGCGGCGTTACTCACGTCAGCCACCACTCCGGGAGACATCGTCAAAACCTGGGTGTAGTTGCGCGTCGAGAGTGGAACCTCGGTAAGCGTCTGGCTCTCCACCACCGTTCCGAGCGTGGCGTTCTGCGATTGGAGTAACGGCGCGGCCGCCGTGACCTCTACAGTCTCCTTCGTTTCCCCCAGCACCATCTGCACATTCACCGCACTGACCTCGGTTACAACCACCGACACCTCCGAAGGTACGGCTTTCTTGAATCCCGCCGCCATAAATTCCAATTGGTACTGGCCAGGAGGCAGCAGACTGAACCGGTAATTTCCGCTCGCATCTGTCACAACAGAGCGTTTGGCGCCTGTCCCCTTGTCTGTAGCCGTAACCTGAACCCCAGCAATGAGAGACCCGGAAGGATCGGTTACCGTGCCTGTGATGGCGCCCGTACTGACCGTCTGTCCCGAAACGGCCGGAAGTTGCAAAAATTGGATAATCGCGAGAAAAAATACGAACAACAAAACATACTTCCTACGGCAATTCAATGAACACCTCCACCTTTGAAACTAGGCATGGACCCCTGGCGAGCAGCAACTAAATACACCGCTGTACTTTCGTTGCGCTGTCTTTGCTAACACGCACCTCCGGTGCTGTCAAGAGTTTTTTGTGGAACACAGTTCCGCATTGTAGAACAAGAAGTACATTGGCCCCGGTACGCCCAGCTTGACATCCCGCGCTTCCAGGTTCTCGGTGCCGTCCACTGCGAACTCTCCGACCTCGGGGTCAACCACAACTACATCGAGAGTTGCATCCTCCCGAGGACGCAGCCTCAGCTGGACTTCCTGTTGGTTGACGTGGAATTGGAATCTCACGGCAGCACCTTACCGCCGTAGACTGTTTCGGTCTTCACGTTCCCGGCGTTGTCGCGAGTAGATATGTTTTGGGTGACGACTCGGTCGCCCGAGTAGACGGTGTTCGTGGTGATGACCCCCTCGTTGAGGCGGGCGATCGTGTTGATTTCGCCGATCAGCTCCCCTTGGTTGTTGAAAATCTTCATAGATGCCCTCCGTGTCTTACAAACTACGGGGGCAGACTGGGACGGCGGTTAGACTTTCGGATCGATCTATCCGTTCCTCTGCGCGGGTCGCGAACGAGCAGGCAAGCAAGAATGCGCTTAGCGTAAACGCGATGCTTTTGGGCTAGATTTGAGTATGCTGAGTTGAAATCTATCTCTTCTACTTACGCGGAGTCCGAGATTGCGTATAGAGCCCTTCAAGGTAGCGGTCGCTGAGCAGGTCCTCTCAGATCTTAAGACACGCATTCGGAACACGCGTTGGCCTGATAGCGCACCTGGTGCTCCATGGTCGCAGGGGACGGATCTCGAATGGCTGCGGAATTTGATGGACTATTGGGCCGAGGAATTCGACTGGCGCGCTCAGGAGCAAAGACTCGGGGAACTTACGCAGTTCCGCATCGAGATAGATGGCGTTCGGATCCACTTCGTCCATGCACGAGCGCGAGGCGGTCGTGGGATTCCGCTGATACTAACTCACGGTTGGCCCAGCGCGTTCCTCGAGTACCTTCCGCTCGTGCCACTACTCACGGATCCGGTCCGACACGGCATCGACGGTCCCGCATTCGACCTTGTCATCCCATCGCTACCGGGCTACGGTTTCTCAGAGCGCCCGAGGCGTGCCGGTGTGAATTATCGATATGTGTCGGCACTTTGGCACCGACTCATGACCGAACTCGAATATGAGCGTTATGGGTCTGGCGGCGGCGACTTTGGCGCCGGTGTTGCCACGCTGATGGCACTCGACAGGCCAGATTCAATCATCGGAATCCACCTGACCAACCTGGAGCTTGCCCCTTACATTGGTCCCGGATCGCGGGCGTTATCGCCCGCGGAAAAAGCGTATATCGGGACTTCCGACCTGTGGTGGCAATCTGAAGGCGGCTACAAAGCGATCCAGTCAACAAGACCGCAGACACTCGGGTATTCACTCAACGACTCTCCAGCCGGACTGGCCGCATGGATTGCTGAGAAATGGAGATCTTGGAGTGACTGTCATGGCGATCTCGAAGGGCGCATTCCACGTGATTTCTTGCTGACGCTCCTGACTCTGTACTGGGTCACTGGAACGATTACGAGTTCTATCCTCGATTATTTCGATAACCGCTGGCACGGGATTACGCTTGGACCGGAAGACTTCGTCCGCTCGCCCACTGCCATCGCCAACTTCACGTCTCAATACGCCTTCGAAGGAGATGCACCGCGCGAGTGGGCTGAGCGCCTATATAACATCCAGCGGTGGACACCAATGGAGCGCGGTGGGCATTTCGCACCCATAGAAGAACCAGTGGCTCTCGCTCGCGACATTGCAGCGTTTTTCGCAAGTTTGATTTAGGAGACAAAGGCGAGGTTTGGGGACACGTAGGATAGAGTCAAGGGAAGTCGCTCGAGCAGTTAAGTCAGCTGATGAGATGGTGAAGGAAATGACGGTTCAAAGATTTGATGTCCCGTACTCGGAAGCGGCGGTCGAAGATCTTCGCCAGAGGCTGGTGCGGACGCGGTGGCCGGACCAGATTCCAGGTTCACACTGGGATTACGGGGTAAGTCTCGACTATATGAAAGAGATTTGCCAATACTGGAAGGATGAGTTCGATTGGAAGCGGCAGATTGAGAAAATGTCCGCCTTTCACCACTATCGCTATACGTCGCGAGGTGTAGGTATCCATTTCATCCACGAGCGCGGCAAAGGGGCGGCGCCAATTCCACTGATTCTCACCCATGGGTGGCCGGGTTCCTTTCTGGAAATGCTGAAAGTAATTCCGATGTTGGCTGACCCCGCAAGCTGCGGCGCAAACTCAGCCGACGCGTTTGATGTGATTGTTCCCTCTCTTCCCGGATACGGTTTCTCAGACCGCCCCACTGAATCTGGTGTAAACACATTTCGCATCGCCGACATGTGGATGAAGCTCATGAAGGAGCTGGGCTATGAGCGGCTGGCAGCACAAGGAGGAGACTGGGGTGCGGATGTGACCACCCTTCTGGGGTTGCGCCATCCTGAGCGGGTCATCGGGATTCATCTCAACTCCATCCCACCGTATAAGCCGTATCTGGAGGCCGGCACAGTCCTGTCTGAGGTCGAACAAGCGTTCCTAAATGAGGAGAGTCGCTGGTATGAAGAGAGCGGAGCGTACGACCATATTCAGAAAACCGCTCCACAAACGGTTGCTTACGGCCTAACTGATTCTCCGGCTGGACTGGCAGCTTGGATACTCGAAAAGTTCCGTGACTGGGGGGACTGTGACGGCGACATAGAACGCAGGTTCACCAAGGATGAGCTGTTATGCAACATAACGCTCTACTGGATGACGCAAACCATCCATTCCTCATGCCGGCTCTATTACGAGGATAACCGCACCCCTCTTCACTTCCAGAAAGGTGATTACGTCACAGTCCCGTGCGGGATTGCGCGTTTTCCGAAAAGAGAAGGCCCGTTACCTCCCAAGCGCTGGGTCGAGCGTGGATACAATATCCAGCACTGGGCGGAAATGCCCCGTGGGGGCCACTTCCCAGCGCTCGAAGAGCCAGAACTGTTGGTGGAGGATATCCGCTTGTTTTTCCGAGCTTTACGCTCAGATTGAGGACACTTCTTATGGTCTGGTGATCGGCGTTCCAGACGATAGGGGCTTCCTCTTCCGGGTGAACACAAGTTTATTATGCCGTGCGAATACAAGTATGCCGTATCTCCGCAAGTCACAACCTGAGTTCATCGGTCGTGTCATTTAGCTCGGTGCCAGTGACGGGTTCATCTGAGTAAAGACCAGTTGGAATCTCACCGGCTCGTGCGTCCAGGTACTTCTCGTGGATGACATCGGCGTATGACGTATGCCTTGTCGAAAAGCACATTGGCCCGAAAGACAGCATCTGCCAGGCGGTCATAGCTAAGCGAATATTTTGGACTAAGCCCCGAATTGTTGTCGGAGATTAGCACCGCTCCGCCGTGCTGATATTTGTGGATACCAATGAGAATCTTGCGAAAAGCTGAAATCCAGGAGACGCGCCTACCTTGGGCGGGCGACTCGACTCCAACGAGTTTCCCACTTCTTTAGCGATATCCCACGGAGTTCCAGGCGTTGAGTTTGACAACAGACCACTGTGGGTGTATAGATTTCCGAAACGATTTCTGCGTGCAAAACTGTCACTCAAGGGGCTCTCGCAGGAGGGCTATTTGTGACAAAGTCTTATCTCCTCTTAACAATTCTTGCTGCGCTGACGCTTCCGTGTACTGAAGTGCCTGAGTGGCTGACAAAATGCGACGATCCTTCGAACGATTTTGTCCTGATGACCTCCAAACCAGAGACTGTTTCTTTTCATGTCATTCAGAACGAGCCACTTCCTCAAGTGAGAAGCAGTAGAAGATTTCTAGCGCCACGTGCCAATTCGACCTCTGAGTTGCCATCAGTTACAGGGCAGGAACTGCTAGTCTTTTTTTCCCTCCAGAAGAGATAGGAAAGGTCCACTTCCCTGGATGTTTCGGAACTTGTTCGCCTTTCTGGTCACAGACCAGTCGGGCGGTGGGCATTTGCATTGGGGAGGTCGGTATGAACGCTTCAGGCCAAGTTCAAATCCACGCGGAACGCACAATCGCGGAGCGTTCGCGGCTCTTGTTGGAAATTAATAATGCAATCGTCTCTCATCTCGAGTTAGCTCCTTTATTAAAATCCATCTCGGAATGCCTGCGTCGCGAGTCCTGACAGTTTCGGCAGCTATTTTGGCCACAGTTCCAACGTAATCTCTACGACGTTGTCTGGGTCCTAATGTTGGAATAGCTGGAATATCCGCTCGGGCTGTGGTCGCGGACGCGGTATCGAAATGTCACGAGCACGGGCCACATGGAGTCAATATAGCGGGTGGCACTCCCGCCGGTGGCTGCGATCTCGCTGAAGTTGGTGCAAGTTGACCCAGGGCAACACTCGATGGTAGCTATCGGCGTCAGTCATATGATCTGTCCAACTCAGTTCTACAACGTCATAGCTCCCCCTTTTGAAGGACGTCAGGTTTGTTGGAGCCGGTTCGTTGTTGGTGATAGCCCAGGCTAGGTTGAAAGCGTCCAACTCGCCACCATCGTTCCGCGTGGCTGTCGGTGCCCCGGAGCGACGATTGCGGCCTGCCCAAGCGGCTTGTCTCTATTCTCCCCGTGGCAACGGGAGCATCGTCGCTTCTAAAGGATGTTTTCGGAAGCGTGATCGGGCGGCAAAACTCGGTTTGGCGGGTTTCGGCGCGTCTGCACTCAACAGGGTGCTGATTGACGTCAGCAGAATGGAAGCTTAGGATTTTCGGTAACAAGGGTTCGCATCGGGGAGGGAGCTATGCCTCACTATAATTTTTTCTGTCTCGCCTGCAAGAAAGAGTTCTCGAAAGTCCTGACACTTGCGGAATATGAGAAGGGCGGGATTGTCTGCCCGCACTGCAAAAGCAAGGACGTGGAGCAGCGGTGGGCAGCTTTCTATGCAGTGACCTCGAAGAAAAGTTAGTAAGTTGAGCCTCTGGGATCACATCAACGCTCGAGGTGCACGTAGCTGCTCGCCTTCCGGAAAGATGCTGATCTCAACATCCCCATTGTCGAGCAAGCCAAAGCGGAGAGCACAAAGCTGCGATGATTTCTGGCAGGGGTGCAGGCTCACTCGTTCGCTGCCAATTCTGTCTCTGACTTTGCCTGCGAAATCGGACGCACGTTCCTGCCGACTGCAAAGAAGTAAATGGGGTAGCTAAGCGCGATCAATACCAGAGTGAAAAGCGCATGCTTGAGATCCGAGAGTTTATTGAGGATGCCCAAGTCTACTATGCTGCGTTGGCGGCGGCCGACCACGGTGATCTGAAGCCTCTGCAAGATCTCATCAAAGCCGCCCTTCAGTGAAACTCATTCCTCCAGCAGTTCGTACACCTATACGTGCACATTACTTTCATTCGTGACAACCTATAGGTGCACAACAACTCAAAATCAGTAAACCTAAAAGTGCACTATATCCTTAATTCCAGATTTGGAGGCGCAATCTTTGGGGATCAGCTGGGATACCCTCAGTCCCAGTACCCAGGTTACCGCTTGGCTGACTTCCATGATAGGTCTTTGTCAAGAGGCAAAAAGCCCTCCTGGCGCGCTCGGGAGGAGCGCGGGTGTAAAATCTTTGGCTTCGTCAGCGCGCGTGTTGGCCTCTCGGCCGCGGTTCC
>JACXTT010013254.1_pt1 | contig 10875 bp, 11 predicted proteins | sample 9270951 | NCBI WGS metagenome assembly JACXTT01 (sample SAMN15532306, study PRJNA645909) | rock metagenome | isolation source: weathered quartz diorite | place: Puerto Rico | collected 2017-06-21
TGGAGCTTAATGTAACCAGCGATGAATCCGTTGCCGCGGTACTGGCCAGCATCACCGAGCAGTTCGGTGCGCCGGCAATCCTGGTCAATAATGCCGGTATCACCCGCGATAACCTGATGATGCGGATGAAAGATGACGAGTGGTACGACGTGGTCGATACCAACCTCAACAGCCTGTTCCGCCTGTCCAAGGGCGTTCTGCGCGGCATGACCAAGGCGCGTTGGGGTCGAATCGTCAATATTGGTTCGGTTGTGGGTGCCATGGGCAACGCAGGCCAAGTAAACTACGCGGCAGCCAAGGCCGGCCTGGAAGGTTTCAGCCGTGCATTGGCGCGTGAAGTCGGTTCGCGCTCGATTACGGTAAACTCGGTGGCCCCAGGGTTCATCGACACCGATATGACCCGCGAATTGCCTGAAGCGCAGCGTGAAGCCTTGCTGACGCAGATTCCGCTGGGCCGTCTGGGCCAGGCCCAAGAGATCGCGCAAGTGGTCGCTTTTCTGGCTTCGGACGGTGCGGCTTACGTGACTGGGGCTACAATCCCGGTGAACGGCGGGATGTACATGTAATTCAAATGTGACGGATTGCTTCAAAAAAATGTCATACGAGCTGTCTAAAATCCGTTATAAAGCTGCAACTTATTGAGGGGCAGAGGGCAAAGGGGGGCAAAGGCTGAAGCTTTCGGTTGAAAAGCTGAAAAGCCTTTCTATACACTTACCCACCGGCCAGCTGCCTGAATTTTTCCATTAGGAGTGAAAACAAGGTATGAGCACCATCGAAGAACGCGTCAAGAAAATCGTAGCCGAGCAACTGGGCGTCAAGGAAGATGAAGTGGTCAACACTGCTTCGTTCGTTGAAGACCTGGGTGCCGACTCCCTTGACACCGTTGAGCTTGTGATGGCTCTGGAAGAGGAATTCGAGACCGAAATCCCTGACGAAGAAGCTGAAAAAATCACTACCGTACAAGCCGCTATCGATTACGTTACGACCCATCAGGCGTAATAGTTTGTAATCGTTGCCTGCTGTCATGGAAAAACCGCACTGCCATCACGGCGTGCGGTTTTTTCTTTAGGTGTGAGGCAAAGTGTCGTCAACAGGATAAAGGAGAGTGCTGTGTCGCGTAGACGCGTCGTAGTCACCGGCATGGGGATGCTGTCGCCATTGGGTACCGATGTTCCGAGTACCTGGCAGGGCATTCTGGCTGGCCGCAGTGGCATTGGTCTGATCGAACACACAGACCTTTCTGCCTATACCACCCGTTTTGGCGGCTCGGTAAAAGGCTTCAATGTCGAAGAATACTTGTCGGCCAAAGAAGCCCGCAAACTCGACCTGTTCATTCAATACGGCCTGGCAGCCGGTTTCCAGGCGGTGCGTAACGCCGGCCTCGAGGTTACCGATGCCAACCGTGAGCGCATCGGCGTGGCCATGGGTTCGGGTATTGGCGGTCTGACCAATATCGAGCAAACCTGCCGCACGTTGCACGACCAGGGCCCACGGCGCATTTCGCCGTTCTTCGTGCCCGGTTCGATCATCAATATGATTTCCGGTTTCCTGTCCATCCACCTGGGTGCGCAGGGGCCGAACTATGCCATCGCGACGGCGTGCACCACCGGCACCCATTGCATCGGCATGGCCGCCCGCAACATCGCCTACGATGAAGCCGATGTGATGATTGCCGGCGGTGCCGAAATGGCTGCCTGTGGCCTCGGCATGGGCGGTTTCGGCGCATCCCGCGCGCTGTCCACGCGTAATGACGAGCCGACGCGTGCCAGCCGTCCGTGGGACAAGGGCCGTGACGGCTTCGTGTTGTCCGACGGTGCCGGTGCCCTGGTGCTCGAAGAGCTGGAACACGCCAAGGCCCGTGGCGCGACCATCTATGCCGAACTGATCGGCTTCGGCATGAGTGGTGATGCCTACCACATGACTTCGCCACCCGAGGACGGCGCCGGTGCGGCCCGTTGCATTGCCAACGCGATGCGCGACGCGAAGCTGAACGTGGACCAGGTGCAGTACATCAATGCCCACGGCACCTCGACCCCGGCCGGCGACCTGGCCGAAGCCGAGGCGATCAAGCAGGTGTTCGGCGAGCACGCCTACAAGCTGGCGGTCAGCTCCACCAAGTCGATGACCGGTCACCTGTTGGGCGCCGCCGGTGCCGTCGAGGCGATTTTCAGCGTGCTGGCCATTGCCGAGCAGGTGGCGCCGCCGACCATCAACCTCGACGAGCCCGACGAAGGTTGCGACCTGGATTTCGTACCTCACGAAGCGCGGCGCATGCCCATCGATGTGGTGTTGTCCAACTCCTTCGGTTTTGGCGGTACCAACGGCTCCCTGGTGTTCCGCCGGTTCGCCGAGTGATGGACAGCTGGGTCGACGGTCAGCCGGGCGATGTGTTGTCCATCAAGGACCGTGGCCTGGCCTATGGTGACGGTCTGTTCGAGACCCTCGCCGTGAAAGCCGGCCAGCCGGTGCTGCTGGAGCGGCACCTGCAGCGCCTGGCTGAAGGCTGTCGGCGCCTGGGCATCGTGGCGGATCACGGGTTGGTTCGCCGCGAGTTGCTCGCCTACAGCGCCGCATTGGGCGAGGGCGTGCTCAAGCTGATCCTCACTCGCGGCGACAGCCAGCGTGGCTACGCGGTGTCGGCGGATGCTTCGGCGCGGCGCATCCTGCAAGGGAGTCCGCCGCCCAGTTATCCACAGGCGTACCAGCAGCAAGGTATTCGTCTTTTTCCCTGTGCGACGCGTTTGTCCGAGCAGCCCTTGCTGGCCGGGCTCAAGCATCTCAATCGCCTGGAGCAGGTCCTGGCTCGTGCTGAATGGCGGGATGCCGAACATGCCGAAGGCCTGATGCTCGATGTCTCGGGGCGGGTGATCGAAGGCGTGTTCAGCAATCTGTTCCTGGTGCATCGGGGTGTGCTTTTCACCGCCGATCTGAGTCGTTGCGGCGTGGCGGGGGTGATGCGCGCGCAACTGTTGGAAGAGGCGAAAGCGCTGGCGATCCCTGTCGATATTTCCGACATCAGTCTGGAGCAACTCCGGCAAGCTGATGAAGTCTTTCTCTGTAACAGCGTCTATGGCGTCTGGCCTGTCCGGGCTTTTGCCGACCTGAGCTGGTCGGTTGGCCCGCTCACCCGTAAACTGCAAAGTATTGCCCGCGCGCTATTGGAAGTTTGAATTGAGACGTAAATTCTTGCTGCTGCTGCAAGCCGTTCTGGTGCTGGGCGGTTTGCTGCTGGGCGGTTCTGCCTGGAAACTGCATTCGGCGCTGGAGCAACCCCTCAACCTGACGCAGGAACAACTGCTGGACGTACCGGCCGGCGCGACACCGAGCGGTACCTTCAATCGCCTCGAGTCCGACGGCTTGCTCAAGGACGCTTTCTGGTTGCGCCTCTACTGGCGCTTCAATCTGGCTGGCGTGCAGTTCCACAGCGGCGAATACCGACTCGCGCCGGGCATGGACGTGCGTGCGTTGCTGGCCCTGTGGCAGCGTGGTGAAGTCGTGCAGTACAGCCTGACCCTGGTCGAAGGCTGGAATTTCCGCCAGGTGCGCAGCGCCCTGGCCAAGAATGAAAAGCTCCAGCAGACCCTGACCGGCCTGAGTGACAGCGAGGTCATGACCAAGCTGGGGCACAAGGACGTGTTCGCCGAAGGCCGTTTCTTCCCGGACACCTATCGCTTCGTGCGTGGCATGACCGACGCCGAGCTGCTGGAGAAGGCCTACGACCGCCTGGACAATGTCCTGGCCCAGGAGTGGCAGAAACGTTCCGCCGATGCGCCTTACACCGAGCCTTACCAGGCCCTGATCATGGCCTCGCTGGTGGAAAAGGAAACCGGCGTGCCCCAGGAGCGTGGCCTGATCGCCGGGGTGTTTGTCCGGCGGATACAGCAGGGCATGCTGTTGCAGACCGACCCGACGGTGATCTACGGCCTGGGCGAGCGCTATACCGGCAAGCTCACCCGCGCCCACCTGCGTGAAGCAACGCCCTACAATACTTATGTGAACGCCGGCCTGCCGCCGACTCCGATTGCCATGGTCGGGCGCGAGGCGATCCACGCCGCGTTGAACCCGGTGCCGGGCAACAGCCTGTACTTTGTCGCGCGCGGCGACGGTAGTCATGTTTTCTCCGACGACCTGGACTCGCATAACAACGCCGTGCGCGAGTTCCAGCTCAAGCGTCGGGCCGACTACCGCTCCAGCCCCGCGCCGACGGCGGCTGCACCGGCTCCGGCGGCTGCATCCGCACCTGGTCTGGCGACGGCCCCGGTGCAGAGCCCGGCTCCCGGCGCGCCCGAGACGGCGCCCGCACCCGCCGCCGCACCTGTGCCTGCGCCGGCTGTCGAACCTGTACCCGCGGCACCGGCGTCAACCGACGCTGAGGCGAAAGACTCGCAATGACCCTGATTAAGGACCGCCCGTGACTGGCTTGTTTATCACCCTGGAAGGCCCGGAAGGCGCCGGCAAAAGCACCAACCGCGACTACCTGGCCGAGTGCCTGCGAGCGCGCGGCATCGATGTGCTGCTGACCCGCGAGCCCGGTGGCACGCCGCTGGCCGAGCGGATCCGCGAACTGCTGCTGGCGACCAGCGATGAAGCCATGTGTGCCGACACCGAGCTGCTGCTGGTCTTCGCCGCGCGGGCCCAGCATCTGGCCACGGTGATCCGCCCGGCCCTGGCCCGTGGCGAGGTGGTGCTGTGTGACCGTTTTACCCAATCGCTGTATTCTTTCTCCCTTTCGTGTAAACAACCACTATTCCTCCTAAAATCCTCCCATCTTCCCTCAGACCCCAGTCTCTCAAGCGATTTCAGAGCTTTCTAGTCGTTCCTCAGCCCCCGAAATTCCTCCGATTCCGCAATTATGTAAACAAAGTGATCTTTCACCCTCACGCCATCCAAAATGTAAACGTGTTTTCGCGAGTTTCCTCGTTTTTCACTCTCCGTTTTATCCTGAAATGTAAACATGTTCTCCAAAGTGGCCCTCTATCCTTCCTAAGCGGCTGTTTAAGCGCCCCTGTGCACGTCTGAGGGCGTTCAACGTATCTCAACCCCGGCGACACGTGCCACGCGTTCGTATAGGAGCGTGTAGCCCTGGCCCGGTTTGTACGTTTTTTGGATGTATCGCTTTGGGAGGGGGGAGGGGGGGGAAGCGTGGAGCACGCTTTTCCGGCCAAGGGATACTCTGTGGCGGACTCCCGCTGAAGGCGGGTCACGTACATTTGTGGATGCGCACTTTGTGCGAGAGGCGATTCGATGGGAGATTCGACCAAGTGGTATTGCGATTGTGGAGCTTCTCCAGCTTAAGTCGTTTAACGGCATATTTGAGCCCATCCTTCAACGCCTGGGGGCTTTGCCTCAACGAGGGATTTAAGGCAGGCGGCTTACTAATTAGAGGAACCGGGAGGGTCGAATCTAGCCCGACACGCCCACTGAAGACGATCTCGGGACTGCCCATCGAGAATCGCCTAGGGGTCTATTCAGGCTGAACCAGTCATGCCAATATGCCATCACGTCAATCACATCAGATGTGGCAGCATTCATGAGCACTATCGTCTTACGATCTTGGCGGCGCCTCCGAGATCAACCTGTATTGCGCTACGCGATGCTGGTTTTTATCCCATTATTCGCCCGCCCGCTCCATTTTTCTAAGGCTCCAGACCGACCTGTTTACACTCGGTTGAAGGGCTTAATGACGTTACCAATGTTTGTTGGCGCGCTTTGGAAATCCACCACAATTTCGATGTACCAGTGGATGGGAAAACGAGAAAGCGAACACTTGGGAAACGGGATAACCCAGAGTGACGTTTGGAATCATTTGCACAGCACCCAAGGCTGGGTTGGGCTGGGGGCCCTTGCGGCCGCAATCTTAAGTATCTATGCAATTGCTGCTTTGCGTTGGGGCTACCACGCGGGAGCTGCTTCTGTGTGTAGGAAGCTGGGATTTAGCTGCGCACCGATCTCCTTTCTGTACTTCGTGGTCACCACGGCTGCCTGGGGATTGTGGGTGGGGCTGATGGTCAAAGGGATCGACTACAGCATTTGGTTTTCAAATGGCGATCTTTCTGGTTACTTCAGCGCATTAACCTCCGAGCACCCATACCGAGCCTTGGGATTAATTATTTTTATTGGGGCGGCAACACACCGGGCATCTATCAATAGTAGTCACGGTATGGCAGCAGTGTATGCGAACTCTAAATTTCTGGCGTTTATGGTGGGTATTTTGCCTGTTATTCTGCTTCTTGGGCTCGTCTATGTTTATGAAGCGCTCGTTTTGTCTTGAGTGTGTCTCAGCTTTTATCCGATGATTTTCCTCGTTGTCTATGGGGCGAGAGTCGAGTGTGGTAGTGATGTGTTACTTATATAAATTTTGAAGTAGGAAGGCTTATGAGTACCGTTGCAAAAGGAGATGCGTTTGAAGAAGAGACCTTCTTAGTTCTCAAAGAAGAGCTGGAGGCAGGTCGCCTCGGAGTTTCTCCTTCGTCAGGGAGGATTTTTAAGAGAAAAGGGTATTATTCGAAAGATCGCGAGAAAGATATCATAGTTGATATTTCAATTGAGGTCTGGCTGCCCGGTGCAGATAACTATTCTATGCTTTGGGTTTGTGAGTGTAAGGATTATGGTCGTAGTGTTCCAGTTGATGATGTGGAAGAATTTAAGTCAAAGCTAGATCAAATAGCTGGAAAAAATATTAAAGGGGTTGTTGCTACAAGAAATGCTTTTCAGGATGGCGCGATTACATATGCGAGGAACCAGGGGTTAGGTTTGGTTCGCATTATGCCGGAGGATCAAGTTTCTTGGTTTGTTTACTGCATTATGTCCGGTTCGGCGCCGGTTCAAAATAAGCTCAATCCTCGTGAATTCAGAGTGGCTTTGTCCAATGAGAGTTATCAAGCCAAAGAGCGGAGCTTCTATTCAGCATATGATGGTTATATTTTTGGAAGTTGGGTAGGCTTGATAAGGCACTCTCTCAGTGGCAGCGTCTAACAAATGAAAAGGCACAGGTTGTCCGCCTGATGCAGCGTGCAAGCCTCATACGCAATATGGCTGCCTATTCCACTCCATGTTCATTGTTCATGGCGTGGAATAGGGGAAGTGTTGGTGCCAATTCGGTTTCTCTTTCATCGTGCTTACGAAGTGATCAATAACTGCTTTTGCCGCAATGTGGGGAGCGGGTGCAAGAATAATGGCCTTCCATACAGTGTCTATCTCGGCACCTGATGATCGACGGTCTTCTGTTTTCATATGAATTATGCGATCACGAGCATTTTTTAAGGTTTTATATCCATGCCAGCATCTCCCACCTTTTGGTGAGGTGCAGCTCAAGATTTCCGGCAGAACATTTGTTAGCTTTTCGTCTAGCGTTGTATGGCGTTCAATCGTTTGTTTGCTAGCAGCCTCTAATACGATGTCACTTCTGTGGTGGCGTGCATAAAAGTAGTCTGAAGGTATAGTCTCGTTAACAAATGCCTCAAGTGCCGTGAAGGCCAAAACAATCGATTCAATCATTTTTTCAATATAGTCGAACGCCTCCTCGTCAGACGGGAAATTGACATCAGTATGCATAGTTTTATCAATACCGCTCCGGTCGCGAATTTTGCGTGCAGAAATGAACGCCAAAGCAGATGAATTGAGTAGCAATGCCGAGGCATTTGGTAGCGGGATAGTAAGCTGCTTTCTTTTAGTTAAAGAAATGATAGAAGATATTGTGATACGTGTACCCTTAGGTGACAAAACTCCGGACCAAGGCGATACCCAATCCTCTGCCAAATACGTGAATGTTTGTAGTCTCCAATCATTGGCGGCTTGGCTATTTGCAGCGGGAACTGGCTTCATGGGATACCTGCCTGGAATTGTGATGGGTGCATTTTAGTCGAAGATGAACGCATGAATTGTAAACGTATCATCCTAGTTTGCGCTATCTAGGCGCGCTGATTAAAAATTGTTTATTTCTATAAAAAATAAAGCATTGAATTTATTATTGGCTAACCGCCTTGTATTCGAGCGGTAGGCTAAATGTTTCTTGTAAATACTCGATGTACGAAATTTCCTCCTCAGTCGCCACCGCAGAGCCGACGATAACCAATTTTGCGGCGCGTTGATGACCAGGCCAGTAAGAGTATTCCATTATCTGTCCAAGTGCCTGTCGAATGCAGGCTCTGGCAGTAGATGCCGTCTTAATTTCGTAAAACCAATAGCTTTCACCCTGTTTTACTACCAAATCTATACTTAAGCCGTTTGCGTATATTTCAGTGCCAACATTATCTTCTCCGTATAAAGCTGACAGTTCTATATAGAGGTTGCTTTGATAATCGTTATGTCTCAGTCGAATGTCTAGTTCTTTTTGGGTGAGTAGACCTGATGTTTGCGATTGTTTTTTTGTACAGCCCACGCTAAATCTAAAATCGTATGGCTTGTTTTCAAAAGCTATCTCAGGAAGGTCTCCCTCTGTGAATAAATAGATTGGAAGTAGTTGGTCAAGAATTTCCAGTATCTGGTCATAGTCGATAGCGCTCTTTTCTGACCTCGCACCAAGGAATATAAAAACACCTTCTTTCACTCGTTCCTGAGGAATGGAGGAAGGCATATATTCTGAGCTTCGGACATCATTTTCGTAATGCCACATACGCAAGTCAGAAAAGTTTTCGCAGAACTCGTTTAGGTACTCATTAAACCGCGCTATCTTGGGAACAAGCACATCGATGTTAGGAAGCGATTGGCTGCACTCTAGGGAAAAGGCGACACCGTACCTTACGAACTCCCCCTCAATACCGATGTTAAACTGAAGCTCTTTCCGTCCCCCATAGTGCCACCCCCAATTTTCAAAAACAGTTCTTTGATCGAACAATTGGCTGGAGGGAACCCTTGATAAATTATTGATTTTTTTTCGAATGTTTTGTAATTTTCCGACTTTATATGATTTTGACTTTTTGTTGATTTCTGTTGCTACTTGTGCTAAGAAATTCATCGAGAGAACTCCTTTGCTTGATTGGTGTGGCGTGGGTCAGTTCTTATTCATGGTAGGCAATAATCCAATCGCCTAGGGTAAAATCATAATCCTCCCATTCCTTTTCCCTGTTCTCTCTCAGAAAACTGCCAATTTCTTTTGGCTCCAAATCAAACAGTTAAGCCCCTCGCGCTCCATAGCGTAGCGGATTCGTCGAGCTACTGTAATAAGGGGCTAAAATCGCGAAGGGTGTGAACAGTCCTCAAATGCCCCGATGAGGGGCTTGATGCGAAACCTGTGTATACGGTGCTCATATGGTCATTTTAAGTCCTAGCGAATAGTCTGAGCAGAAGCCAGTTCACTTTCATAGCTGGCATTCACGTGTCGACTTTCAAATCCTTACCGTGGCAGACAGCCTCACGCACATGAATGGAAAATTTGCATGGGCGAGATAGCTAGGCATTGATGGCGTATTGATGTCTCGCGCATTTTTATCTAGAATAGTCGGCGTTTCCAAACCGAACGCCCTAGAGGGAACGAATGAAAAGGATTGCTTGGATTGCCGCCGTTCTTACATCCATTACAAGCAATTGCATGGCAGCGACAGTCAGCGATGGAGGCAGCCTATTTGAAAATTGTGATCTTGCTATCGGGGCGATGAACGACAAAGACCCTAAAGACCGCAATGAAGCCTATCAAATGGGGTTATGTTTGGGTGTTGTTGAGGGAGTAGTTGGCACAATGGTGTTAGAGGATGATGCCAATCCAAGATCACACAATATATGCCCGCCTGCTGGCGGTATTAGGAACGACCAAGCAATTAAAGTCGTCATGAGTTACCTATTCGGCCATCCAGAAAAAGCTAACGAAAGACAAGTATCCATAATTCACCAAGCTATTAAAAAGGCTTATCCTTGTAAGAAATGAGGGAGTCGATCCCGCCGCTAGAAGGCGGAACTTTCTCAGCATCTCAATTGAAATGCCGCGCTAGCCATGATGGTAGGTAAATGATTCAACCTGTAAATGGCTTGAATCCAGCAGGGAAGCTGCACAAATGAAGAGGATTATGATTGGCGCTGCCATAATATTATTAGCAAGTATCTCTATGACCCTAGGAAGTATCGCAGTGTTGTACACTTCAACCCGAACCTCCTCTGGGTACGCACAATGACCTCAATCTATTTCTTCTGGCTCGTACTGCTCGCGTTAATCGGATTGCGAGTGCTTGAACCACACCTGCCATTGTCACGCTCTCAGAAGTATGGGGTCCCGAAGCTATTTCTTCTTAAATGTATAGCGGCAGGGGGGCAGGTCTCATTGAAAGCTACGGTCATCTTGACACCAGTTCTCATCGCGGCAGCTGCAATTACGTTGCGAGGTGGTGACATTGAATTGCTGTCAAATCCGATAGTCAAAGAATATGGTTGGCTAACTCTAGTAGTGACAGCGGTGCTACTCCTGAGCTTTTTGTTCGCGCCATTATTTACCAAGCGCCGCAGTCGAAAATCCGCCACATCTCGCTGATAGGTGTGGGCCGTACCACACGGGCTGATAAGCCACCGATGAGCAACGATATGCACCGAGCGGGGCTTGTACGCTTAGTCATCTGAGGTTGGGGCATCGGAAAGAACGAGGCGTCGGCTACGGCCAAACTGAGACGCGATTTTGCTGAAAGCCTGTTGAAACCGCTCTTCAGCCGCATTTCTCTCATCCAGAGACGCCGCTCGCCAACGAGCCATCCATGCGTTTCTGCTCTCGCTAGCCTCAGCTTGTTTCTGAGCTTTCAACTGGACCTGCTCCTCGAAGCTCGGCTTTAGCCCAGATCCCGCCGTTACGCCGTTATCCGTACTGTCAGTCATAGCCTTGGCCCCTCCGCTTACCCTGATCGAGATTCTAGCCAAAATCGCGCTCCACTTGACCACCCGTTTGTATTCGACCTG
>JACXTT010013255.1_pt1 | contig 10874 bp, 11 predicted proteins | sample 9270951 | NCBI WGS metagenome assembly JACXTT01 (sample SAMN15532306, study PRJNA645909) | rock metagenome | isolation source: weathered quartz diorite | place: Puerto Rico | collected 2017-06-21
CGGCGCGACCAGCCTCGCCCCGCGAGCCGTCGCCGCCGGCGCCCCGCCGAGCTCGGCTAGCTTCCGACGGTCTTCTCGATGCTGCCGAGGTGTTCCGTGATGTGGTTGATCAGGACGTTCTCGACGATCTGCTGAGTCGTCATCGCCGGCACTCCGGTCAAGACGACCCCGCTCCGGTCGAGCTCCGCGTCGGAGAGGCTCCGCACGGTGGCGGCCGCCGTGGCCGCGCCCTTCTGGTGCAGGGCTACTGTCTCAGCCTTGGTGCAGTTCGCGAAATCCCGGGCATGTTTCGCGTTGCTCTCGTGGAGCATGTCCATGGTGAAGTGCGGCATCGCCTGGCCGGACGCGATGGTTTTCACGATGCCCGTGATCGGCTCGTGCGCGCCCGCCATGTGATGCGCGGTCACGCCGACCGTCCACTTCTCGGCGGCAGTCACCTTCTTCCAGTCGGCGTCCGAGAGCTTGCCGAAGAGGGCGGTCGCCTCGGCGGCTTTGGCTTCGAACTGCTTGGCCAGCGATTCGGCACGTGCGCTCATGGAGCACCTCCGGGGTTGGGGTTCGCGACGCCCGAAGTATACATGAGGCTGCAAGGCGGCCTACACTCGCGGGGGACCCCGCGAATGGCTCGTTCACCGCTTCTGAGCTGTGAGGCGATCGGCAAGGCCCACGGCGCCCGGCTCCTGTTCGACGCGCTCTCGTTCGCGCTCTTCGAGGGAGACCAGGTCGGGCTCGTGGGCCCGAACGGCGCCGGCAAGTCGACGCTGCTCCGCATCCTGGCCGGGATCGAGCCGCCCGACCGCGGGCGGCGCTCGCTCCGCAGCGGGATCCGGGTCGGCTACGTGCCCCAGGACCCGGTCTTTCCCGCCGGAGGAACCGTCGAGGAGATCGTGGGCGCGGCGCTCCCCGCACTGGACGACGGAGACCGCCCGGGCCGCATCGCGCACGCGCTCGGCCGCGCCGGCTTCGCGAACGGCCGCGCCGACGACGCGACGCTCTCCGGCGGCTGGCTGAAGCGGCTCGCGATCGCGCGCGAGCTGGCGAGCGATCCCGACATCCTGCTGATGGACGAGCCCACCAATCATCTCGACGTCGAGGGCATTCTCTGGCTGGAGGCGCTCCTGGCGAGCCGGGCCCGAGCATGCCTGGTGGTCAGCCACGATCGCTACTTCCTCGAGCACCTGGCCACGCGCATGCTCGAGCTGAGCCGCGCGTACCCCTCCGGCCTCTTCGAGACCGACGGGCGGTACAGCGAGTTCCTCGCCCGGCGCGACGAGTTCCTCACGGGGCAGGCCGCCTACGAGGAGGCGCTGGCCAATACCGTGCGGCGCGAGATCGAGTGGCTGAGGCAAGGCGCCAAGGCGCGCTCGACCAAGGCGAAGGGCCGCATCAAGGAAGCGGGCCGATTGATGAACGAGCTGGAGGAGGCCCGCGCGCGCTCCGTCACGCGTACGGCGGGCATCGACTTCACGCCGTCCGGGCGGCGCACGCGGCGCCTGCTGGTCGCGCGGGATCTCGCCAAGTCTCTTGGCGGTCGTCTACTCATCCGCGGTCTCGACCTCGTCGTCACGCCGGGAACGCGCGTCGGCCTCATGGGCCCAAACGGCAGCGGCAAGACCACGCTGCTCCATCTGCTGGCCGGCACGCTCCCTCCCGACGCGGGGGCGATCGAGCGAGCCGAGGATCTGCGGCTGGTGCGCTTCGAGCAGGAGCGCGGCGGGCTCGATCCGGAGCAGCCGCTGCGCCGGGCGCTCGCGCCCGATGGCGACACCGTCCACTTCCAGGGGCGCAGCCTCCACGTCGCGGCCTGGGCCAAGCGTTTCCTGTTCTCGCCGGAGCAGCTCGAGGTGCCGGTCGGCCGCCTCTCGGGCGGCGAGCAGGCGCGGATCCACATCGCGCGACTCATGCAGGTGCCGGCCGACCTCCTGCTCCTCGACGAGCCGACCAACGACCTGGACATCCCCACCCTCGCCGTGCTCGAGGAGAGCCTGGCCACCTTCGAGGGCGGCCTGGTGCTGGTCACCCACGACCGCCTCATGCTGGACCGCCTCGCCACGGTCGTCGTGGCCCTCGACGGAGAGGGCGGAGCCGAGACGTTCGCGGACTACGGGCAGTGGGAGCAGGCCCGGCGCGCGCGGGTGAGCGAGCGCGCACCCGCGCCGCCGGCCGCCCCCCGCGGGGGAGAGGGAGAGCGCCGCCGGCCGAAGCGGCGAGGATACCTGGAGCAGCGCGAGTGGGATGGCATGGAGGCGGCCATCCTCGAGGCGGAGGCCGCGGCCGAGGCGTGCCAGCGGGCGGCCGAGGATCCGACCATCGCTTCGGATGCCGACGCCCTCCGCGCGCGCTACGCGGAGCTCGAGGCGGCGCGGGCCGAGGTGGACCGGCTCTATGCTCGGTGGTCCGAGCTCGAGGCCAAGGAGGATCCGGGCGGCCCGGCTTGACCCCCATTGACAGGGATCCAGCATACTGGATACTCTGTCCAGCATGAAGGACGGCGCCGGCCCGGACATCAACCAGCGCATCGCGGCCCGCGTGCGGGGGCTGCGGAGCGCGAGCGGCCTGTCGCTCGAGGCGGTGGCGCAGCGCAGCGGTGTGAGCCGCTCGATGATCTCGCTGATCGAGCGGGGAGAGAGCAGCGCGACCGCGGTGGTGCTGGAAAAGCTCGCGGCGAGCCTCGGCGTGGCGCTGGCCGGTCTGTTCGAGGACACGCAGGCGCCGGCCAGCCCGCTGGCCAAGCGCAAGGCGCAGCCGCGGTGGCGTGATCCCGCCTCCGGCTACCTGCGCCGCAACCTCTCGCCGCCGGGCTTCGCGGCGCCGCTGCAGCTCGTCGAGGTGGAGTTCCCGCCGGGGGCCCGCGTGGCCTACGAGTCCGGAGCTCGTGAGGTGCCGATCCACCAGCAGATCTGGATGCTCGAGGGCACCATCGAGCTCCGCGTGGGCGACGAGCAGTTTCACCTCGAGGCCGGCGACTGCCTCGCCATGCAGCTCGACCGTCCGACCGGCTTCCGCAATCCTGGCCGGAAGCGGGCCCGCTACCTCGTCGCGATCCTGAGCGACGCGATCACTCCCCTGAGGAGACCATGAGCCACCCCGCCGTCACGATTCGCCGCTCGCGGCCGGCCGAGGCCGCGGCGCACGTGCCCGCCCTCGCGCAAGTGCTGATCGCCTGCGTCGAGGGCGGCGCCTCGGTCAGCTTCATGCTCCCGCTCACCCAGGACCGTGCGGAGGCGTTCTGGCGTGGCGTGACCGACGGCGCGGCGCGGGGCGACCGGGTGCTGCTGGTCGCCGAGGACGGAGCCGGGGCGATCGTGGGCACCGTGCAGGTGGTGTTCTCGATGCCCGAGAACCAGCCGCACCGCGGAGAGATCGCCAAGCTGCTGGTGCATCCGCGTGTGCGCCGGCAGGGCATCGCGGCCGCGCTCATGGACGCCGCCGACGAGGCCGCGCGCGCCGCGGGGAAGACGCTGCTCGTGCTCGACACCGTCACCGGCGGTGACGCCGAGCGCCTCTACCCGCGCCTGGGGTGGCAGCGCTGCGGCGTCATCCCGGACTATGCGCTCTGGCCGCGCGGCGGCTTCTGCAGCACGACGGTCTTCTACAAGCACCTGCCTGCGTGAGCGCTGCCGGTGGGTGGGCGCGAGACCGCGCGGGCTATGGACGGAACGCGGGCACGACCTCGTGCGCGAAGCGGGTGAGCTGCTCGATCATGAGATCCCGTGGCGTACCGATCGCCCAGCCGATCATGACGTGATCGAGCCCCGGGTAGCGCCGCTCCACATCCTTCAGATACGTCACGATGTCGGCCGACGGCCCGCAGAGCCAGGACCGGTTGCGCACGCCGTTCTCGAGCGTGGCCGACGTCGGGGACTGCGGCTGGCGGGCGGCCACGGCGCGCGCGTGCTCCTCGCTGTAGCGCAGCATCCCGAGCGGCGCCATCACCTTGGCGTGCTCCTCGAAGTACGGCCGCGCGCGCTCGATGGCGCGCTCCACCGTGTCGTCGATGCACATGCGAAAGCCCAGGATCAGATCCTCGCCTAGGGCCCGCGTCCGCCCGTGTCGGTGCGCGGCCTCCTGGTGGTCGCGGATCCAGCGCTGGACCAGCTCCTCGGCGGTGGCGGAAATGATGCCCTTGATGCCGTGGCGGGCCATGAACTCGAGGCCGCGGGCGCCGCCACTCACGATCGGCTGCCAGACCTCGACCGGCCGCCGCAACGGGCGCGGCACCAGCGTGATCTCCCGCAGCGCGTAGGCGCGGTAGGGCACGTCCGGTGGAATCGTGTAGTGCTTGCCGCGGTGGGAGAAGGACTCTTCGCGGAAGGCCTTCAGGATGACCTCCACCTGCTCCTCGAACAGCTCGCGGTTGGCCTCGGCGTCCAGCATCGGGTTGCCGAACGTCTCCACCTCGCGCGTGTGGTACCCGCGTCCCACGCCGAACACCACGCGGCCCCCGGTCAGGATGTCCGCGACGGCGTAGTCCTCGGCCAGCCGCAGCGGGTGCCACGTGGGCACCACGTTGAACGCACAACCGATCTTCACTCGATTGGTCCGACGGGCCAGGTCCACCGCCAGCATCGGGATGCTCGGGATGCACTCGTAGCCCTCGTGCTGGAAGTGGTGCTCGGCGAGCCACAGCGTCTCGTAGCCCAGGGTGTCGGTGGCGCGGGCCAGCGCGGCGGCGGTCTCGAAGGCCTCGACCAGCCGCTCGTTCGGATACCGGCGGTCGTCGGCGGGAGTGCCGGCGAGCCCGCAGCGATCGAGCTCGATGTGGCCGACGTAGAGGGTCGAGAACCGGGTGATCAACGCGGACGGGGCGCGGGCTACACCGGGAGCGAGGTCTTCCGCAGCCCGAGCGGCAGGGCGATCTTGTAGTAGGAGCCGAGGAAGCCCTCCCACCACTGGCGGCGGCCGCCGCCCTTGGCCACCTCGACGAAGAGCTGCAGGCTCTCGTCCTGCCATTGCTGGATGACGTCGAGGTTCGCTGGATCGTCCTCGATCAGGGCCTTGACGAGCGAGCGCGCGTAGCTGATGTGGCGTGTCTCGTCGCGCACTCGCGCCCGATGGTTGACCGCGCTCAAGAGATCACCCCGCGCCTCGGCACCATCCGCGAGCACCGCGAAGGTGCCCGGGCCCGCCGCGCCCTCGGCCACGAAGTTGGCCTTGACCAGGATCTCGAACGGGTCGTCCAACTCGAGCACGTGGCGGAAGAAGCGGCACGTGGTCCCGGGCTGCTCCCACGCGGGAAGCCAGTCGCGCTCGGGGATGCGGGCCCGCGTGAAGACGTCGCGATCCATCTCGAGGTGCCGCTGCTCGTCGGCGAGCTGGAAGAGACAACACTTCTTCAGCTCCTCGAACGGCGCGTGCGCGGCTGCGGTGGCCACGTAGTGGGTGGCCGCTTCCTCCGGCCAATAGTTGTTGGCGAACTGCTCGACGGCGCGCTCCAGGTAGCCGGGCTTCACCCCGCTGAAGTCCAGCGCCGCGGGCGGCAGGGCGTCGCGCTCGGCCAGGTAGCGCTCGCGCTCGCGAGCCTGGAGCGCGATGTAGCGCTCCCAGGAGAGGTTGGAGGGATCCTTGAAGCGGCTCGGGTCATTCAGCGTGACTCGTCTGCGCGCCATCGCGGGCCTCCTGGGTGCGGTACCGGTCACCGTGGGTAGGGTAGGCCGGTCGCGCGCACGAGTCAACGAGCCGGCCGGAACATTCGGGTAGTATGGGCCCTGTCGATGGAACAGATCAGGGGCGGCGTGAGGTGGGTACGCGGGGCGGCATTTGGGATCATGATGCTGGCCGTGCCGGCCGTCGCCGGGCCACCACCGATCGTTCCGTATCCGAAGGACTACAAGACGAGCCTGGTGAAGTATGCGGTGGTGGACCGCGTGGACGGGCTGTCGCGGGACCTCTACGTGTCGCCCGACGCGATCGACGCGCTGAAGCGCGACCCCCGCCTCCACGAGTTTCCCGCCGGCGTCCTGTTCGCCCTCGACGTCCACAGCGCAAAGGTGACGGGCCGTGACAAGACCGGCGCGCCGGTCTTCGAGGCCTCGCGCGACGGCCGCCTGGTGCCCAGCACGGACGAGCGCACCCTGCACCTGATGCAGAAGATCCAGCCGGGGTTCGGCAGCCAGAACTGGGCGTTCGGCGGCTTCGATCCGGTCACCGCCGAGCCCTTGAAGCTCGAGCTGCCGGGCGACTGCCTCCTGTGTCACCAGGCCGCGGTGGTGCGGGACATGGCGTTCTCCCTGAGCCTGCTCAAAACCTTCATCGCGACCGGGACCGTGCAGTATCGCTTCTGCCGGCAACCCGGCCGGCAGGTGTGCGCGTTTTGAGCCCGACCGCCGGCGGTCCGTACGACGTCGTCGTCATCGGCGCCGGGCTTTCCGGCATGTACCAGCTCCATCGCCTGCGCTAGCTGGGCCTGAGCGTACGGGTGTTCGAGGCCGGCACGGACGTGGGCGGGACGTGGTACTGGAACCGCTACCCCGGCGCGCGCTTCGATTCCGAGAGCTGGACCTACGGCTACTCCTTCTCCGACGAGCTGCTCCGCGAATGGGAGTGGAGCGAGCACTTCGCGGCCCAGCCCGAGACGCTCCGCTACTGCAACTTCGTCGCCGACAAGCTCGACCTGCGCCGCGACATCGAGTTCAACAGCCGGATCCGGGCCGCGGTCTATGACGAGGCAGCGGGGCAGTGGGAGATCGAGATCGAGGACGGGCGCCGCGCGCGGACCCGCTGGCTGATCACCGCGATCGGGCCGCTCTCGGCCCCGACCATGCCGAGTATTCCCGGCGTCGAGAGCTTCCGAGGCGAGGCCTACCACACCGGCACCTGGCCGCACCGGCCGGTGAGCTTCGCGGGCAAGCGCGTCGGCGTGATCGGCACCGGCGCGACCGGGGTGCAGGCCATCACCGAGATCGCCAAGACGGTCGGGCACCTCACGGTGTTCCAGCGCACGCCGAACTGGTGCGCGCCGCTCCACAACAGCCCGATCGACGCGGCCACCCAGGCCCGCATCAAGGCCACGTACCGGGAGATCTTCGCGATCTGCCGCGACTCGTTCGGCTGCTTCATCCACCAGGCCGACCCGCGCAACGCGCTCGAGGTGAGCCCCGAGGCGCGCGAGGCCTTCTACGAGAAGCTCTACCGCGAGCCCGGCTTCGGCATCTGGATGGGAAACTTCCGCGACATCCTGATCGATCGCGATGCCAACGCCACCATCACCGAGTTCATGCGCCGCAAGATTCGCGAGCGGGTGCGCGACCCGAAGGTGGCGGAGACGCTGATCCCGAAGAACCACGGCTTCGGCACCCGGCGCGTTCCCCTGGAGAGCGGCTACTACGAGGTGTTCAACCGGCCGAACGTGCTCCTGGTGGACCTGCGCGAGACGCCGATCGAGCGGATCACGCCGGCGGGCGTCAAGACCACCGCGGCCGAGCACGCCCTGGACATGATCGTCTACGCGACCGGGTTCGACGCGATCACGGGAGCGTTCGACCGCATCGAGTTCCGCGGCCGTGATGGCCGCCGCTTGAAGGACAAGTGGGCGGACGGGCCGCGCACCTATCTCGGTCTCCAGATCGAGGGCTTCCCCAACCTGTTCACGCTGGTGGGGCCGCACAACGCGGCCACGTTCTGCAACATCCCCCGCTGCATCGAGCAGAACGTCGAGTGGGTGACCGCGCTCATCCGCCGCATGCGGGAGCAGGGGCACACCCGCGTGGAGGCGACCGCCGAGGCGGAGCGCGACTGGACCCAGCACGTGCTGGACACCGGGCGGCGGATGCTGTTCACCCAGGTCGACTCCTGGATGATGGGCATCAATTCGAATCTACCCGGCAAGCAGAAGCGCACCTTCGTGGTGTACGCTGGCGGCGCCCCGAAGTACCGGGAGCGCTGTGACGAGGTCGCGACCGGCGGGTACGTGGGGTTCACCTTCCAGTGAGAGGAGGGGCGCGATGAAGCGGAGGATCGTGGCGGGAGTGGCGGGGATCAGCATGCTGGCGCTGGCGACCACGGGGTGCGGAACGATGACCGGAGCGGCGGTAGGGGCGGGCGCGGGCGCGGCGGTCGGGGCCGGCACCGGCTACGGGGCGGGCAAGGGCGCGCTCATCGGCACGGGCGTCGGCGCGGCGGCCGGGGCCATATACGACATCACCAAGAAATAGGAGGCGCCGATGCCCAAGGCGACGAGTCTGGTGGTCGGGCTCCTGTTGCTGATGCCGTGGGGCAGTGCCCTCGCGCAGGGAAAGGCCAACTGCAGCGGGGGCAAGATGAGCACCCCGCAGAAGGTCGTCGGCGAGGTCGTGAAGGTGGACGCGGGTCTGGACAAGATCACGGTGAAGGAGACCAACGGCACCGTGCACGAGTTCCACGTCTCGAAGGACACCCTGCGCGACTACAAGGCGGGCGACCACATCGAGGCCACCCTGCGCGAAGCCCCGAAGTGCTGAGTGGTGCTACCTGGTCGACGGCGCCTTGTGCAGGCGGCCGTCCTTCATGATCACCCGCAGGGCGGCCCGATTCTGGAGGCGCTGGATGTCGCCGAGCGGGTCGCCGTCGACCAGGAGCAGATCGGCCAGGTAGCCGGCCTTCACCATCCCCAGCTCGTCGCCGCGCCCCATGATCTCGCCGCCCAGGCGCGTGGCGGCGACGAGCGTCTCGGTCGGCGAGAAGCCGAGCAGGTCGACGAAGAGCGCGAGGTCGCGCGCGTACGTCCCGTGTGGATTCCAGGCGAAGCCGTAGTCGCCGCCGGGTAACACGCGGATGCCGCGCTTGCGCATCTGCCCCATCGTATCCACCGAGATCTCGAGCTCGTTGAGGATGCCGAGCGTGCGAGCCTTCTCGGGTGTCATGCCCCACTCGCTCGCCGCATAGCAGGCCTGGTAGGTGAGCCCGAGGGCCGGCACCACGAAGCACCAGTCGCGATTGGCCTCGAGCAGGTCGAGCGCTTCCTCGTCGGCGAAGTTGGCGTGATAGATGATGCCGAGGCCGTGCCGGAGGCACATCTTGACCGACTCCGCGCTGCGGGCGTGCGCGCACACGCGCACCGCGCCGGCCCGGGCGATCTCCATGGCCGCCTCCACCTCGGCGTCGGTCATCACCGCGCGCTGCGAGCGGCTGTGGCGCGGACCGGTGTCGCCCGAGATGTTCACCTTGAGGAGATCGGTGCCTTCGCGCACCAGCAGCCGGCAGGCGCGGCGGATCGCGTCGGGCCCGTCCGCGACCCAGGCGAAAGTCGGAGTCTCGTAGTAGGGCAAGTGGAGGGCGTTGTCGTCGCCGAGGCCGCCGGTGACCGTGATCTCCGGGCCGTTGGCGAGGTAGCGCGGCCCCGGGATGTGCCCGGCCTCGATCTCGTTACGGATCACGATGTCCAGGCGTGGCTTGGCCGAGGCCCCGGACAGCACGCTCGTGTAGCCGCAATCGAGTATGGTGCGAGCGTTGCGCATGGTCACGAGCACGTGCTCTTCCGGGGGCAGGCGCGTGAACGCCGCGTTCGAGGCCGCGTCGGGGTAGCTCACGTGGCCGTGCGGCTCCACGAGCCCGGGCATCACGGTGGCGCCGGTCCCGTCGATCACGCGCGCGCCGTCGCGCGGTAGCCCGCCGCCCGGCTGGACCGCGGCGATCCGCTGCCCCTCCACCATCACGTCGCCGGCGTATGGCGCGGCCCCGCTCCCGTCGAAGATGCTCGTGTTGGCGATCAGCGTCCTGCCCATGGTCCCCTCCTCGGGGAACGCGCTTTCTTCCAGCCCTCGTGCCGGCACTCTAGCAGACCAGGCCACGGCCCGGAGCCCTCATATTGTCACGCGGCCCCCGTCGACCGGGTGTAAGGTCGTGCCGCCGCGCATTCACATTTCTGCGCCGGCCGGGGAGCTACTTTGAGACACCTCCTGGGTGAGACTGCCATCGCGCTGCTGCTGGCCGGCATCCTATCGGGCTGTTACTCGCCGGCCCAACAAGAGGCTCTGCAGCGAGCCTGGGATGCGGGAGAAGCCCAACGGGCACAAGATTGCCAGCGGCACGGCTTCCGATATGTGGCCGGCGTCTGCCACACCCCCGGCGGCGGTCCATGAACCGACGCGGGTTCCTTGCCGTGCTGACCGGCGGACTCGCCTCCGGATCCTTACGTCGAGGCGTTTCGCTCCAGGCTCCACGAGCTCGGCTACGTCGAGCGGAAGACTGTCCCGGATCCATTCGAAAGGAGAGCAGGCCATGCGCTACGGGGTCGTGTTCCCGCAGATCGAGTTCGGCAACGATGTCCAGGCCATCCGCGATTACGCGCAGACCGCGGAGGGGCTGGGCTACGACTACCTGCTGGTCTACGACCACGTGCTCGGCGCGCACCCCGACCGGACGCCGAAGCTGACCGGCCCCTACACCCACGAGAATCCCTTCCACGAGCCGATGGTCTTCTTCGGCTTCCTCGCCGCGGTCACCAGCCGGCTCGAGCTGGTGACCGGCATTCTCATCCTCCCGCAACGGCAGACCGCGCTGGTGGCCAAGCAGACCGCCGAGGTCGACGTGCTGAGCGGCGGTCGGCTGCGTCTCGGCATCGGGATCGGCTGGAACTACGTCGAGTACGACTCGCTCGGAGAGAACTTCAAGAACCGGGGCCGGCGCGCCGAGGAGCAGATCGAGGTGCTTCGCAAGCTGTGGACGCAACCGCTGGTCACCCACAAGAGCGCCCACCACGCCATCGACAACGCCGGGCTCAACCCGCTGCCGATCCAGCGACCGATCCCGATCTGGTTCGGTGGCGCCGCGGAGCCTGTGCTCGAGCGCGCCGCGCGCATCGGCGACGGCTGGATGCCGGCGGGCCGGCCGCCCGACGATCGCGTGAAGGCCCACATCGAACGGCTGGAGCGCCACCTGGCCGCCGCCGGCCGGGA
>JACXTT010013256.1_pt1 | contig 10874 bp, 8 predicted proteins | sample 9270951 | NCBI WGS metagenome assembly JACXTT01 (sample SAMN15532306, study PRJNA645909) | rock metagenome | isolation source: weathered quartz diorite | place: Puerto Rico | collected 2017-06-21
CAACACCCCATCAGCGGCCGGTTCAACATCGACGGCGAGGTTAGGCCTCTTTGGGATCTCACCATGGGCGGCGGACGATCGCTGGCCGGGCGTCTGCGGGCCTCTGGGACCCTGGCCGGAACGTTAGACAATCCGCGCGCGATCGGCGCGGCCACGCTCGCCGACGGCCGCTTCCAGGACACCGACACGGGCTTGCGGCTCGAGGGCGTGACGCTCGCCGCGAGCTTGAACGCCGACGCCATTGATGTGAGCACGTTGACGGCGAAGGACAGCGGCCATGGCGTGCTCAACGGCTCAGGGCGCGTTAATCTGGCCCGCGACGGCGCCTCCGACTTTCGGCTCGACCTGCGGGGCTTTCGCCTCATCGACAATGATGTCGGCCAGGCGACCGCCACCGGCCAGATCGCAGTCAATCGCGCTGCCGACGGCAAGGTGCGCCTCAGCGGCGAGCTCAATGTCGACCACGCCCAGTTGGCGCCCAATCCGCCGGTGCCCTCCGGGGTCGTGCCGATGGACGTCGTCGAGTTGCACAAACCCATCGATATCGACGAGCCGCTGCCCGCGCCCGCCGCGCGCGAGGCGCCCGTGGACCTCAACATTCGAATGAAAGCCGCCGGCGGCGTGTTCATTAAGGGGAGGGGCCTCAATGTCGAGCTGTCCCTCGACGCCTTGGTCGGGGGATCGACCGCCGATCCGCGGCTCTCCGGCGTCGCGCATGTGATCCGCGGCGACTATGATTTCGCCGGACGCCGGTTTCAGTTTGATGACCGCAGCTTCGTCACCTTGGGCTCGACGCCAGAGACGATCCGCCTTGATCTGACCGCGACGCGCGAGGATCCGACGCTCACCGCGGTGATCAAGATCACGGGGACCGCGGCCAAGCCGATCGTCGCCTTGTCCTCGACGCCGGTCCTGCCCAGGGACGAGGTGCTCAGTCAGGTGCTGTTCGGGACCTCGACGGCTCAGCTCAACGGGCTGCAGGCGGCGCAACTGGCGTCAGCGCTGTCTGGCCTTGCGGGCGGCGGCGGTTTCGACGTCATCGGCGGACTGCGCAACCTTGCGCACCTCGACCGGCTCGCCGTCAGCGGGGATGTCGCAACGGGAACTTCGGTTTCCGGCGGTAAATATCTATCGGATAAAGTTTATCTGGAATTGTCAGGTGGGGGGCGCGAGGGCCCTGGCGCGCAGGTCGAATGGCGCGTGCGCCGACACCTCGCGATCATTTCAAAGGTGACCAGCCAAGGCGACTCGCAAATCTCGGTGCGCTGGCGCCGGAACTAGACAGCGATGGGATTGGGTTCGAAACGAACATCGTCGTGCTGGACGACCCCGATCGGAATGTCGTCTGCGCCGGCGAGGCTGGCGTAGATGGGTCCGAAATCCTGCAAGGTGGCCTCGAGAAGAGCGCGCAGCGATGGAATGACGAAATACGTCGGCTGAAGATCATCGATCTTGTAGGGGGTGCGCATCAGGCGTTCGAGCTTGAACCCGAGCCGCCGCGGCGCGCGATCCTCCAGGGCATAGAGGGTCTCGGTCTTCGATGACACGATGCCGGCGCCGTAGATGCGAAGGCCCGACGGCGTATCCATCAGGCCGAACTCCACCGTGTGCCAGTACAGGCGCGCGAGGTGATGCAATTGCGCGAAGCGGCCCGCCCGCAGCCCGCCCTCGCCATAGGCTTGCATGTAGTCGGCGAACACCGGGTCCGTGAGCATGGGCGCGTGGCCAAAGACATCGTGAAAGACGTCAGGCTCCTGCAGATAATCGAGCTGCTCGGCTTTGCGGATGAACCGTCCGGCGGGGAAACGTCGATGGGCGAGGTGGTTGAAAAACACCGGGTCGGGCACAAGCCCCGGCACGGCTACGATGGTCCAGCCGGTGAGCGCGGCAAGGTCCGCGTTCAGTCGCGCGAAATCGGGAATTCCGCCTCGATGCAGATTGAGCGTATCAAGGCCGCGCAAAAAGGCGTCACAAGCCCGCCCGGGCAGGATCGCCGACTGGCGCTCATAAAGGGTGTCCCACACCCGATGCTCGTCCGCTCCGTAGGACAACCAGGCCTGATCGACGGTCCAGTCTGTGTTTGGCGCATTTATCGGCGGCATTATGCACCACCCATTTGGAAATTATCGACCCGCGCGTGTCGCGATCTCGCCAATTCGAGGCAAAGCATTTCGCCAAGCGGGCCTTCGCTCAATGCGTAATGCGCGGCCGCAAATGATAACGACCGGGCTTGAAGTCGTCGAAGATCAGCGCCGTATGCGGGTGGCCGACCGGCTGGTCGGTTTCATCGGGCAGGAGGTTTTGCTCCGAGACATAGGCGACATAGCTCGATTGCTCGTTCTCGGCGAGCAGATGGTAGAACGGCTGGTCCTTGCGCGGACGGACCTCCGGCGGGATCGCCTCCCACCAGGCGTCGGTGTTGGCGAACACCGGATCGACGTCGAAAATCACGCCACGGAAGGGGAAGATCCGGTGCTTGACCACTTGGCCGATGGCGAACTTGGCGACTCGCGCGCTCATAGTCTCGATTGATGCCATCCGGGTTCTGAACGAAGGCTGAACCTACAACCTTCCTGCGGGCCGACAAGAGACCCTCGCCTTTCCCATCGTCAATGACCTTGCTAAGGGTCGCGAAGCGCTCCGGCGCGGCATGTCGCCGCAATGAGCGATTTTTGATCGCGCGGATGCATTTATGGGCGAAGTCTCTACCGCGCCGATCCGCCAGGGCGGGCGGCTCCCGTCGCGGGACGGGCCGCCGGTTTTCGCCGCCCTGGATCTGGGCACCAACAATTGTCGCCTGTTGATCGCGACGCCATCGGCGCGCGGCTTTCGAATCGTCGATTCGTTTTCCCGCATCGTCAGGCTCGGAGAGGGCCTGAACGCCAGCGGGCGGCTCGGCGAGCCGGCCATGGAGCGGGCGATCGGCGCCTTGCGCGCCTGCGCCGACAAGATCGCCCGACATGGCCAGGTCAGGGTGCGCGCCGTGGCCACACAGGCCTGCCGCTCGGCGGATAATGGGCCCGAGTTCGTCGATCGGGTCGCGGCGCGCACCGGCCTTCGGCTGAGCATCATTCCCCCGCTCGAGGAGGCCCAGCTGTCCGTCGCCGGGTGCCTGGATCTGCTCGACCGCACCGCCAAGGCGGCCCTGGTGCTGGACGTCGGCGGCGGATCGACGGAGCTTTCTTGGATCGATCTCTCCGCGCCTGGGCTCGATGTCGCCCCGCGCCGGCTTGCCCATTGGCGCCTGCCGATCCGCGCTTGGCATTCGGCGCCGATCGGGGTCGTGAGTCTCGCGGAGCGCTTTTCCAGGGAGACGCAACAAACGCAGGCCGGCTACCGCGCGATGATCGAGTCCGTGAAGGCGGAATTGGCGATCGTCTCCCGCGCCGAGCCGATGCGCCCCCTGTTCGACGCGGGCGAGGCCCATATGGTCGGAACCTCCGGCGCGATCACAAGTCTGGCAGGGCTTCACCTGGGTCTCGCGCGCTATGACCGCGCACGCGTCGATGGGCTTTGGATGTCCAGGGCGGACTGCGAGGCGGTGGCCGGCCGGCTGGTCGATCTGACCGTGCCGCAACGAGCGGCGCTTCCATGCATCGGGCCCGATCGCGCCGACCTCGTCCTGGCCGGCGCGGCCATCTTGCAGGCAGTGCAGGAGCTCTGGCCGTGCGAGCGTGTGCGCGTCGCCGATCGCGGTCTTCGCGAGGGCCTGTTGCTCTCCATGATGTCGGAGCGGCAGCGCCGACGTCCTCGCGGACGCCGCCGGGGCGCCGAGCGGAGTTCCCTGGCATGACGCCGCCGCGCAAACGCATGGTGCGAGCACCCACCGGCGGAACGGAGGGCGGCCGCGCCGTCGCCAAGCGTCTGAAAACTGCCAAGGACCGCACGGCGTCATCGCAGGCTTGGCTGGAGCGGCAGATCAACGATCCGTTCGTGGCCGAGGCTCGGGCCAAGGGCTATCGCTCGCGCGCGGCGTTCAAGCTCAGCGAAATCGATGACCGCTTCGGCGTCATCGCCCGCGGTGCGCGGGTTATCGATCTGGGATGCGCGCCGGGCGGGTGGACGCAAATCTGCGTCCAGCGCGGCGCCGCCGTCGTGATCGGGGTCGACCTCCTTGACATGGAGCCCGTGCCCGGCGCGACGATTCTCGTCGGCGATTTCACGGAGCCGGCCTGCGGCGCGCGTCTCATCGCCCATCTCGGCGGGGCGCCCGATGTCATCCTCTCGGACATGGCGCCCAACACCACCGGTCACCGCAAGACCGATCACCTGCGCATCGTCGGGCTGATCGAGATCGCCGTCGAATTCGCATTGGCGAACCTTCGCCCGGGCGGAACGTTTGTCGCCAAGGCGTTCCAGGGCGGGGAGACCGCGCCGGTGCTCGCGTCGCTCAAGGCGCATTTTCAGGGGGTGCGCCATATCAAGCCCAAGGCCAGTCGCGCCGAGAGCTCGGAGCTTTATCTGCTGGCAACGGGGTTCAAGGGCCGGGGCTGACGGTGATCGCCGTCCTGGGTCGCCGCCCGCGCCGTGCGGTTCGCGCATCAATCGGGGTTTGCCCTCTACGCGGCCGCCGACTATATCCGGCCCGCAAAACGGAGAGTCTCATGGAGATTCGTGAAGGTCTGACCTTCGACGATGTTTTGCTCGAACCCGGTCCGTCCGACGTCATGCCCACTCAGGCCGACACCCGGACGCGGTTCACCCGTGAGATCAGCCTGAATATACCGCTGGTGTCGGCGGCGATGGACACGGTCACCGACAGCCGTCTGGCCATCGCCATGGCCCAGGCGGGGGGCATGGGCGTCATCCACCGCAATTTCTCTGTCGATGAACACGCCGACCACGTGCGGGAGGTCAAGCGCTACGAAAGCGGCATGGTGATCAACCCGCTCACCGTGCACCCTGATACAACGTTGAAGGAAATCCGCGCTATCAAGGCCAGCCGGCACATTTCCGGCTTCCCGGTCGTCGAGCGCGGGAGCGGCAAGCTGGTGGGCATTCTCACCAACCGCGACATGCGCTTCGAGCACTCCGACCGCGCCACGGCCGCCTCGCTCATGACGCGCGAAAACCTCGTGACGGTGCGCGAAGGCGTCAGCCAGGCCAAGGCGCGCGATCTGCTGCGCCGGCACAAGATCGAGCGGCTGATCGTCGTCGACGACGACTATCGCGCGGTGGGGTTGATCACCGTCAAGGATATGGAAAAGGCCGAGGCCTATCCGCTCGCCGCCAAGGATTCCAAGGGGCGACTCCTGGTCGGCGCGGCCTCGACGGTCGGCGACGCAGGGTTCGAACGCTCGCTGGCCCTGATCGACGCCGGCGTCGACGTGGTGGTGATTGACACCGCGCATGGTCACTCGAGCCAGGTGGCCACGGCGGTCAAGCGCCTCGCGCGCCAGAGCAATCGGGTGCAGATCATCGCCGGCAACGTCGCCACCTACGACGGCGCGCGGTCCCTGATCGATGCGGGGGCCGACGCGGTGAAAGTCGGCATCGGGCCGGGCTCGATTTGCACCACGCGGGTCGTCAGCGGCGTGGGCGTGCCCCAGTTCACCGCCATCGCCGAGGCGGTCCGCGCCGCGAAGGACGCCGGCGTGCCGATTATTGCCGACGGGGGCATTCGCTATTCCGGCGATCTGGCCAAGGCGATCGGGGTGGGGGCGTCGAGCGCGATGATGGGCTCGATGTTTGCCGGAACCGACGAGGCGCCCGGAGAGGTGTTCCTCTATCAGGGTCGGACCTACAAATCCTATCGCGGCATGGGCTCGCTCGGCGCCATGGCCAGGGGTTCGGCCGACCGCTATTTCCAGAAGGAGGTGTCCGACGCCCTCAAGCTGGTGCCCGAGGGGATCGAGGGCCAGACGCCGTACAAAGGCCCGATCGCGCCGGTGATCCACCAATTGGTCGGTGGCTTGCGCGCGGCCATGGGCTATGTCGGCGCCGCCGATATCGCCGATTTTCAGCGCCGGGCGCGGTTCGTCAGGATCACCGGCGCCGGCCACCGCGAAAGCCACGTGCACGACGTCATGATCACGCGCGAGGCGCCCAACTACCCCAGCGCGGCTTGACGCCGTGCGCGATGGCGGGCGGATCGCCGCGGCGCTCGCCGTCCTCGCGGACATGGAGGCCCGTCACAAGCCCGCGCGGCTGGCGTTGAAGGCCTGGGCGGACGGCGCACGGTACGCCGGCGCCAAGGATCGCGCCTTCGTTTCGGGACTGGCGCTCGACGTGCTGCGGCGCCGTCGCTCGCTCTCCTGGCGCATGGGCGCGGACACCGACCGGGCGAGGGTTATAGGCGCGCTCGGCCTTGACTGGGCCTGGCCGATGACGCGGATCGGCGAGGCCATGGCCGATGATCATGGACCGGGCGCGCTGACCGAGGCTGAGATTCGCAGGCTGGCGGCGCCGATCGAATTGGGAGCGGCGCCGGACGCGGTGCGTGGCGACTATCCCGACTGGCTCGAGACGCCCATGACCCGCGTTTTCGGTGAACTGCGCGCTCGCGAAGGGGAAGCCCTTGGCGCCCGCGCACCGGTGGATCTGCGCGTCAACACGCTCAAAACGACCCAGGAGCGGGCACTCAAGGCCCTGGAGCCCTTTGCGCCGCAGGCCTTGCCGCGCCTGGCCGGCGCCCTTCGCATCCCCCCTCCCGTCGCCAGCGAGCGAGGGGCCCCGATCGAGGCGGCCCCGGAATTCGAGCGGGGCTGGTTTGAGGTCCAGGATCTCGGCTCGCAGATTGCCGCGTCGCGCGCGGGTGAGATCAAGGGCTGCCAGGTGCTCGATTTCTGCGCCGGCGGCGGTGGAAAGACCCTCAGTCTCGCCGCGGCGATGGGAAACTCCGGCCAGCTCTACGCCTACGATTCCGATGCGCGGCGCCTGACCGACACCGTGCGGCGGAGCCGGCGCGCCGGGGTGCGCAATCTTCAGGTACGCTCGCCGCTGCATGCCGACGCGCTTGCGGGCCTGGAGGGCGGCATGGATGTCGTCTTTGTCGACGCCCCCTGCACGGGGTCCGGAACCTGGCGGCGCCATCCTGACGCCAAATGGCGCCTGACGCCGGCGCAACTGACGCGGCGCATCGCCGAACAGGACGCCGTGCTGGACGCGGCGCGGCCTTATGTGAAGCTCGGCGGACGCCTGATCTATGTCACCTGTTCCCTGTTCGCCGAGGAGAACGAGGACCGGGTCGCGGCGTTTCTGGCGAAGTCGGAGGGCTTCGGCGAGCACGAGCCGCCGATCCGTCTGACGCCGCGCGCAGACGCCTGCGATGGATTCTTCATCGCGACTTTGACGCGCAAACGCTGAGACGCCCAAGGCCGGTCGCTGCGCGGCGTTGCACAATGGGCGCTTCATCACTAGTATAGACGGTCATCTCCCCAATCCCCATAGCGAGAGTTCATGGCCCGCGTCACCGTCGAGGACTGCGTTCAGCGCGTTCCCAACCGTTTCAATCTGATCCTCCTGGCCGCCAATCGGGCCCGCGCCATCGCGGCGGGCGGGCCGCTGACCATCGACCGCGATAACGACAAGAACCCGGTTGTCGCCCTGCGCGAGATTGCCGAGGACACCGTCGATCCGGCGGATGTTCGTGAAGCCCTGATCGGCTCTCTGCAGCGCGTCGACGAGCATTCCGAGGCCGAGGAAGAGGCCGAAACCCTGGCGCTCCTGTCCGATTCCAGTCACGCCCAGATGAGCGAACAGGATCTCATCCGAGCGTTGCAGAGCGATCGTGACGGCGGGCAGGAGGAGCGCTACTGAGCCTCGCGGGCGTTCAGGATCACCCGAAAAGCCACGGAGCCCCGCGCGGCGCCGGCGGCTTGCTATCGTCGGCGTCCAAAGCTGCCCCGCCGGCTCGAAAATTTCTCCGGCAATACGAGCTTGTCGATCGCATTCGGGCCTACGATCCGAGTGTCGACGAGGCTCTGATCGATCGGGCCTATGTCTATGCCGTGCGGATGCACGGCTCGCAGAAGCGCGCGTCGGGTGATCCCTATTTCGCCCACCCGATTGAGGTGGCGGGCATCCTCACCGACTATCGACTGGACACCGCGACCATCGTCACCGCGCTCCTGCACGATGTGATCGAGGACACCGACGTCACCCGCGCGGACATAGACCGCCTGTTCGGCGAGGAGATCGGCGAACTGGTCGAGGGGGTGACGAAACTGTCTCGCCTGGAGACCACCGCCGACCACAAGCGTCAGGCGGAGAACCTGCGCAAATTCATTCTCGCGGTGTCCAAGGACGTGCGCGTGCTGCTGGTCAAGCTCGCCGACCGTCTGCACAACATGCGGACCCTGCAGTACATCAAGAGCGCGGCCAAGCGCGAGCGGATCGCGCGCGAGACCCTCGACATCTACGCTCCGCTGGCGCGTTCGATCGGTTGCCACCGAATATGCTCGGAGTTGGAGGAGCTGGCGTTTTCCCACCTCAACCCGGTGGCTCGCGACGCCATCCTGCGGCGGCTGGATTCGCTGCGCGTGGGTCAGGGCGGCGCCATGACCGTGGCGAGCGAGGAGATTGCCCGGGAGTTGCAAGCGGCCGGCGTTCCCGCGCGGGTCATCGGGCGGGAGAAGAACGCCTATTCGATTTGGCGTAAATTACAGAGAAAATCGATTGGATTTGCTCAACTTTCGGACATTTATGCCTTTCGCGTGATCGTCGGGACGGAGGCTGAATGCTACCATGCGCTGGGCGTGATCCATCGCGCCTGGTCGGCGGTGCCGGGCCGGTTCAAGGATTTCATCTCCACTCCGAAGCAGAACAACTACCGCTCGCTGCACACCACGGTCGTCGGGCCGCGCGCCATGCGCATCGAAATGCAAATCCGCACCGAGGCCATGGACAATGTGGCCGAACAGGGCGTCGCCGCGCATTGGCGCTACAAGAACGAGACCTACGGTTTCGATCCCGAAGCCGCCGCCGCCGCCGGGGCGGCCGACCCGCTGGCCAATCTGCGCCAACTCGTGCAGGTGCTCGATCAAGGGGGCGATGCGGAGGATCTGCTCGAGCACGCCAAGCTCGAGATGTTCCTCGACCAGGTGTTCGTGTTCACGCCCAAGGGCAAGCTGATCACCTTGCCGTCGGGCGCCATGCCGCTCGATTTCGCCTACGCCGTGCATAGCGATGTCGGCGACACCTGCCTTGGCGTGAAAATCAACGGCGAGCTGCGCCCCTTGCGCACGGTCCTGGCCAATGGCGACGTCGTGGAGGTCGTGCGCGGGGTCAAGGTGCAGGCGCCGGCCGATTGGCGCAGCCTCACGGTGACCGGGCGAGCGCGGTCGGCGATCCGCCGCCATATCCGCCAATCCGAGCGGGAGGAGTTCGCCCGGCTGGGCAAGACGGCGCTCGATCACCTCTTTGAGCGGGCCGCCAAGCAACGCGCGGCGGTTTCGCTGCGCCCGGCGCTCGATCGTTTCGCGGCGACCAGCGAAGCGGAGTTGTTCGAGGCGGTCGGTCGGGGCCGCATTCTGCCGACGCAGGTTCTTGAAGCCGTGTTTCCCGGTCTTGCCGAGACCGATGCGCTGGCGGCGGTGGCGCGCCCGCGCATCGATGCCAGGGCCGCGCCGCTCTATGTTCGCGGCGGCGGCGTCGCGCCTAACACCTCTCTGCGCATTTCCGATTGTTGCACGCCGGTGCCGGGCGATCGAATCGTCGGCATCGTCCAGCCGGACGAGAGCCTCGCCATCCACACCATCGATTGCGCCGAATTGGCGAAATATGAGGATCAGGAGGGCCTGTGGCGCGACGTCCATTGGACGAGCGAGGCGGAAACCGGCACCCTGTCGAACGCGAAACTGAACGCGACCATCCGCGACGATCCGGGCGTTCTGGGGCAGGCGTGCGGCATCATCGGCGAGGCGGGCGGCAATATCACCGGCGTCAACATGCGGCAGCGGCACGCCAGCTTCTTCGACGTTGTGTTCGACATCGAGGTCAAGGACGCCAAGCATCTTACCCATATCGCCGCGGCCCTGCGGGCCTGCCCGAGCGTCGAAACCGTCGAGCGGGCGCAGGGCTAGCGCCCCGCCGAGCCGTTTTCCGCGACCGCCATCCGCGCTATCGATCCAGCATGACCGTTGAGACCCACCAGACCCATGCCGCGCCGCGCCCCCTGCGGTTGGGAGTCAACATCGATCACGTCGCCACCATCCGCAACGCGCGTGGCGAGGGCTATCCCGATCCCGCCCGCGCGGCCGAGGTCGCGCTCATGGCCGGCGCCGACGGCATCACGGCCCATCTGCGGGAGGATCGCCGGCACATCTCTGACGCCGATATTGAGGCTCTGGCGGCGCTCGCCCGCCGACGGGGCCGGCCGCTCAACCTCGAAATGGCCGTCACACCCGAGATGGAGGCGATCGCCCTCAAGCACCGGCCACACGCGGCCTGTCTGGTTCCCGAGCATCGCATGGAGATCACCACCGAGGGCGGTCTGGACGTCGCCGGACAGCACAATCGGGTGGCGCCGCTGGTTTCGGCGCTGAAGGCGGCTGGCGTACGCGTCTCGCTCTTCATCGAGGCTGAAGCCGCACAGATCGAAGCCGCCCGGGCGGTCGGCGCCCATGTGGTCGAACTCCATACCGGCGCCTATTGCCTGGCGGTGCGCGAGCGGCGCGGCGAGGCGCCGGCGTTGCTTGCCGCGCTCCGCCACGGCGCAGCGCGGGCGCACGCCTTGGGTCTGGAGGTGCACGCCGGGCATGGCATCGACTATGAGACCGTCGGCTCGGTGGCGGCGATCGACGAGATCGCCGAGCTCAATATCGGGCCTTTCCTGATCGGCGAGGCGATCTTCACCGGTCTGGGTCCCCCCATTCCCCGCCTGCGCCCCCTTATGGATTCCGCCCGGGGCCAAATTCCCCCCATACTCCCCCCCC
>JACXTT010013257.1_pt1 | contig 10873 bp, 10 predicted proteins | sample 9270951 | NCBI WGS metagenome assembly JACXTT01 (sample SAMN15532306, study PRJNA645909) | rock metagenome | isolation source: weathered quartz diorite | place: Puerto Rico | collected 2017-06-21
GGCTTGTAGATCTGCAGGCCCGGGTTGGTCAGCAGGCCGTAGCGGTAGAAACGCTCGATGTCATTGCCCTTGAACGTGCTGCCATCGCCCCAGATATTGACGCCATCTTCCTTCATCGCAGCGACCAGCATGGTGCCGGTGACGGCGCGCCCGATCGGGGTGGTATTGAAGTAGGTGATGCCGGCGGTCGAAATGTGGAAGGCACCGCACTGCAGCGCGGCAATACCTTCGGCAACGAGCTGCGTACGGCAGTCGACCAGGCGGGCTGCCTCGGCGCCGTAGGCCTTGGCACGGCGCGGGATGTCGTCGTAGTCGGGTTCGTCCGGCTGGCCCAGGTTGGCGGTGTAGGCGTAGGGGATGGCGCCCTTCTGGCGCATCCAGAGAAGCGCCGCGCTGGTGTCCAGGCCGCCAGAGAACGCAATGCCGACGCGCTCGCCGGTGGGAATGTGCTGAAGGATGGTAGTCATCGCCAGGAAATCTATGTGAATTTGTCGGCTCTTGAAGCAGCTTTCGGCCAACGGCCGGAAGCGTCGGGACTCGGGCGGCCGAATCACGGGCCGGGTCACGGGCCAAATCAAGGTGCCGGAAAGGTCCAAAGGCGAATTGTGACACGGCGGCGGGCTTGCGCCAAACCCGGCGTCCCGCTGCCACCTGCCGGACCGTTCAAAACCGGCGAACGCGCCTTTCAAAACTCTCGACTGGTTCGACGCGGGAAGCGCTCCCTATACTGCGCCGCATTGTTTTGCGAATGCGGAGTTGTCATGCTTGATCGTGCCCTGGAAGACGTCCGCGTACTGGACCTGTCGCGCATCCTGGCCGGCCCCTGGTGCACCCAGAACCTGGCCGACCTCGGTGCCGAGGTGACCAAGGTCGAACACCCCGAACGCGGCGACGATACGCGCGGCTGGGGCCCGCCCTATATGCCGGCGGCCGATGGCAGCGACGCGCGCCTGTCCGCGTATTTCATCAGCTGCAATCGCGGCAAGCGTTCGGTCGCCATCGACTACGGCACGCCCGAAGGCGCGGCGCAGGTGCGAGAGCTGGCGCGCGAGGCCGACGTACTCGTGGAGAACTACAAGGTCGGCACGCTGCGGCGCTACGGGCTGGACTACGACAGCCTCAAGGCCATCAACCCGCGTTTGATCTACCTGTCGATCACCGGCTTTGGCCAGGATGGCCCAATGGCGGACAAGCCCGGCTACGACTACGTATTCCAGGGCATGGGCGGGCTGATGAGCTATACCGGCCAGCCCGACGGCAGCCCCGGCGCCGGCCCGCTGCGCACGGGCGTGGCGGTGGTGGACCTGAGCACGGGCATGTACGCGACCTCGGCCGTGCTGGCGGCGCTGTACCAGCGCCAGGCGACCGGCGCGGGCCAGCATCTGGACATCGCGCTGCTCGACGTGGCGGTGGCGCTCAATGCCAACCAGGGTGCCAACTACCTCGTGTCCGGCGAGAACCCGCAGCGCAGCGGCAATGCGCACCCGAACTGCGCGCCGTACGAAGTGTTCCGCTGTGCCGACGGCTACCTGATCCTTGCGATCGGCAATGACGGGCAGTTCGCCCGCTTCTGCGCGGTCGCAGGCATGGCCGACCTTGCGCAGGACGCGCGCTACGCCACCAATTCCGCGCGCATCGAACACCTGCCGCAACTGCGCGCCATGCTGACGGAGATCTTCCCGACCCGCACGCGCGCCGCATGGACCGAAGCCTTCGACGCCGCCGGTGTGCCGTGGGGTCCGATCCACACCATGAAAGAGGTCTTCGCGCATCCGCAGGTGCGCCACCGCGGGCTGCAGCAGGTCGCCGAGCATCCCGTGATGGGTGCCGTGCCGATGGTGCGCAACCCCATGCTCGCAGGCCACACCGGGCAGCTGCAGCCGCCGCCGTTGCTGGGCGAACACACCGCAGCGGCTTGAGCCCTGCCAAGCATTACAGAATCGATACCCTGATACGGAGACACCCGATGAAACCGACTCTTCCCGCCCTGGCCCTGCTGGCCGGCCTCGGCCTGGCCAGTACCGCGCAGGCCGCCTGGCCGGACCGCCCAATCAAGCTGATCGTGCCCTACGCGGCCGGAGGTACCACCGACATCATCGCGCGCATCGTCGGCACGCGGCTGGGGCCGGTGATCGGCCAGCCCGTGGTTGTTGAAAACCGGCCCGGTGCCGGCGGCGCGGTGGGCAGCGCCTATGCGTCCAAGCAGCCGGCCGATGGCTATACGCTGGTGATGGAGGTGGAAAGCTCGCACGCGGTGAATCCGAATGTCTACCTGAAGACTGCCTATGACCCGGTGAAGGACTTCGACCCCATCAGCAACCTGGCCGACGTGCCCAACGTGCTGGTCGTGAATCCGGCCTTCCCGGCCCCCGACCTGCCGGCGTTCATCAAGCTGCTGAAGGCCAACCCGGGCAAGTATTCGTTCGGCTCGTCCGGCAACGGCGGCCTGAGCCACATGAACGGCGAGCTGTTCATGAACGAGACCGGCACGCGCATGCTGCACGTGCCGTACAAGGGCCTGGGTCCGGCGCTCAATGATGCGGTGGCGGGCCAGATCCAGGTCGTGTTCGACAATATCCCGTCGTCATCGGGCCTGATCCAGGGCGGCAAGCTCAAGCCGCTGGCCGTGGCGGCGAAGCACCGGCTGAAGGTGCTGCCCAATGTGCCGACCTACGCCGAAGCCGGGCTGGACGCCATGAACAATCCATCGTGGTTTGGCCTGGGCGCTCCGGCCGGTACGCCGGCACCGATCCTCGACAAGCTCAACGACGCCGTGCGCCAGGTGCTGGTCGAGCCCGAGGTGATTACCGCCATCGAGAAGCAGGGCGCAATTCCGGCCTGGACCTCGCGCAAGGCATTCGCCGACCTGATCCGCGCGCAGAATGCGCACTGGAAGAAGGTGGTCGAGGACATCCACTTCACGAAGCTGCAATAAGAAGCACATTGAGGAACGCATTGCCATGAGCGAACACGCATCCCACGCATCCAACACGCACGCCGGCGTCGAGATCGACGAACGCGGCGTCGCCACGCTGACCATCCGTGAAGCGGGCTCGCTGAACATTCTCAGCACGCCCGTGATCGCGGACCTGACCCGCGCAATCGGCGCGCTCGCCGCCAACGACGCCGTGCGCGTGCTGGTGATACGCGGTGCCGGCGAGAAGGGCTTTATCGGCGGTGCCGATATCAAGGAGATGGCCGCGCTGACGCGCGAAAGCGCCGAGGTCTTCATCAGCGGCCTGCGCGGGCTGTGCGATGCGCTGCGGCACTTCCCGGTGCCGGTGATCGCGCGCATGCCCGGCTGGTGCCTGGGCGGCGGTCTGGAACTGGCGCTCGCTTGCGATATCCGCATTGCGGCGGACAACGCGCACTTCGGCATGCCCGAGGTCAAGGTTGGCATTCCGTCCGTGATCCACGCCGCGCTGATGCCGCGGCTGGTCGGCAACGCGCGCGCAACGTGGATGCTGCTGACTGGCGAACTGTGCGGTGCGCAAGAGGCGCTGTCGTGGGGGCTCGTGAGCCGCGTGGTGCCGCTGGCCGAACTGGACGCGGAAGTTGAACGCATCGCCGCGCTGTTCGCTGGCTTTGGCCCGCAGGTCGTGCGCCAGCAGAAGCGCCTGCTGCGCGAATGGGAAGAGGCGCCACTTGATGTATCGATCAACAACAGCGTGGCGGAGTTCGGCCGCGCGTTCGACACCGGCGAGCCACAGCATCACATGGCGACGTTCCTCAACCGCAAGCGGTAATTCCCCCGCGTGGCTGTCAGGGCGCGGTCGACGCGACCGCGCCACCCTCGCGCGTGGCCGCCACGCGCGGGTCATTGAGCAGGAACTGCACGAACGCCGCGGCAAACCCCGGCAGCTTACCGTCCGCCCGCACGATCAGGTTGAGTTCGCGCAGCGCCCAGGGCTCGGCCAGCCGCACGCCCACCACGCGCGCCTCGCGCAATGCCGCCGCCGCGACACTGCGCGGCACCAGCGCCACCCCGACGCCCGCCTCCGCCAGCGACAGCACCGCTTCGAAGCTGTGCGCGTGCAGCCGCACGTTGGGGCTCTTGCCCGCGCGCTGCGCCATGTCGCGCAGGAACAGGAAGTTGCTGCTGGTGCGGCTCATGCAGACGAAATCAAAAGCAAGCGCGGCGCCGAAGCGCACTTCCGCCTCGCGCGCGAGCGGATGATCCGCCGCCACGGCCAGGATCAGCTCGTCGACGGCATAGCGCACCGAGCGCACGCCAGTCGTATCGAATTCCCACGCAAGAATGCCGACGTCCGCTTCATGCGCGGCCACCGCTGTCAGGATGGCCTGGCTCGCACGCTCTTCCAGGTCGATGTTCACGTCCGGGTTCGCCGCCAGGAAACGGCTGACGCTCGGAATGATGAAGCCGTTCAGGGAGCTGGAGTTGGCAAGCAGCCGGATGTGGCCCTTGAGCCCGGCTGAGAAGCGCCCGACTTCGCCATGCATGCGTTCGACGCCAAGCAGCAGTTCACGCACATGCACCAGCAGGGTCTCGCCGGCCGGCGTCAGCTCCATGCCGCGCGCATTGCGCACGAACAGCGGCGTGCCCATCGCATGCTCCAGGTTCTTCAGCCGGTAGCTGGCCGCCGAAGCCGTGATGTGCGTGGCCGACGCGCCGCCGGACAGGCTCTGCGCATCGGCAATGGCCTGGAACAGGCGCAGGTCGGTAAGTTCATAACGCAATGCAACCCCATTTGTCTGTCAGTGCCCGCCGTGCCAGATTGGATATAGCCAGGCGGCGCGGCCATTCTATGCCATCGCATACGCCACCTATGCTGCGCTCGGCGCTGCCAGGCACCGGCAATGCAGGGTGGACCCCGTGCGGTTTCTTTGCTAAGGTATTGTGGACGGCGTACACAAATGCAGTGCCGCCGATCGCGACCGGTGCCGCGGGCCCGGATCCAGACTGATTCCCAAGGCCGTCCCCCCGGACGGCCACACCAGGAGATGTCCATGCTAGTCCAGCCTTATCTGTTCTTCGAAGGCCGTTGCGAGGAAGCACTCGAGTTCTACAAGAAGACGATCGGCGCCCAGCCCGGCATGCTGATGCGGTTCAAGGACAACCCCGAAAAGGACAAGGCCGCCGCCAGCGAAGGCTGCGCCCCCACGCCCGACATGGATGAGAAGGTGATGCACGCCGAGTTCAAGGTCGGCGACAGCCTGATCATGGTGTCCGACGGCCGCTGCACGGGCACGCCCAATTTCGCAGGCGTGGCGCTGTCGATCACCTATGACGACGTCGCGGCGCTGGAAAAGGCATTCAACGGCCTGAGCGACGGCGGCCAGGCGATGATGCCGCTGTCGCAAACCTTCTTCGCCGAGAAGTTCGGCATGGTGACCGACCGCTTCGGCGTGCTGTGGATGCTGATCAAGCCCGCGCCGCACCAGTAAGGCGTAGCCGTCTGCTCGTTCCGGCGCGAGCGGCGCCGGGCTTCGCTTACAATGCGCGGCTCGGCGCCCTTGCCGGAGATGAAGCCGGAGACACACGCCATGGATGACCGCCTCATAGAACTGGAAATCAAGCTGGCCTTCCAGGAAGACCTGCTCGAAACGCTGAACCTGACCGTCGCGCGCCAGCAGCAACAGCTCGACCTGCTCCAGGAGCAGTTCCGCGCGCTCTACCAGCAGGTGCACAGCGCCGCGTCGACCGCTGCCGAGTCCAACCCGCAGCACGAAATCCCCCCGCACTACTGAAGCCGATGCCGTACACGGCGGCGGCGTTGCCCATGCGCCGGAACGTTGCCGTGCCGATCCGTGTCTGACAGGCACTTACGCAGACAACGTTGCGCCAATTCGCGCACCCCTCGCCACATGCGCCTTCCCCGACGCCTATTGCTCGCCGCGGCAACCCTTGCCGTAGCCACCGCCGCCCACGCCGGCTACAACATCTGGACCGGCGAATACACCTTCACGAAGCAGGAACTCCAGCAGGCCGTGGACAAACGCTTTCCGGCAACGCTGCGCTACGCGCAGGTGGTCAGCGTGCAGCTCACGCATCCGCGCCTGGTGCTCGACGACGCCAACAACCGCATCACCACGCAGATCGACGCCCAGCTCACCAATGCGCTGATGGCATCACCGCCCGTCAACGGCACGCTTTCTCTCAACAGCGGCCTGCGCTACGACAAGGGGCAGCACGCCGTGCTGCTGGACAACCCCACGGTCCAGGACGTGCAGGTGCAAGGCATGGCGCTGTACAAGGAGCAGCTCAATGCGATCGGCGCCGTGGTCGCCCAGCAGTTGCTGAAGGACTATCCGATCTACACGTTCAAGCCCGACGAATTGCGCTTCGGCGGCAAGGAAGTCGAACCCGGCGCGATCACCGTCGCGCCCGAGGGGATCCGGGTCGAAGTGAAGGACCGATAGGCATCAACCGGGCAACGGCCCTGCCGGGGTCGTCGACCACCCGGCGTGTTCCTCCAGCAGTCCAACCAGCAACCGGGCCGCGCCTGACAGGTTGCGCCCGCCCGGATACACGAGCGTCAGCGGCAATGGCGCCGGCGCCAGGTAATCGAGCGGCAGCGGCGCCAGCGTTGCCGCCGCCAGCTCCCTGCGCACCGCCTCATGCGTGGCGAACAGCACCGCGTCGGACGCGCTTGCCACTTCGCACAGCACCTGCACGTTGTCGCATTCCAGCTGCACCGGCAGGTCGTCTGCGCTGGCCAGCCCGAACAGCGTCGCGAGTTCAGCGCGCGCACGCGGCGGCAGGCGCGTCGTGACCAGGCCGAAGCCGGCGATCTGGCCGCGTATCGCCTGGTGCTCCAGCGCGGCCAGCGCATGCCCCGGACGTACAAAGAAGCCCATGCGCTGCGCCGGCAGCTGCCGCACCTGGAAGTCCGCTGGCGGCGGCAGGCTGTGGGTCACGGCCACGACGAAATCCAGCTCGTCGCGCTGCAGCTTCTCGAGCAGGCGGCGCCAGCTTTCGGTTTCCACGCGCACCACCAGCCCCGGGTAGTCGCGCGCCACGCGCGTCATCACCGCCCCGAGGAAGGCAGCGGCCGGAAAGGAGCCGACGCCAAAGTTCACCGTGCCGGTCTCGAAGCCGCGCAGCCGGCCGGCTTCGCGCTGCAGCGCGCGCACATCGCCCAGCATGCGGCGCGACCGCTCCAGCACCATGCCGCCGGCCTCGGTCAGCGCCAGCCCGCTCGCGGCGCGGTCCACCAGCTGCAGTCCCAGCGTTTCCTCCAGCGTCTGGATGCTGCGCGTCAGCGCCGGCTGGGTCAGGTTGAGCCGGCGCGCCGCCCGCGAAAAGCTACGCTCCTCGGCCAGCACCGCGAAATGCTCCAGACGACGCAGGCTGAGCATATAGATTTATTTCATGGGGTGAGCCACAAATATGCATTGGATTTCAGGGGACGGCAATCCCTATACTCGGCTCGCAGACCTGCCAGAGAGCATCCGGCGTCCCACCCACGCCACGGCTGCGACCTTCCATTACGGAACAGGAGACAAGATGGACCGCCTTGCCCCGCAAGCGCGCGTAACCGCGCGCCTGAGCCTTGTGTTCGCCGTCACCGTCGCCGCCCTCGCCGGCAATTGCGCGGTCGCGGCATCTCCCAACGACTGGCCGCAGGCCGGCAAGCCGGTACGCGTGGTGGTGCCGTTCAGCGCCGGGTCGGGCAGTGACAGCCTGCTGCGCCTGGTCGCCAAGCGCGTGTCGGAGCAGACCGGCGCCAACCTGATCATCGACAACAAGCCGGGCGCCGGCACCTTCATCGGCGCGGCGGATGTGGCCCATGCGCCGGCCGATGGCCACACGCTGCTCTACACCATCGTGGTCACCCACACGCAGAATCCGCACCTCTACAACAAGCTGCCGTACGACGCGTTCAAGGACTTCACGCCCGTGGTGCAACTGGTGCGCTCGGCCACCGTGCTGGTAGCCAACCGCAATGCACCGTTCAATAACGTGCGCGAAATGGTCAGCTACGCCAAGGAGCATCCGGGCGCGCTCAACTTCGCGTCGTACAGCCTGGGCTCCACCTCGCACCTGAACGGCGAGATCCTGCAGCAGCGCGCCGGCATCCAGATGGTCCACGTGCCCTACAAGGGCACCGCCGACGCCACGCGCGCGCTGCTGGCCGGCGACGTGCAGGTGTACTTTGACGGCACCGCCACTGCCGTGGAGAACGCACGAGCCGGCAAGGTCAAGCTGCTCGGCGTGGCGGCCGACAAGCGCCTGACGGTGCTGCCCGACCTGCCCACCATGGCCGAGCAGGGCGTGCCGGGTCTGGACATCGTCGGCTGGCAGGGCGTGTTCGGGCCCGGCAAGCTGCCGCCGGCCATCGCCCAGAAGATCGCCAATGCGTTCCGCACCGCCGTGGAATCGCCCGATATCGCCGAACTGATCCGCGCCCAGGGCAACGAGATCAGCGGCGCCGGCCCCGACGCATTCAAGCAGATCGTGGCCAATGACTATGAACGCTGGGGTGCGGTGATCAAGCGCATCGGGCTCAAGCTCGACTGATCTCTCCGGCTCGCAAACCCGCCAGACACCGGCAAAGGAATAATGCAATGCACGACCTAGTCATCCGTGGCGGCACCATCGTCGACGGCACCGGCCAACCGGCCTATCAGGGCGACCTTGCCATCGACGGCGGCCGCATCAGCCAGGCCGGCGGCAAGGCCGGCGCCGCGCGACGCGAACTCGATGCCAACGGCGCGCTGGTCGTACCGGGCTGGATCGACATCCACACCCATTACGACGGCCAGGCCACCTGGGACCCGTACCTGTCGCCGTCGACCTGGCACGGCGTGACCACCGCGGTGATGGGCAACTGCGGCGTCGGCTTCGCGCCGGTGCGCCCGGCCGACCGCTCGTGGCTGATCAAGGTGATGGAAGGCGTGGAGGACATTCCGGGCTCGGTGCTGTCCGAAGGCATCCAGTGGGACTGGGAAACCTTTCCGGAATATATGGACGCGCTCGACCGCCGCCCCAAGGCGCTCGACATCGGCGCGCAGATACCGCACGCGACGCTGCGCGCCTACGTGATGGGCGAGCGCGGCATCCATCACGACGAAGCCACGCCGCAGGACCTGGACCAGATGTGCCAGCTCGTGCGTGAAGGCATGGCGGCCGGCGCGGTGGGGTTTTCCACGTCGCGCACCTTCCTGCACAAGTACGACGAGCGGAAGTACCCGCCCGGCACCTTCGCCAGCGGCGACGAGATCACCAGCCTGGGCCGCGTGCTTGGCGAGGTCGGCCACGGCGTGTTCCAGATGACGGCCAACCATGTGTCGATGGGCAACGAGCTGCCGTGGCTGGAACGGCTGGCGCGCTACAACAAGCTGCCGGTGTTGTTCAACCTGCAGCAGACCGATCCCGCGCCCGACCTCTGGCGCGATCTGCTGGCGGCTCTCGATGCGGCGCACGCGGGCGGCGTACCGCTGTATGGCGGCATCAGCGGCCGGCCGCTGGGGCTGCTGTTCTCGTGGCAGAGCTCGCTGCACCCGTTCATCGCCTGCCCGGCCTTCCAGGAACTGGCCGGCCTGAGCTTCGAAGCACGCGTGGCAAAGCTGCGCGACCCCGCCGTGCGTCGCCGCATCCTGACCGAACCGCGTGCGCGCATGGACCGCGGGCTGGAAGCGATGTTCGGCCACTTCGAGCGCATCTTCCCGCTCGGCGACACACCCGACTACGAGCCGCCGCCCGAGTCCAGCGTGGCGGCGATCGCAACGCGCAGCGGCCAGACCCCGCTCGCGGCGATCTACGACCTGATGCTCGCGCAGGACGGCCGCGCCATCCTCTACTACCCGAGCTTCAATTACTCGTACGGCTCGCTCACGCACCTGCACGAAATGCTGCAGCACCCGGCCACGGTCAACAGCTTGTCCGACGGGGGCGCGCACTGCGGCTATATCTGCGACGTCAGCATGCCGACGTTCATGCTGACCCACTGGGCGCGCGAGCGCACGCGCGGCCCGCGCCTGGCGCTGGAAGCGCTCGTCAAGCGGCAGACCGCCGATACGGCGAAGCTGTATGGGCTCAACGACCGCGGCACGCTGCAGGCGGGCCTGAAGGCGGACGTCAACGTGATCGACTACGACGCGCTCAGGCTGCACGCGCCGCGCATGGCCTTCGACCTGCCCGCCGGCGGACGGCGCCTGGTGCAGGAGGCCGACGGCTACCTGGCGACGCTCGTGGCCGGCGTGCCGATCTTCGAGAACCAGGCGGCCACCGGCGCACTGCCCGGCAAGCTGCTGCGGGGCAAGGCGGCGGCCTGAGACGCGAGGTTCAGTGTTCCGGCCTGCGCCGGAACACCACCGCCAGTCCTGCCAGGATCGCCCCCATCCCGGCGATCGCCATCGGCGCCAGCCGGTTGCCCAGCAGCAGATAGTCGAACACGGCCGTGCCCGCCGGTACCAGGTAGAACAGGCTCGTCACGTTGACCAGATTGCCGGCCCGGAGCAGCCGGTAGAACAGCAGCGTGGCCGCCACGGATATCACCAGCGCCAGCCACAGCAGCGGCACCAGGAACGCCAGCGTCGCGTCGAACGCGAACGGCTGGAACGTCAGGCACAACAGGCATGCCACAGTGCTCACGCCATACTGCAGCGGCAACACCTGCGCGGGCGTGCTGGTGAGCCGCTTCTGCACGATCGCACCGACCGTCACGCTCACCAGCGAGGCCAGCGCGAACAGCACGCCGGCCGGCGACAGCCGCGCCATCAGCAGGCTGTCCGCCACCACCATCGCCAGCCCCGCCAGCGCCAGCGCCAGCCCGGCCATCCGCGCCGCGCCAAAGCGCCGTTCGGTCAGCAGCAGCGTGAGCATCGGTTGCGCGCCGAGGATGGTGGCCAGCACGCCCGGCGTCAGGCCGCGCTCCAGCGCCAGGAAATAGCCGATGGAATAGCCGGC
>JACXTT010013258.1_pt1 | contig 10872 bp, 9 predicted proteins | sample 9270951 | NCBI WGS metagenome assembly JACXTT01 (sample SAMN15532306, study PRJNA645909) | rock metagenome | isolation source: weathered quartz diorite | place: Puerto Rico | collected 2017-06-21
CTGGAGGATTCCGGAACTGTCTTTGGTCCGGTTTTCGACTCGCGTAATGACTCGAGCCAGAGCCCGCGGATCGCCGTTCACGAGATCACGGAGCAGTTGGTGCACGATCTCAGGAGCTCTCGCGCGATCACCATACGCTGGATCTCGCTCGTGCCCTCGCCGATGGTGCACAGCTTCACGTCGCGGTAAAACTTCTCCGCCGGATAGTCCTTGATGAATCCGTAGCCGCCATGGATCTGTACGCATTCGTTAGCAACACGGACGGCGACTTCGCCGGCGTACAGCTTCGCCATCGACGACTCTTTCGTCGTTTTCATGCCGTGATCCTTCATCCACGCGGCGCGCTGCATCAGCATTCGAGCGGCATCGATCTCGGTGGCCATGTCCGCGAGTTTGAATTGTATCGCCTGAAAATCGGCGATCGGTTTGCCGAATTGTTTTCGCTGTTTCGAATAATTCAGTGCGGCTTCGTACGCGCCTTGCGCCATGCCCAGGCCTAACGCAGCGATGCTGATGCGGCCGCCGTCCAGGACCTTCATGGAATCGATGAACCCTTTGCCGACGTCACCCAGCAGATTCTCTCTTGGGATCCGGCAATCTTCAAACACGACCGTCGACGTGTCGCTCGCACGGAGACCGAGCTTGTTTTCCTTTTTTCCGGGGAAGAATCCCGGCGTTCCCTTCTCGAGAATGAAGGCGGAAATGCCATGCCTCCCGGATGTTTTGTCGGTTACGGCCATTGCCACGCAAATGTCGCCGTAGGTTCCGTGAGTGGTAAACGTTTTTTGACCGTTGAGTATCCAATGATTCCCGTCGAGACGCGCCGTGGTCTGCGTCCCGCCCGCGTCACTGCCTGCTTCGGGCTCCGTCAAACTCCACGCGCCGAGCTTTTCACCGCTCGCGAGCGGCGGGATGAACCGTCGTTTTTGCTCCTCTGTGCCTGCGATGAAAATGTGGCCGGTGCAGAGCGAATTATGGGCTGCGACCGAGATCCCCACGGAACCATCGACGCGCGACAATTCCTCGACGATCGTGACGTACTCGAGATGACCCAGCCCGGCACCGCCGTACTCATGCGGAATGCAAACACCCATGAATCCAAGCTCACCCAATCGCCGGAGAATATCGCGCGGAAAGACCTGCTGTTCGTCCCACTCCATGACGTGAGGCCGGATCTCCTTTTCGGCGAATTCGCGCGCGATGCGTCTTATTTCGAGCAGTTCTTCGCTAGCAGCAAAATCCATACAGCCCCCAACAGAAAAGTCAGTTTAGATGACGGGATCAATCATCGTCCACGTCATATCGCAGTCGCCGCACTTGTAGCGATGCGGTCCAGACTTATCGATCGTGTCGATTTTTATGAATGATGACGAACAGAATGGACAGTAAGTGAGCGCACAGGGTGGATTTGAAGACTCGACATGGCGATGACTGAATTCCTCCGTCGATGAGAGCATCGTCTCCACGATCATTGCCTGGTGCCGCCGCCAATCGCCGCGTGCAGGCCAGAACACTTCCACCGCTACGGGAATCCAGCCGTGTGGAATCGGATCCGCCTCAGCATCGGCGTTATAACTCAACAGGCAGTCGACCCGGCAGTCGGTGCCGGACAACTTGGAGTCGAGCGTCTTGAGAAATTCACATAATCGGCGCAAACCCGAAGATCCCAGAACGTTGACCTCGATCCACAAACTGTCTTCCGCTTTGTGACCGGCGCAGCAACCCTCTATTCGAATCCACGGAAATCTCGCTAGCTCTTTCAATACGGGGCGCAGCGCTCTATCGGCCCTCCCCAGCAGATCGGGATTCAACATGTACTGAGAATAACACGAGGTTTAAGAGATAATCGCCACGCATCACAAGAACGTGCAACGGGAATCAAATGGCTGAACCTCGCTGGCGCACAATGGCGCGAAAAGTTGTCTGGGCAATCCGTGGAAGACCGCAGTTGTTGGAATCCGCACCGAGGCTTAACCGCCGGCGACGTTCCGAGATGGTTTCGAAAATGAAGTCGCTCGGACCCTGGTTTCACAACATGAACATCGCCAAAGGGGTGTGGACGCACGCCGAAGTGGAGGACGCCGGACCAGACTATCCCGCATGGCGTTGGTGGCTGGTGCAACCGATGTTTCCGGATGTGACCAACAGAAACTGCCTCGATATCGGCTGCAGCTCCGGCTTCTTCTCCTTAAAGCTGAAAGAGCTTGGCGCCGCCTCCGTTGTCGGCATCGATCAGGGTGAGCAGCAGCGAGCAATCGAGCAGGCCCGATTCGCGGCGTCATGCGTCGGGCTGGATGTTGAATTCCGTCCGATGTCTGTTTATGAACTCCCGCAGCTCGACCGCAGGTTCGATCTGGTTCTCTTCCTCGGTGTTTTCTACCACCTCCGCCACCCCATGCTTGCGCTCGAAGCCATACGCAGAGTTTGCAATGGAACTTTGTTGATGCAGACGATAACAACTCCGAACAAAGCCGGAACCTATCAAACACCACCCGCGCCAGGATACGTCAACGGAGGGTTACGCTCGGAGGAGCTTAACCAACCCGACTTTCCCACGTTGAAGTTTGTGGAAGGCAGACTCGATGGTGATGATTCGTGCTGGTTCATTCCATCCACCGAAGCTGTACTGGCCATGTTGCGCGCAACCGGTTTTAATCCCGAACAGATGATCTGTCCGACGGGTCATGAAGTCATCGTCCGCTGCAGCGTCTCTTCATGAAAGGCCGCGCTTCACTCGCCCTGGCCCTGGCGATTGCGATCGCCGGAACGGCGTATGTCGTCCACCGCGAACGGTTGGTGCGCGAGCAAAGGAATCACGGACTACGCCTGTCTCCGAACTCCGACGAAGGTGAACCGTACTCCACCTCGTTATTTGTTGTCGGCGACGTTTTCCTGTCGTTCGAGAGTACGCCATCCGCCTCGACGCTGTGGTTGATGCGACGCAGGGAAACCATCGCGACCTGGCTTCTCCCTGCGCCGGTGCAGCCGACGGATTTTCTGAAGCTCATCCAATGGCGGACCCGTGGTCGAGTCATCTGGCATCTTACGGGAAGGGCGAGTGCAGATCTCTTGACTGAATTTGACCCGGAATCGAACCACCGGCTGGCGATCATCCGCGCAAACTGCGCAGACGGTACCTGCCGAACAACAACTCAGGAACGCGCGCTGCCTCAGGCGAGACTCGTTGTGGCCGCAGAGGGTCACGCGGTTCTGTTGAATGACGAGCATTTCGTCGTATACAAATCGATCGCGGATCTGATGCGAGACTCGGGCACAAAAATTCCAAGGCTATCCCATGCCGACTCGAACGAACTGCTTGCGCAATCGGCGACCGCTACTTTGCTGATTTCGAAAACACCGACCATTTCCGGAGAGGTGATCCGGGAAAAATCGCACGGACGCGTGGAAATGCCGGTCGATGGCGCGGCCGCCGGCGTCGCTGTGAGCGACGGATTGCAGCTCGTTGTTGATGAAGCCGGGCGAACACGGCTGTGGGATTGTCCGGCGAGTGTGTTCGATGAAAACAGCGAATGTACGGTCTACACAGCTCCTCAGGATTTTCCGCGTGCCGGGCCCGTTTCAATCACCGATGATGAGTGCGGCGTTGCCATGCATCGAAGCGACTGGATATGGCTGGTTCGCAGAAATGCCCGGACTGAAGAACTGCTCCAGGCGGCCGGCATAGCGCAGTGTGGCGCAACGGAGATCATGACTTATCGAGCCCGGCACATCGACTACGTCGTCCCCAAACATCAAGCGGTGGTCAGCGAACGAAATACTTTTCGGTTTGTTCGTCCGGTATGTATCGTGCGTTATGAAATTCCACATCAAGCTTGCGACTTACGCGGTACTGAGTTTGATTCTATGCACAACCCTTCATGCGCAAACGCCGGCGGCGCCCACCAAAGCGTGGAGCGGCAATCTTGGCGGCGGGCTTGCCTTCACCGACGGCAACAGCGACACGACCAACATCAACTTCACATTTGCGGTGACTCGGGATCCCAAGACGAAAAGCGTCGCAAAATGGAGCGGACTTTACCTGCGGGGCGGCAAGGACGGAGTCGATATCATCGATCGCCTTTCGACCACTCTTCGCGACGAATTCACATTCTCGAAGAGAGTGTTCTCCTTCGGACAGGTGGAATACCTTCGCGACAAGTTCAAGAACATCACGTTCCTGTGGTCGCCGACTGGCGGCGTCGGCGTGAAGCTCGTCAACCGTGACGCGATCAACCTCAGTCTCGATAGCGGCCTTGGCGGTATTTGGGAAAGAACTCCGGGACACAGCACACGTGGCTCCGGCGCCGTCAATGCCGCGGAACGCATCAACTGGAAACTCTCCAAAACAGCCGCCGTCACTCAGACGTTGACCGGATGGTCGAGGACAAATCAAATCTCCGACGCGCTGTACAACTCAACGCTCGGTGTCACCGCGTCTCTGACTCAGAAGGTCGAACTTAAGTTTGAAATCAACGATATCTATAAGACTCGGCCTCCACTCGCAACGCTTCGAAAGAATGACGTCGCGGTCGTCACCGCGTTTGTCGTGAAGTTCTAACAGAGGCATCGGCCGACGCAGAAGCGGGCGTCATTGAGCATTTCCGGCGAGACCATGTCCGTGAGAAACGACAGCACGATTCCACCAATGATCCAGTAGTAGAGTCTCGGCGATGTCCACTTGTGTTGCCATCTCGAGAAGAACACCGCGGGCATGATGGTCCATTCGACAAACCGGACGGGGATGTAGATTGCGAGGTAAAGAAACAAAATCTGCTCGCGGTTGATCGAACCCACTGCGAAGAACACCAGAACACCAAAACCAACACCCAACAGCCATCGGACGATTCCAAAGCGCATGCTGCCTGCTACGGAGCGGTCCCCTTCATGAAGACGCATTCCTGCGTAGCCCCACACCGAGTAGGCGAGAAATTTCACGACGGCGTACAGTATGAATTCCATGGAAATCTATTCCAGCCGCAAAGCCGCAACCGGATCGACCGATGCGGCGCGGCGCGCGGGCAGGTAAGCTGCGAACGAGGCCACAGCGACCACGACGGCAACCGCAAGGGCAATTGTCGATGGATCATCCGGCCTGCCTTTGAAGGGCATTGCGGTCACAACGCGAACCACAGGGAAGGCCGCACCCAGCCCGATGATTGCTCCAGCGAGAACCACTCGCAGTGTCTGACTCAGGATCAACCGGACGACATCAGACGGCCGCGCGCCGAGAGCCATGTGAAGTGCGATCTCATTCGTGCGCCTTTCCACGTTGTAGCACATGAGTCCAAACAAACCGATGCACGCCAGTCCCACGGCGATGCCACCGAACGATGTCGCCGCGGCCGCAAATGTCCGTTCGCTGGTGAACCCCTGTTCGATCTGCTCCGCCTGAGTCTTGACGGCTCGAAGCGGAAGATTGGAATCGATTTGATTCATAACTTCACGAACCGCGGGAACCCATAACAGAGGATCGCCGGCAGTGCGAAGCACAAAACTGGCGGCGGGCGGCATCCACTGCAGATCCGGAACAAACACCGCCGCCGGCACTTCCTCGCGAACGACGCGTATGCTCACGTCCTTCACCACACCGACGATTTCCACATCGACATTGCCGAGGGTGTTGGCGTCAAGCGCAACGGAAGCGGTGAAGTGTTCTCCAACCGGATTCCTGTCCGGCGAGAACCTGCGCACAAACGTTTCATTCACCAGGGCGACCTTCGGAGCATTCGCCGTATCGCGAGGCGTGAGATTCCTTCCGGACACAACCCTGACACCGATCGCGTCGAAGAAATTCGGGTGGATGCGCAATCGGGCAACAGGTGTTGGCTTTGGACTGGGGTCGGCAGCTCCAAATGTAATTCGCATGTCGCTGCCGCTGTTGATGACAAGAGGGAAATCAGAAAAGGTCGCGTTGATCACGCCCGGCAGCGTGCTTGTTCGATCGAGTATTGCCTGATAGAGCGCCGCTATCCGGGAATTGTCATACTTCAACGCACCCGGGTTGACCCTGAATAGCAGAAGGTTGTTGCTGTTGAAGCCCACACCAACGTTCTGCAGATTGCGAACCGTTCGAATAAAGAGGCCCGAACCCACAAGCAGCACGACGGACATGGCGACTTGAGCCGTGACCAACACCTTGCCCCACCGGGTCCGAACTTCAAGGAACGAGCGGCCCGAACTCTTCAACGCCGGCGCCACGTCCTCGCGCGTAGAGCGTAACGCCGGAGCAAGTCCGAACAGCACACCGCTCAACATCGACACAAGCGCCGTAAGAGCGAGCACCCGCGGGTCGATGCGCAGGTCGTTCGACGTAACGCCGCCGAGCGGGATAAACCCGGCGAGCAGATCCTTACCCCAATAGGCGGCGATTGCGCCGAACAGGCCGCCGGCCAGCGAGAGTAGAACTGTTTCCGTCAACATTTGACGGACGACGCGAAGCCGGCCCGCTCCCAGCGCCAGCCGTACGCCGATTTCCTTTTGGCGGGCGGAAGAACGCGCAAGCACGAGGTTGGCCACATTGACCCAAACCGTCAGGAGGAGCGTGACGGATATCGCCGCCAGAGGAATCAGAAATTGCGAAGCGCGCCAGCCGTTGGGCCCCATATTGTCCAAATTATCCGTCAATCCGCGGTTGCCCGAATGGACACGCAGCTTCGGCATGTCCGGAGGACCCGGAGCATTCGACAGTTCTGAGGGCGGCAGCAACTTATAGGCTTCCATACCGGTGGCGTGCAACATTCCTTCGAGCTCGGCTTGGACCTTTACGTAGGAGACGCCGCCACGCGTCCGTCCCATCACGCGCAACCACCAGGCAGACGACCGTTGCATGAGGCTCCCGGGCTGCGCGAATTGCGGCTCGAGACTGAGTGGAACCGAGAGGTCCGTTGGATTCCCAAAACCTTGCGTGCCGTTGAAACCGGATGGTGTAACGCCAATGACGGTGAGTGGAACACCATTTACAGTGATCGTTTTCCCCAACACGCCGGCGTCAAGATTAAACTGGCGTTCCCAGCAACGATAGCTGATCACCGCAACAGGATGGCGTTGGAGTTCATCCTCATCGGTCAGCGGCCGGCCGATCCACATGGGGACTCTGAGCGCGGTGAAGTAATTCCCGGAAACAAGCTGAGCGGGAATCACGTCAGGATGACCTTCGACACTTAGTGTCGCGTTAGGCAGCGGGTAGAAAGCAAACACGTCCGATAACGTCCGGCTTTGCTCGCGAAAAACCTTGAACGTCGAATACAGGAATGAGGTCCGGACCTGCCGGCCCGTCGAAGGATCTTTGGAATATGTACCCGTGAGGTCGACTGCCAGACGATTCGGACCAGAAGTCCAGTCGAAGAAGACCAGTTCGTCAACTCCTTCCAACGGCAGTTTCCGGAACATCATCGCGTCAGCAAGACTGAAGAAGGCCGTGTTGGCTCCGATGCCGACTGCAAGAGACAGTACGACGACGGCGGCAAAAACGGGACTGCGGCGCAACGTTCGAACCGCATATCGGATGTCACGAACCCAGCGATCGGCTGACGACCAGGTCCAGGAATCGCGAGTTGCCTCCTGCACCGCGGTCACGCTGCGAATGTCGCGCAAGGCGGCTTTCCTGGCCTCTTCCGGCGACTGACCTCCGGCGATCCGGCTTTGCGTTTCGATCGCGAGATGGGCTTGGATCTCATCCTCGAGTTCGCGTTCGAGCCGGCCCCTGCGAAACATGTCGGTCCAGTATTTGAGGCGCCACACCTTCCAGTTCATACCGTCTTTCGCACTCGTGAAATTGCGGTTACAAGAAGGTCCCATTTCGATTCCTCGGCCGTCAATTGTTTGCGGCCGGCGGCAGTCAATCGGTAGTACTTCGCCCGCTGGTTGTTGTCGGAGACGTCCCAATCGGACGACACCCAACCCTGCCGCTCCAGCCGGTGAAGCGCCGGATAGAGCGAGCCTGCTTCGACATTCAGCAGCTCGCCGGATCTTGATCGAATGGCCTGACCGATTCCATGACCGTGCTGATCGCCCCATCGAAGAGTCTGGAGGATCAGCATGTCGAGCGTACCCTGCAGCAGTTCAGCCTGTTGACGGGCGATGGACTTGTTTTTCATAGGTACAAGACAATCTAGTACCATCCACGGCTATAGACTGTCTAGTACTAATTATTGAAGTCTTCGCAGGTGGCCGTTTTCAAAAGCCACGCATGAACCTTCGGCGGGGCAGGTTTGGACGACCTGGGTTTCCACATCGATGCGATCCAGGCCGAATTGCGTGGCGCACAGGATCGTGAGTTCGTCCATGTGCCTCGGTATCGCCGTGTAGTAAAGCATTCGCACCGAAGAGGCGTCGGGCAGCGACTGAAGCTCACTCAGGAACACGCGATAGTCATTCAAGACATCCTTGATATAGCCGCGACCCACGCGATTGCGGCGCTCTTCGTGCCTGAAATGCCCTAGTGCGGCAACGACGAACACCAGAGAGAGGACAGACACGGCAACAGGACGCGGAAGGACCCTGCGGATACCATGGGCGACGGCATTTATACCGAGGGCAAGCAACCCGACCATTCCAACGAAAGACACATACGAATAGAGTTCGTACCGGTGATTGACCAGAAAAACGTACGGCCCCAGCATGACGTACGTAAAGAACAAGAAGAAGAGAGCCCAACCGTTCCTCCGTACGGCGAACGTTATAGCGAGCAACGCGGAGATAATGAACCATGCTCCCCATCGCAGGTGAGTTTCGTAGAGCGAGTTGAAATACCATCCGTAGCCCCGGCCGAACGTGACCGCGGAAACGTCCATGTAGTACGGACGCGTCGGATCGGTATCATGCATCGTCGTCACTTTCAACCAGCCGAACCACAGCATCGCGATGGCGAAAATCGCATAGCGAAGCCAGAGATTGCGCCAGTTCAGCTTTCGACGGATCAGAAATTCGTACGCGAGCCAAACGACCGGAAGCAGCACGCCTTGTTCTTCTGCTCGTATCGTGAGGATCAGAATTGCCGTGAGAATGAGCGTTTCCTTGATCGAATAACCGAAACGCGAGTACAACAACATGCCGGTCATCACAAGTCCGAAAGCCAGCAATTGGAAGATATTTGCGAAGCTCCAGTAGATGTCGGCAAAGTTCTCCCGAAATGCGAAGAACAGAACGGCCAGGCCCGCTGCGTATTGCGATTTCGTGGCTTGCCGCAAGAACAAGAAGACAAGCCCGGTGTTGATCGCGTGAAGGGTCCACGACAACAAGTGATAAGGCACGGAGTTCAAGTGAGCCGTTTGAAATATGATCCAGTAGACCAGCATGCCGAGCGGACGGAAGAACAGGGACCATGGATTCAGGTTGTGCTCGAGGATTTTCCAGAATCCCTCGCGGCGAACCCAGTAAACGTTGTTGAAGTCGTCCAGCCAGAAGTAGGTGTAGTTGTAGAGCCGCAGCCCGGCGATCAGAACAGCCGCGATGACAGTGGGAATACCGTATCGCGCGAGAAAGACTACGACCTTTCGGTTCACAGTCACTCACCACCTCGCGTCGAACTACAGGAAATGCTCGAAGCCTCGCGGTTGTAGAACAGATTCGCTCGACTGGTCAATCAGAAAGATCTGGCGGTCGAGACCGGCGGCGATGATCTCCCCAATGCGCGTGACTGGAACGCCGTCAATCCCGACGGGTAAAGAATCGGCCGTGATCAGCAATTCGTATTCTTCACCGCCGTGAAGGATGTGGTCGTCAGCGGCCTTTTTCCAGCCCGGAATAAGCTGCCTGTAAACTCGCGCCGAGACGTTCGACTCTTCGAGAATGTGCATGAGGTCCGTGGAGAGTCCGTCACTGATGTCGATCATCGCGTGCGCCTGCGCCGCAATGACCGCACCAAGCTTGTGCCGGGGCGACGGATAAAGGTGCCGTTGAACCGCATCATCACTTAAGTCACCCGCAGCGCGGAGACGCGCCAGTCCGAGCGCGGAGCCGCCCAGCGAACCGGTCACGTAGATTCCATCGCCGGGCTTTGCGCCGGAACGTCGGACTTCCATGCCCTTTTCAACGCGCCCGATCATCGAAACGTCGACGAAGATTCGTTCCGCCGACGACGAATCTCCACCAACCAGGTTCACTTCGAAATCCGCGCATGCGCGTTCAACGCCGTCGAGAAAAGCATCGACCCATTTGACGCCGACGCCCGCGGGCATCGCGAGCGACAGCGTGAAGAACATCGGCACACCGCCCATGGCGCCAACATCGCTGACATTCACCGCTACCGCTTTGTAGCCGACGGAATCCGGTGGGTGAAGCTCGCGAATGAAGTGCGTGTTCTCGACAACCACGTCGCTGCAGTAGACGATCGAATAGCCTGGAGGGATCTCGACAATTGCAGCGTCGTCACCGATTCCGAGGGGAATGCGCGGATCAGAAAATCTTTCGCGAATCCTCCGGATGAGGGCGTTTTCTCCTCCAAAGCCCGACGGGATATCCGCGCTCATCCTTCTTAGGCCTGTGCCGCGGGCCTGAGAGTTCGGGACCGTTTGGATCGCAGCAACCGCGGGCCCTTCGAGATCTTCGGCTTCAGCGGCAAGAGGGCAGTCTTGAAAACCTCGTTGACGTTGTCCACAAACACGAACTTCATGTTCCTGCGAATCTCCTCATTGACGTCTTCGAGGTCGCGCTTGTTGAGTTCCGGCAGAATCACCGTGTCGATCTTCGCGCGGTGCGCGGCAAGGATCTTTTCCTTGATACCGCCGACTGGCAGCACCTCTCCGCGAAGAGTGATCTCGCCTGTCATGGCGATTTTCCGGTGAACGGCTCTGCCGCAGAGAAGCGACAGAATCGCAGTGGCCATGGTCACACCGGCCGACGGACCATCCTTGGGAATTGAGCCTTCAGGCA
>JACXTT010013259.1_pt1 | contig 10872 bp, 13 predicted proteins | sample 9270951 | NCBI WGS metagenome assembly JACXTT01 (sample SAMN15532306, study PRJNA645909) | rock metagenome | isolation source: weathered quartz diorite | place: Puerto Rico | collected 2017-06-21
CCGACTCCCAGGCCGGGCGTGGGCTGGTCTGGCGCCGCCGCCATGCGTCAGTCATCGGCATCGCCGGGAAGCCGCTTGACGACGTGGGTCGACTCCCTCGATCGAGGGATGGGACTCACTCGTGAGAGGTGGAAGGTCTCGCCCTTTCGCAGACCATCCGATTTGGAGATGTACCGCGTGGATTGACGGCCTCAGCCGGCCGCCCCTCCTGCGCGTAGAAACCGAGCTGGGGACGGGGCTCGAGCCTGGCCCCAACACATTCTCATCGGCGCGGTGTCGTCGGCTCAAGCGGAAGCGCCGAACCTGACGCCCGCAGCACGCGAGCGGCAACGCTCTCCCGCTCATCCCAGGTGATCGCCGCCTCCGGGTGGAACCGGAGGGCGACATCGTCGTGACCGAGGAACGAGCGCACCTCAGGCAGATCGAGACCGGTCGCCGTCACGTACCGGCGGTGGACGCGTTCGACCAGCGGGGCAGCGTCCGGCTGGCGAACGATCCCGACCCGGCCTCGCAGCGAGACGCCGCAGACCTCACACCCGGGCCGGGAGTCGTGGAGGGTGAGCGTCGCCCGGTCGTCGCGCTCGAGATTGCGCACCTTGCGGCTGTCCGAGCCGGTCGCCAGCACGATCTGGCCGCCTTCACCCGACAGCCACATCGGCACCGCATGCATCGATCCGTCCGGCTCGAGCGTCGAGAGCACCCCGACGAGTCGCGCAGCGAGCAGCTCGCGGACGAGCGGATGGGACACGATCGCGTCTCCGTGAAGCTCCCGGCTCGGCGACGGCTGCGACACGGGGGCCATGGTACGCCGGGTGGGCCCGGACCGGTATAGTTAGGGAAGCTAATGATTAGCGAGGCTACCGACATCACGATCATCGCCGAACGTCTGCGCCCGGTCCTGCTCCGCCTATCGCGTGAGCTGCGGCGGGAGACCGAGACACTTGGCGTCACGAGCCGGCAGGCGACGCTCCTGTGGCTCGTGCGCGAGCACCCCGACCTCACGCTCGGCGAGCTCGCAGCTCTGGAGCGCATCTCGGCACCCTCTCTCTCCGGACACGTCGACCGGCTGGAGCAGGCGGGCTTGCTCGAGCGGATACGGTCGATGGACGACCGCCGGCGGGTCGTGCTGCGGTTGACCCCTCCCGGCTCGAGGCTGCTGAGACGGGTCCGCAGCCGTCGGACGACCTGGCTCGCGGAACGCCTCGGCACGCTCGACGACGCCGGGCTCGAGGCGATCGAGAAGGCGATCGAGCCCCTCACTGCGCTCCTCGAGGAGCGAGCGTGAGCGCGGCACTGCGCGCGCTCGACGGGCGCACCTTCCGCAGCCTCCGCCGCCATCGAAACTATCGCCTCTTCTTCTCCGGCCAGGTCGTCTCGGTCTCGGGCACCTGGATGCAGAACATCGCGCTCGCGTGGGTCGTGATCGAGCTGTCACACTCGCCGGTCGCCGTCGGCGCGCTCGCCTTCTGCCGCTTCGTTCCCTTCACCGTCTTCGGGCTCGTCGCCGGTGTCGTCGCCGACCGCGTGGACGACCGCCGTCTCGTGATCACGACACAGACGATCTCGATGCTGCTGTCCGCGCTCCTCGCGGCGCTCTCGCTGACCGCGACGGCCACGCTGCCGGTCGTCTACGTCCTGGCCGTGCTGCTCGGCACCGCCCAAGTCTTCGACGCACCGGGCCGGCAGGCGCTCACGTACCAGATGGTCGGGCCTGATGAGCTGCCGAATGCGATCGCGCTCAACTCGAGCCTCTTCAACATGTCTCGCGTCGTCGGTCCGGCTCTGGCCGGGGTCGTGATCGCGGCGGCCGGCCCCGGGGTGTGCTTCATCCTCAACGCCGTCAGCTTCCTCGCCGTGCTCACCGGTCTGCTGGCGATGCGAACCGCCGAGCTGCATCCTGTCGAGCACAAGGAGCCACCAACGGTGTTCCGCGGTACGCGCGAAGGATTCGCTTACGTCCTCCGCTCCCACGACGTGACGCTGGTGCTCGTGATCATCACGGTCATGAGCACGGTCGGCTTCAACTTCAACGTGATCTTGCCGCTGCTCGCCTCGAGCACGTTGCACAGCGGCCCCCGCGCGTTCGGTCTCCTGTCGGCGTGCTTCGGCGCGGGCGCACTCGGAGGGGCGCTCGTGGCGGCGACGCTCGGCCGGCCCAGCTGGCGGGCGCTTCTCGTCGGGCTGTGCGGGTTCAGCGGCGCGATGCTGGCACTCGCGCCGATGCGCTCCGTGTGGGACTGCTCGATCTTGCTCTTCCTCCTCGGAGGAAGCTTCACGCTCCTGACGGCGAACGCCAACGCTCTCGTCCAGCTCGGCGTGCCCGGCCATCTGCGCGGCCGCGTGGTCGGGCTCTATCTCTTCGCGTTCGCCGGCCTCGCTCCGGTCGGCGGGCTCGTCGCCGGCTGGCTCGTCGCCACCGGCGGCACCGCACTCGCCTTCGGCGTCGCCGGCGCGACCGGACTGGCAATCGCCCTGTACGCGATCGGCGATCGTGAGCGCCTCAGGGCCTCGCTCGCGCGCGCCGGCTGACGCCCTCCCTTCGACCCTCGAACGAGTGTCGGCTCACCAGCGCACGGCACCGATCACAACATTGATCGTCCGCGCCCGCCCCAGGAGGTTCGATGAATGCGCCCCCGACGCACAACGGGGCCGACCACGACACCGTGACAGAAGACGGTGTCTGGCTCACGGACCGTGAGCCGGGTGAGCTGCTCGGGCCACGGCGGGTGGTCGTCACGCTTCGCGACTCGGAGCCGATCGTGATCTCCGAGGTGCCGACGCGACACGAGGCAATCGCTCTGGCCGAGCGCGTGATCGAGGCGATCGACGAGGCGTCGACTCGCGGCGACTGGGCCGAGCTCGTCGATCGGCTCGTCCGGCCGGACACCGTCGTATCGGTCGACGTCGAGCTCGTGGAATAGCTCGACCGAGGGACGCACCCCGGGCGGCGAACGGGCGATACTCGATCTCACCAGGAGCCTTGCGGCGGCTCCCAACCCGGAACGACGAACGGTACGGAGGACGCCGTGGCACTGCTTGAGCATCCGCTCGAGGCGATCGACCGAGGGGGTTGGCAGCCGTCCGAGCTACGGCGAGTCGTCATCCGACTCGCGGGTGGCGAGGTGGTCCAGGTCGGCACTGCACCGAACCGCGAGAGCGCAATCACTCTCGCGCGCAGCGTGATCGAGGAGGTCGAGCACCCGAGCGGCGAATGGCCGCTGATCAACAACCGAGTCCTTGACCAGCGCTCGGTCGTCTCGATCGACGTGCTGCAAACGACATAGTCCAGGGGTCTGGCCTTCCGGCCAGACCCGCTTCTCCGGGCTACGGACGGGTCGGAAGGCGGGTCAGACCGGAAGGTCTGACCCGGGCTCGGACTCGAGCACCCAGAGTGGGCCGTCGCCGCATTCGAGCACTCCCGCACCGTTGCCCGGGTCATCGAGGCTTGTCTGCACTATGCGCATCCGGGCGCCGTCGACGGTCGTCAGCGGGCCACGATCGCCTTCGTACAGGAAGACGAAGCGCCAAGAGGCGACGTGCCGGTGGACGACCTCCGCAGGAAGCGAGAGGTCGAGCTCGGCGAACTCGGCCGGGAACCGTCCGGCGTAGGGGCCGTCGCCGGTCTGCCGGTCACCCCGCTCCCCCCGCGCAAGACGGTCGAGCGCCTTCGGCAGCAGATCCTGCGCGAGGCCTGCGAGACACGGCTGCAACGTGTCCCAGTCGTATTCCGCCGGCATCGGCGCCGTGCCCTGCGCGAGGATCGGTCCCGTGTCGAAGCTCTCGTCCATCAGGTGGAACGTCATCCCGAGCTCCGTGTCGCCTTCGTGGATCGCCCACGCGATCGGGAACGGCCCGCGCCAGCGCGGCAGCGGGCCCGGGTGCGAGTTGAGCACGCCCAATCGCGGGATCGACGGCACCTCGGGCTGAAGCAGCCATGGGTAGCCGAGACAGACGGCGAGGTCCGGCTCGTACGCGCGCAGCAGGCGTGGCAGCCGGCTCTTGTCGGGCACGAGACAGACGTCGAGATGCGCCGGCGTACCTCCTACGAGCTCGTGCCAGCGCTGGTCGTAATCCTCGGAGGCGTCGTCGCGCAGCCGCGGCGTCAGGAGCGCAACCGTCTCGTGTCCGGCGGCGCGCACGAGTGCGTCGATGCCGACCGCGGCCGGCAGGATCGTCGAGAAGATGACGACCCGCCAGGGCGGCTCCGGGGGCACTAAGCGATCGTCCAGGTGTCGCCCGAATGCAGAAGTGAGGCCAGGTCGCCGTCACCGCGCTGGTCGCGCGCCTCGCGGATCTGCTCGCCGACGCTCTCGTCGTAGACTGGACACTTGACGTCGCGGAAGACGCCCATCGGGACGGAACCTGCGGTCTCCCACGTCAGCCTCGCCAGCGCGAACGCAAGACCGGGATCGTCGCGTCCGGGATCGTGCCGCAGCAGCCCGCCCGCGTCGGCCGCAACCACCTCGAGTGTCCCGTCGGCCCGCATCCGCACTCCCCGCTCACCCCAGCGCACCTCTTCGCCGGCCGTCAGGTAGAGACGGTTCTCCTTCTCTTCGCGGACGTAGTCCCAGGCTCCGTCGTTGTAGATGTTGCAGTTCTGGAGTATCTCGACGAACGCGGCGCCCTTGTGCTCGGCGGCCGCACGCAGCACGTCCGCCATCTCCTTCTTGTCCGTGTCGATCGCGCGGGCCACGAACGTCGCCTCCGCCCCGATCGCGACCGACAGCGGGTTGAAGGGTTGGTCGACGGAGCCGAACGGCGTCGACTTCGTCACCTTGCCGACCTCCGAGGTCGGCGAGTACTGGCCCTTGGTGAGCCCGTAGATGCGGTTGTTGAAGAGCAGGATCTTCAAGTTGACGTTGCGACGCAACGCGTGGATCAGATGGTTGCCGCCGATCGAAAGGGCGTCGCCGTCGCCGGTGACGACCCACACGGTCAGGTCGGGCCGCGATGTCGCCAGCCCGGTCGCGATCGCCGGCGCCCGGCCGTGGATCGAGTGCATCCCGTACGTCTGCATGTAGTACGGAAACCGCGCCGCACAGCCGATCCCGGACACGAAGACGATCTTCTCCCTCGCGATGCCGAGCTCCGGCATGAAGCTCTGCATGGCGTTCAGGATCGCGTAGTCCCCGCATCCCGGGCACCACCGGACTTCCTGGTCGGACTTGAAGTCCTTGGCCGTCAGCTGAACGAGATCCCCGTTACCGCCGCTCATGACTCGATCAGGGTCGTGATCGCCTCCGCCAGCTCCGTCGACTGGAACGGGCGCCCCCGCACCTTGTTGTAGCCCACGGCGTCGACGAGGAACTCGGCGCGGACGAGCTTCAGCAGCTGGCCGAGATTCATCTCGGGGATGAGCACCTTCTCGTAGCGCGCCAGCACGTCGCCCATGTTCCGCGGGAAGGGGTTGAGGTAGTGCAGATGCGCACGGGCAACCTTGCGCCCCTCCTCTCGCACACGCCTGACGGCGGCGCCGATGGGGCCGAAAGTCGAGCCCCACCCGAGTACCAGGGTGGTTGCGTCCCCACCGGGGTCGTCGACCTCGAGCAAGGGGATGTCGGCGGCGATGCCGGCGATCTTCTGCGCGCGCAGCCGCACCATCAGGTCGTGGTTCTCGGGGTCGTACGAGACGCTGCCTGTGCCATCGGCCTTCTCCAGCCCGCCGATCCGGTGCTCCAGGCCGGGCGTGCCCGGGATCGCCCACGGCCGCGCGAGAGTCTTCGGGTCGCGCTTGTACGGGAGGAACTGACTCCCGTCGTTCGGCTCGGTGGCGAACTCGACGGAGATCTCGGGCAAGGTCGCCACCTCGGGGATCAGCCACGGCTCGGAGCCGTTCGCGAGGTACGCGTCCGAGAGCAGATACACGGGCGTCCGGTACGCGATCGCGATGCGGGCAGCCTCGATCGCGGCGTGGAAGCATTGCGAGGGGCTGGACGCGGCGAGCACCGGCACCGGGCTCTCGGAGTTGCGGCCGAACAACACCATCAAGAGGTCGGCCTGCTCGGGCTTGGTCGGCATACCCGTGGACGGGCCGGCCCGCTGGATGTCGAGCATCAGGAGCGGCAGCTCCAGCGCGACGGCGAGGCCGATCGTCTCCGACTTGAGGACGACCCCGGGCCCGGCCGACGTGGTGACGCCCAGCGAGCCGCCGAACGACGCACCGAGAGCCGCCCCGGCCGCCGCGATCTCGTCCTCCGCCTGGAAGGTGATCACGCCGAAGTGCTTGAACCGCGCGAGCTCCTCGAGGATCGACGATGCGGGCGTGATCGGGTACGCGCCGAGGAAGAGCTGCAGACCGGAGAGCTTGGACGCAGCGATCAGCCCGTACGAGAGTGCCGTGTTGCCGGTGATCTGACGGTACGTCCCGGGCGCGAGCTTGGCCGGCGCGACCTCGTACGAGACCGCGAAGTCCTCGGACGTCTCGCCGTAGTTGTATCCCGCCTTGAAGGCGCGCGCGTTGGCCTCGGCGATCTCCGGCCTCTTCGCGAACTTCGACTCGATGAAGGCGACGGTGCCCTCGGTCGGTCTGTGATACAGCCACGACATGAGACCGAGCGCGAAGAAGTTCTTGGACCGCTCGGCCTCCCGCGACGTGACACCCCCGACACCCTTGAGCGCCTCGATCGTCATCGAGGTCAGCGCCACCTCGTGCACGTGGTAGCTCTCGAGCGAGCCGTCCTCGAGCGGGTTCGTGTCGTAGCCGGCCTTCTGGAGGTTGCGCTCGTTGAACGAGTCCGTGTTGACGATCAAGGTGCCGCCCGCTGGCACGTCTCTGAGGTTCGTGCGCAGAGCCGCCGGGTTCATCGCCACGAGGACGTTCGGCCGGTCGCCGGGCGTCAGGATGTCGTGGTCGGCGAAGTGGACCTGAAAGCCGGAAACGCCGGGTAGCGAGCCGGCAGGGGCGCGGATCTCCGCCGGGAAGTCGGGGAACGTCGCCAGATCGTTTCCGAGCACGGCCGTCTCGCTTGTGAACCGGTCCCCCGTGAGCTGCATCCCGTCACCCGAGTCGCCCGCGAAACGGACGATGACGTGGTCGACCTGCTCGATTGCCTTGGCCATCTGCTGACCAGAGGGTAGCGCGAGTCGCAGGCATCCCCTGGCTGAACGGATGGTGGGCGGGTCCCCCGGGCACCCGCCCACCGTCCGGCGTTACGCGGTTCCGGCGTGTGGGAACGCTGCCTTGATCGCGACGACGTCGCTCCCGATCTTTCCGAGGAGCGCGTCGATCGCGCCCGTCACCCTGGGCGCGTTGACGCACCGCGCGGGTGGGTTCGCCGCGCCGCACTTCTCCTTGATCTTGCCCTGCACCCGGTTGAGGATTCGTTGCAGACGGTCGAGCCGCCTGACGAAGCGGTTCGCAACTCCCGAGCACCGCTCGGGTGCGTTCGGCACCAGACAGTGCTTCGAGAACGCCTGAAACCGCCGGTCGAGCCGGTCCGAGAGGCGCTCGAGCAACCTGGCTGCGTGTTCGCCCTTGGCACCTGTCGCGGTCGCCGGCGCGTTGCCGCCACCACCTCCGTCGTCTGCGAGCGACACCGCCGGCACGAAGAGCGCCGCCGCAACGGCGCCGAGCACGAGAACGCGTTTGATCATCTCCCTGAACTCCTTCGCTTGCTGTTCCTCTCCCGTGGTTGTCGCTGCCGGCTGTTAGCACCGTGAGAGCGCTGCGTAAGCCGGTCGTAAAAGAGGTGGGACTAGCCGTCGTCGCGGCGGCGGACGACCTTGATGCCCCACGCAGACCCGGAGGCGAAGAGCGCGTCCGGATCGACGTCGCCGACCCAGCCGAGAAAGTGCCGTGCCGGCTCGTCCTGCGTCGACCCGTAGACCGCGGCGCGCTGCGGAGCCACCGCGGGAGCAGGCCCCGCTGCCAGCTCCTCGAGCCGACGCTCGGCCTCTTCCGCTGCCGGTCCCTCCGCGTACCCCTTGCTCATCGCCTCATCCTAGTGGTCGCGTGTGGGATCCGAGACGGCAGAGCCCGCAAGTGCGAACAGCACGTACGCGAGCCAGTGGACTCCGAGGACGTCGGTCTGGAGACCGAGCGCCAGCACCGCGCCGAAGGCCGCAAAGGGCCAGGCCGCACGCAACCAGAGGCCTCGCAAGACGGCAAGGCACCAGGCCGCGAAGGCGAGCATCCCGGCCAACCCGGTCTCCACGCCCAACTCGGTGTATGTCGACTCGCCGGCCACGACGTCCACGTGCGTTCGCTTGGCCTCGGTGCCCGCGTTGCCCAGGCCGAACCCTTGCGGATGATGAATCACCGTCCGCAACCCGTCGCGCAGGTTGCGCCAGTGGCTCGCCAGTGACGACTCGTTCGCCGAGAATGCGTTGCCCGTCACCGCCCCCGCGACCCTGGCGTGGTGGCGAAGGTAGGTGAGCTCACTCTGCGTGTACCTCGTCTCCGGGCCGATCGAGGAGTACGCAGAGAAGAAGCCGGCTGAGACGGCCAGCACGCCGACGGCCGTGAGCACCGGCAGCAGCCGGCGCTGCGCCGCGGCCAGGAAGAGAAGACCGAGCGCGAGGGCGAGTGTCGCCGCACGCGTATGGGTCCACAGGAGACCCGCGAAGCACACGACCGCCGCGGCCACGTGCCGGCGGCCAAGGCGCTGTCGCGAGGCGAGGAACAGGAGCACGACGACGAGCAGGTACGCGGTCGCGAGCGGGCTGAGGAACGTCGAGACGAGCCGTCGCAACGGATGGTTCTCGTCCCCCGTGTTGTAGACCCAGTTCTCCGGCAGGTGAGAGAGCCCCGGCCCGTAGTCGAGCGAGAGCTGCTGTCGGAACCAGTTGGGGACGCCCGAGTCGCGCCACCACTGGAGCGGCACGACGTAGACGTCGAAGAGACCCCACAGCGACAGCGCCGACCCGACGACGACCGCGAGCCAGCCCAGTGCGCGACGGTCGCGGCGCGTCAGCGCAGCGAGTCGTCCGAACGCGTAGGCGCCCACCGGAACGAGGTCGTGCCGAAGCGCGTAGAGCACGCCCTTCGTCGTGGCCCCGCCCCCCAGCCAGTGCTGCGGCAGCACGGCGTAGACCACGACGAACGCCGCGTAGAGAAGCGCCAGGCGGTCGGCGGCGCTCGCGAGCGGCAGCCGGCGGCTTTGCCAGAGGACGACGGCGAGCGCGCCCAGCAGCACCGCCTCCTTCCACGCCGCGACGACGTCCAATCCCCGCCCGCGGACGCCGGCCTGCCAGAGCTCGGCCATGACGAGGTTGTGGACCGCGAGTCCGACGACCAACGCGGCGAGGGCGAGACGGGGCAGACGAGCCGTCATGTGATCGCCACGAGCGTCATGCCGAGATTGACGACCCGAACGGGAACGGGGAACAGGCCGCGCAGCTCGGCGGGGCCGAGAAGACGGTTCTCCTTCGCCCAGGGCATGCGGACGAGGTCGTAGGCTCGGTGGGCAACGGGCTGCGGCAGCCAGTGCACGAGCGGCAGCCGGGTGTGCAGCTCGAGCGGGAACCAGCGATTCGGCGTCGTCAGGAAGACTCGCCGCGAGACCCGCACCGCCTCGGCCACGAAGCTGTGCTGGCGCTCACGGCCGCCGACGTGCTCGATCACCGCATTCGAGAAGCAGACGTCGAACGCCTCGTCCTGGAACGGCAACGCGCAGCCGTCAGCCTGGAAGTACTCGATCTCGGGATACCGCGCGCGGAAGCCGGAACCGTCATGAAGCCCGGCCGCGGTTATGCGGGACCGCCACGGATAGAGCTCCTCGAAGAAATTGTGGGTTGCGCAACCCGCCTGACCACCCGCCGACCCGAAGCCGATCTCGTCGACCCCGACGTCGAGCACCGTCGTCTCCGCCGTCGGCCGGATCTCGTCGAGAAACAGGCGAAGCTTGCGCCGCCGCGAGCGAAGGGAGACGGCGTCCGCGAGGTCCATCGGGGCGACGGTAGCGGTCGGGGCGGCGCGATAGGGTGGCTTGGTGCTCGAAGCGACGATCAGACCGAGCGGGCCGTACCGGCTCAATCTGATCACGCGCGGAGCGCCCTGGTCGGCTCCGCTTCCGGGCGACGTACACGCCGAGGCCTGGCAACGACGCGACGGTGCAGTCGTCGTGCGCGCTCCCCACGAGGCCGGCCTCGATCTCGCCCGCTTCATGCTCGCGCTCGACGACGACACGGCCGAGTTCCACCGTCGCTTCCGAGACGACCCGCTGCTCGGCCCGACGGTCCGGGCGTTCGTGGGGTGGCGACCGCTTCGCCTCGCCACCGTCGCCCATGCGCTGCTGCGCGCCGTCTGCGGTCAGCTGATCGAATCGCGCCGCGCGCGAGAGATCGAGCGCGCCATCCTTCGCGTCTGCAGGCAGCGGGCTGCGACGCAGTCCGAGCTGCGACGACTCTCCCCCGCCCGCCTCCGGGCCTGCGACCTCTCCGCGGGTCGAGCGGCCACGCTCTCGCGCCTCTGCCGCAGCATCGATCTCGAGCGCCTGAAGGGCCAGACGAGCGCCGCGGTCGCCGCGCGACTCTCGAGGGAGCGCGGCATCGGCCCGTGGTCGATCGGCGTGATCGCGCTCGAAGGGCTCGGCCGCTACGACGTCGGCCTCGTCGGCGACCTCGGTCTGATCAAGCTCGCGTCGGCGCTCCGCGGCCGCTGGGTCGAGGCCCGGGAGACGGCAGAGCTACTCGCGCCCTACGGCGAGTGGCAAGGGCTGGCGGGAGAGCTGCTGCTCCTGGGCTGGTCGAAGGGGCTCGTGCCCGGAGCCGACCCGGACGTCGCACGGCGCACGCGCCTCCGAGTCCGCAAGGCTGCCTAGTGTCCCGAGTCGGTAGTCCGCAGGGACCGGTTGTCAGAGGTCGAAGTCGTCCTGATCGGCGACGACGATTGGGGGCAGCGATGGCGCAGCGGACGACGATCGTGCTTGGTGC
>JACXTT010013260.1_pt1 | contig 10871 bp, 8 predicted proteins | sample 9270951 | NCBI WGS metagenome assembly JACXTT01 (sample SAMN15532306, study PRJNA645909) | rock metagenome | isolation source: weathered quartz diorite | place: Puerto Rico | collected 2017-06-21
GGTCCGTGACCGCCCACAGCCAGTGCGCGGTGCCGCCGTCGGCCACAGGCAGGCGCGCGGCGCCGGCGCGCAGCGCGAAGCGGCTGCCGTCTGCGCGCACGCCCGCCAGTTCACGGTGGGCCTCGGCCCCTGCCGCAGCGCCGCTGGGGACTACGCCGGTGGCGCCGGGTACCAGGGTGTCCAGGCTGCGCCCGGCCAGTGCCGCCGGATCGGCGCCGAACAGTTGCCCCGCCCGCTCGCTCGTGCGCACCACCACGCCCTCTGCATCGGCCAGCAGGAAGCCGTCGGCCGACTGCGCCATGCACGCCTGCAGCATGGCGTTGTCATCTTCCCAGGCATGGACGGCCTGCGCTTCGCGCTGGCGCGCGGCGCGGCCCTGGCGTGCCAGTGCATGGGTGAGCCACGCCAGCAGCAGCGTGGCCAGCGTGCCCGCGGTCAGCACCAGGTATGCCTGCCGCGGGCCATGCGCGGCTTCGAAGGCGGGGCGCGTGGCGCCGCGCAGCGTCCAGGTGACGCCGCCATACTGGAGCTGGCGCTCGCCCTGCAGCAGCGCGGCACTGCCGTCCTCGCGGCGCTCGCCCTCGGTCGGCCCGCCGGACAGCATCGGCCCGAGCGCGGCCGGGGAGCCCTCATACAGCGACAGCTCCAGTTCCGCCGCCGCCGGGGCACCGACCGCGCGCATCAGGTCGCCCAGGCGCAGCGACACGTAGACATAGCCGAGCACCGCCTGGCGCCGCTGCGCCACCGTGCTGAGCGCCGCCTCCCCGGCGTAGACCGGCAGGACTACCAGCGCGCCGTGCTGGCGCTGCGCCGCCTCGGCTTCGCGGATCAGTGCCAGGCCGGGCGTGAGCCGCGGTTCGCCGCTGTCGCGGGCGGCTTCCAGCGTCGCCCGGCGTATCGGCTCGGACAGCATGTCAAAGCCGGCTGCACGCGTGTTGCGCCCGTCCAGCGGTTCGATATAGAAGATCGGTGCGTACAGGTCGCGCTTGCCGCCGGGATGAATGTCGTAGTCGGCAAGGCCGTCGGCACGGGCGGCGTGCACCAGCCGCGGCACCTGCTGCAACGGCGTGAGCGGCGCGTAGCCGATCGACTGGGTGCCGGCGGGCAGGTCGTCGAGCTGGGCGGTATAGAGATAGTCGCGCCACTGCGCGCGCGAGGTGTCGGGGTTGGCGGTCAGCACGGCGGCCACGCCGCGCAGCAGGCGTTCGTTCTCCAGCATGCGCTCGCGCAGCGCGCCGCCGGCCTGTCCCAGCAGCGCGTCGAAATGCTGCTGCGCCTCGCGGCGCTCGAGCCGCTCCGCCTGCAGCCATGCCCCTGCCGTCAACAGCGCGCCGCCGGCCGCGACCAGCAATGATAATAAGGCAGGGGAAAGCGAAGTCAGTCTCATGGTCGATCGGTTCCGGCATGCAGCAGGGGCATGCCGTCTGCGTGGACGTGCCTTCGCATTAACGGGGGACTATACCGTGGCACAGGCAGCCCGCACACCCCCGCCGGGGATGAACCCGTTCGGGGGAAAGACCGCGTGCCCCACCACGGCGGGGTATGGTAGGGTTGCACCGGAGATGCCCCCCAAGTACGGATGCCCCCAAAGTACGCGACAGTCCGCGTCACTAGTGCCCTGTTCCGTAGATACCTTGCCAAAATGAAATCGTCCAGTTGACTGTCAGGCTAGGCGCGAGGAGGCGCCATAGCCGTAGCTATGGCAACGACGAGCAACGACGCATGGCGGGCAACTGGGCGATTTCATGGCAAGGTATCTGCGGAACAGGACACTAACGCCCCAACTGCGCCCTACATGCCCGTCTACACACCCACGCTGAAAGCGCGCATTGCGATCATCACCACGGTGCTGGCCGCGGTGTTCGGCACCGGCATCGTACTGACCGCCCTGTACGACGCCCACCGCGACCTGCACGAAGCGCTGCAGGTCCAGCAGGACTCCGTCGTCAAGCTGACCGCCAGCCAGCTCGACACCGCCATGAACGACCGCATCGTGCTGCTCTCGCACCAGGCTGCGCAACTCAGCGGCCTGCTGGCGCAGGCGCACGGCGCGCAAGCCGCGGCGGTGCGCGAGCGGGCGCTGGATACGCTGTCCGCAGCGATCCCGGTGCCGGCCGCGTTCAACGCGCTGCTGGTCGCCGACATGCAGGGCAACATCGTCAGCAACCGCGGCACCGGGGCGGACATTGGCGACCGCAGCTATTTCCGCGAGGCCGCCCGCTCGCTCGCGCCCGTGGTGTCGCCGCCCATCCGTTCGCGCACCAACGGCCAGATGGGGGTGATGGTGGCGGTGCCGGTGCTGGCGCCGAACCAGACCTTCGTCGGCCTGGTGGGCGGCTGGCTGGACCTGTCCAGCGCCAACTTCCTGGTCGAGATCCTGCACAACCGCCTCGGCACCACCGGCTACTACTGCCTGGTGTCGGCCGGCCCCGAGCCGGTCTACATCCGCCATCCCGACCCCGCGCAGGCGCGCCAGCCGGCGCTGGCCGTGGCCGATACCTGCGGCGAGGATGACAGCGCCGCGCCGCTGGAATTCCTCACGCCGGCGCGGCCGGTGATTGCGCGCTACCTGATGTCGAGCACCGGCTGGGAACTGGTGGCGCTGCTGCCCGCACGCGAGGCCTACGCACCGCTGCACCAGATGCAGCAGCGCTTCCTGGGCATGGCCGGGGTGGCCATGGCGGCTGTGGCCCTGCTGATCTGGCTGGCGGTGCGGCGCCAGCTGGCGCCGCTGGCGCGCCTGCACAAAGTAGTGCAGGCCAGCGCCAACGACCTGTCCGCGTTCGAGCGGCTGCCGACACGGCAGCAGCGCGACGAGATCGGCGACCTGACGCGCGTCTTCATCAAGCTGATGCGCGACGTGCGCGAGCGCCGCCAGGCGCTGGACCGCAGCGAACGGCGCCTGCGCGCGGTGACCGACACGCTGCCGTCGCTGCTGGCCTTTATCGACACCGATGAGCGCTATGTGTTCAACAACCAGGCCTACGAGCGTGTCTTCGGCCTGAAGCCGGAGGAACTGCGCGGCAGGCACGTGCGCGAGATCCTGGGCGAGACCCGCTACGCGCGCGTGCAGCCATTCATGCAGCGCGCGCTGGCGGGCACCGCGGTGACCTTCGAAACCGAAGACAGCGACCCCGAATACCACTGCATGGAGAGCAGCCTGCGCCCGGAATGGAGCGCCGACGGCAGCGAGGTGGTGGGCGTGCATATCCATGTGCAGGACATCACGCAGCGCAAGCTGGAGACGCAGCGCCTGGCGCGCATGTCGCGCACCGACCACCTGACACAGCTGATGAACCGCAGCGCTTTCGAGGGCCAGCTGCACGCGGCGATGGTGCGCAGCCGCGAGCATGGCACGCTGATGGCCCTGCTGTACCTGGACATGGACCGCTTCAAGGCCGTCAACGATATTCACGGCCACGCCGCCGGCGACCAGCTGCTGCAGACCTTTGCCCAGCGCGTGCGCCGCTGCGTGCGCGAGCGCGACACCGTCGCCCGGCTGGGTGGCGACGAGTTCGCGGTGGTGCTCGAGGACATGACCCAGCCCGCCGCGGCACGCCGCGTGGCGCAGGCCATCCTGCAGGCGATGGGCGAGCCCTTCGACTTCGAGGGCGTGTCCGCCGACGTGGACGTCAGCATCGGCGTGGCGCTCTACAACGGCGGCCCGGCGCAGGACCGCGAACTGATGCGGCTGGCGGACGTGCTGCTATACCGCGCCAAGGGCGCGGGCCGCGGGCGCTATGAGATCGGCCCGCCGGAACTGGCGGGCGAGCTCAACCCGCAGTAGGCAGCCCCGGCCGAGGGCTCAGTGGATGGTGCCGCCGGGCTTGTCCGACGCCGCGCCGCCGGCCCCCTCGGGCTCGAACGGCACGTGGCGGCCGTCGCTGGACTGGTAGCCCAGTTGCGCATCGGCGCCCAGCATCTTCTCCCACGCGATCATGGCCTGGGCCACCGCATCGGGCGCGCCCTTGAACACCACCACGTCGTTGCCACAGCCGGGGCATTCGCCGCCGAACACGGCATCGATGCCGGGCAAGCCCGGCACGTCGAGCGCGTCGAATTGCGCGAACGCGGTCTTGCAGTGCCCGCAGACCAGCTGGGCGGGGCGCAAGGCCTCAATCTTTGCGCGTGCCTGTGCCGCACGCTCCTCGGGGGTACCCCGCCGTTTTGCCTCGCCCATGATGTGCCTTCCTTCCCCGTGCTGCCGGTGTGTGTTTGCATCGGCCCCGCCAGTGCGGCGGGACCGTGCCTGTTAGATGCGCAATGCGTGCCGGTGGTGCCCGGCCATTGTCGCAGGTGACGGCCGCGCTGCGTGCGCGCCATCGCCGATCTGCTGCGCTCAGTTGGCATTGTAACCAGCGCGGCGCAGCAAATACCGGGCCGACAGGAACCCGCAGCGCCTGCTATTGTGGATAACGATGCCCCGTGCGGGTGCGGATGCGCCGCTTCCGGCACCACGGGCCTCTCCCTCAACCGGCGCCGACGCTGGTGCAGGTTATTCCCGGTTCCATCCACCTACCCCGAAGGAGGACGTTCCATGATCCGACCCACCGTGCAGGAAAACGCCGCCCGCTACGCCGACTGCATTGCCGCCTGCAATGCCGCAGCCGCTGCCGCACTCAAGTGCGCCGCTGCCTGCCTGGAAGAACAGGACGTGCGCAAGATGGCGCGCTGCATCGCGCTGGACATGGATTGCGCCGGCATCGCCCAGCTGGCCGCGTCCTACATGCTGCGCAACAGCGAGTTCGCGCCGCTGGTGTGCGAAGACTGCGCCGAAGTCTGCAAGTGGTGCAAGGAGGAATGCGAGCACCATGACACCGAGCACTGCCAGGAATGCGCCCGCGCCTGCGCAGCCTGCATGGAGCAGTGCCTGAAGATGACGGCTTAGCGGTCCCCGCCCGATTCCTGCTGCCCCTGCGGCGGCTCGGCCAGCGCGACAAAGGCATCGATCAGCCTGGCGCCGCGCCGCTCGCGCAGGCAGTAGAGATACTCGTGCAGGCAGGGCGAGGCATCGGTGAAGCCCAGCACGCGCAGGTCCGGATGGCTCGGCACCTCGTGCCGGGCGATCACCGATACGCCCAGGTTGCGTATCACCGCCTCGCGGATCGACTCCCGGCTGCCGATCTCCATCTGCGCGGCGGGGCTCACGCGCGCCTGCGCCAGCATGTCTTCGGTGGCGATGCGCGTGGTCGACCCGAGCTCTCGCATCAGCAGACGGCAGCCCGCCAGCGCACTGACGGCCACTTCGGTGTGCCCGGCCAGCGCATGGGTGCGGTGCACCACCAGCATCAGCGGGTCCACGCCCAGCAGCACGCGCGACAGGCGCGCATCGTCCACCCGCTGCGACGAGGTGGCGATATCGACGCGGTATTCCTGCAGCGCTTCCAGCACTTCCTGCGAATTTCCGGTCACCACGCTGACATCGATGGCGGGAAAGCGCTCGCTGAAGCCGCGGATCAGCTCCAGCACGTAGTAGGGCGCGGTCGCGCCCACGCGCAGGCTGCCGGTGCGCAGGTCGCCCGAATGGCGCAGGAAGAAGTCGATCTCGGTTTCCTGCTGCACCAGCGCCTCGACGCGCGGCAGCAATGCCAGCCCCGCGTCTGACAGCGCCAGGCGGCGCCCGCCGCGGTGGAACAGCTCGACCCCGTAGGCTTCTTCCAGCGCGCGGATCTGCGCGGTGATGGTGGGCTGCGACAGGCCCAGGCGCTTGGCGGCCTGCGTGACGCTGCCGATGCGGGCCACCATGAAGAAGGACTTGAGCTGGGCGATGAGCATGCGGCCGAGGGATATCGCTAAGGGCAAGGCAAGGCGGCGAGCGTCTGGGCGCCGGCCGCGGTGAGGCGGTATTCTAATGGACTGCACCAAGCCACCCGGTCCAACCGTCCGCTGCCTTGCATAGGAGTCTGCCCATGTCTGCCCCGTCCACCTCCGCCACCCGCATCGAGAAAGACAGCCTGGGCGACGTGCCCGTGCCCGCCGATCACCTGTGGGGGGCACAGACCGAGCGCTCGCGCCAGAACTTCCGCATCGGCAACGAGAAGATGCCGCCGGCGCTGATCGAGGCCTTCGCCATCCTGAAGTTGTGCGCGGCGCGCGCCAATGGCGAGCTTGGAGTGCTCAAGCCCGAACTGGCGCACGCGATCGAACAGGCCGCGACCGAAGTCATCGAAGGCCGCTGGCCCGATGAGTTCCCGCTATCGGTCTGGCAGACCGGGTCCGGCACGCAGACCAACATGAACCTGAACGAGGTCATCGCGAACCGCGCCATTCAGTTGCTGGGCGGCAAGGTCGGCAGCAAGACGCCGGTGCACCCCAACGACCACGTCAACGCCAGCCAGTCCTCCAACGACAGCTTCCCCACCGCGATGCATATCGCCGCCACGCGCGCGATCCAGCAGGAACTGCTGCCGGCGCTGGAGCAGCTGCAGCAGACCTTCGCGCGCAAGGTGGAAGCCTTTGCCGATATCGTCAAGGTCGGCCGCACCCATTTGCAGGATGCCGTGCCGCTGACGCTGGGGCAGGAGTTCTCGGGCTACATGACGCAAGTGGCCGACGCGCAGTCGCGCCTGCAGCAGGCCATGCTGCGCGCGATGCCGGTGGCGCAGGGCGGCACCGCGGTAGGCACCGGCCTGAACGCCCCGCACGGCTTCGCCGCGGCCTTCGCGCGGGCGCTGGCCGACTACACCGGCCTGCCGTTCGAGCCCGCGCCCAACCGCTATGCGCTGCAGGCCTCGCACGATGCGCTGGCCGACCTGTCCGGCGCGCTTAGCACCACGGCCTCGTCGTTCCTGAAGATCGCGCGCGACTTCATGCTGCTGGGCTCAGGGCCACGCGCCGGCTTTGCCGAGCTGGTGCTGCCGGCCAACGAGCCGGGCTCATCGATCATGCCGGGCAAGGTCAACCCGACCCAGGCCGAGGCGCTGGCGATGGTGTGCTGCCGCGTGATCGGCAACCACACCACTGTGACGCTGGCCAACGGACTGGGCACGCTTGAGCTGAACGCCTACAAGCCGGTGATTATCTACAGCCTGCTGCAGTCGGTGAGCCTGCTGGCGGGCGCCGCGTCGAGCTTTGCAGAGCATATGGTCGAAGGCGTCGAGGCCGACCGCGAACGCATCGCCGAGCTGCTGGAGCGCTCGCTGATGCCGGTGACCGCGCTCAACCCGCATATCGGCTACGACAAGGCCGCGGAGATCGCCAAGCTGGCGGTCAAGCGCAACCTGTCGCTGCGCGAGGCGGCGATTGCGTCCGGGCATGTCACCGAGGCGCAGTTCGCCGAGTGGATCGACCTGAAGGGGATGACGCGGGAGGTGTAGCGGGGGATGTAGCAGAGATGCGCCCCGGCACGGAACCGATCCGCGACGGGGCAGGCCGGCCTCAGCCGACGAAGGCCTTTTCCAGCACGAAATGGCCGGGATGGCTCATATTGCCTTCGGCGAATCCGCGCTCTTCCAGGATGCCGCGGACGTCCTTGAGCATGTCCGGGCTGCCGCACAGCATGATGCGGTCGTTCTCCAGCGAGAACGGCTCCACGCCCAGGCGCTCGAACAGTTCGCCCGAGGCGATCAGGTCGGTGATGCGGCCGCGGTTGTCGAACTCTTCGCGCGTCACGGTCGGGAAGTACATCAGCTTTTCGCGCACCAGATCGCCCAGGTGCTCGTGCTGCGGCAGGTGTTCCTGGATCAGCTCGCGGTAGGCCAGCTCTTCCACGAAGCGGCAGGTGTGCGTCAGCACGACCTTGTCATAGCGCTCGTAGACCTCCGGATCGCGGATGATCGACAGGAACGGGGCCAGGCCGGTGCCGGTGGCCAGTAGCCACAGCGTCTTGCCGGGCAGCAGGTTGTCCACCAGCAGCGTGCCGGTCGGCTTCTTGCCGACGAAGATCTGGTCGCCTTCGCGCAGGTGCTGCAGGCGCGAGGTCAGCGGGCCATCAGGCACCTTGATGCTGAAGAATTCCAGCGTTTCCTCATAGTTGGCGCTGGCGATGCTGTAGGCGCGCAGCAGCGGGCGGCCGTTCACTTCCAGCCCGACCATGGCGAACTGGCCATTTTCAAAGCGAAAACCAGGGTCGCGCGTGCAGGTAAAGCTGAAAAGGGTGTCGGTCCAGTGATGGACGGAGAGGATGGATTGCTGGTTCAGGTTGCTCATGGCGAAACGCGGGATACAGCGGCAGGATGCAGCGCCAAAGACGGCTGGAAAGAAAGAATCTTAACGCATGCTTGGGGGCGGCGCAGGCGGAGCCTGCGACGCCAGCGCGGGATTTCCGGGATGTGCAATCCGGTGCGGCGCATGCGGCACGCCCGATATTGTTGAGAAATTCTGGCTAATCAAATTGATTTTTGCGCATTTATCCAAAGGCAGCCAACATCCATCATGAGGTCATCTTCCCTTTGCTCCCAAGGAAACTGCCATGACCTCCACCCCAGCCATCTCCCGCCGCGCCGCGCTCGTTACCGGCGCCTCCCGCGGCATCGGCCGCGCCATCGCGTTGCGGCTGGCCGCCGACGGCTTCGACGTGGCCATTGGCTACGCCGGCAACGCCGCCCGGGCCGAAGCGACGGTGGCGGCGGCGCGCGAAACCGGCGTCAATGCCATCGCCATCCAAGGCGATGTGGCGCAGGCGCCAGACGTGGCACGGCTGTTCGATGCCGCGCAGCAGGCGTTCGGCCGGCTCGACGTGGTCGTCAACAGCGCCGGCATCATGCAGATGGCGCCGGTTGCGCCGGCCAGCCTGGACGCCTTCGACCAGACCATCACCACCAACCTGCGCGGCGCTTTCCTGCTGCTGGGCGAGGCCGCCGCGCGCCTGGGCGACGGCGGGCGCATCATTGCGCTGTCGACCAGCATGATCGCGCGCTCCTTCCCCGGATACGGTCCGTATATCGCCGCCAAGGCAGGCGTGGAAGGGCTGGTGCGGGTCCTGGCCAACGAACTGCGCGGGCGCGGCATCACCGTCAATGCGGTAGCGCCGGGGCCGGTCGCGACCGAACTGTTCCTTGATGGCAAATCGGAAGCGCAAGTGGCGCAGCTGTCCAAAGTGGCGCCGCTGGAGCGGCTGGGCACGCCCGAGGACATTGCCGCGGCGGTGTCGTTCCTGGCCGGGCCGGATGGGGCGTGGACCAATGCGCAGGTGGTGCGCGTGAACGGGGGCTTTGCCTGAGCCGTTGCCTGCCGGGCCAGAAGTCAGCCCCCGGGCGTCGGCAAGGACAGATCGCAGCGCAGGCGCGCCAGCGCGTCACGCGAGTAGCCGTGGCGCACGCGCAGCTGGTGCTCCACGGCGTCGGCCTGGTCCAGGCAGGCGAACACCAGGTCGTCTTTTACGCGCTGCGAAACGCCCTTCAGGCGCGGCGCTTCATACGCGGCCTGGCGCGCGCGGCAGCGCAGGAACAGCAGCGTTTCCTGCGAGGCTGTGATCAGTTGCTCGTGCTCGATCCGCTTGCATTCGACCAGGTCCTGGGCAGGGGCGCTGGCGGCGGCAAAGAGCAAAGGCAGGCACAGCCATCGACGCAACGAGCGGTTCATGGCAAACGGGGGGCGCAGTAGGCCAGTTGAGGGTCCGGCTCGCATCATTGCCCAGACCCGCGCACAGTGCAAGCCACAGCGCACGCAACACCCTGTTGTGGCCGGGCGCCAGACGGGCCGCAGCCGGATTCAGTGTCCAGCCACATGGACAATCGCCCGCAAACCCTGATGGCTGCGTCGACCGGCAGGTCTATGCTGCACCGCAGCACACCCAAGGGGTGGGCAGGTCCGGCGGATCAGGCTACGCTTCGATGGCAAATGCGCCGCAGTGCGCGCCAGTTCGCGCCCCAGACCGACGGGCTCCCGCCCGGCCTTCCCCGTGTTCCCCCTTGCCGCCCACCGTTCCGGTGGCCTGCGGCCGCCATGTTTGCGGCATCTGCCGCCAGCACTGCGCAGCGCGACCTGACCCGCGGCTGCCCTGCGCCGCCCTGACTGCAAGACAACAACATGACCGATCTCACCGCTACCCCAGCCCAGACGGCCGCCCCGAGCCGCGAAGAGGTGCGCAAGCGCATCTACGCCATCGTCGCCGCCTCCTCGGGCAACCTGGTCGAATGGTTCGACTTCTACGTGTACGCCTTCTGCGCGATCTACTTCGCGCCGTCGTTCTTCCCCAAGTCCGATCCCACCGCGCAACTGCTGAACACCGCCGGCGTGTTTGCCGCGGGCTTCCTGATGCGGCCCATCGGCGGCTGGCTGTTTGGCACCATCGCCGACCGCCACGGCCGCAAGAACTCGATGCTGATCTCGGTGATCATGATGTGCGCGGGCTCGCTGCTGATCGCCTGCCTGCCCACCTATGACAGCATCGGCAACTGGGCGCCGGCGCTGCTGCTGCTCGCGCGCCTGATCCAGGGCCTGTCGGTCGGCGGCGAATACGGCACCACCGCCACCTATATGAGCGAGGTGGCGCTGCGCGGCCGGCGCGGCTTCTTCTCGTCGTTCCAGTATGTGACGCTAATCGGCGGCCAGTTGCTGGCGGTGCTGGTGGTGGTGATCCTGCAGCAATTGCTGGACGAGGCCGAACTGAAGGCCTGGGGCTGGCGCATCCCGTTCGTGGTCGGCGCGGTCACCGCGGTGGTGGCGCTGTTCCTGCGCCGCACGCTGCACGAGACCTCGTCGGCGGCCACCCGCGGCAGCAAGGAAGCCGGCAGCGTGGCCGCGCTGTTCCGCAACCACAAGGCCGCCTTCTTCACGGTGCTGGGCTATACCGCGGGCGGCTCGCTGATCTTCTACACCTTCACCACGTATATGCAGAAGTACCTGGTCAACACCGCCGGCATGTCGATCAAGACCGCCAGCTATGTGATGACGGGATGCCTGTTCCTGTACATGTGCATGCAGCCGGT
>JACXTT010013261.1_pt1 | contig 10871 bp, 8 predicted proteins | sample 9270951 | NCBI WGS metagenome assembly JACXTT01 (sample SAMN15532306, study PRJNA645909) | rock metagenome | isolation source: weathered quartz diorite | place: Puerto Rico | collected 2017-06-21
TTGCCGCGTCGTTCAGCCCGGACGGCAAGAAGGTGGTGACGGCAAGCGGCGACAAGACCGCGCGGGTGTGGGACGCCGAGAGCGGCAAACCGCTCGGCAACCCTCTCCAGCATCAAGACCGGGTTCTTGCCGCGTCGTTCAGCCCGGACGGCAAGAAGGTGGTGACGGCAAGCGACGACAAGACCGCGCGGGTGTGGGACGCCGAGAGCGGCAAACCGCTCGGCAACCCTCTCCAGCATCAAGACGGGGTCCGTGCCGCGTCGTTCAGCCCGGACGGCAAGAAGGTGGTGACGGCAAGCGACGACAAGACCGCGCGGGTGTGGAAAGCCCCCCGTTCGGTCCCCGGATCTCCGGAGCACATAGTTCTCTGGTCCGAAGTCCGCTCGGGGATGACCCTCGACGAGCACGGCGACGTGCGTGACCTCGACGCCAAGTCCTGGCACGAACGCCGCGAGCGCCTCGAAAAACTCGGCAACCCGCCGGGGCTGGACTAGCGCGCCTAGGCCGCCGACGAATGGCAGCGCCGCAAGAAACGCCTCGACGAACTCGGCGGCTCGGCGGTCCTCGATAAAGCTTGGAGCCGCGTCCTTTCGGCTATAATCACAGCGTCCCCTTGGCATCTCACTCGGGAGCGAAAAATGGGCCTGACGCACGTTACCGCAAAGATTTCCGCCTTGACCGGCGCATCGGCACATCCCTTTGAAGCCGAGTTCCTCGTGGATACCGGCTCCATCGATTGCATGGCCCCAGGCGAGAAGCTGCACGCGGCCGGGGTGCGCCCGGAGGGGAAACGAGTCCACGAGCTCGCGAATGGCCAACCGATCGAGTATGAATACGGGTTCGCAAGAGTCGCCTTCTTCGGGGACGAGACGGTCACGCCGATCATCTTTGGCCCACCGGATACGGAGCCGATCCTTGGCGTGGTTGCTCTGGAGAGCGTGGGTGTCGTCGTCGATCCCATCACTCGAGCCTTGAGACGGCTCCACGCAAAACCACTCAAATAGGGCTCTTCCGACAAATGCGTGTGGTGTTGTCAAGGTCCGTTGGCCAAGCCTGCGATTTTTCAAAAGCCTGTCCCCCGGGAATTTGACCTTCTGGGGGGTCGCGCGCTTGCAAACCATGGACTTTCCATGGTTTGCAAGCGAAGGTGAGGGTCACCAGCTCGTGACCCTCACGGCGGCAGATGGCCGTCACCCGCCGAAACGAAGCGAATCTGGCTCGGGAGTCAAAAAATACGCATTCACCGGATGAACCTCAACTTGCCGGACGAATCGGCTCCGTTACACTACTCTTTACGATTGCATACAATACCCCCTGTGACAAACGATAGAACTCTGAAAGGAGCACCTGCATGTCATTTCACAAAATCGCCATCGGCCTGGGCTTGGCCGCGTGCCTCGTGGTTGCAGCGGCGACCGCCGGGGACATTCTCAATCCGAAGATGACGCCGGAGAAGGGGACGTACGACGAGCCGGCCGGCAAGATGGGCGAGAAGGTCAAGGGGGCGTGGAGCCAAACGACAATTGCCGCCGCCGTGGACCAGAAGCCGCTCGCGGGCAAGGTCGTCACCGTCGTCGGCGAGATCATCGACCTGTCGTGCTACACCTCGCTCGGCAAACACGGCGGCAAGCATCGTGATTGCGGCCAAAAGTGCCTCAAGGCCGGACAGCCGATCGGCTTGCTGGCGAAGGACGGCACCGTCTACATCCTCATGGAAGAAGAGCACGACCCGCGCCGCGACGGCCTGACCTCCTCCTTCCGCCTCGCCTGCATCGAGAACATGGCATACATCATGGAGGTCACCGGCACCATGTCCGAAGTCAAGGGCATCAAGACGATCCATGTACGCGGGTATGTCAAGAAGTCGTAGCGTGTTTGCCGCTTGCGGCTTAGCGCTCGCAGGATGATTATCGGCTACTTCCGTTTTGTCGCTGCGAGCGCTAAGCCGCAAGCGGCGTTGGGGGATCTTCGATGCGCTGGCGTTTCATCCTGCGGTGGACGGTCGTGGTCGTCGCGTTGGCCGGCATAGGCGTATCCTCGTCCTTGATCGGCCAGGAAACGGGTACCGCCGTGAAGGCAAATGCCATGTTCCCGCCGAACGGGCCGAAGATTCCGCTCGGGCTCGTCGAGATCGTCTGGCCCGAGGACAACCTGTACACGCCCGAAAAGGCGGAGCTGGGCTGGCTGCTCTTCTACGACAAGCGGCTCTCCTCCGACAACACCATTGCCTGTGCGACCTGCCATTCGCCCGAGCACGGCTTCGGCGACGGGCGGCCGGTCTCGACCGGCATCAAGGGGCAGAAGGGGGGACGCAGCGCTCCCTCCGTCATCAACCGCGCGTACGGCATGCTCATGTTCTGGGACGGCCGAGCCCCCTCGCTCGAACATCAGGCCAAGGGCCCGATTGCCAACTCCATTGAAATGACGATCGAGAAAGACGCCACCAAGGCGCATACGGCTTGCGTGGATTGCCTGCGCGGCATCAAAGGATACCGCGAGCGTTTCAAGAAGGTGTTCGGGACCGAAGAATTCGACATCGATCACATCGCCAAGGCGATCGCCACGTTCGAGCGGATGGTCCTGTCCGGCAATTCGCCTTACGACAAGTTCAAGGCGGGCGACAAGACCGCGTTAAGCCCCAGCCAGCAGCGCGGCATGGATATTTTCTTTTCGAACAACGCCCGCTGCGACAGTTGCCACGATGGGGCGGCATTCACGACGAACCAATTCGCCAACATCGGCATCGGCATGGACAAGTCCGACCCGGATCTGGGGCGTTTCCTGGTCACGAAGATGGTGGAACACAAAGGCGCCTTCAAGACGCCGGGCCTGCGCGACATCGCCAGGACCGGGCCGTATATGCACGACGGGCGGTTCAAGACGCTGGAAGAGGTCGTCGAGCATTACGACAAGGGGGGCATCAAGAATCCCTGGCTGCACCAGGACATCCGGCCACTCAAGCTCAGCAAGGAGAACAAGACCGACCTGGTGCAATTCCTGCACGCTCTCAACGGCGAAGGCTGGCAGCATCTCAAGGCGCCGGTGTCGATGCCCAAGTAGGAACGCCAAACCTCGGCATCGTACGAGAGCTTCATGTTTGCTCTGGTCACCGGATCCACCGGGTTTCTTGGCACGCACCTGGTGCAGCGCCTGCGCGAGGCAGGGCACCGTGTTCGCGCCTTGGTGCGCACACCAAGCAAGGCCGGCGTTCTCGCAGCCGCCGGAGCCGAGTTATCGGCAGGGGACATCACGTCGCCGACATCGCTGGCGCGAGCGGTCGAGGGGATCGAGGTGATCTTCCATGCGGCCGCCCTGGTTACGAACTGGGCGCCATGGTCGTCGTATCAGGCAGTGACCGTTCAGGGGACCGAAAATCTGCTCGATGCCGCGTCACGGGTGCGGATCCAGCGCTTCGTACACATCAGCACCATTCGTGTCTACGACGACCACTTCTGCCGGCAGCATGGCGTGGTGACGGAAGACGCGCCGCACGGCAAGCGCGGCTTTCGCCAGTTCGGCTATTATGCGCGGGCCAAAGTACTTGCGGAGGCGGCGGTGTGGCGGCGCAGTCCGCGTCTGCCGGTGAGCGTCCTTCGTCCGGCGTGGATCTACGGCCCAGGCGACGAGGTGATCCTGCCGGGGCTGGTTCGTTTCTTGCGCGACCCGCAATCGCTCTGGCCCGGCCGCACGAATCCCTGTGCCGACCCGATCTACGCCACGGATGTTGCCGACTGTGCGCTCGCCGCCGCCGTCCACCCGGGTGCGATTGGCCAGGCGTATAACGTGGCGCCGCAGCAACGCATTGGATCACGTGAGTTTGTCGGCCTCTTGTGCGAAGCCCTCGACATCAAGATGCCGGAGCGCACGGCGCCGTACATCGTGGCCACGACGTGGGCGCAACTGGCGGAATGGTGTGCTTGGCTCGCGCGCCGCCCCAATCCGCCGGCAATCACGCGCGCCGGGGTCGCAATGATTTCCGAGGACGTGCGCCACGACCCCACCAAGGCCGAACGCGAGTTGGGCTGGCGCTCAGCGGTTGGCCTGGCAGACGGCGTCGCGCAGACGGCCCGCTGGCTGCGCGAACGTCATCCGGAGCTTTTAGCGCGGTAGCGCACGGCGTGGTCAATCGGCGCGAGGCACCGCACAGATGGCCGCGCAGTATCTTGTCAGCGCCTCGTGACGCGGACCAAGTTGCATCCGGAGCGATTGCAGGAGGCTGGAAAACACTTCGGCGTCATCGATGGCGAGCAACGCTTGAAACTGCCGACTGCTTTCAGCGAGCTTCGCGCGTGCCGATGCCGCCTGCGGATTACTGCGCTGGATCTTCCAGTAGACGGTCGGATCGGCACTGGTGATACGGGCAAGAAGAGCCAGCAGGACGCGATGGATCGGCGTGGAGATTGCCAGGGCCTCTTCGAGATCGTAGTCCATCTTACCGAGCGTCATGCCGAACGCCAGCACCGCGGCGTGGGTGGCGGCCTGTGTGGCAGCCGTCAGGGCGTCGTGTTTCGCGGCGGTCAAGGTCCGTACTTTGGCGCCCCAGTCCTCCAAGGCCGCCCGAATCTCAAAGGAACGCGGGCCCGGACGGACCTCGATCACCACCACGTTTTGGTCTTTGAATCCCAGCGTGGGAGCGAACATCGGATGCAGGCTCAAGAATTCGACATCTTGACGCGACTCCGTCATGAGTTTCACGATGGGCGTCTTGACCGACAGAATATCGAAGATGAGCGCACGAGGAGCCGCCGCTGCCGCGACGGCGGGGAATGCCTGAAGCGCCTCTTGCTCGTGCAGGCACACGGCAATACAGTCTGCCGCCTGAATCGATGCACGGGCGGTCGGCGTAAGCGTGGTGGCGTCGCAAGTGACATAATCGGTGCAAGCGCCCGCGGTGGCCGGCGCCGACTGGAGATCGATCCCTCCCACCGACGCGCCTTCCTTGGCAAGAATACGGGACAACAGTGTTCCAAAACTTCCGTTCGCTCCGAGGATCACGATTCGGCGAATGGTTTGCAGTGTCATTGCCAGCTTTCCTTCGCTCGTTATAAACTTGGTTTCGGATAAGACCCAAGGATTCGAACCACCTCCGCCTTCCCCTCGGGAGGCGAGAATTTATAGCGCAAGGAATCCACGCACTTCTGAAAACCGATGGCGTCCTGGTGCGACATGATCTCCAGATAGAACATCTGCGGTTCGACGTCGCTGGCGACTTCGTCCAGCGCCGGCCGCGAGTGAATCTTGGCGATATTAAGGTCAAAGTAGGCGACCTGAGCGAGGATCTCCGCCAGCAGCCCGCGTCGATCCTTGCGTGGCGTGATGGCGATCATAGTCAACGACTCCGCGTCGGGTTTTGCCGCCGGCCTATTCTGCGTGCCGACTAGATAAAAGTCGGTGAAGTTGGCCTTGCCGTGCCTTTGGTTGCCGACATCCACACCCAGGATGTCCAGGCCGAACTCCATTACCGCGGCCTTGCTGGCGATGGCCAGGCCAGTCTTGCCTTCGCTCACGGTCTTGGCGCCGATCGCGGTGCTCGCCATCGGCGTCGGCACGGCCTGCGGATATCGGCTGCGCAGGTAATCCGAACACTGGGCCAGCGCCTTGGGATGGGAGTAGACCTTGCCGAAGTCCTTGCTCCCGGGCGCGCAGCCGATGGTGAACTCGATGGCGATCCGTTGCGCGCCGATAATGGTCAACTGATTCTCGTAGATGAGGTCGAGGCACTCCTGCACCAGTCCCTCGAGAAAGTTATAGCACGCCATGATGGCGTAATCGGCCTTCTCCTGCCCCTCGGCGCGCAGACTTTTCGCTACCGCTTCAAGAGAGCCGAGTGGCACAAGGACGGCGTTGCCTGTAAGCTTCTCCGCCTGCTTCATGGCCGCCATTTCCGAATAGGTCTTGGTCGGGCCGAGATAAGCCAACTTCATTCAAGTCTCCTTTCGAGCCAAGTATCAGGTATCAGGAGACAGGGGACAGGAGTCAGTAATTGGACTTCATCTATACAAGCGTAGCTGCCCCCTGACTCCTGATATCTGACTCCTGATTTAACGGATCGTGCGGGCGATACGAAAGCCAACCGATAGATACGTCACGTGGAACGGATGGCGGTGCGCGGAGCGCAGGCTCCGCGCATGCGTGCCGAAGCCGCCGCCCCGGACGGTTAGATTGTCCAGAACGACCTTCTGGGCAAATACGCTGTCTTCCACGTCATCACGCACCACCGCCGCCGCAGTCGAAGGATACGCCAGCTTTCGGCCCTGCACCCACTCCCACGCGTTGCCAAGCATGTCGAACATCCCAAGGTCATTGGGCTTGAGCATGCCCACCCGGTGGGTGCGATCCTCCGAGTTCTTGATATACCACGCGTACTTGTCCAGCAATTCCTCGGTTGTTCCATAGGGGCGTACCGTGCTCGCCTCCGCGCGGCAAGCATATTCCCATTCTGCCTCGGTCGGCAACCGGTAGCCGGTACGCGACAAGTAATTGCTGGGCAGCGCCATGCCTTCCTTGATGTCGGCAAGCGGCGGATAACATTTCTGATCCTCCGGGATGCTCTGGTCTTGATCGCTGAGCCAACGACAATATCGCGCCGCCGCCAGCCAGGTGACCTGGATAACAGGCCCCTTGACATCCGAAACATAGTTTGCAGGCGCCTCGTACACTTCTCCCGTGGCTTTGCAGAATTGCGTGAATTGCTCGAAGGTCACTTCCTTGGTCGCGACTGCAAAGGTGCGTGGAATTCGCACCGTGTGCTGCGGTGCGTCTGCATCCCGATTCTCTTCTCGCTCCGTCGAGCCCATCTTGAATGTAACGGGCCCCTGAACGATCGCCAAGGTGTGACCGTGTCCGCCAGGCGCGACGAGCCATTGCCGATGGCCGCTCGGCTGGATTGCCAACATTTGATCCACCGCGCGCAAACTCCCGCTGCGATCCCAACGGGTAAGCAGCCATTCGATTGCCGAGTGGATACCGGCATCGGCATGGTTCTCATAGGTCTTGAGCAAGTCGGCAATCAATTCTTTACGACCGCCGAACAAGTCCTGGGAGTATTCGCCCAACGCCAACAGCAAGGCACGGCGTGCGGACAGGTCGGACTCCTCGTACCAGCGCCGGGCCAGAAGTTCCGGGGCGACTTGACGTGGGCCCAGGTAGTGTATGAGATAGCTGCGCCGGCTCGGGTCGCGACGATGCCGGAAGAGCGGCCAAACCGTGTCTGCCTTGCCGAGCCGCAGCAACGCGACCGCGACGTTCGCTTGCTCCTTGGCTTGGCTGTCATTCTCGGCAAAGTCGGCGCTGAGTTCCTTGACGAGCGATGCCGTGGCTTTTTCTTTGTCCTTTTCCAGACGCGGAAACAGGAGATTGAACTGACGGGCGTCCGCCTTCTTCAGCAATTCGAGCAGCCTGGCGTGGTCGTCGGAGAAGTGATCGGCAAGGATATTGGTGGCCAGCAATCTTTCTTCCGTTAGATTCCGATCCAGGAAGAACCCGGTCAGCGTCGGCGCCGTTGCGATTCGCACGGGGCGCAGGAATTCCTCCCACTTGCCTTTCCAAGCAGGCTCGGTCACCAGCTGGCGTGCCAGGAAATCACCGTGGCGGGCCCAATGGGAACTCTCCGGGTCATAGCTTGCCAGGGCACAGCCAGCGCGAAAGCGTCGGTCTGGCTTGGCCTTCAGGTCGTCCAGCTCCTGCCAGAGCCGCTTCGTCATCAGCTCCAGGTGTTTGGCCAACAGGTTTCGCATCACCGCGAATTCGACCACTTCGGCCACGAGGAGTTGCTCGGCAAGGAAGTCAACGTATTGATCGTCGATCGGCACCAGCGCCAGACTGGCCCGACGACGCTGCACGGCGTCCGTTTCGGCGCCATCGGCCGTCTTGCGGAGCATCGGGTCGGCCCAGCGCCGGCACGGAGGCAGATCAACCTGGATCAATCGCTCCAGCTCTTCCGGGGCAGCCGCGTAGATGGTCTGCACCACGAGATGGGCCTGCATCGCGCCGCTGGTATCCCACCATCCCCATAGCAAAACGGAAAGCAACAGCGTCGCGACCGACACGATCCCCGTAACCAGCCTCCCGTAAAACCAGAAGGCCGCCCGCATCAAGGTCTGCTCGTCCGGACTGCGGCGCTTGCGCGGCACCGCCATGACAACTGAGAGATACTCAAGCAGCGTGGGTAGGAAGCGCCGTTCCTTGGTTCGCGACCAGTGCGTCGTCAGTGCCTCCAGACGCAGGCGGGCTCGACCCCGCCAGGTCTTGACATCTTCTTCCTTCAGCCAATCGCGCAACGACTGAACCAATAAATCGTGCGTCAGGTGATAGCGTCCCTCTTCTGGCGAATCCTCCCCCTCGGCAAGGGTGATGATGTGGAGCTGCTTGTCGAGAATTTCGATGAGCCGATCCAGGGTTTCCGATCCCTCCGGCAACCCGCACGCCGCCGCCAACTCGGCGCGCGAGCGCATGCGTCCCTTGATTTGCGTGTCCTGCTCTGGCAGCAGTTCGGTCAAGAAGGCTCGTGCCTGCTTGTGCAGGCGTTGAAGCTCGGGGAGCGCGGAGCGCGAGGTGAAGCTCTCTTCGAGGAACTTGACGCCCAATCCCCCGGTGCCGCCGACGGCTTCCAGGCTTGCCATGGTCCACGGCCGCCCCTTCATCATGAACGCGAATAGACTCAAGAGCGCACAGTTCACGCTTTCGCCCGAATTGCCCGGATCGTTCTGGCTCAATCCGGCGACAGCTTGCTCGAGAAACCTCACCTGATCGGTGCTGAATTCGTTCGGATCGGCCGGCAGACGCTTGTAAAAGGCGCCGAACAATTCGAGCACGCGTCGAGCGTGTGCGGAGTCGAAGAGAGCCACAGGACGGGCGTTCTCGCGCGGACCATGATTGATCATGTTGACGCCGAGTTCGCGGAAGAGATTCGAAATCGCCGAGACGAACTCATCGCGCACCATCAGCAGACATTTGACCTGCACGCCGTTGACCTTGCCCAGAGCGTCGACCAGGGGCGTGCTTCTCATGTCCTTGCGGTTGGCGTGCAGCCACTGCTCGAATTGATCGAGAACGATGACGACTTTTTGACCCGGCGCAAGGGCCTGCCCCTCGGAAAGATGACCGATGATGCCGGGGAGATCGAGTTGCGGCGCTAGGCCGGGACAGGCCTTGCGCAACTCGCGAACCAGGTTGGCTTCGGTGTCATCGCGGCTCGCCTCCACGTAAGCCTTCTTGATCGACCCGGCGAGTTGCGGCAACAGACCGGCCTTGACGAGCGACGTCTTGCCGCACCCGCTTGGCCCATACATCAAGCCGACCGTGAATGTTGTCTCCTCCGTGGCTTCGATGCTTCGTTTCCAGAAGCCGATCGACTCGGGTAGCCCCGTCTCATCACGAGGGCCCGGCAGCAGTTCCAGGAAGAATTTGCTGTCCCGTTCGTTAAAGGAACTCAAACCCTTGGGTTCGACGACGACTCGCCCATCCGGCTCCTGCTTCAGCGGCGTCTTCGGGGCCTGAACCCGACTATGTCGGTCGGGCTCAGTCGAGTTTGTGTCTGTCCGGCCCGCGTCCTTGAAGTGTTCTTGATCGAGAGTCCTGATCAGTTCCAAAATCGCATGGGCCGCCTGGGTCAATCCTTCCTGTTCCGATACGACAATCCGTTCGATCCGCCCCAGCCCATAAGGCGCCGCGGTATCGTCAAGGTACAAGGGAACCACGCGGTGATGTAGCTGCTGGTCGCGGGACAGTTCGAGACCGCGCGCGATTTCATCCAGCTGGTAATGAGCCGTTTCCGTGGCGGACGAAATGAGTACTGCCGTGATCCGGGAGCCCTTCTGTGCGGCGGCAAGTTCGCGGTCCCACGAATCGCCGGGCGCCAGACGTTTCTTGTCCATGAAGACGCGACAGGCGCCCTGGAGCAGGTCGAACAGTTGATTGGCGGCTTCACGGTTGGGGCTGGCGTAGGCAATGAAAACGTCCCAGAGTTGTTCCATCGGCTCCATGAGGACCCCCCGACGGGACGGACAGGATGCGCTCAACCGGTGCGACAGTCAGTCAGTGGAGCCGAAGGGAAAAGAATTTCTTACTCCGACGCCAAGATTTAAGCTATTCGGCGCATTGTTTTGCGTCAATTGGCCCCGTATCGGGTTCGGCGTCTTGAGCCGAAATTCCGATACAAAACCGATACGGCCCCGCCACGAAACCCTCGTCATTTTCCCTTTACCCGTTCCTTGTGCCGTATCTTTGCGTGCTTGAAAAGATGCTTGAATACCGCCTTGTAATTCCCCAGGAAGCCGTGTTTCTTCATCAGGCCATCGACCTTTTCAGCGTCGGCAAAATCGAGAACGAGAGCTTCCAAGACGGCGTTTGCGTCGGGTTCGTAGGTTTGCTTCGTGTTCTCTTTCCATTCAGGATGAGCCTGCAAGACAGATTCAATCAAGCGGGGCATCGCCATAAAGCACCTCGAGGACGGAAGTGTAGAAACAAAAATGGCTTGCGATTTCTCGCAAGCCGTTCTCAAGTGGAGCCGAAGGGGATCGAACCCTCAACCTCTAGAATGCCATTCTAGCGCGCTCCCAATTGCGCCACGGCCCCATGGGAATGTCTTTAACATACGACCACGCTGCGCCGGCGTCAATCGCTGTCATCCACGACTCCGCATGTGGGCATAGCGTGTGAAACGCACCGCTCCCCCAAGCTGGTGCGTTTCACGCACCGTACAATAAAAACAGACTCTTCCGACAAAATGCGTGTGTTGTTGTCAAGGTCCGTTGGCCAGGCCTGCGATTTTTCAAAAGCTTGTCCCCCGGGAATTTGACCTTCTGGGGGGTCGCGAGCTTGCAAACCATGGATTTTCCATGGTTTGCAAGCGAAGGTGAGGGTCACCAGCT
>JACXTT010013262.1_pt1 | contig 10870 bp, 14 predicted proteins | sample 9270951 | NCBI WGS metagenome assembly JACXTT01 (sample SAMN15532306, study PRJNA645909) | rock metagenome | isolation source: weathered quartz diorite | place: Puerto Rico | collected 2017-06-21
GCTATGGGCTCTAAAACGCCTCGACAATTAACTGAGGCTTGGTATAAAAAACAACCGAAAAGATTCTTTCGTGAACCATTTTTGTTAACAACGTCCTGAAACTTAACACATACCTCTTATCTCTTTACCTCTTATTCAAAACATACTTAGCTAAGACATCAGCCTCGACATTAACTAAATCGCCAACCTTTTTCGTCCCCAATGTCGTGACCTTGTGTGTAAATGGAATGAGGTAAACAGAAAAAACTTTGGCGCTGACCTTGCCGACGGTCAGACTGACACCATCCAGACAAACAGAGCCTTTAGCGACGATGTATCTTTTTAAATTCTTATCTAAACTCAAAATTAATTCAATATAATTTTCTTTTTTAATCACATTTAAAACTTTGGCCGCACCATCGATATGCCCGGTCACCACATGCCCACTTAAACGGTCATCTACTTTCAAAGCGCGCTCTAAATTAACGGCGGAATCCTTCTTTAAATTTTTTAAAGCGCTTGTTACAAGCGTTTCTTTCATCAGATCAAACGTCAGCACACCTGATTTAAGCGATGTTACGGTCAAGCACACACCGTTAACGGCGATGCTGTCGCCTTTTTTAATGCCCTTGATAACTTTGCGGGCCTTAATGTTAAGGACAGCTAAGTTTTTTTGTTTTGTTAAGGACGCTACGCGCCCCATTTCTTCAACGATGCCTGTGAACATATCCCTCTATCCAGATATCTTGATCGATTGTTCGTAGACTAACATCTTTTAGTGAAATAGCTTTAGAAAGATTACGGATATTTAATCCGGCAATAGCGCTCTTTGCATTTTGATCGCCCAAAATTTTGGGCGCGATATAAACATGCATTTTATCGACGAGATTATTTTTAAGCGCTGAGCCGATCGTCTGCGCGCCGCCCTCTATTAAGATACTTGTAATCTCTTTCTTGGCAAGCTCTTTAAACAACCACTTTAAATCAACACCGCCATCTTTTTGTGGACAAACGAGGACATCAACATCTTTATTTCTAAATATTTTTATTTTCTGGGAAGAAATCTTCTTGGTTGTGGCGAGGATACATTGCTTGCTGGATATTTTATGAAACAATCTAGCTTTGAGCGGTGTCTTTCCTGTGGAATCCAAAATAATTTTCTTTAAAGTTTTTTTGTGATATCCATTTAACCGAGGATCATCTTTTAAAACAGTGTCAACGCCGACCAAAATGGCATCAAACTGATCACGGATTTTTCTGGCGAATTCTCTCGTCGCATCTTGCGTAATCCATTTGGACTCCCCCGTTCGTGTCGCGATCTTACCATCGAGTGTTTGAGCGGTCTTCGTGACCACAAATGGAAATCCTTTAGTCATGTGTTTGATGAATGCTTCGTTAACCCATCGCGCTTCTTTTTCTAAAACGCCGACCTTAACCTTAACGCCAGCCTTTTTTAAAATCTTAATCGATTTTCCGTTAGTCAATGGATTAGGGTCCTTCATTGCGACGACGACTTCTTTAATCCCACGTTTAATGATTTGGTCGACGCACGGTGGCGTGCGGCCATAATGCCGACACGGCTCAAGCGTGACATAGAGTTTGCTGCCCTTAGCCTTTGTCCCAATCTTTTTAAATGCGTCGATCTCTGCGTGATCGCCGCCACAATGATGATGAAAGCCCGTTGCTAAAATTTTATTATTCTTAACAACAACCGCGCCGACCATAGGATTAGGCGACGTGCGGCCCAAGCCCTTTTTTGCTTCGGCCAAAGCAAGCCTCATAAAATGTTCGTCATTAAGCATACTTTTTTTTGTGATATTCTTTTAATTGCTCAACCAGTTGATACTCTATTTTAACTTTACCAATCCACGTACTTTTCTTGGCTTCCCCATGTCCGTCGGAACCACCGGTCACAAGCAAATCATGCTTTTTGGCTAGGCCCAGATAAAATTCACGAATAGTTTCCGTCGTATTCGGATAATACACTTCAAGTCCATCGAGTCCGTCACGGACAAACTGCGGGATCAATTCATCAACGCCTGTCACCATCGGATGAGCCAGAACCGCAATCCCCTTGGCCTGGTGAATAAGATCAATCGCCTCTTTCGTTGAAATTTTATATTTAGGCACATAGGCCGCCGCGTCTTCGGCCAGATATTTTTCAAACGCTGTTTTTAAATTGGCCACATGCTTTTTCTCAACCAGAAGTTTCGCCAGATGGAGCCGTCCGACGGATTTTGACTGGGTCATTTGACAAATCTCATCAAGAGAAATATCCTCAATGCCAAAACTTTTAAGTTTCTCGATCATTTGCTGCATGCGCTCAACGCGCATCTCCTGCATCGACTGTAATTTCGTATTAAACTCCATATTGTCCAAGTCAAAAAGATAGGCCAACAAATGGATATCACGGTCATGGGTTGTCGTCGATAACTCAACGCCGGCGATGACTTCAATCCCGCTCTCTTTGGAAAGCGTAAGCGTGGGCGCAATACCTTCGAGCGTATCGTGATCCGTTACGGCAATACAGCTTAAGCCTTCGAACTGCGCGTCTTCAATTAATTTTTGTGGGGAAGATGTGCCGTCGGAGAAATAGGTGTGCAGATGCAGATCCGCTAACCTGGACATGTTACCCTTGCTTGTTTAGCTGCTCGGTTTTATGAAGTTTATCTAAAATACCGTTCACAAATTTGCTTGATTCAAGGTCGCCATATTTTTTGGCAAGCTCAATAGCTTCGTTAATCGTGGCTTTGGGAGGGATATCGGGAGCAAAAAGCAGTTCATAGACGCCGATGCGTAAGACATTACGGTCGATGACGGCCATGCGTTTTAATTGCCAGTTGGTGGCATAGGTGGTGATCATCTGATCGATCTTTGTGTGGTTGGCTTGAATGCCATCGACCAAACGATTGGCGAATTCCTCAATTGTCTTGTCTTTGTCTTCTGCTTCTTTCCAATAAATATCAAGGGCGGTCTTCATGTCCCGACGGGTCATTTCCGCCTGGTATAAAATCTTTAACGCATGTTCTCTAGCTAAGCTTCGTTTACGCATCTTGATTACACAGATTTCATTTGATTACACCGATTGATGAACAAAACGTTTTATGGAACAACTTTTATCGCCGAAATTTATTAGTAGTCCAACAGATAAACCTGAAACCTTCAAATAGGACAGTATTTGATATTTATAAACCTCAAGAACATGAGTCAATGCTTTGATTTCAACAATAACTTTTCTTTCAACAACAAGATCCAGTTTCAAATAACCTAGCTTTTTTTCATTAAAATAAACATCATATTGCTTTTCTGTTTCATAATCCAATCCTGACTCTTTTAAAACCATAACCAACGCTTTGTGATAAATTCTCTCAGAAAATCCCGGACCTAGCTCACTATGGACTCTATAGCAACATCCAATAATTTTCTCCGTCAATAAATCCTTTGTTTCCATACTCAATGCATCTTTTCGTTAATCAATCCATTCCGTTCTAATCAGCGTAATCAATTTAAATCTGTGTAATCAATTCATCTCTAAAAGACAATCGATCATTTCGAGCGCTGCGATCGCTGCATCACGTCCTTTGTTGTCGCCTTTTTCTCGTGAACGTCTTTCTGCTTGATCTATGGTATCGGTTGAAAGAATTCCAAAAATAACCGGCTTACCCGAAAGAAGCGCTGCCTGCATGATGCCATGGGAAGCCGCGTGACAGATCAGTTCAAAGTGCAATGTTTCTCCTCGGATAATCGCCCCTAAACAGATGACCGCGTCCACATTTTTTTTCTTAGCCGCTTTAAGCGCTGTGATGGGAATCTCAAAAGATCCCGGTACCCAGACAACCGTTATATTTTTTTCATCCACCCCATTTTTCTTAAGCTCAGATAAACAGGCTTTCAATAAACTTTGGGTGATATATTCATTGAACCGTGCAGCGACGATAACGATTTTTTTGTTGTTCTTCTTCATGGATAAAAAACATAAAATCCGAAATCCGAATAAATTTCATATTCGAATTTCGGATTTATTTATAAGATATGTCCTAATTTTTCTTTTTTCGTCTTCAAATATTGTTCATTGATCGGATTATGCGGTGTCTTTAAAGCCACGCGCTCAGCGATAGACAGCCCATAACCTTCCAACCCAACGATCTTTCTGGGATTATTTGTTAACAAACGAATTTGCTTAACGCCTAAATCAGCTAGGATTTGCGCGCCGATACCGTAATGACGAAGATCCGCCATAAATCCAAGCGCTTCATTAGCCTCGACGGTATCAAGGCCTTGGTCTTGCAAATTATACGCTTTCATTTTATTGATAAGTCCGATGCCGCGGCCTTCCTGGCGCATATAAACCAAAACGCCATTCTTGGCTTCGCTGATAGCTTTAAGCGCGGCGTGAAGTTGACTGTTACAGTCACAGCGAAGGGAATGAAATACATCGCCCGTCAAACATTCCGATTGGACACGCACCATCACAGGCACGGTTTCATCGATCTTTCCCATGACAAGCGCCACATGAATGAAATCATCGACCTTGGAGCTATAAGCAACCATCTTAAATTCCCCAAATTCTGTCGGAAGTTTTGTTTCAACGACACGTTCGACTAATTTTTCATACGTACGACGGTATTCAATTAAACTATCAATCGTGCAAATTTTAAGTCCGTGTTTTTTGGCAAATGCTTTAAGGTCATTGGTTCTGGCCATGGTCCCGTCGTCATTCATGATCTCGCAGATAACCCCGGCTGGATAAAGGCCAGCTAATTTCATAAGATCAACGCTTGCTTCCGTGTGTCCGGCGCGCACCAAAACGCCTCCCCTTCTTGCACGTAAAGGAAATAAATGTCCGGGGGTGATTAAATCATGGGGTTTTGATGTTGGATCAATAAGCACATTGACCGTATAAGCACGGTCACCAGCGGAGATGCCGGTCGTGATCCCTGCAGCCGCGTCGACGGAAATCGCCCAGCCCGTATTACATTTTTGGTGCTTGTGCCCCATATCCACCTTCATCGGATGCAGCGAAAGCTCATCCAAACGGTCTTCCATCATCGGCACGCACACAAGCCCGCGGGCTTCTTTGGCCATAAAATTGATTTTCTCAGGGGTGATAAACTGGGCCGCGCACAAAATATCGCCTTCATTTTCACGGCCTTCATCGTCCATGACGATGACCATTTTGCCCTGTTTGAGATCTTCGAGAACTTCTGGAATAGTATTAAACATAAAATCCCTTCAATTAATCGGTTAAGAAGAATTGATTACACAGATTTAGGTGATTACACCGATATTATTCAGCGTAATCAATTTGAATCTGCGTAATCATAATGAAGTTTTGTGTAATATAAGCCAAATGCCAAACCTTGTCAAGATTTTTGCCCGATGTAACCACATTATTTCTAAACAATTTACGGTTTTGGCGTCCAGACGGAAAGACGAAAATATTGGTTAAACGAAGGCATTGAAATAGAAAGAAATCCTTTATAGTCATAATACTGAGTTAACTCCAAAGGCATCAAAGCTGAACTGTCAATGGTCAGCATCACTAAATCATATTTTTTCTGCATGACAGACTCTTTAAGCTCATGAATATATTCATAATGTCTTAAAATAAACCTCTTGTCTGGCGGAAAAAGTTTTTTAGTCAAAGGGCCCGTTCTCCACGCGCCTAATTTAAAATATTCCGAATGTCCCGAATCATAAATCGGCCTTCCTTCCTCGGCCAACATACCGGCAATGATCGGAGAATTAAAAACGTTGTGATGGTTATCGATTAAAGTTTTGACTTGCTGCCAAACCTCAAGCCCCTTTGTCAAATCAACCTCATGTTTCTTGCTGATTTGAAAAATATTAAAAAGGATTAACGGGACGATCAAAAGATACCACTGCTTAAATTCCTTGATCTGTCTAAAAAGGACGATCAGAAAAAACGGCGATAAAAGATGGAAATAATAGGCCATCCATGACCCCGTATGACGGCCCAGCTTAAAATATAACGCACCCGCCATCAAAATCCCCATAAAAAGAAATAGGTCCATACGCTGATTAAACAATGGATCCTTAAAGCCAAAAATATTTAATTTAAAGATTTTTATCTTCTCCGTCGTTATTTTTAAGATCTCTTGGGAATGAATCAACCCTAAGATGGCTATGCTCACAAAGAAAATGATGACAGTCAGCCAGTGCATATTAAAAAATACGCCAAACTGCTCTAACATGTGACCAACATTGTTCTCGCCTAAAACCATATTGGTAAAAATCGTATTACCAAAATAACAAGGAAAAATTTTATTGACGATCAGAATGGATGTTGCAAGAAGTATCCCCCAAAGAAATCCGTAAACGATGCCCCTCATCTTAGAAACAAAAAGAAAAATATAAATAGCTAAAAATGGCGCGGCCAAGACAGCGTATGGCTTGGCATAAAAACCTAAAATAGAACATACCACGCTCAACAAAAGCCCTTGACATGAACACTGCGAAATATAAACGTAAAACACGCTTAACAAAAATAAAAACAATCCTAGGCTATGCGGTCCGGCGTTGGGCGTTGTGGTACAAGGGTAAATGAGCACAGCATAAAACATGAGGCTGGCGCATCCAATAAGTAACCCTGGGACTTTTTCTCGACGTAAAATGACCCCCAACAAAAAGCACGAAGCAAAAATAAAAACAGCCGAAATCAGACGATGCATCAACCGAAATGGCAAGCCGCATTTCACAAACGGATAAACGATGAGGTTATAAAGGATCCCGTACATGTTCATGTAAGCGGGATTGGACTCGAAGCTGTATGGGTTCTGTCCTTTTAAAAGAAGCTCTGTTGTGGCGAGCATCGCCCCTTCTCTATATTCAAGAGGATAGGGCAAAGTTATGAGCGAATAGTGATAAGAAAAAAACTTAGCGAATAACAGAATGAGGACAAGCGAAAAAATAACCGTAAGAATTTTTTGAACACCCAGAGGGAATTTAGGTCCGTTCATGAATGGTGTGCGGGATTGATTTTCGCATGCACTTCTTCGACAACAATACCCCGATTCTGTTGGCTGGAAATTTTTTTGGAAACGATGTAAAGCGGCCGACGCTTGACCTCGTCGTAAATGCGGGCCAGGTATTCGCCGATAATGCCGTTACTGACAAGAAGTAAGCCGCCGATAAAAAAAATCGCGACCGTCGGCGTTGTAAATCCAGGGACGACGTCGATATTCATGATCCGTCGGATGATCAAAATAGATCCATAGATAAAAGACAAAGCGCTTATGATACATCCCAAAATAAAACTTATACGAATCGGTTTATAACTAAAACTAAAGATAGCATTTAATCCATAAACAAAAAGACGCCGTAAGGAAACTTTAGGTGGGCCATCATGCCGCTCATCCCGTTCATACTGGATGCTTGCCGTCGCAAAACCCAACCAGCCGCGCAAGCCCGGCAGATAACGGTTTCGTTCCTGTAAACTTAAAAGCCGGTTAACGACAACACGGTCCATTAAACCAAAAACGCCTGAATTGACAAGAATCGGCAAATCCGAAACAACGACAAAGAGTTTATAAAACAATTTAAATAAAACTCCGCGTAGGCCATTCTCTTTTCTTGAAATCCGTTCGGCCAAAACGATCTTATACCCTTCCTGCCATTTTTTAACCAAATCAGGGATCCGCTCAGGGGGATCTTGAAGGTCGGCATCAAGGATCACGACGGCATCGCCGGTTGATTCTTCTAATCCGGCCGTGATGGCCTGTTGATGCCCAAAATTCCTGGAGAGTTCTAAAAGGATAATGTGCGAATCTTGCTTCATCCAGTCCTGGATAAGTGAAGAGGACTTATCCGTACTGCCATCATTGACAAAGATGATTTCATAACCAAAAAAAGACTGCCCTAGGACACTGGTCAGTCTTTTTTTTAAATGGGGCAATACTTGTTCTTCGTTATAGACGGGGATGACGATCGAAATCTTCATATTTTTCTTAACAATGTTAAGACGGGCTTCATTATACTTATGGGCTTATATCAATTCAACTGATGTTTTGTGATGGTTTAAGAAGTTATTTGAGGGCAAGGGCAAAGGCTTCTACAATTTTTTGGTCGATCTGGGTCTTCATTTTTCTTAATTCGTTGATCGCTTGATCAGAAGTATACGCTTTGCGGTAAGGCCTGTCGGTTGTCAGCGCATCAAAGATATCAGCGACGGATAAAATGCGCGTAAACAGATGAATCTCATCACCTTTGAGCCCATCCGGATAACCCGTCCCGTCGAGCTTTTCATGATGATGGCGAATAGGATCGCACAATTCCCGTAAGGACTGGATGGGCCGGATAATACTTTCCCCGATCTCAGGATGTTTTTTCATCACCGCCCATTCATATTCATTGAGAGGGCCTTGTTTGGTTAACACCTGATCGCTTATGCCGATTTTGCCGATATCATGCAGCCGGGCGGCGTCACGGATCGTGTCTATTTCCTTAGGCGATAAGTTTAATTTCTGGGCAATTTGTAAACAGTACCGGGCGACTCTCTCCAAATGTCCGTGGGAATATGGATCCTTGGCTTCAACCGCCAGAGCAAGCGCGGCAATCGTCTCAAAATACGTCTCTTCAGCGTTTTTATTAAGCCGCGCGTTCTCGACGGCAACAGCTGTTTGTAACGCCAAATTGCGCAGCAAAATCATTTCCTCGTCACGATATCCTTCGTTGATTTTGCGTCCGCTCACCACCATAACGCCCATGACGTTTCCCCTTAAAAGCAAAGGAGAACAAATAATGGGGAAGTTGTTAAACTCTTCTTTAAAACTGCTTTGCCCCTGGGTAGATTCAGCGGTGGGGATGATCATGGAATGTTTGGCTTTAATAACAGATCCAAAGGGCACTTCATCGATTTTAAAACGCTGATTAAGAAGATGCTTGCTGCCACCACAAATGGATTTGACCGACAAATCATTATTTTTTTCATCATACACCATCAAAATCCCTGTCTTGCCCATCAGCGCTTCGGTGACAGTCTCGACGATTAAATCTAGGAAACTGTCGATGTTACGCATCGACGAAATCCCTTCCCCCACTTTTGTCAGGACGGAATGAAGGGTCTTTTTGGTCATCTCAAGGCTATGGATATTTTCTTCCAGCCGATTGGTGATTTCACTGAAGGTCTTGGTCAAGACAGCGATCTCATCCTTGCTCTTATCCGTGATCTCTTTGATCCTCTCTTCCCCGATAATATTGCTCAGCACCTGCTGGTTCTTCTCCATCATTTTGATCAAATTGGTAATGATCATGCGCATCGCCAAATATCCGATGGCAACTCCGATAACAACAATCGTTAACGCGAGCTGGAAATCGTTTTTGTCGATCTGAAGATACCCGCTGTCACTGATTTGAAGATAAGTGTAAAACAAGAAACAAATCGGAATGACCGACATCAGAAGATAAAAAATAACAAACTTCCTGAGGATAGAAGCTTGTTCGAAGGCTATGAGTTTAACCTTAGGGGTCATAATTTTCCTTAAAATGGATTTAATATATATATTATCGCTAACCGCTTTAAGGACAATAAAAATCAAAAAATTTTTGAGCGCGAGGAAAATCTTGTTTTACGGGCATGTCTTCACTATAATGCTCGCCATGAATCTCGAACAAAAGGTCGCTAAGGCCCTCATGCATCATCACAAAGATCTGGCCGTCGCTGAATCCTGCAGCGGCGGACTCTTAAGCCATCGGCTGACCAACATCCCAGGCAGCTCGAAATTCCTTAAGTTCACGCTTGTGGCCTACAGCTATGCAGCCAAAACCAAATTACTTAAAGTCCCTCCCACTATTTTAAAAAAATTTGGGGCTGTCAGTCGACAAGTCGCTTCCGTCATGGCCCTCAATGCCCAAAAAATTTTTAACACGGACTTTAGTGTTGCCATCACCGGCATTGCCGGACCGACGGGCGCGACAAAATTTAAGCCGATCGGACTGACCTATATATCGGTGGCCACCAAAAACGACGTCTGGACTTTTGAATTTATTTTTAAAGGGACGCGACTGCAGATTAAAAACGCGGCCGCAACCCAAGCGCTGCGCTTGCTCTACAGAGAAATTAGGGGTTAGTTCTTTAGTATAAATATATCCTCTTTTTTATGTCCCAACAAGGCCCCATGAGAACGTTCATTGCCTTTGCCCTTCCTGATTCCCTCATAACATATATTAAAAATATCCAAACGGCCCTTAAGGGCTCTTCCATCGACGCCAAGTGGGTTTCCCCACAGAACTGTCATCTCACGATAAAATTTTTGGGAGATACGTCCATTTCTCAAATTCCAGCTATCGAAAATGAATTATCCGACATCCTTAAGACACAGTAAGCAGTTGAAACGACTGTAACGGAAATAGGGGTCTTTCCCTCCTGGCAAAAACCGAATGTCCTTTGGTTAAGATTAAATGACCCTAACCGAACAATCAGCCATATCGCTCAAACGATGGACGATAAGTTATTTACGTTTGGATTTAAAAAAGAATCTCGGAATTTTAAACCACATATCACGCTGGCGAGAATCAAAAGCGGGAAGAATATTAAAAATCTCGAAGAAGCTGTCAGAAAATTAACGCTACCTTCTTTAAAGTTTCATTTAAAAGAGATTGTCCTCTATCAAAGCACGCTCACGGCTCAAGGCTCGCTCTATCAACCTTTAAAAAGCTACTCGCTCTGCTAATGCACCCTGAGATGTAATATTGTTTTTGGGTTATAGGGTTAGTCATTGGAAAGGTCGTTGGAAAATAGTTTATGGTGAAAACCATCTGTACTTAGCAACAGTTAATTTGACAGCGCCCTTTTGAGTTTGGTTAATTTAATATTGATAAAGCCTTTGGTCGATTATTAGTTATAAAGCCCATGGCTGGTGTCATGCCGTTG
>JACXTT010013263.1_pt1 | contig 10870 bp, 8 predicted proteins | sample 9270951 | NCBI WGS metagenome assembly JACXTT01 (sample SAMN15532306, study PRJNA645909) | rock metagenome | isolation source: weathered quartz diorite | place: Puerto Rico | collected 2017-06-21
TGGCCGTCAACGCGCTGCTCCCGCGACCCCTCCCCCGGCACGAGCTGCTGCGCTTCGCGGTCGAGGGCGAGCGCAAGGCCTCGGGCGCGCCGCACGCCGACAACGCGGCCCCCGCATTGTTCGGCGGCGCCTGCCTGGTGCGCGGCGGCGACCCGCCGGACGTCGTTCAGCTGGCGGCGAAGGACGCGATCGTCTGGGTCGTGGCGCATCCTCACCTCGTCGTCGAGACGGTCGCCGCGCGCCGCGTCCTGCCGCGCACGGTCCCGCTCAAGCTGGCGGTGAGGCAATGGGCCAACGTGGCGGGTCTCGTCGCCGGGCTCGTGCAGGGCGACGCGGAGCTGGTCGGCCGCTCGGTCGAAGACGTGATTGCGGAGCCGGCCCGCGCGCCGCTCATCCCGTGCTTCTATGGAGTGAAGGAGGCGGCACTGGCGGCAGGCGCGCTGGGTTGCTCGATCGCGGGTTCGGGACCGTCGGTGTTCGCGGTGGTACGAGTGGGCGGACCCGCGCGCCGCGTGGCGACGGCGATGCGCGAAGCGTTCCGCCGCGAGGCGCGCCTCGCCTGCGACGTGTTCGTCTCGCGCCTTGGCTGCCACGGTGCGCGCGTGCGGGGAGTCGGACGGCGTTGAGGTACGTCAGCACGCTCGGCGACTCGCCCGCGGTGGACTTTCGCACCGCGCTGATGCGGGGCACGCCGGAGGACGGCTCGCTCTACGTGCCCGAACGCCTGCCGCGCCTGCCTGAGGCGTTTCTCGCTCGCATCCACGAGCGCGACTTCCACGACATCGCCTGCGAGGCGCTCGCGCCGTTCGTCGAGCCGCTCGCGCGCGACGCGCTTCGCGAGATCCTGGAGCAAGCGCTCGACTTCCCGATCCCGCTCGTGCCGCTCGAGGGCCGGCTCCGCCTCCTCGAGCTGTTCCACGGCCCGACACTCGCGTTCAAGGACGTCGGCGCGCGGTTCATGGCCCGCGTCATGGCGCATTTCCTCGCCGCGGAGCGCCGCAACGTCGCGATCCTGGTCGCCACCTCGGGCGACACCGGAGGCGCGGTGGCGCACGGATTCTTCGGGGTGCCGCACGTCGAGGTATTCGTGTTGTATCCCGCGGGGCGGGTGAGCGATCTGCAGGAGCGGCAGATGGCCACCCTCGGCGGCAACGTGCACGCGATCGAAGTCGAGGGCTCGTTCGACGATTGCCAGCGCCTGGTGAAGCGCGCGCTCGCCGAGCGGCCGGGGCGCCCGGATCGCGAGCTGACAACGGCGAACTCGATCAACGTCGGCCGGCTGCTGCCGCAGATCACGTATGACCTGTGGGGCTACGTCCAGTGGCGTCGCACGGCGTCGTCCGCCGTGCCGCCTCCGAACGTCGTGGTGCCGAGCGGCAACTTCGGCAACCTCACGGCGGCCGCCTACGCGCGGGCGATGGGCTGCCCCATGGGCCGGCTCGTCGCGGCGACGAACGCGAACGACGTGGTGCCGGAGTTCTTGCGCACCGGGCGCTACGCGCCGCGGGCGTCGCGTGCGACGCTGTCCACGGCGATGGACGTAGGCGACCCCAGCAACCTGGCGCGGCTCCAGGCGCTGCTCGGCCGCGAAGCCGAGCAGCTCGCTCTCGGGCTCGAGGCGCACGCGGCGAACGACGACGACACGCTGCGCGAGATCCGCGGCACCGCCGCCCGCACGGGCACGGTCCTCGACCCGCACACGGCCGTCGGCGTGCACGTGGCGCGCCTGCCGCCCGGCGACGCGGATACGATCGTGGCGGCGACGGCGCACCCGGCGAAGTTCCCCGAGGTCATGCGGGCGGCGTTCGGACGCGACATCGAGCTGCCGCCCGCGCTCGCCGCGATCGCCGTGCGCCCGAAGCTCAGCGAGCGGATCCCCGCTGACGACGGGGCGCTTCGGGAGCTGCTCGCGCGCTAGCCGGTCGCGGGATCAGTGGGCGCGGCGCGTCGAGCTCCCGCGAGCGTCCGCGGCGACGGGCGGCGCGGGTGGGCCGAACGGTCGCACGTGTTGGGCCTTGGCGGCCGAGCCGGAGGTGTTCACGCGTCCCGGCGACACGGTGAGCGGGTGGTGCTTCCACAGCTTGCGCGGCACTCCAATGATCGCGCGCGGCACCTTGCGCACGTCCATGACCGTGTAGGGACCGGTATGCGCGCGGGCCCGATACCAGTAGCCGTGGGTGTAGGCGAACCAGTACTGGCCGTAGCGGAACAGGTCGCCGTCGAAGCGCAACGCCGGGTCATCGACCACGTACACCATCGCGTCCGTGGCGCGCACGGCATGCGGCTCGTGCGCCAGCCGAATGACGGGCGGCGGCGGCGCGTTCGTGACGCCGACGACGAAGCCGTAGTAGCGCGCGGGCGCGGCGGGCCGAGCAGACAGCAGCGCGGCACACACGGCGCAGACGAACACCACGTTGCGTCTCATGCAACTCTCCCTTCCCGACGACCCCGCCGAGGAGGGGGCCGCCCAGCCGCATGCTAACGTTTGCAGCCCGCGTGCCGTGACCGGCGCGCAGACTGCAGCCTGGGCTGGATGCCCCAAGCGCCGCGATTGCAACGCCCGCGGCGCCGCGCCGAATGCGCCCCGTGCAGCGTGGGTGCGCCGAGGCGTCGCGATCGACGCGGCAGGCGTTGCAGCACCAGGGTCGGGGGCCGCGCACGCGATGCGGGTGGGCCACCGGCTCGCACGCCCGACGCGGTGGCCCGACGCGGAGGCGAGCGCTTCCGCGACCTCCGACCCCATGCTAGGCTTCCGCGATTGTGCCGCACCTCTCGCGGCCCCCGAGCCCGCTTTCACCCTCCGGAACCCGGAAGGATCCGTGACTCCAGAACCATCGACATCCGATCTCAAGGCCGTCGAAACGCTCAACACCGCCCGCGACCGCATCCTTGCCGAGCTGCGCAAGGTGATCGTCGGGCAGGACCAGGTCATCGACCAGCTCCTCACGGCGCTGTTCGCGAATGGACACGTGCTGCTCGTGGGCGTGCCGGGGCTGGCGAAGACGCTGCTCATCTCGAGCCTGGCGCGCGTCCTGGACCTGCGCTTCAACCGCATCCAGTTCACGCCCGACCTGATGCCCAGCGACATCACCGGCACCGATGTGATCGAGGAGGATCAGACGTCCGGCAAGCGGCTGTTCCGCTTCATCCGCGGCCCCGTGTTCGCGAACATCCTGCTCGCCGACGAGATCAATCGCACGCCGCCGAAGACGCAGGCGGCGCTGCTCCAGGCGATGCAGGAGAAGGAGGTGACCGCGAGCGGTCAGACGTTCGCGCTCGATCTGCCGTTCTTCGTGCTCGCGACGCAGAACCCGATCGAGCTCGAGGGCACGTATCCGCTGCCCGAGGCTCAGCTCGACCGGTTCATGTTCAACGTGCTCGTCGATTACCCGTCGCAAGGAGAAGAAGAGAAGATCGTGTCGACCACGACGTCGTCGTACGAGGCGAAGCTCGAGCGCGTGCTGGGCGGTGGCGAAATCGTCGAGCTGCAGAAGCTGATCCGCCGCGTCCCCGTGGCCGACCACGTCGTGCGCTACGCGGTGCGCCTGGCTCGCGCCACACGCGGGGGCGCCTCGGCCGACGGCGGCGCCGGTGCGCCGGAGTTCGTGCGCCAATGGGTCTCGTGGGGCGCCGGCCCGCGCGCCTCGCAATACCTGATCCTCGGCGCCAAGACGCGATCCGTGTTGCTGGGCCGGTTCGCGCCGGGGATCGAGGACGTGCGCGCCGTGGCCGCGTCGGTGCTGCGGCACCGCATCGTGACGAACTTCACCGCCGAGGCCGAAGGCGTCAGGCCCGACCGCATCATCGACGATCTGCTAAAGCACGTGCCGGCCGAGTGAGCGGCCGGCGCCGATCCCGGAGGGCCGACTCATGAGCGACGCGACGCGCGGCCGGGGCGCCCCAGTGGGAGTCGCCGCGCCGGAAGCCGTCGACCTCAAGCGCCAGATCGGACTGTACGCCGCCACCGCGATCACCGTCGGCAACATCATCGGCTCGGGGATCTTCCGCTCGCCCCATTCCGTGGCGCAGCACATCACCGAGTTTCCGCTGGTCATCCTGGCGTGGGTGATCGGCGGCATGCTGTCGATCTGCGGCTCGCTCGCGCTCGCCGAGCTGGCGGTGACGCATCCCAAGACCGGCGGGCTGTACGTGTTCATTCGCGAGGGCTTCGGTGACGCGTGGGCGTTCGTGTTCGGCTGGGCGAACCTGTGGGTGATCAAGCCGACGGTGATCGCGTCGATCACGAGCGTGTTCGCGCTCTACTTCTGCCAGGTGCTGCACCTGCCGAAGTCGTCGGAGTTCGCCGTCGGTTCCGCGGCGATCCTGCTGCTCACCTTCGTCAACTGGCTCGGCGTCCGGCAGGGCGCCGGCACGCAGTCGCTGTTCACGACGGCGAAGGTGATCGGCATTCTCGGGTTGTGCGTCGTCGCGTTCGCGCTGCCCGCGAATCAGCCGGCGTCCGCGATGGGAGCCGCGGCCACGCCCGAGACGCACTCGTTCCTGCAAGCTCTGGCGTTGGCGATGATCTCGATCCTGTTCGCGTACGACGGCTGGACCGATTCGACCTACGTGGCCGGCGAGGTGATCGAGCCGCGGCGCACGCTGCCGATCGCGATCGTGTGGGGAACCTGGCTCGTGATCGCCGTTTACGTGCTGACGAACTTCGCCTACTTCCACGTCCTCGGCGCCGACGGCGTCGCGCGCTACGAGGCGGTCGGTTCCGAGACGATCCGCCGGCTCCTGGGCGAGTGGGGGGCGCGCGCGCTCGCGGTGCTCGTCGCGATCTCGACGTTCGGCACGACGAACGGCGCGATCCTGACGGGCCCGCGCGTGACCCAGGCGATGGCGGCCGACGGCCTGTTGTGGCGGCCGCTCGCGCGCCTCGATCCGCGCCGCGGCACGCCGAGCGCCGCGCTGTGGCTGCAGGCCGCGCTGTCGTGCGCGTGGCTCTACGCCGCCGGCAGCTTCGAGGACGTGTCGGGTTGGTTCGTCACGACGTCGTGGCTGTTCTACGCGCTCACGACCGCCTCGCTGTTCGTGCACCGGCGGCGCGAGGCCCGGGGCGAGCTGCCCCCGGCGTCCTACCGGACGCCTCTCTACCCGCTCACACCGGTCGTGTTCGTGATCGCGACCGCGGGAATCATCGCCAGCGACCTGCACGACAGCGGCTGGCGCGCGGCGGCCGGCGTGATCATCGCGGCCCTCGGGCTGCCGGTGTATTGGGTGTGGAAGGGCCGGCGGGCGGGCCGAGCCAGCGGCTGATGTCGTTCGACGTCCTGACCGGCTACATCGTCCCGGACCTCTACGACGCGATCTACTCGTGGTATGGGGACGACGTGGCGTTCTACGTCGCGGCGGCGCGTGACGCGGGCGGCCCCGTGCTCGAGGTCGGGTGCGGCACCGGCCGCATCCTGATCCCGACGCTCGAGGCTGGCGCGGACATCGAGGGAATCGACCTCAACCCGGGCATGCTCGAGGTGCTGCGCGCGAAGGCCGCGGCGCGGGGCCTGACGCCGCGAGTCACGGTCGGCGACATGCGCGACTTCACGCTGCCGCGGCGCTTCTCGCTGATCACGATCCCGTTCCGCGCGTTCCTGCACAATCTCACGACCGAGGACCAGCTCGCCACGCTCGTCCGCTGTCGCGAGCACCTGGCGCCGGGCGGGACGCTCGTGTTCAACAGTTTCTACCCGTCGTTCGACTACATCGTGAATCACACGAACCAGGTCGGGATGACGCTGGAACGCGAGCTGACGCTTGACGACAGCGGCCGGCGCATCGAGATCTGGTCGCACCACGTCCACGACCGCGTGAACCAAGTGCTCTCCGCCGACAAGGAGGTGCGCGTGTTCGACGCCCAGGGCGGCGTCGCTGCGGTGCATCCCCACCGGTTTCGCCTGCGCTGGTTCTACAAGGCCGAGATGGAGCTGCTGCTGCGGGTGGCGGGATTCGCGCGCTGGCAGGTTCGCGGCGGCTTCGACGGGCGCCCGCTCGAGCGCGACACCGACGAGATGGTGTGGACGGCGTGGCGTGACTGAGGCGACGAAGCGCTGGTGGATTCCGCGGGGCCGGACACACGCGTTCCTGAGGGGGCTGACGTGGCGGTCTCAGCTCCAAATCTGCGCGGCGATCTTCTTCACGTTCGGCAGCTTCGGGTTCATCCAGGACACCTGGACGGCGCGGCAACTCTACCCCTGGGGGTACGTCGCGATCGTGGTCGCGTACTCGGGGCTCGTCGCCGTGGGATACGCCGTCGGGTCCGGCGTGTATCGCGCGCTGCTGCCCGTCGTGTTCGCGTTTCACATGTTGGTGCCGCGCTACGTGCTCTCCCCGCTACGCGCGCCGTTCAACTTGCCCGCGAAGGTCCCGGGGCCGGGCGCGAAGGCGATCGACCACCGTTTAACCGTGGACGGCGTGGCGTGCATCGCGTCCATCGTCCTCGGCTACGTGTTGTTCATTCGATTCATCGGCAAGGAGGGCGCCCGGCATCTGCGCCTGCGTACCGAGGTGGCGCTCGCCGAGCGCATCCATTCGACGCTCGTCCCCCCGGTGGCGCTCGCGACCCCGCGGTTCGAGGTGTTCGGGCGCTCGGAGCCCAGCAGCGAGGTCGGCGGCGATCTGCTCGACGTCGTCGCGCTGCGCGACGGTCTCGTGATCTGCGTCGCCGACGTCTCCGGGCACGGCGTGTCGGCGGGCTCGTTCATGGGCATGGTCAAGAGCGCGACGCGCATGAAGCTGCTCGGCTCCGGCGAGCTGTCGGGGCTGCTCGACGACGTGAACGAAGTCGTCCATCAGCTCCGCAGCCCGGGCATGTTCGTGACGTTCGCGGGCCTCAGGTTCGACGCGACGAACGTCGCCGAGGTGGGACTCGCGGGGCACCTGCCCATCCTGCATTTCCGCGGCGCGAGCGGCGCGCTCGCGCTCATCGAGAACGACCACCCGCCGCTGGGCGTCGTCGAGCATCAGCGGCACCGGGCACGGCGCGAGGCGTTCGATCCCGGCGACCTGTTCGTGATGGTCACCGACGGGCTGACCGAGGTCGTGCGCTCCGGCGGCGACCAGTTCGGCATCCGCGGCGTCGAGCAGGTGATCCAGCAGCAGCTGCAGCGCCCGTTGTCCGAGATCTACGCCGCGCTGCTCGCCGCGGTTCGCGCCCACGGCCCGCAGACCGACGACCAGACCCTGCTGCTGGTCCGCGCGCGCTGGCTGGCCGGGTAGCGGACGGCGGGCGGCGCTGCTAGCCTCATTCGTCCCGTGCTCGATCGACCCTGACCTCGCGCGAAGCCAAGCTCGTGACCCCTTCCTTCCCCGCCTCGTCCTCCGGCGCCCAATCGCCCCGCGGCATCGCCCGCGGTACGGGCGAAGGCCGGGCGTTCCTCGACCCGAACGTCGTCGCCCGGCTCGCCCACCTCGACGTGCGGGCGCGGCTGGTGGTGGAAGGCTTCATCGCCGGCATGCACCGATCGCCGTTTCACGGCTTCAGCGTCGAGTTCGCCGAGCACCGGCCGTACATGCCGGGTGACCCGATCAAGAATCTGGACTGGAAGGTGTGGGCGCGCAGCGATCGGTTCCTCGTCAAGCAGTACACCGAGGAGACCAACCTGCGGTGCCACCTGCTCGTGGACCTGTCGGGGTCGATGGGCTTCAAGTCGGAGCGCGCCGCCATGACGAAGCTCGAGTACGCGCAGTCGCTCGCGGCTGCCCTGTCGTACCTGATGCTGCACCAGCAGGACGCCGTCGGCGTCATGCTGTTCGCCGACCAGCCGCTGTCGTACGTGCCGCCCCGCGCGGTGCGCTCCCACCTCGACGTGTTGCTCAAGACGCTGGACGGTCTCGAGCCGCGCGGCCGTACGCGCCTCGGGCCCGTGCTCCACCACCTGGCCGAGCGCATCAAGCGGCGGGGCCTCGTGATCCTGTGCTCCGACCTGATGGATCGACCCGATGAGGTCCTGTCGGCGTTGCAGCACTTCCGCCATCGCAACCACGAAGTGATCGTGTTCCACGTACTCGACCCGAACGAGATCGAGTTTCCCTACACCGACACCGCGACGTTCGTGGACCTCGAGAGCGGGGAGCGGCTCACGACCGAGCCGTGGGAGATCGCGCGACGCTATCGCGAGAAGCTCGAGGCGTGGAGTGAGTTCTATCGCCGCAACTGCCGGGAACGCCGCATCGACTACGTGCCGCTCGACACGCGGACGCCGTTCGATCGAGCGCTGCTCGCCTACCTCGAGAAACGCGCCAGGCTGCTGTGACTCGGGTGCGGGGCGCGGGCGCGAGACGGGCGGGACGCCGATGATGCTGCGCATTGCCGCTGCGGCGTCGGTGGTGCTGGGCGCCACGCTGCTGTTCCTTTACCTCGGCGTGGTCGGCAAGGCACCGTGGTCGACGCCGGCCGAGCGGCATCTGCGCGCCATGAAGGACCGTGCTTCGGCCCCGGCGACGATCGACCCCTTCTCGTTTCGGGACATGGAGCAGCTGCCGCGCCGCGCCCCGCTCGAGCGTTACGCGCCGCTCGAGCGCCGCGGCGTGAGCCTCGAGGGCTACGTGCAGCGCGCGCTGCGGGCACCCGACGGCGACATCCATCTCGACTTCGCCGACACGCTCGACGCGGAAGGGCACCTCGTGCCGTTCCTGACCGCCGAGATCGCGCCGCAATGGTCCCTCGGTTCGGAGCGCTGGCGGTACGAGCGGCTGATGGCGCTGTTTCGACCGTACCTGGGCGGCCGGACGCGATGGGACGAGCCGCCGCGGCGCGTGCGCTTGTCGGGATGGTTGATGTATGACTTCGAAGCCGAGCTCTTGGTTCGAGTCGTGTTCGGATTCCCGCCGCATACCACGTTCTGGGAGATTCACCCCGTCACGCGCATCGAGGCGTGGGACGATTCGCTCCAGCGCTTCGTGGAGTTCCCGCGTTGAGCTTCCTGAATCCGCTGTTCCTGTTCGGACTCGTCGCCGCCGCGATCCCGGTCATCATTCACCTGTTCACGCGCCGGCGGCCGAAGGAAGTGAAGTTCCCGTCGCTGGAATTCCTCTCCGAGGTGAACCAGAGCGAGATCCGCCGCCTCAAGCTCAAGCAGTGGCTGCTGCTGCTGCTCAGGACGCTCGCGGTCGCAGCACTCGCGCTGGCGATGTCGCGGCCCGCCCTCAAGGGCACGATCGGCGTGCGCGGCGGCGCCGCGACCACGGTGATCGTGCTCGTGGATCGCAGCGGCAGCATGAGCGCGGCCTCGCCGGCGTCGGCCGGCGGGGGGACGCTGATCAGCGCGGCGCGCCGCGTGGTCGAGAACGTGCTCGCGACGCTGGGACCGCAGGACGAGTGCCTGCTCGTGCCCTATGATCACGCCCCCGAGCCGGTGTCCCCGAGGCCCAGCTCGGATCTCGGCCGCTTGCGGGCGGCCGTGCAGGGCCTCGCCGCGGGCGCGCGGAACACCGATCATCGCCGCGCGCTCGAGCTCGCGGCGCGGGCGCTCGGCGAATCGCACGCCCTGAACCGCGAGCTGTACTGGGTGTCCGACTTCCAGTCCGCCGGCTTCGCGGACGCCGCGGGCAGCGTCACGCCGCCGCGCGCGCCGCAAGGGCCGTGGGATCAAACGCGCGTGTACCTGGTTCCGGTGCCGCCGCGGAGTCGCAGCAACGTCGGGCTCACGGACGCTTCACTCGCGCCGTCCGAAGGCGACGTGTCGTTGTCCGTGACGTCGCGCTCGTTCGGCGCCCCCGCAGGCGACCTGGCGGTCGAAGTGCTCGATGCCTCCTCCGGCACGGCGATCGGCCGCGGATTCCTGAACGCGCCGGCAGAGGGGGACGCGACGACCCTGCTGCCGCTGTCGCGATTGCCGCCGGAGGGCGGCGTGGCGACGCTGCCGGACGACGTGCTGCCGCTTGACAACCGCCGGTTCTTCGCGTCGGGACGGGCCGGGACGCTGCGCATCGTGTTGCGCGAGGAGGGCCCGCCTTCACCGCTGCGGCTCGCGCTGGAAGCCGGCAGCCCCGCGTCCGGTTTGGCGGTGGAAGCGGTCGACGGCGCGTCGCTCCCCGCACGACTCGCCGATGCGGACGCCGTGATCGTCAACGATCTCGAGCGCCTCGGCTCGTCCGAGCTGCAGGCGGTGCTCGACTTCCACCGCGCCGGAGGCGGCGTGTTCGTCGTGCTCGGCGGGAGGGCCGACGCGGCGTTCTGGAACGCGTCGCTGTTACGCGAGCTGGCGGCCGGCGAAGCGGGCGACATCGATCAGGCGGGACCGAGCGGCGCCTGGCGGGCGCTGTGCAACGCGACGGGCCACCCGGTGCTCGCCGGCTTTCCCGCACGCGCCGGAGAGCCGGTCTCGACCGCCCGGTTCCAGCGAGTGCGCGCGTTCCGCCCCGCCGCCGGGGCGCGCACCGTGCTCGAGTTCGATCGCGCGCACCCGGCGCTGATCGAGGTACCGCACGCGTTCGTGTTCTGCGCCCCTCTGGACGCCGCCTCGTCGGACTTCCCAGTGAGCGGCGCGTTCCTGCCGCTGATGCACCAGATCACGCGCGTCCTGGCGCGCGGAACGGCCGGGGCGTCGCTAACGCCGGGTGACCGCTACTCGGCTCCCGCCGGCACGGGGACGTGGCGAATCGAGGACTCGGGGGGCCGTGAGGTCGGCTCGGAGCTCCAGTCCGAACACGGCGCCACGCGGCTCGAGTCGGCGCCGATCGAGCAGCCGGGCATCTACCGCGTGTTCCAGGGCGGCAAGCTGCGGAGCACGTTCGCGGTGAACCCCGACGCGCGGGAGTTCGACGTCGCCGCCACCCCCGAGCGCGACCTGATCGCCGCGTTCCCGGCCGGGCGCGCGCAGGTCCTGCGCCCCGGCGCCGATCTGGCGCGCCGCGTGCGCGAGGCGCG
>JACXTT010013264.1_pt1 | contig 10870 bp, 11 predicted proteins | sample 9270951 | NCBI WGS metagenome assembly JACXTT01 (sample SAMN15532306, study PRJNA645909) | rock metagenome | isolation source: weathered quartz diorite | place: Puerto Rico | collected 2017-06-21
CATCCGCCCCCGCTTATGTGATTATCTGCGCGTCAGCCATCAGTCTCGTGACCGTTCTGTTCTGTTGCAAAGAAACTGCGTGGCAACCCCTCGAGCAATGAACTGCCGCTAGCTCGTTTGGAATAACTGCCTCATGCAGGCCGACAGGTTGGAATACAATACTCGCGACAATTGCGATTGAGGTGGACACATGAGCACTACCAAGAGAATTGGCCGGGTTCTTTCACTGTTGCTGGTTGCAGTCCTGGCGTTGATTGTCGGGCGAGACGTAAATGCCCAACAACCCGGCGCCCAACCCGCTAACCCCCAGCAATCGACTCCAGAAGGATACATCCCGAGAGGGACGCGTCCTGCGAAGGGCCTCGCCCCTGGCATGAAGGTCACCGATCTGGGCAAAGGTGCGAGAACGTACCGCGTCAACTTGCGAAAGGGAGACGAAATCATGTCCGGCCTGACCGAGTTTGCTGAGAAGTACCAGATACGGAACGGTCATTTCATGGCGGTCGGAGCTATAAACAAAGGTCTGTTCGGTTGGAGCGAAGGGGAAGGCGGACGAGGCCAGAGGAGAATCGAGCTCAATCAGGAAGCAGAAATCGTCTCGCTTATAGGTAGTATCTCCGTGGACAATCAGGGACGGTCGAATGTTCATGGACATGGCTCCGTGGCTCTTTCAGATGGCTCAGTAAGGGGAGGCCACTGGTGGGAAGCGTATGTGAGCATCGTCGCGGAAGTGTACGTCACTGAGGAGGAAAGCGCGTCCGAACCCGCGAGGTGACTCCAGACAAAAGTCAAAACGAGAAAGGAGAAAACCAATGAGGTTCAAAGCACTTTCAGGCCTGCTTTGGTTTACCGTGGGCGTATTGTTCATGTCGAAGTTCCGGCTGCGGACGCTCAAACAACTTTGGGTGGGCATATCGGATTTGTGCTTCCGCTGGTCACACACGCAAATGGCAACACGACAAACATAGCGGATAACTCCTCCATCGGCTTTCCGCTTGGCGTGACCTTCAAGGGAAGAGGGCGCATGGCATACGATCTAGAACTGGTTCCAGGAGTGCAAGACAACCCGCGCCTGACCACTCTTACCGTACATCCGGGTCTGGTGTGGGCCGTCGGGCATAACATCGGCGTCGGGATGCGAGCGGCTTTTGACGTCAATTCTCCGCAATGGGGATTCACGCCGCTGGTGAACCGTAGTTGGGCGATCGAAGACAGCTTATTCAAGGCTTACTTTGTAGAGGCTGTGCTGCCAATTCGCTTCAATCGGCCGACCGTTGGGATCGCGACTACACCCGTCACGTTCGGTTTACACTTTGGATTGGGATTCTAACGGAAGTCACTCTGGGAGGGAACCTCGCGGCGCGGCCGATGTCGCCGCTGGCTTCCAACTCAACCAATCGCTTCACCGGGAGCGCACACTTGATGTCGCGCTGAATGAAGTCCGGATTGATATGCAGGTGATAGACGCGAATATCCTCTGCCGTCGCGTCACGTGGGATTACACGGAACGACGGGTCGCTGAACCAGGGATTCTTTGACGGATGCTCCAACCCGGCTCGTCGTGACAACAACTGCGGGTAATGAGGTTGTACCCTGCAATGAGGGGGCAGGACAAGCGTCCCGCACAGGAGAGCTGATTGGCGATCCTCTTATTGGGGGAGTCGCGCTACTGGCTAATAGAGGGCAGCTTCTGTCAAAAGGGACGATAGCCTCGACGCCTCCATTAGTCGTAACAGGTCTCGCCTTCGATGGGGCAGCCGCACGCAGGGGATCGTCATATCTCTCGACTATTTCTGGCTCAAATTTGACGGCGCAGACAAATTTCGATATCCGATTCCGCGCTCCCGGAAGCAGCGCAGATAGCATTGCGACGAACTGGCAAACTGGCCCAAGCATGCTCCAATCCGTTGCTTCCGGAACCCCAACGGGAACATGGACCATTACGGGCGTGCGCGCGCATCAAGATCCAGCGGATCATACGGGCAATTTTGTTACGGTCTCGACACCACTCACGGTTCAGTAGCGAACGAATGGAGATCTGAACATCATCAACTCGGAACTTTGCAGCGTCGTAACGCGGCGATTGGCGGGCAGATCGCCGCGTTTGGCTCGCCAGTCTTAGCGAATGGTGCGTGCCGCTCTCCTAAAATCCCAGCTTCAGTCCGAACTCCATTGCCCGAGGACCGCCACTCCCCAGAGTTGGGTTCGTCGCGCCTACGTCGGGTGTGGTGCACAGGCACCCGAAATTGCCTCCCAAAAGAGTTCCAGGGGGCGAGAAGAAGTTTGGATGGTTTAAAACGTTAAAGAATTCGGCCCGAAATTGCGCCGAGTACTGCTCTTTGAGCTTCCAAATCTTGAATACGGAAAGATCCCAATTGCGGAAAGCGTGACCGCGAAACATATTCCGGCTTGCCGTGCCGAAGGTTCCAAGCGGCGGGGCAATCAATGCCGAGCTGCCCTGTGAGTAACAGCCGAACTGTTGCAGCGACGATTGAAGACCGGGATTATTTGCGACAGCATTCGTACACGCATTGGGCATGTTGGCCGCGCCACCTTTATAGTATGGTATGCCAGCTAGAATATTTTGACGGCCGGACGTAAAGTCTTTGGCATTCCCGAAGAAATTCCAGTGGTCTCGAAGCTCGCCCGTCTGACTGATGTCGCTGCCTGTATCTAAGGCCGTCCATGGCAACCCGCTCTGCAGATGCACAATCGAATTGAATTGCCAGCCCTCCAGCACCTGTCCCCAACTCTTTTTACCCGGTAAGTTATAGGTCGTCGACAATGTGAAGTGGTGCCGGATGTCCGAGTCGGCAGACGCATATTCCGCGCTGGGACGCGTGCTGTCTTGCGGATTTTGCTGGCTGAAGTAACCGGATAGTTGATCGAGCGCGTGACTGAAGCTATAGCCGAGAACAAGCGACAGATTGTGAAAGTTGCGCGTCGTGAAGGTCGTTTGCAGGCCGTTGTAGTTGGACCGGTCAATGCCATCGAGATAATTGATGATGTGCAGATACGGATATTTCCCGTAATACGGCCGGGCGACCTGCTCGCAGTTTGCACCGTTCTTCGAGGCCGCGGGCAACGTACAACCTGCGCCGCCGGAACCAGCCGGCGGCTGGTTGACATCCACGATGCCTGTCAAGTTGCCGGCGTGATTTCCGACGTAGGCGATTTCGAGGGAGACGTTATTAGCGAACGCATGCTGCAGACTCAGCGTCCAAGTGCCGACGTGCGGGTTCGGGAGGTTTGGGTTTGCGGCAAGGACATCGCAAGGCGGCGGATTCAGCGGATTCGTCACAGGATCCACTGCTTTCGTGGGATCAACTGGCAGACCGTTGCCGCAGCTGAACCCCGTTGTCAACGACGTCGGCAACACCTGGACTGTCGAATTGACCCAATTCAGTGACGAGCCCGGGATGACGGTTGCGATGATTGCAGCGCCACCTTTGGGATTCAGCGGCGGGCGCACTGTTCCATCGGGCAGTACCAGCGCATTTCCCGTGGGATCATAAGTCATGCCTCCCGCGCTGGAAGTGGAGAAATTATGGTAGATGAACTCTGTGACGGGTATGTCGTCAAAGACGAGACTGCCTCCAGCGCGGAGAATCGTCGTCCCTTTTCCCGTAACGTCCCAAGCCACACCCGCGTGCGGGGCCAGATCCTTGCGATAGCCGTGATAAGGGGAACTGATATTTGTGCCCACCTGCTGCAGTCCTGCTGCCGGACTCCAGTTTCCAATCAAATTGTTTCGTTCCTTTATTGGGGTGTTGTAATCGTAGTGTAACCCCAGATTGAGGGTTACCTTTGGGGTCACGCGCCACGCGTCTTGAATAAACCCGGCATACATCTCCTGGCTTACGTGCCGCAGTGGGTCACCGACAAGGACTTTGACTTGTCTCGGAACGCCTGCGAGAAAATCTTGCAACCCAGTGGAGGCGTTAGGGCCCGAGATGGCCTGTCCACCAGTGAAAGTGAACGATCCTCTGCCGAAGTTATACGAGGCATTGGTGACTGTGGAATGGAGGAACTCGCCTCCGAACTTGAAGGCGTGCCTTCCAACCAAATAGGAAACCTGATCCACGAAGTCGTAGTTCTGATTTGGGCCTCGATTGTTTGGCCAGTTCGTAGGCGGTCCGACTTGAGGGTTCAAACCAGTAACGGTGATGGCGGGCATGCCGAACAGGATCGGATTCGTCACGCCTGTGTTGATTCCGTACGCCGTTGGCGGTGTATTGTGGTCGAATGTAAAAACAGGCCGATTGTAGTAAGTCCAGCCGGCGCGGACGACATTCACCCAACTAGAGCTTGGCGTCCAAGTCCAATTTGATGTGACAAACTGAGCCTGGAGCCGACCCACGCTTCTGAATATACCTAGCGTTCGCGGTGAGTCCTCCGACGTGGAGGTGCCATTACCGAAGTAATATGAACCATTGAACGCATGATGGGAGTTAACGTGGTATTCCACTTTGCCCACAGCATTGTTGATCATGACTACGTTGGGAAAACCATACCCGCTCACCGTGAGCCTGGTTCCGGTGTTGGTTCCGAAATACGGAAGCAACGCCTGACTTAGCGGGTTAACCGTAAACGTGCCTCCCGAACAAGCCTTGAAGACGACACCGGCGGCACACCTCTGCTGCAATGCCGCGATCGCGTCCGGAACGCTTCCGACTGGGCCTGCTCCAGGCGCCGTGCTCAGGATGTCGCGGGCAGAAGCGTTACCGACTGTGTAGCGTTGCTCCTCAAAAGCGCCAAAATAGAAAACTTTACTTTTTACAATAGGCCCGCCGGCGCTCCCTCCGAACTGTTCAAACTCGAGCGGCGATTTGATTCCCGGCGCGGGGTTGAAAAAATTTCGCGCGCCCCAAGATCCATTTCGCCCAAATGCATAGGCGGTTCCATGGAGAGCGTTGGTACCGGACTTCACTCCAACGTTGACTACAGCGCCGGGTTTCCGGCCGAATTCCGCCGGGCCATTCACCTCAGTATTGAATTCTTGAATCGCATCGATCGGCAACAGCGTGGCCGCGTCTCCGGAAGGCAGAGTTGAGTTTGTTATGCTCTCGCCGGAAAAAGCCTCATTGCTATCCAATCCGTCGATTAAATAGTTCTGGTCCTCGGGCCGTAGCCCGTTCGTAGTCTTGGTCAGCGAGCCCCCGCCAGGTCTGATCAATACGCCCGGAAGCAATATCAGCAGATTTTGATAGTTACGGCCATTCAAGGGAACGTCATTGATGGTCTGGTTGCTGAGCGTGCCGCCGATCGTGACACTTGTGCTGTCGATAAGCGGGACGGCCGCAGTCACTTCGACCGTCTGGGCGATCTCACCGGGATTCAATTGGACATCAACGCGGATGTCCCTACCCGTTTCCAGTAGGATGTTCTGCCGCTCGACGGTTACAAAGCCAGGGACTTCGACGCGGACTTTGTATATGCCCGGGATCGAATTCGGAGCAACGTATTCTCCTGCTTCATTGGAGATTAAAATTCGCTCAACGCCCGTTTGCACGTTGGTGACGGTGACGGAAGCACCGGGGATGACTGCCCCCGACTGATCGCTAATGCTTCCCAAAATGCGGCCTGTGTTGGATTGGCCGAAGAGATAAACACAACCCAGGAGCACGATTACACCCGTAGAAACAACCAGCTTCGCGCATACACACGCGTACACGCGAAAGTCCGAGAACGTTGACGACTTCATAAGACACGCTCCCCTGCTTAGCGAGTTTATTAACGAAGGTTTTTATTCGTACTTGTGGGTGCGGTTTATCACAACGCGAAATTTTGTGTCAATGTTATAGTCCCCGAATAGCTCCTAACGTTGACGGCAAGCGGCACTGCCAGGAGGCATTCAATGCGACGGCTTTACCAAATATTTATATTTGCAGTATCGATAGCGATGTTAGCGTCCATCGCATTGTCCCAACGCGCCGAGACGACAGGACCATACAAAGTGCTAAAGACCGCCAAGGTTGGCGGCGAAGGCAGTTTTGACTACATTTTCGCGGACGTCGAAGCACGACGTTTGTACACGCCGCGCAATGGTCCAATGGGTCATTTGGCCGTCTTCAATCTGGACACACTCGAACCGGTAGGAGAAATCGAAAACGTTAGGGCCGGCGGCGCGATGGTTGATCCCAAGTCGCATCATGGATTCTCGACAACCAAGCCGATCACCATGTGGGATTCAACTACCTTGAAGGTGATCAAGACCATTGACGTGGACAGCCGTCCGGACGGGATCATGTTTGACTCGTACAACGAGCGTGTGTGGGTGCAGAGTCACACGCCGCCGTACTCCACGGTAATCGACGCGAAGTAAGGGACCGTTGTTGGAACTGTTGATTTGGGCGGAATGGCGGAACAGGCTGTCACCGACGGCAAAGGTCATGTCTATGTCGATCTGGAAGACAAGGGTAGCATCGCGGTCGTGGATGCGAAGGCTTTGAAGATAACTGCCACTTATGATCTCGCGGGCAAAGGTGGCACGTGCGCTGGCCTGGCATTGGACGTGAAGAATCACATTCTGTTTGCCACCTGTCGCAACCCCCAAACGATGGTCATTCTCAGTGCCAACGATGGCAAAATCATCACCACGCTGCCGATCGGCTCCGGCACAGACGGGGCGGTGTTCAATCCCGCCACGATGGAAGTATTCAGCTCCCAAAGCGACGGCACGTTGACGGTGGTCAAGGAAAACAACCCCACCAGCTTCGTCGTGGAACAGAACCTGAGAACCATGCCGGTTGCCAAGACGCTGACGCTTGACATCAAGACGAATCACATCTTGCTGATGTCGGCTGAATTCGCTCCAGCTCCGCCTGGGGCGCGGCCCTTGCCGGCAGGCCCCGCCCGCGGGCCGATGATCCCGGGCTCATTTGTACTTCTCATGGTGGGCCAGTAAAGCTGACAAAGAGTTTCGCCCGCACAAGTTTTCTGGACTACGGCAGCACGCCACCGACGGTCTTGCGGCCGGTGCCGCTGCAGCCCTCTTCACCGTATCGGATGAACTTCTGGATCCGCTTGCCGGTATCGACTTCGGCCGTGTACAGGTTGCCGTGGGAATCGATGCTGACCTGGTGAAGCCAATGGAACTCACCGGTTTCGCGCCCGCTCCGGCCGAGCCGGCCTAATTCTTCGAGTGTGTCTCTCTTCAGCACGTACATCGTCATGTTTGAGTTGTCGCCGACATAAAGGCAGGACTGCTTGGCATCCGTCGAAAAATTCATAGACACTGCCGTACCCGGCAGATTGTTTGTCTTTACCGCCACGAACTGCTCCTTGACAAAACCGCATTTGCCCGCTTCGCCGGTTGGGTTGAGGCATTCTTTACCGAGGTTAGGATCGCGGCCGTTGAAGACCTGGATGCGGTTATTGCCACGGTCGCAAACATAAATCAACCCTTCCTTGCTGATCTTCACGCAGTGCACTGGATTGCGGAAGAAGGCGGGCTTCATGTTGCCCTTGTTGAAGTCACTCATCCAGTCGCCGGCTGCGGCCGCAGCCTTGTCATCGACCGGGTTGTTGCCGTATGCGCCGAAATGACCGATATATTTGCCCGTCGCCGCATCAACGATGACGACCCGCCTGTTGCCGTAGCCATCCGATACATACATGCGATTGGTGGTCGGATCGACCGTGATGTCGGCGGGTAGATAGAACAGGGGCGTGCCGTTGTGGCCGCCGTTCTTGTTGTTGCTGTCAGGACCTTTTCCTCCCGGACCACCGATCATCATCACAAACTTGCCGTCCTTGGTGAACTTCAGGATCATCCCGTCGGCACCATTGTTCGATGCCCAGGCCGAACCGTTTGGATTGCTATTGGCGTTGTTGCCGCCGAGATAAACAAAGCCGTTGTGGTCGACAAAGATGCCGTGCTCGGTGGCCGGCCAAACGCAGCCATCCGCAGCCTTGCATTTATCGGGATCCGCCGGGCCGCCCCAGGCGCGCAGCAGCTTGCCGTTTGAATCGAATTCCATGACCGACGGCGCCGGGAGGCAGCAATCGCCCAGCGCTCCATATGGACGTGGAAAACCCAACACGTCGACGGGCTTGCCATCCTTGGATTTATTCGTCGCAGTGGTCAGCGCGGCCTCGTCGCTGGTCAACGTGCGTGGCCGCTGGTAGATCCAGACATGATCGTCGGGCGCGACATACAGGCCGCCGACTTGTCCAATGATCCAGTTGTTGGGAAGCTTCTGGGGCCAGCCGGCATCGGCGATCAAGCCCGGCACTTTTGCCGTCGAAGGCACACCATACACGCCCGACCGGTCGGCAAGTCGCTCGAGAATGCCGGTTGCGGCGAGCGCCTTGTAATCGGGCTTCGGTGTCTGGGCCTCACTTGGCACGACTGACAGCATCGCCAACAGCGCGCCACAAATGGCAAGCAGTTTCAGATTCATACTCGCTCCTTGTTTTCTCACCGGATTAATGAGTTGCCCTAACCTTGAGCAGGCGGGCCTTGCCGAGAAAGCTATCTTGCCTCGCATGCGCTGTCAAGAATTGGCGGCCGGCATTCTAGAAATCGCTCTCTGGTCCTCCCATCCCCCGGCTAAAATGTGATTTCCGAAAGGACGAAAGGAGTTTGAATCGTGAATAACTGGAAGCTCTTTCACAAGCACGGCTGAGGCACCTGCGAAAAAACGGAAGCGTGGCTTTCGCAAAACGGTATCGCGTTCGAATCGATTGACGTTCTGACGCATCCTCCCTCTATCGACGATCTCCAACGGATCCCAGGACCTTGGAGACGCCAAAATGCTGTTGAATCCCAATAAGGTGGATAACCCCGATTACAAAGAACACATCGCCGGGCGCGAACTCAGCGACAAAGAAATTCTTCAGACTCTTCACCGCTTCCCGGAGCTGTTGAGGAAACCTATTCTCTTCAATGGTGAAAGAGCGGTCGCGGGCTATGTCCCGGAGCGACTGGAGAGCGTGGTGAGGCAGCGATCGGAGAATTTCCTCACTGGTACCGATAACGCTCGTACGACAGTAAGTCGGTAACAGACACCGATTTTTACATTTCAGAAATCGGCGTCTGTCCAGATTCACCCCGGTTACGTGCACATGTGGCCCGTGCCAGGACATCGCCGGTCGGTTACATTCGAAAAACCGTCCAATGGACGGATTTTGTTACGTGTGGACATACTTACCTCCTTATTGGTTGAGTTGTTGTTTAGGAGCCTTTCGTGCGCCCCTACCCTCTACCACACCGGAGAATGAAAAACGGGCAATCGAAAATCGGGGCTTGGAAGGGAAAACTGCCGTAAGCGAAGTTAAACCAAAGCGTTGGGCTGAAAAAAATCCTTTAGCGATGAAGTCGTGATGACACCGATCACGATTTCCATTTCCTGTTCGAAATCGTTTGTCGACGAATCTCGCACATTTTATGATCCGTCCCTTCCAAAGACTGGGGTGCCGGACGAACATGAATGCGCAGGATGGGCAGCGTTCTGGCAAGAATGGCGGACTCGTCGAGCGGCGAGGTATTCTTGCCGCTCTCAATAAGAAGCGGCCCGGACCAACTCAATTCGAACGCAGCGCCGACGGAGGGGCATCAGGCGGAATGGCTGCCTTATTGCCGTTCAAATACCGATCGAACCAGTAAACCGGCCATTTCAAGCTCTCCACCAGATGCACGGGCTCGCCTGTGCGGGTTAGATTGTGATTTTCCCTTGGAAAGAAGACGATTTCGCTGGGCACGCCAAAGTGTTGCAGAGCGCGGAACCATTGCTCGCCCTGTTCGATCGGCACACGAAAATCCATATCCGAATGCAGAATCAAGGTTGGCGTGTGACGTTTTTTACATACTTCAACGGTGAGGTGTTCCAGTAAGCATCGAATTGCTCAAAGATATCTCCTCCAAAGTCCTCCTCGTGCCCGTACTGACCATCGCGCGTACCGTCGTCGCTGATGAAGTTCGAAATACTGCGCAAGGTGACAGCGGCCTTGAACCGGGTCGTATGGCTGATAATCCAATTTGTCATAAATCCGCCGTAGCTGCCGCCGGTAACTCCAAGCCGCTCTGCGTCGATCCACGGATTTTTCGCAATCACGGCGTCGACTCCATTCATGATGTCTGTGTATGGCTTATCGCCCCAATGCAGTTGAACGCCGCGATCGAATTTCTCGCCGTACCCGGTAGACCCTCTCGGATTCGTGAAGAAAACTGCCCAACCATGTGCCGCGTACACCTGAAATTCATGGGATTGAGCCCAATCGAAGCCATACATGCCGGCAGGACCGCCGTGGACGCTGAGCACCATCGGATACTTTTTACCCGCTTCATTCCGATTCTCATATGCGTCTCCTTTAGCGCTCGCTCGGATTTGGCGTTCATGTTCATCCAGCGGAGCAATCGCGTCAATGATTTTCACGGCGGACTCTGTCCAGCGATGCGGCCTAGGCAGAGCGGATCCCTGAGTTACCACAACCCTATCTCTAGAGATCGACATACAGATCGATCGAGATCGGCCGCAGCTTGACCTGCGGCCACTCGCCGAATATTCTTGCGTCCGTACAAAGCGAATCCAGGACCGAAGGAGGGCTGCATGACCGGGAAGAGTCCGAGGATCCTCACTTGTCTTCTTTTTTTATGCATCGTGTGTTTGCTGGTAAATGTCGGGAAATCGGCTGCCCAGAACATCACGGGAACTATTCTTGGCACAGTACGCGACCCGCAAGGCGCGGTCGTACCGAATGCGTCGGTCTCCGCAAAAAACGTTGGAACCGGCGCAGAGCGCACGGCGCTGACCGACGCCTCCGGCCGCTTCAGCATCCCCAGTTTTCAGGCGGGGGCTTTGGACGTTGCCCTCCCGCCCTCCGCGTGTCGGGATCGTGGTCGCCCACGGAAAACCCTCATACGGGG
>JACXTT010013265.1_pt1 | contig 10869 bp, 9 predicted proteins | sample 9270951 | NCBI WGS metagenome assembly JACXTT01 (sample SAMN15532306, study PRJNA645909) | rock metagenome | isolation source: weathered quartz diorite | place: Puerto Rico | collected 2017-06-21
TTCGGCTTGGCTCTTCCACTAGCCATACATTTAGTATGGTGGGCCGAGTAGCGGAGCTAGAGCAACTATACGGCTGGCTCGAGAAAGCGCTGCGTGGTGAGCGGCAGTTGGTCTTTGTCTCGGGGGAAGCGGGCATTGGCAAGACGACGGTGGTAGAAGCATTTCTGCAGACCCTAGACTCTAGACACCAGACCCTAGACGCCCGTCTGTGGGTCGGGCGAGGGCAGTGTATCGAGCACTACGGAGCAGGCGAAGCATACATGTCAGTGCTAGAAGCACTGGGACGACTGTGCCGCGAGTCCGGAGGCGCGCGTCTCATCGAATTGTTGTGTCAGCACGCGCCAACGTGGTTGGTGCAAATGCCAGCACTATTGAGTGCAACTGACCTAGAATCACTGCATCGTCAGGTGCAGGGCGCTTCTGAGTTCGATTTCAGCTCCATCAGCGGAAGAGAGGCCAAGAATATGAGCAAGTTCTGTCGCATTCTTGGCGACAAGTGACTTAGGCTTTTTCATCAAGCATCTCCTTGAAGCGCTTCCTTCCAAGTTCAATTTCCTGAAGTGATGTTTTCCGAGCCTTTTCACAAACGCATGAAAAATTAGAATTCCTCGCAATGACTTTGTGAAATAAAACGTTCGGTAGAGTCCGGCACGATCTCGAATTCTTAGCTCTTCAACACCGACAGCCACAGAAGGCATCGGTCTTGAGAGTGGCATTCCTAACGGATGCCCCTTCTGTAAGTCGAAAATCGCCTTACCCAACTCTTTTCTCACCCCTTTGGAGAAAGTTTTGATCACTTCCCGGGCTTTCGGGTGAAAAAGAGTAGGTTTCACGCACAGACGGTCTCAGATCTGGGACCGTCTGTCAACAATCTCGGCGCTCGCTAAAACGAGAGACAACCCGGGAATCTCTGGATTCCGCTATGCCATCGCTCATCTTGGCGAGCACAGCCCGCCCTACTTTTTTACCAATCCCTAACTCCTAATCTCCAGCCCCCTCCTTAGTACCCGCCAAACCCCATATCAGTTGTCGCTTGCGCCTCAGGATCGGTGCAAACGTTGACTAAGGCCGGTTTGCCGCTAGCGATAGCGCGCTTGATCGCCGGTGCAATGTCATCCGGCTTTTCGACAAATTCACCGTAGCCGCCCAGCGCCTCAACCATCTTGTCGTAACGCTGGAAACCGAGCTCGCGGCCAACATTCTCGACTCCCATGTCCGAGGATGCCCGGCGTCCGGTCTGGCGCGAGGTGAAACCGGCGTTGTTCGACACCACCACCACGATCGGCACGTTGTGACGAATGGCCGTATCCATCTCCATACCGTTCCAACCAAAGGCGCCGTCCCCGCTCAAGACGAGCACAGGTCTATCCGGACGTGCGACCTTGGCGCCGATACCGAATGGAATGCCAACGCCCATGCACCCGTGTGGTCCAGCGTTCACACTGCACCCAGCCTCGTAGACAGGGATCGACTGCCGGCCGAAGTTAAGGATCTCATGACCATCAACGACGAGAATGGTGTCGCGGCTGATGATCTCTCGCACTTCGCGGCAGAGACGGAGCGGGTGAATCGGGACTTTATCGGAATGCAGCAATGGCGCAGAACGTTCCTCATTCGACCGCTGCCTGGCCGCCAACTGGGCGATCCAGGCGGTTTCTTGTTTCGGGTTAAATTTGCCCGCAGCTTCGGCCGTGAGTTGCTGGAGGACCAGCTTGGCGTCGCCGATGATCCCGACCTCAACCCCACGATTGTGACCGATCTCCTTGCCATCCAGATTGACGTTGATAAATTTCGCGTCTGGCGCAAAGCGCGGCGCACGCAGGAACGAGAGCATCGAGTTGGCACGCGCGCCGATCACCAGCACAACGTCGGCTTCACGGAACGCCATAGAGCGCGAGGCGGGGAAGGCGCGCACATGATCTTCCGGCACGGCTCCACGGCCCTGCGGAGTGGTGTAGAATGGGATGCCAGTGGTGTCGATGAAGCGGCGCAGTTCCTCGCTGGCCCCGGACCACAAAACTCCACTGCCAGTGACTATCAGGGGGCGTTGGGCTTGAGCGAGCAATTCAATGGCGCGGCGTACGAGAGCCGGGTCTCCGGCCGGGCGGCTCTCGACCCGGTAGTTACTCGGCCAGTAAATTTTCTCCTCTTCCACCTTGGCGGACAGAATGTCACCAGGAAGATCGAGATAGACTGGCCCCTTTTTCCCATCCATCGCCTCGCGAAAAGCGATGCTGATGTATTCAGGAATGCGAGAGGCGATATCCACGCGGTAGGCCGCCTTCACTACTGGTTTCATCATGGCCATCTGATCCATCTCTTGGAAGGCGTCCAGCGTGGTGGCACGCATCGGCGCGGAGCCGCCGATGGCCACGATCGGTGCAGCATCGGCCCAAGCATTGGCCAGCCCAGTCACAGCGTTGGCTGTCCCTGGGCCGCAAGGGGTGATGCAGATGCCGGGTTTGCCGGTAACCCGGGCATAGGCGTGAGCCATCATGGCCGCGGCTTGTTCATGACGCACATAGATGCCCTTCATACCCAGGCTGAGGCAGGAGCCGGCGGTGCCGCTCGTCGGCCCACCCATCATGAAAAAGATTGTGTCAACACCTTCGTTTTTGAAACATTGAGCAATAACTTGTTCTCCACGGATGGTTCCCATAAATCGTGCTCCTCACTGAAGAAAGTAATGAGTAATGAGTGCTGAGGACTGAGTGTTAGGGACTGTTCTGTTTTACTCAGTCCTCGTTACTCAGCACTCAGTTCTTAGAGATTGTACAGCCTCACCGTATTATCACACGTCAGCTTCTTCTTAACCGTCGGGGACAAAGACGTCATATGTTCGTCAATGTACTTGTGCGAATGCGGCCAGGTGCTGTCCGGGTGCGGATAGTCAGAGGCCCAAATGACTTTGTCCTCACCAAGGTCCGACAGGAGCTTCAGGCCGATATCGTCCTCCTCAAACGTGACCCAAATCTGGCGACGGAACAACTCGCTCGGTTTCGTCTTAATGCTGACCAGGGAAGAGAGCTGTTTGTGGAACTCATGATCCATCCGCCACAGGAGATACGGCACCCAGCCAATGCCAGCTTCGGCTAGGACGATCCTGAGATCCGGGTGCGTCTCCAGCGCGCCGCAGAAAATGATCTCACACAGCGCTTCATCAAGCTGCATCGGCACCGCCGAGACAAAGGCAGCAATCTGGCCCCGGCTGGGATCAGTCGGCCTGGCGTTGCGAATCCCCCCGCCAAGGTGAAAGCTGAGAGGAATGCCCGCCTCAGCCGCCACCGCCCACACCGGTTCCCAGTCTTCATGAAAGACTGGTTTGACGGCGTCGAAAACGCCAAACAGGGCTCCTTTGAGGCCCAATTTGGCCACCCGTTCGAGTTCTTTGGCAGTAGCAACAGGATCGTGCATCGGCAGAATGGGAATGCCGATGAGTCGATTAGGTGCGGCTGCGCAGAACTCAGCAAGCCATGAATTGTACGCTTCCAAGCAGGTCACTCGCAGTTCCGGGTCCTTGAACGACAGTGGCAGCGGGGGGCCGTAGATGACCTGCGCATCAATGCGGTCACGATCCATATCCTCCAGTCGATATTTCGGGGTTGAGGGGCGAAATACCCACGGCTCAGGTTCCTCGGCCACACCCGCACGAGGGATGGCACCGGTCAGGCGAGCCCCACGCATGGTGCCGTAGTCGCCAAAAGCCCAGGGCTTGCCTTCGCACACCCAGCGTCGGCCTTGCGGCGTTTCTTCCACTCGCGGCGCCTGGTCCTTGAATTTGGCCGGCACCCGCTCTTGCCACAAGCTTGCGGGAATGTAGGCGAGATCCATATGATCGTCACCGGATACGAATTGGTACTGCATGATGAGTTCCTCCTTTCAAATTAGTGAAGAGTGGTGAGTGAAGAGTGAAAAATTCTTCACTCTTAATTTTTAATTTTTCATTCTAACACAGGTCTCCGTCGCGCCCACGGCCGCGCCTGCTCAAACGCTCCGCTCACCTGGAGCACCAAAGCGTCGGCAAAGCGTCGGCCGACAATCTGTAAGCCGATCGGCAGACCGTCCGTAGTCCAGCCACAGGGCACGCTGGCGGCGGGATTGCCGGTCAGGTTGAATGGATAGGTGAAGATTAGCCAACCGAGGATGTGAACCTTACGTCCGGCGACTTCCTTGAGGCGAGTATTAATGGCAATCGGCGGAGCCGGCAAGGTCGGTGTCACCAGTAGATCGTATTTTTCGAAGAACGACGCAAGCCGGGTGCAAAGTTTGGCGCGTTCTTGGTTGGCACGCAGATAGTCGAGGGCGGTGATTCCTGCGCTCACTTGCACGAACGCGCGCATACCTGGATCGAGAAGGTCTCCATGTTTAGCCAGCAGTTCACCGGCTACCACGTAATTTTCAGCGCGCACAGTCGTGGTGAAAATGTCCACCGGATCGGGAAATCCAGGATTGGCTTCTTCAATATCCCAGCCAATCTCGCGAAACGCGAGGACCGCCTTTTCTACGGCACTTACGACCTGGGGGTCTATCGCTGCATATCCCAGGTCGCGCGTCCAGCCGATGCGCAATTTGCGTGGGCGACTCTGAAGTGCCTGTGAGAACGTTTGTCCAGGAGGCGGCACGCTGAGTCGGTCGCGCTCATCGGGCAGGGCGATGACATCCATCATCAGCGCCGCATCGGCAACCGTGCGTGTCATCGGACCAGTATGGGAAAGCGAATGCCAACCGCCAAACCCTGGCAGGCTCGGCACGCGACCGAAGGTTGGCTTGAGGCCGTAGATACCGGCGCAACTCGCCGGAATGCGAATCGAACCGCCACCGTCAGTGCCGATCGAGAGCGGTGCTAGTCCCGCGGCGGTGGCGGCGCTGGCGCCACCACTCGAACCGCCAGGAGTCTTGTCGAGCGCCCAGGGGTTGCGGGTTTCACCGAATACCAGATTCTCAGTCGTCGCCTTGTAGCCAAACTCTGGAGTGTTGGTCTTGCCCAGCATGACACCGCCCGCGGCCTTGAGGCGAGAGACGATCACAGAGTCGGCATCAGGAACGAAATCTCGGTAGACGAGCGATCCAGCGGTGGTGCGCACTCCGGCCGTAAAGACGAGGTCCTTTACCGAGAACGGTACACCATGCAGTGGTCCCAAGGCCGCGCCAGCCATCACCGCAGCTTCAGCGCGCTTGGCCGCCTCACGCGCCAGTTCAGGGGTCAGCGTGACGTACGCGTTGATTTTGGGATTGACCTTGTCGATACGAGTGAGAAAGGCTTCAGTCACCTCGATTGGTGAGACCTTCTTCTCTCGCACCCAAGCGGCAATCTCAACCGCTGGCGCAAAACACAGCTCAGCATGGGTCATGCGACATCTCCCCCTGCCTTTTTCTCTCAGAGCATGGGAGAAAGTCAAGAGATAGCAACCTCTCTATCTTCACCGATCGCCTTACGCTAGGACAAAGGATGAATGCAACCTACGGAAGGGAGTTATCATGAAAGCAATCCTATTCGATCAGCTTGGCGGACCCGAGGTCTTGAAACTTGGTGACGCACCAAAGCCAGAGGTCAGGCCAGGCTGGGTGTTAATCAAGAACCACGCCATCGGCATCAACTTTGCCGATAACTTTTTCCGCCAGGGACAGTATCTCATAAAACCGAAATTGCCAGACACACCTGGTCTTGAAGCGGCTGGTGTGGTCGAAGCGGTCGGTCCTAACGTCGAACACCTCAAACCCGGTATGCGTGTGACCGCTATCGGCACGAAAACCTACGCTGAGTATTGCGTCGCGTCCGCGAATCAAGTAATGCCGCTACCAGATTTCGTCAGTTTCGCAGAGGGCGCAGCTTTCCCCATCCAGACGTTAACCGCTTATCACATGCTGTATACCGCTCACCAGACGACTCCAGGACAGACTGTGCTGGTGCACTCTGCTGCTGGTGGGGTGGGTATCGTCGCCGTGCAAATCGCTAAGACCGCAGGGGCGCGTGTGATCGGTACGGTGTCCAGCGATGGCAAGATCAATCTTGTCAAAGAATACGGCGCCGACGCGGTCATCAACTACGCCACCCAAGACTTCGCTGAAGAAGCCCTGAAACTAACGAACGGGAAGGGTGTTGACCTCATTCTCGATGCGGTGGGCAAGCCAACCCTTGAGAAGGGGCTTAGTTGCCTCGCACCGTTCGGGCACTTGATTCTCTATGGCCGCGCTGGCGGGATCCCCGATCCTGTTAACCTTATGTCGCTGTTTCAGAAATCACTGAAGGTGAGTGGTTTTGTTCTCTATACGGTTTCAGCCATGCCAGACAAGCATCGCGAGGGAATCGAGAAATCGTTCCAGCTCATGGGTCAGGGAAAATTGAAGATGCTGGTAGGCAAGACCTTCCCTCTGGCGGAAGCGGCTGAGGCGCACCGGTACATGGAGTCACGACAATCGGTCGGTAAGTTGGTGTTGATTCCCTAGAAATTGTCGGGGCACGGCTCCGGCCTAGCCTTTCCATTGGCTACGTGCCCTGCGGCCCAGTCACACAAGAGGCAAAGGAGAAACTTATGGACTGGCGAGCGCGGTGTGGCGAAAAACTGGTTACTCCAGTACAAGCCCTGAGGATCGTTCAGCCCACTGACCGGGTCTTCATCGCCGGCCTCCAGAGTACGCCGTTTACTCTGTGCCAGGCGCTCATCGAGAAAAAGGCCGAATTGCGCGGCCTGCGTCTCAACACCTTGGTCTCGTTTTTTCCCTGAGACATCCCGGGTCTTGTCGAATAGATACGCTACTTACAACCGCGTCTTCCACACCGGCGCCTTCCAGCGTTGCGGGCCGGACCAACGGTACTTCTTGAGATTGATCTTACCGTGGCGGTTGAATTCGATGCCTTCAGCTTCGAGCAACCAGCGTTGCTCTTCAACGCGGACAACGTCCCCGCGTAAACTGATGCCTCCGGCAGCGTTGATCACTCGCTGCCACGGCACTGTGTGTGAGAAAGGTCGAGGCAGCGAGCGCAGCGCGGTCCCTACTGCCCGTGCGGCTCGTGGCGCTCCTAAAAGCGCGGCGACCTGACCGTAGGTCACAACTTTACCCTTCGGTACCCGGGACACGAGACGATACACGTAGGTAAAGAAACGGGGGAGGCGGTCGGACCTGCCGTGTGGGGATTTTGTCCGAGCGCGGAAGTTTCTTATGGCCGCCATGCGAGAACCAAATTACCGTTGTTGACGAAGTCTGCAAAATACCGGCGGACGATTATTTTGTTGTCTGCAGCCATTAGCTGTTCTTCCTATACAGTGCAAGCTCACACCATTTCTTGGGATTCCCCTTTTTTCTTCCGCTGCACTCCTAGCACCAGCTTCGACACCGTCGTTGCGCCAACCCATTTGCCAGCTGGACTCGCGGCGATTACGGTAATCCGCACCATTTCACTGCGTCCCTGCGGGTTTGGTAAGAGGTTGGCTTGTAAGACTCCGTCATCAGGAAGGAGAGTGACAATATCCGGCGGCGGTAGGATCCCAGGATCTTCAGCATAATTTCCCAGCATCACCTGATAGTCGGTATCCGCCTCGCGCCGGACCACCACCTTGACCGGGTAATGTAAATCGGACGGCAGCTTCTCCGGCACTTCGACCTCAACGTTGGGAGGATGCTGGCCAAATCTGCCCTCGCGGTAAGTTGCCACCCGCTCGTCTGCATAGATTTTCCAGCCACCAACGTCTTTTCGCAGTTTGTGCACGAGCACATCCGTCACCACCACCTCGCCTTCGCCGAGATCTCGGAAGCGATCCTTATACCGCAGGCGCAGGCGCGTTTTGAGGCTCGCTTCGGCAAGCTCAGCTTTTTCGACTTCAACGCTTTCTACTTTGAGGCTGACATGACTAGCTTGGAGTTGCTCGAGGACACGACGGACTTCAGCTTTAGAGCGGCCGGTACCACTGGTGAAATCCTCGGTGTAGGCATCGAGCACGCGAGGAATATCAAACGCTTCAACTGCCTGTACCAGTTTATCGACCGTTTCTTGCAGGTCGGGAGGAACAGATGGTGATTGAAAAGAGGGCTGCGAGCGGTGACAGCCAGCAGAGAGGGCCAGCACTCCCATGAGGAGAAGGACAACAGAGAAAGATATCAATCGTTTCATGATTACCCCTGCACATAAAAGCATGAACTCACACAGGCGGCAAACTCGTGCAGTTTGGCAGCTATTGCCCTCGGCAGCTCAAGGGAGCAGCATTACTGCCGGCGGTATCTGCCGGTATGCGGGACGTGGATGGAATGCCACAGGGAGCGAGCGCCCCGATGCGTTCCATGTTTGGGTGATCTGTTCGGCCGTGGGCTGGGTCGAGTGGGTGGGAGGGAACACGATAGGCTGACAGGTCTAAGGAAGGACTATCTATGACGATGACAGGGCACAGGAGCGGCAAGGTCTTCTATGGTTGGTGGATCGTCCTCGTGGCAGGGATCGGGCTATCGGTGCACTCGGCTCCTATCCTAGGCTTCACCTCTGGTGTGTTCCTCAAGTCGCTCAGTCAGGAGTTTAGTTGGAGCCGCACCCAGATCTCGCTGGCGTTCACCCTCAGCGCCCTAGGGATGACTCTGGCAGCGCCATTCCTCGGCCGGCTGGTGGACCGCTTTGGCGCCCGCCGGGTGATCTTGCCTGCCGCGGTGCTCTTCGGCGTGGGCGCCCTCTCCTTGTATTTTCTCTCAGCTCATCTCTGGCACTTCTACGCCATCTTCCTGTTCACGGGGGTAGTGGGCAGCGGAACGACGCCGGTTCCCTACTCGAAAGTCATCTCCCAGTGGTTTGACCAGAAGCGTGGGCTGGCCCTGGGGCTGGCCATGGTCGGTAGTTCCGCGGGGGTGTTCGTCATGCCCTCGCTGGCGCAAGCGCTGATCAGCAGCGTGGGCTGGCGCTATGCCTACGTTTTGCTTGGTCTGCTGGCTATGGGAATTACGCTCCCAGTGGTCGGGCTGTTTCTCACCGAGACGCCGCAGATGATGGGGCTGTGGCCTGATGGTGAGGCGAGACCACACGCGACGGCAGCGAAAAGACCTGGGCAGGGGCCTGGGCTCAGCAGCCGCGAGGCGCGTCACACCGCGACCTTCTGGTTGCTGGTCAGTGCGGCGTTCCTCGTCTCGGCCAGTTTCGTTGGCTGCCTCATTCATCTAGTCCCGTTGCTCACGGATCGTGGGGTCTCCGCCCAGAGTGCGGCTTTGGCCACGTCAGTCGGGGCTGGCGGAGCACTATTGGGGCGAGCAGGGACGGGATATTTGCTGGACCGTTTCTTTGCCCCGCATGTCGCGGTGTACTTCTTCTGTGCGTCTGCTCTGGGGACTGTCCTGCTCTGGAGTGGGGTGGTCGGGGGCTTGGCATTTGTGGCCGCGGTTCTCGTGGGATTGGGGCAGGGGGCGGAATTTGACATTCTACCCTACGCCATCAGTCGCTACTTTGGCCTGCGTGCCTTTGGCGAGATGTACGGCTCTACCTTTGCCGCTGTGACGCTAGGCGCAGCCATAGGCCCGTTAGTGATGGGAGTGAGCTTCGATTCCACGGGCTCGTACGGATTGGCGCTGATCTCGTTTGCGGTAGCGACCTTCACGGCGGCGGGGCTGATGCTTGGCTTAGGGCCGTATCGGGTATGGGAGCCAGCGGCAGAGCCGGTAGTCGCAGCTAGTGTTTCAAGGGCTTGAAGGAGGGGAAATGGGAGGGAGCGGCGGTTACCCCCAGGCCGACTGAATGGCAACAATTTTTGCTACGTAGGGAATGCTGAAGTGTATGCACTAGTCACAGGAGGTATGTTATGAAGTCCTGGATTCATCTCGCGAAGGGACAGGTCCCGCGTCAGGCCCGCGTGGGGGTGGGAGAGCTGAAGGAAGATCTGCTGGGGAGACAAGGCTTTTTTGGTCGGGCAGCCGAACTCTATCACCTGCACGGCCCGACCGCCTGGACGCGGATTGAAGGCAAACTCCGACCCTGGGATCTGGATGGGTATCAGCTTAAACCGAATGATCAGAGCGACCCGCGGGGCGAACCTCTCACCGTGTTTTACAACGCCGATGTGTCGCTGGCCATCAGCCGGCGCCGCGCAGCCATGCCCTATTTTTGCCGCAACGCTGATGGGGACGAGATCTATTTTATCCACAAGGGCACAGGCACCTGTGAGACCGAGTTCGGTCCTCTGCCTTATGAGCCCGGGGACTATATCGTTTTGCCTAGGGGCGTGACCTACCGAGTGGTGCCGGAGGAACAGGACAACTTCTCCATGATCATTGAATCCGTGGGGGAAGTAGAATTCCCCGACTACGGCGCTTTAGGGCGCTATACTCCCTTTGACCCAACGGTGATCCAAGTGCCCGACCCTCACCCTATCCAAAGTGATGGGCAAAGGGAGTGGGAGGTGCGGATCAAGCGGGAGGGAGAGTACACCTCCGTTTTTTATCCGTTCCATCCTCTCGATGTGGTGGGGTGGAAGGGCGACCTCTTCCCCTTCAAAATGAACATCCGCGATTACCGGCCCATCATGAGTGACCGTATGCATCTGCCGCCCAGCGCCCACTGTATCTTTCAGTCCCGGGGGTTTGTCGTGTGCAACCTGTTACCCCGGCCGGCTGAAGGAGAGCCCGACGTGGAGCGGCTGCCCCAATATCACCGCAACATAGACTATGATGAGGTGGTGCTGGTGCACGGTGGCAGGATGTTTGGGGTCGAGGTCCCACCGGGAACCCTGCTCCTTAATCCCCAGGGAATCCACCATGGGCTGCCTGAGGAGGTGCGCCGTTGGTACAAAGCGCACTGGCGCAAGGATGAGTATTACGACTGGCAAATCATCAATGTAGATTGTGAGCGGCCGCTCAAAGTCACTGTGGAGGCCCAGGCTGCCGCCCGCGGGGGCAATCAGC